>Ga0302157_10004716_pt1 | contig 14729 bp, 8 predicted proteins | sample I_Bog_N3_3_FD_193502 | JGI IMG/M metagenome (GOLD analysis project Ga0302157, IMG submission 193502) | Peat permafrost microbial communities from Stordalen Mire near Abisko, Sweden - I_Bog_N3_3 | ecosystem: Environmental > Terrestrial > Soil > Wetlands > Peat | place: Sweden: Abisko, Stordalen...
AAGCGGATCTATAGGGTCAATGCTCTGGACGGCCCCGGGTTCCAGGTACTCGGTCAGGGGAACGGCTGCCTTGTCGCGCGCGGTCAGCGTAGTGAGGCCGAATTGCCGGAGCACGGTGGCGGGAATGCAGGAATGCTCCAATTCATCATGGATGATGGTGCCGGGCTTTATCAAAGGGGAGACGATCACCGCGGGCACCCGGAATCCACTGACCGTGTAGTCAAAGGTGCTGGCGTCACCATTCAGGGACCCTGCTGGAAGCTTCGCCGCAAGGTCGTGATTGTAGGTGTCGGAATCCTTCTGGTACGGACGCTGGCTGGGATCCTCGGGGGGGACGAAGTCCGAACGCACGCCGACATGATCATAGAAGCCGCCATGCTCATCGTAGGTGATGATCAGCAGGCTCTTCCCCCAATAGGGCGACGAGCGGATCGATTCGTAGACATAGCGGACGAGCGCTTCGCCGGCAGCGAATGACGCGCATGGATGCTGGGAGTTGCCGTCCTTGTATTTGAACAACGCATCGTAGTTCGGCTCGATGAAGGTGTAGTCGGCGTCATACTGGCCGCCCCGGAGCTCGTCGGCGAAGTGGCCGATGTGGGAAAAATCCGACCACCAGCGATCCCGCATGCCCTTGAGGGAGAAGACCTGCGGCGGCAGACCGCCTCCGTAGAAGACTTTCCATTTCCTGCCTCCCTTGGTCAGGCTGTCGAACACCGTCCCGAGGGGGAAGTCGAAATTCTGCGCGAGCATTTGCCAGGTGGTCGGACCGTCATAGCAGCCGCCGCAGGTCGCGGCATGGAAGAAGAAGCGGTTCGGCCAGGTCGAACTCGGGACCGACGCGCGCCAGGAGGTGCACAGTCCATATTGCTGGGCGAGGGCGGTGATGACACCGGTCTGCCTGCGGTCGAGCGGTCGCAGCGCCGAGTCGTAGGGATTGCGGGAAGGATTGCCGGCTTCGTATCCGACCTTGATCGCGTTGATCCAGAGGTCGGGGTCATATGCCGCGAGATCCGGTGACCAGGATTCCCGCTGCATGAACGCATTGACATATTCATGCGGCGGGTCGAATCCGATGCGATCCTCGATATTCGACAGGGGATCCGGCAAGAGATTGCGGATTGACGGTGGGATATCCGTATAGATGAGCCCGCTATTGCCGAAGACATGGTCGAAGCTCCGATTCTCCATGGCGAGAACGAAGATCTTCTCAATGCCCGGATGGGGAGTGGTCATGGCTCTATCTCCACAGGATGGCGATGGAGGCGAATGAGGTGAGCGGGAAGCGCTTCGTGGCGCAGCCGCTTGTATAGTGCCAACCATGAAATGCCATCATCAGCCGCACGGCTGCCGCAACGCTGGCTCTGCTCCGCACGGAGCCACGGTCACTCGCTGAGCCTCCAGGTGGCTGTCTCCCTGATGACCCCGATGCTTCCTGCTCCAGCCCGCCTGACGCGCATGGTCGACGCCATCAAGCCACGCACGTGGACATGACCTCGCATGCGCTGGGAGCCGCGAGCAGGGTCTTGCGTCCGTTGACGGCATCGTACCCAACCGGGATGAGCCGCGGATATCCGACGCTCCAACATCCAGCGGGTCGACGGCGGGGTCCAGGCCGGAATCCTCAGGCGCGCCATTTGCGCTGGTGAGCGCTCACCGCCTGCGGGGTCATGCCCAGCAAACGTGCGGCTGCCGAGCAATTCCCGGCACTGCGCCGCAGCGCCTCCTCGATGATCAGGCACCGGACCTGCTCGGGATCGGGCAGGCTGGTGGCGGCGGCCAGCGCACAGCGCAGCCGGCCGCTGTCGCGCAGGCTGGATGTGCCCATGGATGTCATGTCCTGCGCGATGGCGAGGATGCGTTCGAGGAGCACGCCCTTGGGCTGGTCCTTGGTCAGGTAGTCGCGGGCCCCGGCATGCAGGCAGCGTACCGCGCCGCTGACGTCCTGATTGGCGCTCAGGATCACCAGGGCCGAGGCGGGACTGCTGCGCAGCAGGGCGGGGATCAGGGTCTCGCCTGAGATGCCCGTTAGGCCGAGATCGAGCAGGATGAGGTGGGGGCGTGCGCGGACGACCGCCTCCACCGCGCAGCCGGCGTCCCGGCAGAGGGTCATCCTGGCCCGCCCCTCCAGCGCCTGGCCCATCAACCAGAGGAAATTCTCGTCGTCATCGATGGCGAGGATCGCGGGCAGCGCCTCCTGGCGTGGGCTCGGGGAACGTCCATCGCGCGCGGCGGTGGTCACGGCTGGGGCCTATGGGGGAGCTGGTGCGGGAGGATGAGGGTAGCGGTCGTCCCGCGGCCCGGCTGCGAGGTGAACTCCAGTCGGCCACCGTGCTCCTGGATGATGCCCATGGTCACCGAGACCCCCAGGCCGATGCCGCCGCTTTCGGTCCTGGTGGTGAAGAACGGCTCGCCGATGCGGCGTCGGATCTCGTTGCTCATGCCGCAGCCGTCATCAGCGACGATGATGCGCGCTTCCTGCTGATCGGCGGTGATCGCGATGCTGACCGTGCCTCCTGCGGGTGGGAGGGATTGGATGGCATTCAGGAGCAGATTCACGCACGCCTGCACCAGGCGGCGCGGCGAGGCGAAGGCTGTGCCCAGCCTCAGCGGCAGGTCGCGTACCAGCTGCAGCCCGGGGCGGCGCAGGGCATGCTCGATCAGGCCCAGCGCGGTCTCCGCGATGGTGGCGATGTCGACAGTGGCGAATGAGGACATCGGATGGTCCCGCACCGTCTCGCGCAATTGGTCGACCACGCCCTGGGCGTGGCCCAGCGCGGAGCGTGTGCGTTCGAGCGCCGCGCGCGCCCGCTGCGGAAGCTCGCCGGCGAGGGCGCGTTCGATCGCATGGGCGGCGGTCTGCATCGGAGTCGCGATCTCGTGTACCACCCCGGTGACCAGGGTGCCGAGCGCTTGGACGGTGGCGCCACGCACCAGCTGGTCCTCGCGCTGGCGCAGCAGGTCATTGGCGGTCTGCAGATCGCGGGTGCGCTCGGCGACCAGGACATCCAGCTCATCGCGCTGGACGCGCAGCTGCGCTTCGGCCCGTTTGAGGGTGTCGATGTCCCAGTTGTTGACGACGACGATCTCGCGGCCATCGGGATGCCGGGCCAGCCGCAGGGAGGCCGCATGCCAGGGCCAGCTGCCATCGCGGGTGGCGAGCCGGACATGCAGCTGATCCGTCACTGCGGTCCCGCCCGCCACTTGCCGGGCGCGGTCGGCGATAAGCGCGCGATCGTCGGGATGCAGGAAGGAGAAGGCCCAGGCGCCGGCGGATTGGTCGTGCGGGACGCCGGGATGGCCTGGGGGCAGGACCAGTTCGATGAGCGCACCTGAGAGGTCGTGGATGGCGATGATATCGGGCGAGCCGCTGGAGACGGCATCGAGGATGGTCGCATTGGGGAGGTGGATGGCATCGATCTGCACGCGACCCGCCAGCACCCGCTGCGCGCCCTGATGGCTGAGGGCGCGGCCCACCAGGCGCAGGCTGTGCTGGCTGCCGGCCGAGGCATCGACGATGGTCTCCAGCCGGCCGTCAGGGGTGGCGATTGCACGCTCGCACGCGGTTCGCAGCCGCGCGCCGTCAGCCGCAGGCAACCGGCTGGTGAAGGCGCTCAGCGTGGTGGCGCCGTCGCTGGTGGCCAGGCCGAGGAATTCCGCGGCGCGTGGAGAGAGGCGGAAGCGGTCGCTCCCGGGCTCCCAGATCCATAGGCCCTCCTCCTCGTTCGCCTCGAGGAGTTCGACGAGATGGCGGGCCTCGGCGAGATCGAACCATTCGGGGCAGGGCCCGTCGCTGTGGTGGATCGCGATGCCATCATGCGTCCGTTCGAGGACGACTGGGACGCCGGTGGCCAGGGTCACCCCGATCCAGCTGAGGTCTCCTGGCGGGGTTGCATGGGTCACCAGGAAGGCCCGAGCACGGACCTCGTCAGCCAGCTGGATGAGCGAGATGGCATCGGCGCCCCGCCACAGGTCTGCCGCCGGTCCATCGGCCATGACCACTTGGGTCCCATCGAGGACCAGGCGCGTCGACAGCCGGCCATGGCGGATCGACGGGCTGGAGGGCGGGGTCGCGGCGCTCGAGGTCATGGCAGCTGTTTCGCGGAGTTGGAGTGGGGCAGGACGAGGGTGACGGTGGTGCCGGCGCCGGCAGAGCTGGAAAAGTCGAGCCGGCCGCCGTGCTCGCGCACGATGCCGAGGGTGACCGAGATGCCCAGCCCGAGCGCACCGCTCTCGCCGTGGGTGGTGTAGAAGGGCTCGCCGACCCGGCGGCGGACCTGCTCATCCATGCCGCAGCCGGTATCGCTGATGACCAGCTGATGCTCGCCCGCAGTACAGGAATGCGTGATGCGGATGGTTCCCCCCTCGGGCGGAAGCGCGTGCACGGCATTGAGCAGGATGTTGACCAGCGCCTGGATGAGCTGGCGAGGGGAGACGAAGGCCATGTCCGGTTGGGCTGGGCTGGAGCGCAGCACCTGCACACCAGGCCGCTCGAGGGATGGGCGCACCAGGGCGAGCGCGCTGTCGATGATGCCGCCAAGATCGACGGTGGCGAACGATGACATCGGGCGCTCGCGTACCGCTTCGCGCAAATGCGCCACCACCTCGAGGGCGCGGCGCAACGCCGTCTGGGCGAGGTCCAGCACCTCATGGACAGTCCCCTGTGGCGAGACGCGCGCCGCCACCGTCACACCCAGCTCGGCAGTGCTCAGCGGTGCACTGATCTCATGGATGACCCCCGCCACCAGGGTGCCGAGCGCGGTCAGGGTCGCTCCTCGCACCAGCTGCTCCTCGCGCTGGCGCAGCAGCGCATTGGCGCGCATCAGTTCGCCGGTGCGCTCGGTGACGATGCGGTCGAGGTTATTGCGCTGCTGCTGGATCTCCAGCTCGGCGCGCTTGAGGTGATCGATGTTCCAGTGGTTGGCGACGACCACCTCCCGACCATCCGGAAGCTTGGTGGTGCGACCGGTGCAGCTGTGCCAGATCCAGGCGCCATCCTTGCGGGCGATGCGCATGACCAGGCTCTCGCTGGTCGATTCGCGGGTGACCAGCCGGCGCATGGCCTCGATCACGAGATGGCGGTCATCGGGATGATCGAAGCTCCAGTCCTTCACACCGCGTGCTTCGCTTGCGCTCCAGCCGAGCTCGCCAGGGGCGAAGACAAGGTCGAGGATCTCCCCGCGCATGTCGAAGATGACGATGGTATCCGGGGAGCCGAACAGCAGGGGCGCCTGCGTACCGCCGTCCAGCATGTGCCCGGCTGGCTGGCGTAGGCGACCAGCCACGCCGAATTGCCCGCTGGGAAGGTAGGCGCGCCGACCGTCCAGGCGCACGCACCCGGATGAGGCGGGCCCCTCGCCGATGGCCAATTCGACGGCGAAGTGCGGCCATGCACCCGAAAGCACGCGTGTGATCCCGTGATGGAGGCGGTCGGCATCGGCAGGTGACAGGCGTGCACGGACGCTCGCGAGGCTGACAGTGCCACCTGGTGACGGCAGGCCGAGCAGGCGCGCCGAGCGCCTCGTCAGGCGCATCCGGTCGCGGGAGGGATCCCAGACCCAGAGTCCCTGATCGGCGACCGCATCGTGGAGCGAGAGGCGGTCATTGATCGCCGGGCCATCAAACCACTCCGGGCAGGGTCCGCCATGCGCGTGCCAGCGGATGCCCTGGGGCAGCGGCTCGAGGACCGCCAGCTGCCCGAGGTTGGTGGTGATGCCCATCCAGGCCTGCACCCCTCCTGCCCCGGCTGGGTGGACGAGGAAGGCGCGCAGGCGCTCAGTATGTGCGCTCGAGACCAGCGTCAGCAGATCAATTCCGATCTGGATATGGGCCACATCCCCCGTCACCGCCGTCACGATGGTCCCGCTCAGCAGGAGGTCGACATGCGCGTCGTCCATGCCACGGGTGGCACGCAGGGACGATCCGGGTTCGGGCACAATGATCCTTTCCAGAAGCTGACCGGCACTATCGTGCCGTCAGTTAACCGATGATGGCTGCCGGTTGCCGAGGTGGCATCCTTCGTCTCCTCCAAGAACGCGTCATTCCGGAATGATGGGGTTGAACGCTAGAGATCCAATCCTGAATGTAAAGATCGGCTCGTCTTCGCTGTGGCCGGCACGTGGCCTTGGCCCGCGAGATCGACCTTCGGGACGGCGTCAATCGGCTGCTGCTCGTCGCTGCCACCGCGCTTGGCATGCCCGCTCGCGGCGACAAATGACCAGGGAACGCATCGGATCATGGACGGGTTGAATTGGACGCTTGCCACGCAATGTGCTCCACGCTCGTGCCATCGGCACCGCACGTCGCCCACGATCGGCGATGATCCTCGCAGCGGCCACAGGTGGTACGTCCGCTCCATTCAGGGTGCGGGGGTGGCTGTCATCGACAGGGGGAGGTGCATTGTCGCCGCCGTTCCCTGTCCAGCAGTACTGTGGTACTCCAGCCGTCCGCCATGCTCGCGCACGATGCCGAGGGTGACCGAGATGCCCAGCCCGAGCGCACCGCTCTCGCCGTGGGTGGTGAAGAAGGGCTCGCCGACCCGGCGGCGGACCTGCTCATCCATGCCGCATCCGGTGTCGCTGATGGTCAGCTGATGTCCGGCCTCGTCGCTTGCCAGCGTCACGCGAACGGTGCCGCCCGGGGGCGGCAGCGACTGCACGGCATTGAGCAGGAGATTGACCAGCGCCTGGATGAGCTGGCGCGGGGAGATGAAGGCCAGGACCGGCTGCGCTGGAACCACGCGCTCGAGGTGAACGCCGGATCGCTGCAGGGTGGGATGCAGCAGAGCGACCGCACTGTCGATGATACCGTTCAGGTCGACCGTAGCGAAGGAGGCCATGGGACGATCGCGGACGGCATCGCGGAGATGCGCGACGACGTCCAGGGCGTGCCGTAGCGCGGCGTGTGCCCTCGTAAGAGCGTCATTGGCAGCGCCAGCGCCAACCTCATCAAGGCCGCGCTGCGCCACCAGCAGCCCCAGCTCGCAGGTGCCCAGCGGTGCGGCGATCTCATGGATGACGCCTGCGACCAGGGTGCCGAGCGCCTGCAGGGTTGCCCCCCGCACCAGCTGCCCTTCGCGCTGGCGCAGCAGTGCATTTGCGCGCGTGAGCTCCAGGGTGCGCTCGGTGACGGTGCGATCGAGGTCGTTGCGCTGCTGATGGATCTCGAGTTCGGCGCGCTTGAGATGATCGATGTCCCAGTGGTTGCCGACCATGACCTCGCGTCCATCGGGTAGCTGGAGCAGGCGTCCGACGCAATGGAGCCAGCGCCACGCGCCATCGCGGGTGGAGATGCGCTGCAGGACGCTGACCCTGTCGATCTCATGCTGGAACAGCTTGGTCACCCCCTCGACCACCTGCGGCCGATCGTCGGGATGGTTGTGGGTCCAATCCTGCGAGCCGCGGAAGGTATCGGCGGTCCAGCCCAGGAAGCCCGGGGCCATGATGATGTCGAGGATCTCGCTGCGCGCGTCGAAGATGCCGATGATATCGGGAGATCCGGAGAACAGGCCCTGGAGCGTCTGCTGCTCCAGGCAGTTCCGGTGCGGGCGCCGGATGCGTCCGATCACACCGGTGCGGCCAGAGTCAAGGCAGGCCCGCCGCCCATCGATACGCAGGCGTTGGCTGTCCACCGACGGCAGCTGCAGCAGCACATCCAAGGTGAAATGCGGCCGCAGCTGAGAATGCACGTAACCGAGGCCTTCCTCGACCAGGCGGGCATCGTCGGGCGACAGCCGCTGGAGGACCGCCTGCAGGCCGAACCAGCCGCTATGGGCGGCCAGGCCCAGGAGATGGCTCGCGCGCTGGCTCAGGCGCATGCGCTGCTGCTGCGGATCGCTGATCCACCAGCCATGGTCGGCTATGGCCTCGTGCAGCCGCAGGCGGGCGCGCAGTGCGTCTTGGTCGAACCACTCCGGGCAGGGTCCTCCCCGGCGATGCCAGAGGAAGCCGTCCAGGGTGCGCTCCAGCACGCCCACCCGTCCGTCACGGGTGACCAGGCCCTGCCAGCGTGCCGGCGCGGTGGTGCGCACCGCCGGCAGGAGGAAGATGCGCAGCCGCTCGGCCGCGGGGGGAGGGGCCAGGTCGAGCAGGTCTCGTCCACGCCACTGCTCGGCGTCCGCCCCGGTGGCTGCCGTGACCACCGTGCCGGAAACCTGGAAGTGGAGCGGCGTCACGCCATGTCCGGAGGTGGACGGCGCCGGTCGCGTCTGGTCGCACGGCAGCAGGGCGTCGGCCTGCCGGAGACAGGGTTGCCCGGTCTCATGCATTACCGGTCAGGGACGGATGATGTACGGTCGGCCTGGGCGGTGCCGGGTGCCGGTCGCTCCCGACCTGCGAGTGGATCCAGCTGAGTGCCGGTGGGCAGCGGTACGCTGACTTGTCCTGATGCGGGCTGTCGCTCATCGCGGTGGATCCTCGCAGCCGGTGATCCCCCTGCAAATGCAATTGCAGGACCGGCGGCCACGTTCCTTGGGTATATTCCATATTTAGTTCGTAAAACACCTGTGTTTGGCGTGAGGGTCAACGCTTTCGGCACGATGATCCTCGACATCGCCTCGGGGGAGGTGGAGATTCGGCCCTGGGGGAGACGCATGACGACCGGATACCCTGTGCATCCTCGGGCACGCCCATTGATCCATGGTCGTACCGGCACCGCTGCACCCCGAGGCGGGCCAACGGATCTCGGCGGCCCGTGCGCAGCAGCTGATGGCCTTCGCGTGATGGATGAGATCAGGGCATGACCAGCCGTCGCAGGCAGGACGCGGTGCCGCGGCAGCAGGGCGGCTCGGAAACCGCCAGCGCCCGGGCCTGGGCCGTCCCGGTCCGATTCGGCGCCAAGCCGGATTCCGGCGCAGCCGTCCCCGGCGATGATGCGTCGTCCCCGGCCCCGCTGCCGATACTGATCATCGATGAGGATCGTCAGTTCCTCGAGACCTTGGCCGCGGGGCTGACGGGCGATTTCGCGCTGACCCTCTGCTTCGAGGTGACCTCATCGCTGCGCATCGCCCGCTCGCTGGCGCCGCAGCTGATCCTGCTCGCCATCGGGGACCGCTCCCCTGGCCACGAGGCCCTGATCCCGGATCTGCTGCGGGTCAGCCCGGGAGCGGAGGTGGTGGTGTTCTGCGACCGCCACGACCGTCAGCGTGTGGTGGACTGCCTGAACGCCGGTGCCTGCGACTACCTGCCCAAGTACATCCAGCCGCAGTACCTGCTGGACCGCATCGCCACGCGCGCGGAGATGGTGAGCGGCCGCCAGGCGGATCTCGGCGGTTCCTCCACCGGCCGCCTGCGCAACGCATTCGCCGCCAGCGCGCCTCTGCCGAGCATGGCCACGATACGCCGCCTGATCATCGATGAGGCGCTGCGCCGCGGCAGGGGCAACTGCTCGTTGGCGGCGCGCCTGCTCGGGCTCACACCCCAGGCCGTCAGCGCCCATCGACGCAAGTACACCCCGTTCCCAGAACCAACCTGACGGCCGGGCCTGCGCTCGGGTTCGGCCGGGATAAGCCTGCGGTGGTGATGGTGCGGATGCCGGTCGGGCCGGCCATCGAGCGGATCGCCACCGGCGTCAGGATGGCAGCTCGTGGGCGGTGAGCCGGGGGCTCCCGCTGACGCCATCCGGGCCCTGTCCATGCGCAGGGCAAGGGGCCGGCGCCCGCGGTGGCCGGGATGCGGCCGATGTCGCATTTGTTCAATACGGACGGCCCTCGTGGATATCATCGCCGCCGGTACGTTTCGGCGATTCCCACGACCAGGACCATCACGACATATGGCCCACCATGATGTCATCACCGAGCGCATGGGGAGCGAGACCCCTGGTCATCGGCCCCTCCATCCAGCGAGCGGGGAAGATGGACCGGCCTGCGCGATCGATGGAGCGGTTGGGCCGCCGGTCGCCGGTGCACAGCGGAAGTGCGCTCCGGAGCGGCGGTCCCGCTCAGGGCCATCGGCTGTACGGCTGGCGATGCTGGTGATCGACCGCGATCAGCGGTTCTTGACCATGATCGCAGCGCAGGGGCTCGAGAATGTCGCCCTGACGCTGTGCGCCGATGCGTCAGCTGCAGTCGGCATCGCACGCACTACCATGCCGGGCCTCATCCTGCTCGATCTGGGTGATGACGATCATCCCCAGGAGCTGCTGATTCCGCGCCTGGTGGGGGTCAGCCCGGGGGCGGACCTCATCCTCATGAGCGCCCACCCGCAGCGCTGGCGGATCGTGGCCGGCCTCACTGCCGGGGCGTGCGACTACCTGCCCAAGGACGCCCAGCTGTCCACCCTCTTCGACCGCATCGCCATCCGCGCGGCGATGGCACGCGCGCGGATCGCCGGCCGTGGAGGTGCTGACCTGGGCCGATTGCGCCATGCGCTGTCGGCGAGCGAGACCTTGCCCAGCGCGGCCATGGTCCGCAGCCTGATCATCGATGAGGCGCTGCGCCGCCGGGCAGGAAACTGCTCGGCGGCGGCGCGCCTGATGCGCGTGACGCCGCAGGGCGTCAGTGCGCATGTGCGTAAGCATGGTTGTTGACTCCGTCCATCCGATCGCCGCCGCCTGATGCGGCTGGGACGACCTTGTTCGCGCAGCGATGGCTCTACCATGAGACGTCGGCGCATTGCTGCACGCATGACCTGCGCAATCCGGTCCCGCATGGCCGGTGCTGCGGTCGGCCATGGCGGGCGGGATGGTGCCGACTGGGGAGAGCGGTTCTTGAATCACCTCCATCACCGATGGCCGACGCCGGATCGCCCGCTGGAGGCGCCAGGATACTTCTCTCGGTTCCAGCGCGGAGCCATGCCCGGCGACCTCGATCCGTGGATCGAGCGCTGGAATGAGGTCTCGATGGCCCCGGCCGACGGCATGGCCACGCGCCTGCTGCGCGTGTTCCAGGCCAGCCCGATCATATGGTTCCGCATTGAGGCGATGAACCCGGACGGGACCATCGCTCAGGGCCGGCTGCTGGTCTCCGGGAGCTTCGCCCATGCGACCGAGGTCCCGGTCGCCAACTCCCAGGAACATGTGGCGATCTTCCTGCGTCCGGGGTCCATCCACGCCATCTTCGGCGTGTCGGCGGCGTCGGTCATCAACGTGCGGGTCCTGGCATCCGAGGTCCTAGGTGGACCTGGACGGGACCTCGAGCAGCGCATGGCGCGGGTGCGCACCCATCTCGAACGCCGACAGCTGCTCGCCGCGTTCGTCCGCACGCGCCTGGCCCGCTATGCGACGCCTGCCGACCGGGAATTGGTCGCCTGCATCCGCAGCATGAAGCACCCGCAGCGCATCTCCCCCATCACCGCTCAGCTCGGCTGGAGTTCCCGTCAGCTGGAGCGTCTCTGCGCTCGAGGGGTGGGCATCGGCCTCAAGCGCATGTCCATCCTGCTGCGCGCCGGCGACGCCATGAAGGGGGCCAGCGCCCTGACGCATCCCGACTGGGCCGACATCGCCTGCGCGTATGGCTTCTCTGATCAGTCCCACTTCACGCGTGCGGTCCATCTCGCCTTCGGCCATCCCCCGGGCCGCTTTCATGCGCGCATCAGGCAGTCTCACGCATGGATCGACGGGATGATCCCCCTGGTGGGGCCGTGAGCGTGCGCCAGGTCCTGATCGATGGCCCAGACGGGCGGCATCTCGCTGCCTTTGAACGTGCCGGGCGGGGCACCCCCGTCCTCTTCCTGGGCGGGCTGCTGGTCCCTGCCGCATCGTGGCTGCCGGTGATCGCGGCGCTCCCCGGACGGCGGTGCATCGCGCTCGATTACCTCGGTCAGGGCGCCAGCGCGGCGATCCCCGGGGATGTCCCCCAGGTGCCCTTCGCCACCCATCTCGACGATGTCCTGGGCGCCATCGCCCGCCTTGTCCCAGGCCGCTGCCATGTGGTCGGCCTCAGTCTGGGGGGGATGCTGGGGATCGAGGTGGCGCTGGCCCGGCCCCAGGTAATGGCGTCTTTGTGCATGATCTCGACAAGCGCCGATGGCGAGCTGGCGGAGAATCTGCCGGGCTACCGGGCCTTGATCGATGGCATCGCCGCCGGCGACCTGGCGGGACCGCTGCTCGAAGCGGTGCTGAAGCTCTATCTGAGTCCGGCGGCGTATGCCGATGCCGCCGCTGACGCTCCGCGCGCCATCCTCACGAACTATCTGACCGGCATGGATCGTCATGCGGTCGTGGCCCACTGCCGCGGCATCATGGGCCGTCCATCGCGCATGCGGGATCTGCACCGCATCCAGCTGCCGACGCTCGCGCTGATCGGCGAGGATGATCAGATCGTCTCTCAGGTTCGGTTGCGGGCGACGGCGGCGCTGATCCCCGGCTGTGTCGTCAGCTCTACCGCCGACGGAGGCCATATACCGAGCCTGGAGCGACCGATCCGCACTGCTCGGATTGTATGCAATTTCCTCGATCGGATGGACACCGCTGTACGCTGATGCGGATTGACCGGTCGTTCTGTCCTTTATTGAGCCATCATGGCCATTGGATGGCGATCACGGTTACGGGAAGGCGTGGGCACACGTCGCCATGTGATCCTGGCGCGTGCGCACCAGACCAAGCGATCGCGATGTAGCGACGGCGACCAAGATGGCATGAGCCTGCTCGAGGCTGTCGACAGGGGCCGGCTGCGCTGTGCGCTGGCGGCGATTGCCAGGCTGCCGGTCCCGCAGCGGGGGCGCAGCATCGGTATCAACTGGGCGCTGCGTCGCTGCAGGGGAGAGCGGCCGGCGTAGGTTCGCCTGGTCGGCATAACGCCGTAGGCGGTCAGTGCTCATCGGCGCACCTATACTCGATGACCAGTCCGCGGGGGTGGTGCAATGGACTTCTTGGACAGGTCGTCGTGGCCCGGCGTAGTCGTGAGTGGATGTGATCGCTTCCCTCGTTGCAGACGAGGAAGCGGCAGCCATGTACCATTGGTCGGGCGTGAGACCGGCGGTTATCTAGAGCGAACTGCAAAATAATTTGCAGAGTGAATGGCAAAAAGCCACCCAATCATAAATTCATAACAGTCATAGGGTCATGGGCTTATGGAACTATACCGTAGGCCCATCGCTGAATAGAACGTGTAGGAGGTTGCCAGCCTTGGTAGCATGGCGCTCCACCCGATGAATCTACAAGCAGTTCACGACGCATATGGATGCCATGCAGGTCCGGGGATTTCCCTGACGACAAAGCACGGCAATGAGAGATTACCTGTACTCGATGATCTTTCAGAGCCCAGGTTGCGATTCAGTATCGTCCATTGTCGGATTGATCGGGCTGCCCTGGCACAGGTTGGGAATGTGCGTCAGGCGCGCTTGAAATGTGCGCATGAGGATACCCCCAAATCAGGAAGACGTAAAATTATGTGGCAAACTCTATGGGCATCATCGTCCTCGTTTTGTGTTCCTCAAATCGGTCCAGTCTGCAGGTTCATTATATGAACAGGCACGAATCAAAAGTTAACTGGCGGCAATTAAAGCATCGCCTCGGTTTCGTGATTGCTTTTATATTTTGTACCTCAATGGCAACGGCGAGTGACATTTGGACCGGATTGGCCGGTGATGGTCAGTGGACGACAGCGCGGAATTGGAGCACCGGGTTGGCGCCGACGGTTTTCGATGATGTCCTGTTCGACGGGACGTCGACGCAGAACTGCATGATAGCGACGAGCGTTTACATCAACAGCCTGACCATTGCAGCGAATTACAGCGGGACGATCAGCAATGGCGGATTGACCATGACCCTGAACGCTCCGCTCACCCAGCTGGGCGGAAACCTCTCCGTCGGTCAGCTGACCCTTACAGGGTCGGCCAATGGAACCATGACGACGACGCAGGGCTTTTCCGTCACTCAGATCAATATCCTCGCTGGAGCAACGCTGCAGCTGGGCAATTCGACGGCCGAAAACATCTACAATTACGGTACGGCGACCCTATCTGGATCGTGGACTGGTGCCAACCTGGTAAACTCTGGCGTCATGACATTGGCCGGCCCCTGGTCGGCATGGAACGAGATGGGCAATGGCGGGAACGGGACCATGACCATTTCGGCATCGGGATCGGCGGTGTACCTCATCAATCAGGGGGGGATGGCCATCAATTCCGGAACTGTTTCGGCAGGGAGGTATTTTGCGAACGTCAATCAGGGCACCATCCAGATCCAGGGCGGAGCGACGCTCGACACCAGCGCCATAGGCAACGGGTCGAACTGGACCAACTCCGGCACGATCACTCCCCTGCCCACCGCTTCGCTCCTGCATCAGTGTGGCGGGGTCGGGTTCACGGATGCTTCCGGGAACGTGGTGACGACGGCGATGCCTGGCGCGCCCCTGTTCCTGACCTGCTATAACGACAGCGCGAATCTCAATGGCAACGTGGCGGGAACCATCATGGTGACGGTCACGAGCCTGAGCACGCAGGATGCGGAGACCGTGATCCTGACCGAGACGGGCCCGCAGTCCGGGGTATTCCGAAACATCGTCGGCCTGCCCACGGCCAGTGGTTCGGCCGTCCCGAACAATGGCACGCTGACCTTCCAGACCGGGGAAAATCTCCAGGTGACCTACGTCGATGCGTGGGACAGTGCCGACGTCGCTATGCGCCTGCTCCTGTCCCCGCCGGTCCGTTGGACTGGACTGGCTGGAGACGGCCAATGGACGACCGCGGGGAATTGGAGCACCGGGTTGGCGCCGACGGTTTTCGATGATGTCCTGTTCGACGGGACGTCGACGCAGAACTGCATGATAGCGACGAGCGTTTACATCAACA
>Ga0302157_10004720_pt1 | contig 14716 bp, 9 predicted proteins | sample I_Bog_N3_3_FD_193502 | JGI IMG/M metagenome (GOLD analysis project Ga0302157, IMG submission 193502) | Peat permafrost microbial communities from Stordalen Mire near Abisko, Sweden - I_Bog_N3_3 | ecosystem: Environmental > Terrestrial > Soil > Wetlands > Peat | place: Sweden: Abisko, Stordalen...
ACGGCAACGCCTTCCTCAACGGCAGCGGCTCGCTGACGATCGCCTCGGGTGGCACGCTCCAGACCTACGGCGCCTCCGGCAGCAACGTCAGCTACCTCCGGGTCCCGATCACCAACCAGGCCGGCGGCACCCTGGCCATCGGACCCGGCGGACCGGCGGGCACGGCCGACCAGGATTCCGGCACCCTCACCACCAACGCCGGGACGGTGCAGGTGGCCAGTGGCGGCACGCTGGCGCTGGCGGACGGGTCCAGACTCACCAACACCGGCGTGCTGGGAGTCACCGTGGGCGGCACTGCGGGCGGGATGACCGGGCCGGGCATCGCCCTCGGAGGCACGCTCCAGGTCACCACCGTCGGCACGCCGAGCGTCGGGACCGTCTTCACACCGATCACCGGTTCGACCGGCACCTTCGCCGCACTGGCATTCGGTCCCGCCGCCTACGGGGTCTCGTACCCGTCCGGGACGTCGGTCCAGTTGGTCACCGGCACACCGTTCACCGTGGCTCCGGTCGCCATCTCACCAGAGGACGGCCTGGCCACCGGACCGGTTGTGGTCGCCAGCATCGCACGCGCCGACCTGGCTCCGTCCGGCGGGTACTCGGCCACCGTCAACTGGGGAGACGGTTCACCGACCCAGGCGGCATCGGTCACCATGACCGGATCGAGCGGCTCGGTGACGGCACCCACCCACACCTATTCCGCCTTCGGCACCGACACGGTGACGGTCGTCGTGTCGAACACCGACGGCACCTCGGCCACGACGACCCAATCGGTGACCATCGGGCCGGACGTCACGGCATTCTCGAAGACGACGATCAAGGCAGGTCACAAGCTGACCACCAAGATCAGCGGTTACGGGTTGAACGCGACCGCCGTGGTGACGGTCTCCAACCCTGGAGTCACCGTCGTATCCGTCAAAGTCAGCAAGGCCACCAAGAAGAAGCCCTACCCGGTCATCATCCTCAAGCTGTCGGCGTCGAAGACGGCAGCCGTCGGGGGGTTCTCGGTCACCATCACGGAATCTGGTGGGACCACCAGTGTTCCCAATGCCATCACGGTGGCCGCCTGATACCTCCGGAGGAGACATACCCCTCCGACCTTGCGCGGGCGTTGAGGTTCCCGATGTGCGAGAACCGTATGAGGTCAACGTAGGTTCGATGCCGGGACACCAGAGAGCACCGATACCGCGACATCCATGAACGCCCTTTCAAGTTGGCGATGATCGAGCGCTGAACCGGGAGTGAGGTGCTGCATAGAGCAGAGGCAATGAAAGTGAACTGGTCCGGTCCTCACGTGCCTGGCCGATGGCCGGCACTTCGAAGGTCGACTCGAGGACGCGACCCACTTTCACTCCTGCAGCTGCCCGACGCGGATCGGTATGGTCCATCACGAAGGGCGGACTGTCAGGCTCGCGTCAGCACGTCGACCAACCCGCGGGCCGGACTGATCAGATCTTCCGCATCGTCGTGCGCACTACCGAACCCAACATTCCGCCCAACAACTCCGTTCCAGGGTGTCCCGTGACGATGCGGTTGGCTCCGCAGATCGTCCGGGGTGGCCGTTCTGAGGTGCGGAATTGAGATTCAGCAGGACAGGCTGGGTCGCGATGCAACGAACCGGCTCGCTCTCTCAAGGTGGCGACACGGGTTCGAATCCCGTTGGGACTCCTCATGTGGTTGGTCAGAGGCGAATCCGCCTCCCAGCCGGGCCCTTCGGGCGCCAACTGCCATAACTCGTTCCATATCTTTTGGCCCCGTCGCGGCCGCTCCCGAACAGAATTTCGGACGTTCCATGGCGCGCGACCGACTTCCTCGGACGGACCCGACCACGAGACCGACAGACTCCATCCCATACCGCCTCCAGAACATCCCCGATCCGGGGGCACGGTGGGCCGATCGGCGCACCTCGATCGACGCGTCGGTCGTTCACGGGCGGTGAATTGATGGCCGAGGTCAATCCGGTCGCCAAGACGCCGAGCGGCTGTTACCTCATCGCCCGTATCGTCAACGGGACGTTCCAGCGCCAGGGCGATCCGCCCACCACGGGCGGCACGCAGGGATTCTGCTGCGACAGGCCGTACTTCTACGCGAAGCAGCGCTGCGGCCGTCGAAGCCGACATGTCCCGAATCCGAGATCCAGGGGTCGGACATGAGCGATGATCAGATCCGGGGATCGTTGCCTGTCCCGGCTCGGGCGGCGCCGGTTCCCGCCCATCTCAGTCCAGACCCTCGACATGGAGGGAATTCCCGGGTGACGGTCAGCCGGGTGTACGGACCCAACCGGAGGCCATCGCCGTGATCGCAGTCGTCTTCGCCGCGCTGGCGGCATTCACCAACGCCGTCGCCTCCGTGATGGAGCGCATCGGCGTCGAATCCGCACCCGAGTCGGCTGCGCTCAAGGCCAGTCTCATCGGCCATGCCGTGAAACAGAAGATCTGGCTCATCGGATTCGGGGTCAGCGTGGTCCAGTTCGGGTTCGTGGCGACGGCCTTGAAGCATGGCGAGCTCAGCACGGTGCAACCGGTGCTCACGACCGAACTGCTGTTCCTCCTCCTCATTCTCGGCCTCTGGTTCAAGTACCACTTGGGTGCCCGGGAATGGCTCGGGGCCCTCACCATCGTCGTCGGACTCGGTGGCTTCTTCCTGGCCGCGCGACCGCACGGTGGCCAGGAGCTCCCGTCGACGACCCAGTGGATCGTGGCGTCAGCAGCTGTCGGGGGAGCGATCGGTCTGGGCGTTCTCGGCGGCATGTGGGGACCGCGATGGTGGCGGGCCGCCTCCCTCGGGGCAGCCGCCGCCGTGGCCGCTGCCTATACCTCGGCACTGACCAAGGCGATCACCAGCTACCTCGACCACGGCTGGAGCGCGGTCTTCACCCATTTCGAGCCCTACATGCTCTCGGTGGCGGGGTTCGGCGCGATCTTCCTGCTCCAGAGCGCACTGCACGCCGGCCCGATCACGGCATCCCGCACGACCCTGGTGACGACGAATCCGTTGGTGAGCATCGTGCTCGGGATCACGCTGTTCGGCGACATCCTGCGGGGCGGCGCCCTGTGGATCACGCTCGAGGTGTTGGCCCTGGCGGTGCTCGTCGCCGGAGTCGTCATCCTCACCCGGTCGCCACTGATCGCCGGATCTCCCGACGGGGGCACCGATGACGAGAAGCTCGGCGGCGCCCGGAAGCGGGCGATGATGGTCGTGCCCCCGATCGAGGCGCTTCCCTGAACTCTGCACTGTTCCGGGTGCCTGAACAGTTCCTGGTTCCGGCACCCGGGCACTCCGGTGGTATCCCAGTGGACGTCATGATCTCGGCACCCGCCGATGGCCGCGGGGGTTCCACAATCCAGTGACCAGTTCACGTACCTGGACCCGGTCATCACGGCAATCACTTCCTCATCCGGACCGACCACCGGCGGCAGGAAGGTCACCATCACGGGGTCGGACCTCCAAGGGGCCAGGTTGGTCATCGGTGGTACTTCGGCGGCGGGTGTGAAGGTCAACGGGAAGGGGACCTCGCGGAAAGCGGAGGTGCCCGTAGGGACGGTGGGGCCCGCAGAGGTCGAGGTCTACACGCCCGGATCGTTCGCACCGGCGGTGACGACCTACACGTATGCATCCTGACCACTCGATCGGGGTCGCCCGGGTCGGTCGTCCCATCAGCGCTCCTCCGGAGCGACGGTCCTGAAGGCCTGGCGGGGGCCTGACGGCCGTGACGACCCAGGACGGAAGACCGCCCGCGCTCCGGCAGGTCCGGGACTCCAGGCCGGCAAGCGCGCGTCGGCTTCCCCTCCGCCACCGAACGGTGCCGCGTTCGCCCCGGACCTGCCGGGGTGGGATTGCGCGGGGAGCGCAACCTCACGCGGCATCCCGTCGAACGGATGGCCGACCCACCCCGTGTCGATGCGCTGAACCTGATCGTTCCCGACGGGCCGCCCGGGACATCGCCGCTCAGCCGTCCCGCCCACCTTCCAGGTCCGCGAGGGCCTTCGTCACCTCCTGGGCAACTCGCAACGACTCCATGGCTTCGTCGGCGTTGTAGATGGCGACTTCCGGGGACACGTCGACGCCGGTCGGGTGGGGAATCGGCTCTTCGAAGTCCGAGTAGGGATGCAGGGAATCGTTCCGCAAGTCGAACAGCCGTCCGAGCGCCTGGGCCAGGTCGCTGTCGATGGCGCCCCGTTCGACCAGGTACTGACCCAGGCGCGCTCCCTTGTTGCTGCCGCGCTGACGTCCATCCGGCAACAGCCGCTTGGGAGGCTTGGTCAGTGGCGTCGCGTCACCCGTGATCGACTGCTTCCTCTGGGCCTCCACCGCGGCGGCCGACGCCGAGATCGCCATGACGCTCGCATGGAACTCCTGGGCCAACGCCGCCGGCCCGACAAGGCGCGCGCTGATGGCCGCGGCGACGCGCTCTTCAGCGATCATCAACCAGGTCGGGGCCCACTCCAATCGCGCCGAGAGCTTCATGGTGAGGCCCATGGCCGAGCCGATGACGATCGGTGGCAGTGTGCCGTGGCCACGTGGCTGGTCGGGAACGGTCACCCGGACCAGAATAGTTGGGCATCCTGTGTCCTTCCCGGGTGAGGGAAGGCCGGCCAGGCCTCACCCCTCGGCGGCCCGGGCCACTATGGATCCGGGCGGGGATCCGCTAGGTCGAGAGCCCACTGGTCCGACCACTCGGCGACACCGGTCCGCATCCCGTCCGCGTCCACCACTGCCGATGGCGCCGGAGTCGATCCGGTGCCGGCCCGGCAACACCGGTTGCCAAACGAAGAGCGGAGGGTGTGTTCGGGCTGGGTGCGAGCATGCGATGGTGCGGCCACAACGACGATTCCAATCTGGGAAGCCTGAAGGGGCCGGCACATGCCTCCGGAACGGCAGCAGGGGAACGGCGGTGGATGGTTCGCCTCGTCGTGGCGGTGGCCTTGGTCGGCGCCCTGATGGCCGGAGCGGGCGAGAGTGTCGGCACCGTGTCCAGCGCGGCTGCAGCCCGGGCGCCGAATGGGTCCCCGCCCATGCCCTTCGGGCACGGGCAGTCCTGCCTCCTCGACGGCGGTCTTCCGGGAAGCGGAGCGATCCTGCACACTGACTTCTGGCTGAAAACGTATGGCGTCTCGGGCAATTGGTCGTGCCAGGTCGCCACCGGTGGTACCCACACCAGCGTCACGGGCGACTGGGTGGTACCCCAGGTGACCGACATCGCGCCGATCTACGTTGACTACTCCGCCACCTGGATCGGAATCCACCGGGTCACGTCGCAGCCGCTGATCCAAACCGGTACCGCCCAAGAATCGGGGAGGGGGTGGGCTCGGCAGTTCGCCTCGTACGACCTCCTGCCGGGCGAATCGCGACCCATCGACCACACGGTGGATCCAGGTAACCGGATTACTGCGTCAGTGTCCGAGGTGAACGCGACGACTAATTCCTGGCGGATCGAGAGTGCCGGTTCCACCCGTTACCGCCGTTCGACTCGTTCCGGAGAACGTCAGACATGACGTCGTCAAGGGCCATTACCGCCGAAGCTGAGGACGTTCGTCTTCGATGGTCCGCTGTCGGCTCAGACTCCGTGGCCGACACAGCTACCCCCGTCGTTGTTGCTGATGGTGCCGTCGGGACAGAGCGTGTCGGACCACGTCACCCCGGAGGTCGACGCGTTCGTCAGGACGGCATTCGTCAGGTTGGCGCTCGCCAAGCCGGCTCTGGTCAGGTCGGCATTGGTCAAGTTCGCACCTGACAGGTTGGCAGCGGTCAAGGCGGAGTAGCTCAGGCCGGCGGAGGTCAGGTCGGCGTCAGCGAGGTCAGTCAGTCGCAGATCGGCAAAGGTCAGGTTGGCTCCGGACAGGTCGGCGTTGGAAAGGTTCGCGTTGTACAGATTGGATTGCAGAAAACTTGCATTGGACAACGTCGCTTGAGTCAGGTTCGCGTTGGTCAGATCGACTCCGGACAGGTCGGCATCGGCCAGATCAATGTAGGCAAGGTCGGCGTTAGCTAGGTCAGCGCCCGGGCCCAAGAGGTAACCCTGATCCAGACTCCAGTCGGCGGGGAGGGTCATGGGGGTGCCGGTAATCCCTCCGGATGAAACCCCGGCAAGGTTGGCGCCGGACAGGTCGGTACCGGACAGGTCGGCGCCGGACACGTTGGAACCGTTCATATTGGCATTGGTGAGGTTGGTGCTGGAAAGGTTGGCGCCGGACAAGTCGGCTCCGTTGGACAGGTCAGCGCCCGACAGATCGGCGAATGAGAGGTCGGCACCGGACAGGTGAGCAAAGAACAGATTGGCGCCGGGCCCGATCAGGTACCCCTGCACCAAACTCCAGTTGATCGGAAGGGCTGATGGAGTACCAATAATCCCGCCAGAATTGACCATGGACAGGTCCGCGGAGGACAGATTGGTGCCGGAAAGGTTGGCGCCAGAAAGGTTGTCTTCGCTCAAGTCTGCACCCGACATGTCGGCGTCCGACAGGCTTGCGCTGGAAAGGCTGCAGTCCGATACGTCGTCGTCGGACAAGTTGAGGCCATCCAGATTCGCTCGTGACAGATTGGCGCCGGGGCCAATCAGGTACCCACCTTGTGCCAGTCTCCAGTCAGTTGGAAGGGCTGAAGGAGTGCCAGTGATGCCACCGGAGCCAACCCAGTACAGGTTGGCGTCGGAAAGACTGGTGCCCGAAAGGTTGGCGTCGAGGAGGTCTGCGCTCCCCAGGTCTGCGCCTGACATGTCGGCGCCCGACAGGTTGGCATTAGAGAGGTTGCCTTCCGATAGTGTGACGCCGGCCAAGTCGACGTCACTAAGGTTGGCTCCGTACAGATCGGCGCCGGGGCCGACTAGGTACCCACCCTGCACCAAACTCCAACTGGGGGGGAGGGCTGCGGGAGTGCCGGTGATGCCGCCTGAAAGGTCGCCGGACAAGTTGGCGTACAGGTCGGCGTTGGTCACGTTGGCATTGGTCAGGTCGACAGAATTCAAGCTGGCGCTGGACAGGTCGGCGCCATCAAGGTCGGCGCCGGACAAGTCGGAGCCAGAGAGGTAGGCGCGGTACAAGTTGGCTCCGGACAGATCGGCGCCGGGGCCTATCAGGTAGCCCTGCACCAGTTCCCACCCAGCCGGAAGTGCCAATGGCTTGCCAGTCATGCCCCCGGATTCCACACCGCTCAAATTGGCGTAGGTCAGGTTGGCGTCGGAAAGGTTGGTGCCCGACAGGTTGGCGCCAACCAGACCGACGTGAGACATGTCTGCGCCCGACAGGTCGGCGCCAGTCAGATCGACACCGTTGAGTTCTGAGCCGGCCAGATCACAGCCCTGCAGGTCCGCGTGGGGGCCCAATTCGTCACAGTCCACTCCGGTGGTCGGCCCGAACGTGATGGTGCCGACGAGCGCCAAACTGTCCAGGCGGCTCCGCTGGCAGCGCCGGCCTAGGGACGCTCCGGTACCGTTGGCATAGGCCATCGCCGTCGAGGGGCCAGCGAACGAACCAACGCCCGTAGATGCCAGTGTGAAGCGGTCGACATCGGGGGGCCAATTTGAGATGGTATTGATGACGCTACTGAGTGTGGTTGCTGTGAATGCGGCCCTTCCGGCGTAGGCAGTACCGCCGAGAGTGCCATTGACACCGCCTCTCCAAGAAACCGTGAGAGTGGCCGGTACAGCGGTGAGTGAAAGACCGGCGCAGACTACGGGAGAGCTGGCGAACGAACCCGTGACCTTGCCGCCGGCGACGACCACTGCACCGCTGTTGGAATGGCAGCCCGACAACCGGCCCTCCACCGCCGAGGGGTTGGTGCCTCCGCTAGATGCAGTGAGTGGGGGCGAAAATGACACGTCAACCGAAAGCTTGCACGTCACCCAGCCAGGTAGTGCACCCGAGAACTTGGGAGGCCTCGGGGTCATCGCGGCGACAGGCGCCACCACGGTCAGGATTCCAATCGTGACCAACAGCAGTGATGCGGCCGAAACCTGCAGATATGACGAACGACGCGCACCATTCCTCATTCGAGTACCTCCCGCACTAGGTACACCTGTCAAACTTCTGCAAGGACTCCCTGAATTCATTGGGACTCAGAGGCAAGGGAGTACGTTCGCTGAACGTTACCTGAGGGCAAAGAGCTTCGCTCGACGAATGGAGTCTGATCGCGCATAGCTCCACGGCGCCAATGCTGCGATCGTGAGGCAGTTCTACCTGACCGGCGTAGCTGAGATGAAGGTCTCCATGGTGGCGATGTCGGGCACTGACGTGGGCGGTCGCCCGGAACGTGGTGCGGTAGGTTCGGCGACCATGCCTCCACCTCCGGGTCCTGTCGTGCTCCTCCACGGGTTCGGTTCGACGTTCGAGCACAACTGGGTGCGCACCGGGTGGGTGGACATCCTGGCCGACGTCGACTGCACCGTGCCGGTGATCGACCTGCCCGGTCATGGGAGCTCTGATCCGTCGACCGACCCGGCGGACTATGCATCGGTCGAAGAGGATGTCGCCTCGGTGCTGCCGGAGCGGACGTCGGCTGTCGGGTTCTCGGCCGGCGCCCAGATCCTGCTGCGCATCGCGGTCACCCACCCCGGAAGATTCGACCGGCTGGTCCTCCTCGGAGTGGGCGACAACGTGTTCGAAGCATCGGACAACTCGTCGATCGTCGAGGCGTTGGAGTCCGGCGCCGATCCGGAGAACGTCCAGGCCCGGGTGTTCACCCGACTGGCCGCCGCGGCCGGCAACGATCCGAAGGCGCTCGCCGCCTTCCTCCGGCGGGTGCCGCCCCGACCCACTCCGGAGGACCTGGCCGTGGTGGACTGCCCGGTCCTCGTGGTGCTCGGCCAGGACGACTTCGTGCCGTCGGCCGGCCGCCTGGTCGATGCGTTGCCGTCGGCCACCCTGGTATCGGTCCCGGGCGTGGACCACTTCGCCACGCCGTCCGATTTCGGTGTCATCGACGCAACTATGCGGTTCCTCGAACTGGAGTGACGTGGCGCCGGCCCCCCTGATATCTTCCGGGGGAACTCGCAGTGGCGAGGGTGTCGGGAATGCGGACGGTGGAGATGGCGGCGGTCCGCTGAGCGGAAGGCGGGGCGGATGTTCGGTGGGAAATGTGTGCGGATCGGGGCCGTGGTGGTGGCGGGTCTGGGGATGACGGTCGTGGCCGGCCTGGCCTCGAGTGATCCCGTGGGGGCATTACCGACCGTGACGTCATCGTCCTCCGGTATCCCCGAACTCGCCGTGGGTGGTACCGGGCCGGTCGGGTTCGACCTGCTGGTGTGGCCCGGCGACACCACCATTCCGTTCTCCATCTCGGTCACCCTGAGCGACGGTCTGGTGGTCGCCACCGACCCCCTCGGAGGATCGGATGGCGACTGCAGCGGCGTCACGTTCACGGGAACCGCCGGCAGCCACACGATGGTGGTCGCCGGATCGGCGTCGAATCCCCTTCCCGTGCTCGAGGCCGGCCATTGTGACGTGAGCTTCCTCGTCACCAGTGTCACGCCCGGCACCGCCACGGCGTCGTTCGATGGTCTGTACGGGCCCGGCCCCGTCTCCATCGACGTCTCCGGCCCGTCCATCACGGGCATCACACCCTCGTCGGGTGCGGGAGCCGGCGGGAGCAAGGTCACGGTCACGGGTGCCGGGTTCAGCGGCGCAACCGCGGTCGAGTTCGGGACCACGCCCGCCACCCAGGTGAAGGTGGCCAAGGGTGGCCGGTCACTGACGGCCGTCGTGCCCCCGGGCACCGGGTCGCAGTTCGTGGCCGTCACCTCCCCGGCGGACGGCGCGGACCCCCCGGGGATGTACCAGATGGACTACCCGTCGGGCGTGGCCACCTACACCAACCAGTTCACCTACCTCGCCCCCACGATCTCGTCGGTCGCGCCATCCTCCGGACCCACGACCGGCGGCCGCAAGGTCACCATCAAGGGGACAGATCTCCAAGGGGCCGCGGTGACGATCGGTGGCACCGCGGCAGCCGGCGTGACGGTGAACAGGGCGGGGACGTCGTTGCGGGCGGAGGTGCCGGTCGGATCCGCCGGACCGGCGACGGTCGAGGTGACGACGCCAGCCGGCTCGGCGACCGCGGCGTACACGTACACCGCCTGACCAGGCGACCCGGGATCGCGGCATTCGGTCGGCCCCATCGGACCCGGGGCGGGACTCCGACGTCCGGGTGACACGAGGGGTGCACCCCGACCGCGGACACGAAGGGTGGCGACGATCGTGGACGCGATCCCGTGATTGCTGCGGAGCGTGACGTATCCATCAGACAATTATTTATTGGTTCTTGACTTTGTATCCCGCGTATTTAACAGTGACGCACGATCGCAAATCGGGCCGGTCTGCGAGAGGGTCGGGTGGGGGGCTCCAACACGGCCGGCGGGACTTGAGGATGGGGGAATCCACGTGACCGTTGCTGGGGATGTTCGGGCGCGCGTGCGCGTCGCGGTGAGATTGCTGCTGGCGGCTCTGGCGGCCGTCGCCATGGGTGCGACCGGAGCCGTGCTGGCTACGACCTCGGCGGGGGCCGCCGGTGGGGCGCCCGTCGTCGCCAACGGCATCGCCGGATACACCGTCGGGTCCAACGCCCCGTCGGCCAACACCTTCGACGTGGACACCCTGGTGCAGGGAGGGGCGGCCAGCATCGATCCGACCTCGCTGACCATCGTCACTCCGGCTCCGGCGGCGGACGCCACCTCCACCGTGACGTCGACCGCGTCCAACGGCCTGATCACGACCACCTTCGCCGTGGACGGCAGTGGCAACACCGTGGCCACCGGGATCTTCGGCCTGACCTTCGGCATCTGCGCCTCGGGCACCGCCACGTATTCGGCCTCCAGCCCGTCGTGCTCCACGGGATCGCTGAGCTACGACCCCTCGTCCAACCAGGACATGGGTGACGAGCTGAAGGTCCTCGGGTTCGTCACCGAGGACATCTACGAGGGAGTCGGTATCGCCTCGGTGGAACCGGCGACCGTGCACCAGGGTTCGACCTTCACATTGACCAATGCCGGGGTGTCCTCCTCCCTTCCGTCGAGCGATGACGGGTTCACCGTCAACTACGGCGACGAGTTCGCCGCCATCACGCCGGTGCCCGCGGGCCTCACGTACGTTCCGGGATCGATCCACCTCGAGGGTGGGGACGCCGTGACCTCCGGCCAGGCCACCGCCACGTACTGCACGGCGACCGGCACCGGCTGCGACGCCCTCCAGACCGGCAACTACAAGACGGGCTACCCCTACATCGAGACCGAGCTCCCGTCCGCCATCCACGTCGCGGGCGGCCAGACCGTGACCATGCCCACGGTGACGGCCCAGTTCACCGCCACCGGCGCGGTAGGGACGGTCGAGCCGGTGGACCTGACCGAGTTCAAGGTGAACACCAACGTCAGCACGGCAGGCAACGTCACCTTCGACGGCTACCCGACGAACAGCAGCAACGGCAGTGGCACGCCCCCCTACCTGGCGCCGACGCCTCTGTCGACGACCACCATCACGCCGGCCACGACGCCACCCGCCATCACCTCGGGGAACAGCGCGACCTTCACCGAGGGCAGCGCGGGCTCCTTCACCGTGACGGCCACCGGCCTGCCCCTTCCCTCGCTCTCGGAGACCGGCCCGCTGCCCAGCGGCGTCTCCTTCACCGACAACGGCAACGGGACGGCCACCCTGTCGGGCACCCCGACGGCCGGATCCAACGGCACCTACCCGATCACCATCGTCGCCAACAACGGGGCCAGTCCCAACGCCAGCCAGTCCTTCACCCTGAAGGTGACGGCCGCCCCGGCCATCACGTCGACGGCGGCCACCACCTTCACGGCGGGCTCGGCCGGGACCTTCACCGTGACCTCGACCGGCAATCCGACCGACGCCCTGTCGGAGACCGGCAGCCTGCCGAGCGGTGTCACCTTCGTCGACAACGGGGACGGCACCGGCACACTGTCGGGCACCCCGGCGACGGGCACCGGGGGGAGCTATCCGATCACCTTCGGAGCCGCCAACGGCGTGGGCAGCCCCGCCTCGCAGTCGTTCGTCCTCACCGTGGACGAAGCGTCCACGATCACCTCCGGGGGCACTGCCAACTTCGCCGAGACGATCCACAGCAACTTCACGGTGACCACCGCGGGGAATCCGACCGCGGCGGTCTCCGAGACGGGCGCACTGCCGAGCGGTGTCACCTTCACCGACAACGGTGACGGCACGGCCAGCCTGGCCGGCACGCCCGACCCCGGGACCGTGGGCACCTACCCGCTGGCCATCACCGCGTCCAACGGGATCGGCTCCGAGGCCACACAGTCGTTCACCCTGAACGTGGCCAGCACGGCCTTCGCGCCGACGATCACGTCCGCCGCCAGCACCACCTTCCAGGAGGGGACGTCCGGCAGCTTCGCGGTGACCTCCCTGGGCGAGCCGTCGGCCCAGCTGTCCGAGTCGGGCGCACTCCCGGGCGGGGTGACGTTCGTCGACAACGGTGACGGCACGGCATCCCTGTCCGGCACCCCGACAACCCAGGGCACGTACGCCATCACCATCGACGCCACCAACGGGGTGGCGCCGGACGCGTCCCAGTCCTTCACCCTGACCGTGAACGCATCGCCGGTGATCACCTCGGCGCCCGGCGTCACCTTCGTGACCGGAACCGCCGGCAGCTTCACGGTGACCTCGACCGGATTCCCGACCGCCGCCCTGTCGGCGAGCGGCAGCCTGCCCCCCGGGGTCACCTTCGCCGACAACGGGGACGGCACGGCGACGATCTCCGGCACGCCGTCGGCCACCAGTGGCGGCACCTACCCGATCACCCTGGGTGCCGCCAACGGGGTGAGCCCGGACGCCTCCCAGTCCTTCACCCTGACCGTGGACGCACCTCCGGCCATCACGTCGGCGGCGAGCGCCACCTTCACCGCCGGTTCGGCCGGGACCTTCACGGTGACCTCGACCGGCACCCCGACCGACGCCCTGTCGGAGACCGGCAGCCTGCCCAGCGGTGTCACCTTCGTCGACAACGGGGACGGCACCGGCACGCTGTCGGGCACCCCGGCCGCCGGCACCGGGGGGAGCTACCCGATCACCTTCGGGGCCGCCAACGGCGTGGGCGGTCCGGCCTCGCAGTCCTTCACCCTCACCGTGGACGAGCCGCCGTCCATCACCTCGGGCGACTCGGCGACCTTCCTCGTCGGCATCCGTGGGAGCTTCACGCCGACGGCGTCCGGGTTCCCGGTGCCCTCGATCACCGAGTCGGGAACGCTGCCCGCCGGCGTGACGTTCACCCACGGTGCCCTGAAGGGAACGCCCACGCAGACCGGGTCGTACCCGATCACCTTCACGGCCTCCGGTGACGGCACGGCCTCCCAGACCTTCACCCTGACCGTGGACCAGGCGCCCGACATCACATCGGCCGACTCCACGACGTTCACCCAGGGCGCGGCCGGATCCTTCACGGTGACGTCGACGGGTACACCGACGCCCACGGTCTCCGAGTTCGGCAACCTTCCGGCGGGCCTCACCTTCACCCCGCATGCCGACGGAACGGGCACGCTGTCCGGGACCTCGGCCCAGGCCGGGACGTTCCAGTTCGGCTTCATCGCCTCGAACGGTGAGGGGTCCGACGCCACCCAGTTCTTCACGCTGACGGTGGGAGCGCTCCAGATCACCACGACGTCGCTGCCCGACGTCACCCTGGGCACCCCCTACAGCTACCAATTGGCGTCGGCGGGCGGACTCCCCCCGGTCAAGTGGAAGAAAGTGGGGACACTGCCCAAGGGGCTGAAGCTGTCGTCGAGCGGACTCCTGTCCGGGACCGTGCTGGCCAAGAAGGTTCCGGCCGGCCCGTACTCGGTGACGGTCACGGTGTCCGACTCCACCAAGAAGGCCCACGAGACGGCGACGAAGACCTTCTCACTCCAGATCGATAGCTGACGACCGAGGACTGTCCGACGATGGACGGTGCGCGGGTGCGCCTGCGCCAGTCCGGCAAGTACTGACCAGATGACGAAACAGAGGAGAGCGGTGCGATGAACGGTCTGCGGAACAGGACCCGAGGGCTCAGGTCGCTGGGCACGGTGGTGATGGCCTTGGCACTGGGTGGCGGCGTCATGGCCGTTTCGGCGGTGACCGATGTCACCACTGCCGCCCCGGCCGGGGCGGTCTCTCCCACACCGACATGGTTCACCACCTCGGGTGGCGCCGCGCCGTCCACCCTGGCGTGCGGCACCTGGTACGTGACGACGCTGAGCGCGCAGACCGGCGGTGGCAGTGCCACCGTCACCCTGATCGGCGGCGGCGGCGGTGGCGGCGGCTCAAGTCTCGACGGACTCGGCAACGAGGCCAACACCGGCGCCGGCGGCGGTGGCGGCCAGGTGCTGGGAACCTTCAACGTGTCGGCCGGTGAGACCGTCGCGGCGATGATCGGCTGCGGCGGCGGTGGTGGTTCGGAGAACACCAGCTCGGCCATCACCGGCGGAGCCGGCGGTACGGGCTACTCCAACGGCGGCAACGGCGGCGAGCAGACCTCGGTCTCGAACAGCTCGGGCGGCGGGGCCGGTGGTGGCTCGTCGGCCGTGTGCGTCTACGGCACGGCCGGTTCGCCGTGCGCCGGCCTCCTCGCGGTGACCGGTGGTGGCGGTGGTGCCGGCGGCGGTGGCTGCCGCGGCAACGGTGGCAACGGCGGTGTCGGCAACGGTGGCGCCATCACCGGGACCGGGGCGACCTCCGAGTCCAATCCCACCGCACCCGGCGGCTCGACCAGCGGC
>Ga0302157_10004721_pt1 | contig 14716 bp, 13 predicted proteins | sample I_Bog_N3_3_FD_193502 | JGI IMG/M metagenome (GOLD analysis project Ga0302157, IMG submission 193502) | Peat permafrost microbial communities from Stordalen Mire near Abisko, Sweden - I_Bog_N3_3 | ecosystem: Environmental > Terrestrial > Soil > Wetlands > Peat | place: Sweden: Abisko, Stordalen...
GCTCGTCGCGGCGACGCTCGGCCTAGCCGGCCAGCCCGCGGCGGCGCACCATTCCTTCGCCATGTACGACAACGATCATCAGATCAAGCTGAACGGCGTGGTGTCCAAGTTCGAATGGACCAATCCCCACGTCTATATCGACCTGATGGTGACCGACGCCCAAGGCGCCTCCAAGCCCTTCACGGTGGAGTGCGCCGCGCCCGGCATCCTCAATCGCAATGGCTGGAAGTTCAATCTCCTCAAGCCCGGCGATAAGGTGATCCTGGTGGTCGCGCCCTTGCGCGCCGGCCCTGACGGCGGCCTGCTGAAGGAAATCACCGTGCCGGACGGCCGAGTCCTGAACAACGGCGGTTTCGCCGGCCCGGCGCTGATCCACTGACATGCGCGCCCTGTCCAAGCCAATCGCCTTCGCGGTTCTCTTCGCCCTGGCGGCGCCCGCCGTCGCCCTGGCGGCGCTCAGCCGCGAAACCTTGAATGGGACGTGGGAAAGTCCTTGGCCGCCTGATGTGCTGCCCAAGCCCGGGGCTCCGCCGCGCCCGGTTGAGACCACCCCGCCGCCGCTCAAGCCGCAATATCTGGCCGCCTGGAAGGCGCAGCAGAAAGCCGCCGCCGAGGCCTCGGCGCGCGGCGATGCGCCGGTCAACGGCGCGGCCCAATGCATCCCGCCGGGCATGCCCTCGATGATGAATCCGGGCTTTCCGGTCGAGGTGTTGCTCAGTCCCGGCCGGATGACGGTCATCAACGAGCAGCTGAATCAGATTCGCCGCATCTATCTGGACGAGCCGCAGATGGCCCTGGATGACGCCGAGCCCTGGTATCAGGGCCATTCGGTGGGCCACTGGGAGGGCAATGTCCTTGTGGTGAACACCATCGGCCTGAAGGACGCCGCGCGCATGAGCGGAGTCCCGCACTCGGCCAATGTGCGCATCGACGAGCGGTTCGAGCCCACCTCGCCGGACACCTTCGAGGACCACATCACGGTCACCGATCCGGAATACCTGACCGGTCCCTGGAGCTGGACGTACCACTACCGGCGCAAGTCCGGCTACAAGATCGAAGAGTTCGTCTGCGAGAACAACCGCGTCTACGCCGATCCGAAAACCGGCGGCCAAAGGATCAGGCTGGAGCCATGATCCGCGTGGCGTTCAGTCGTCACCGACCGCGACATGGGCCTTGTGCCAGTATTGCGCGCCCGTCCACAGGGTGATGGCGGCGGCGATCCAGAGCAGGGTGTGAACAAGGAGCGTAAAGGGCTCCAGCACCGTCGGCTCGGAGGGCAGCGGCCAGGCGGCCCAGGTGCCCACCAGCAGTTCGCCCCCCACGGCCACGAGCTGGATGGTGGTCTTCCATTTGGCCAGCAGGGTCACGGGAAGCTTGATGCCGCGCGCGGCGGTGCTTTCGCGCAGGGCGCTGATGGCGAATTCACGAAATAGGATCAGGGCGAAGGGAATGGCGATCTGTGGCTGAGGCCCCAGGGCGGCCAGACCGAGAATCGCGCCGCAGATCAGGATCTTGTCGCCGATGGGATCGAGGATCGCGCCCCAGGTGGTGACCGCGTCCAACTTGCGCGCGAGCCAGCCATCGAAGAAATCGGTGGACGCCGCGACGACGAAGGCGACCAGGGCCCAGCGCTCCAGGGCGAACTGGGTGTCGGGCGTCAGATTCTCGCTCAGGAATGGCACCCCGCCGGCCGCCGCCGCCAGCAGGAAGAAGCTGATCACGCCCGCGGCCACGCGCGCGCCCGTGAGCAGGTTGGGAATGTGTTTGACCGCGGATTTCATATCGCCTCCCGAGCGGCTGAGCCAGCCGATGGGGAGAACTCTAGCGGCGTTTGGGGCGCTTGGGCGAGCGCTGCTTTAGACCTTCAGGAACAAGGCCGGCGATCGGCAGGCCCTCCCAGGTGATCACCACCGGCCGACGGACCATGCGGGCGCGGATCACGACCCTCGGCGCCAAGGGATTGCGCGGCCAACTCTTGGCGTCGGACGGATGGTCTATCGGCGACAGCCGCCCAAGGGATTCGATCTCGCTCTGCCGGATCTGAAACAGCTGGCGGCCGAACGGGCCGATGACTGAAAAGGAGTCGATCCGATACTCGTAGCGCACCAGATAGCGCCGCAAAAACTCACGAATAAACAGCACTGCGAGCAACACGAGCAGGAGGCCGAACGCCAGAAGTTTCGTCAGATGCATCGGAGCCTCCCCGACCCCACTATTCTCAACGCGGCCAATTCTGGACCAGATTTGCAAAAAAAAGCTTAGACCTGTTTACGCAAATACGCGCGGTGCGGAATTAGCTTCTTTGGAAAAAATCGTAAATTCTTTGCGCCAGGGCCGCCGATACGCCCTCAACTTTCGCCAAATCGGCGAGTGATGCGCGCGAAACGCCCCTCGCCGAACCGAAGGCGTGCAACAGCGCCCGTTTGCGTCCCGGGCCCACGCCGCCGATTTCGTCCAGGGGATTCTTCTTCATCTCCGCGGATCGGCGGGCGCGGTGGCTGCCGATGGCGAACCGATGCGCCTCGTCGCGCAGGCGCTGCAAATAGTAGAGCGCCGGGCTCTTGGGCTCGAGCATGAAGGGCGGTTTGCCCGGCATGAAGAACCGCTCCAGCCCCGCATCCCGGTCCGGTCCCTTGGCCACGCCCACCACCACGATGTCGTCCACGCCCAGGTCGGCCATCGCCTCAAGGGCCGCGGCCAGTTGGCCCGCGCCGCCGTCGATCAGCACGAGGTCGGGCCGCACGGGATCCTCGCCGGCCTCTTCCTCCTTGGCCAGCCGCCCGAAGCGGCGGCGCAGAACCTCCCGCATCATGCCGTAGTCGTCGCCCGGGGTGAGGTCCTGCGAGCGGATGTTGAACTTGCGGTACTGGCTTTTCTGCAGCCCGTCGGGTCCGGCCACGATCATGCCCCCGACCGCGTTCGTGCCCATGATGTGGCTGTTGTCGTAGACCTCGATCCGCTCGGGCGAGGCCTCCAGGCCGAAGGCCTCGCACACCGCGGCCAGGATCTTGGTCTGGGCCGAGCTCTCCGCCAGCTTTCGGCCGAGCGCCTCGTGCGCATTGGTCAGGGCGTGCTCCACCAGCCGACGTTTTTCCCCGCGCTGGGGTGTGGCGATCTCGACCTTGCGGCCCGACGTCAAGGCGAAGGCCTCCGCCAGCAGGGCCTGGTTGGGCGCGGCGTGCGATAGCAGGATCAGGCGCGGGATCGGCTTGTCCTCGTAGAACTGGCCGAGAAAGGCGTCGAGAATCTCCCCGCCCCCGTCGTCCTTGTCGACGCGGGGGAAATAGGCGCGATTGCCCCAGTTCTGGCCGGCCCGGAAGAAGAACACCTGCACGCACGCCTGACCGCCCTCGGCGTAGAGGGCGAACACGTCCGCCTCCTCGACGGTCTCGGGATTGATCCCCTGCTCCATGGAGATGGCGGCCAGGGCGCGAATGCGGTCGCGAACGCGCGCGGCGGTCTCGAACTCGAGGGCCTCGGAGGCGGCCTGCATCTGATGGGACAGCGACGTCATCACCGCCCGGCTTTTGCCGGTCATGAAGGCGTGGGCCGCGTTGACCAATTCGCCATAGGCCTGGGCGGAGACAAGGTCCACGCAGGGCGCCGAGCAGCGCTTGATCTGATGCAGCATGCACGGGCGCGTGCGGGTCTCGAACACATTGTCCGAACAGGTGCGCAGCAGGAAGGCCTTTTGCAGCGCGCCTACGGTGCGGTTCACCGCCCAGGTGGAGGCGAACGGCCCGAAATAGTCGCCGGCCACGGCGTGGGCGCCGCGATGCTTGCGGATTTGTGGAGCGGGGTGATCGCGGCGGATGAGGATTTCGGCGAAGGACTTGTCGTCGCGCAGCACCACGTTGAAGCGCGGCTTCAGACGCTTGATCAGGTTGGACTCGAGGAGCAGGGCCTCGGTTTCGGTGCGGGTGGTGGTGAACTCCATCGCCCGGGTCAAGTGGACCATGTGGGCGATGCGCTGAGTGTGAAAGCGTCCTTGCGCGTAGTGGGTCACGCGCTTCTTGAGCGACTTGGCCTTGCCGACGTAGAGCGCCTCGCCGCCCTCGCCGAGCATGCGATAGACGCCCGGCGCGTCGGGCAAGCGGCGCGCCTCGTCCTGGATCAGGGCCATGCCGTGCAGGCCGGAAGTTTCGGAGATGACGCGGTCCTCGGTCATGTTCCGGATATAGGGCTATTCGGGGCGATCCTCACCCCTGGACTTTTTGCGTGTGCATATCCCGAGCGTGACGCGGAAAAACGGAAACCGCCTCTCCGCGTCAATCGCGCTCGAGTGGCGTGGGTCTATTGCGGCGGATGGCCGGAATGCATGCCGTTGGCGCCTTCAAAACCGTCGTGACGGAAGTGATTGCCCGAATCCCGCATGTAATGGCCGTCGGGCCCCGGGTAATAATAGGCCGAGTCCGTGCCCCAATAACCGCCGTTCACATTGCCGTAGTAGCCATCGTACCAGGTGTCGTAGCGGTCGCTTGGCCCGTATCCGCCCGCATAGCCGCGTCCGCCCGAATAGCACGCCGACAGGGCCAACGCCGCCGCCGCCGCCGTGCAGATCATCAAGCCGGTTTTCAGTCCACGCATAGTCATGGTCGTCTCCTTTGGCCCAGGGCCGTCGTTCTAGAGGGTGCGTCTAGGAGCAACGCGCCATTGAAACGTTTCGATGCAGCGGGCCTGAATTGGGGTCGGCGACTCAGTAATCTGCTTTGAGCGGGAACCAGATTTCGCTTCGTTAGTTAACGCTGCAAACGGGGGGCCAATAGAGCATGAGCGGGGTTCAAAGGCGCGTCGCGCCGTTGGGCGCGGCGGTAATCGTCGGACTGCTGTCCGGCGGCCACCCGGCGCGCGCTCAATCCATTGAAGACCTCCAGCATATGTCGATCGCGGAACTGGCCGAGATCGATGTGTCCTCGGTGAGCAAGACGCCGGAAACGCTCAATCAGGCGCCGGCCTCGATCTATGTCATCACCCACGACGACATCGTTCGTTCGGGCGCTAACAGCATGCCGGACATTCTGCGGCTGGCGCCTAACCTCCAAGTCTACCAGACTAGCGCCAGCCAGTTCGTGGTGACGGCGCGCGGTTTTAACGGCAACGCCTCGGATCAGAATTTCTCCAACAAGCTGCTGGTGCTGATCGACGGTCGGACGGTTTATTCGCCGCTCTATTCCGGTGTCTATTGGGACGTGCAGGATGTGCCGCCCGACGACATTGACCGCATCGAAGTCATCAGCGGGCCGGGCGCGACGCTGTGGGGCGCCAACGCGGTCAACGGGGTGATCAACATCGTCACCCGCGACGCAGACCAGACCCAGGGCGCGGATTTGAATGTCTATGGCGGCAACCAGACCGGGGGCGCCAGCCTGCGCTACGGCGGCAAGCTTGGGGAGACCTTGAGCTATCGGGTCTACGCCATGGCCATGACCGACAAGGACACTTTGGATTCGGCCGGCAAACCAGTTTCGGACCAGTGGTCCAAGCCTCAGGTCGGCTTTCGGGCGGATTGGGCGGGCGATGCGGCGGATAAGGTGACCGTGCAGGGCGACGGGTACTCCGGCGCGGAAGACCCGGGCAACGGGTTCATCTCCGGCGCCAATGTCCTGGGCCGCTGGGCCCGCGACCTGGGCGGCGGTTCGAACTTGCAGGTTCAGACCTACTACGATCACAGCCAGCGCGGTTCGGCGTCCAGCGGCCACTTCGCCCTGGACACCTATGACGTCGATGTTCAGCACAACCTGACGTGGGGACAGAACGCAATCGTGTGGGGCGGGGGCTTTAGGACCAACCGGTACGATATCGTTGGCAAGACGGGGCTGTCGTTCAGCCCGGCAAGCCGCACGCTCGATCTGGCTGATCTTTTCGCACAGGACACCATTTCGCTCAGGCCGGATGTGAAGCTCACAATCGGGCTGAAGCTCGAAAACGATCCGTACATCGGCACGAATCCATTGCCCGACGTGCGCCTGAGCTGGACCCCGAACAACGTGGCCAGCCTGTGGGCGGCCGCCTCATACGCCATTCGCGCGCCCACGCCCTTCGACCGGGACGTGGTGGAAAAGGTCGGTCCGACTGTGTTTCTCACCGGAGCGTATGACTTCCAACCCGAGAAGGTGATCGCCTATGAGGTCGGCGGCCGGTTCGAGCCCGTCTCTCGGCTGTCGCTGTCGATTTCCGCCTACTACAACGTCTATAACGACCTCCGCTCCATCGAGCCCAATCCCGGCGGGTTCCTGCCCCTGACCTGGGGCAACGGCATGCGCGGTCAGGTTTGGGGCTTGGAAACCTGGGCGGATTTCCAGGCGACGTCCTGGTGGCGGCTGAGCGCATCGCTCAATCTCTTGCGGGAAGCGTTCAGCTTTGAACCGGGCGCCAGCGGCCTGCTCGGCGTCGCACAGGCAGCCGACGATCCCGAGCATCAGGCCTCTCTGAAGTCGTCGATGAATCTGGGCCGGTCCGTCACGTTTGACGCTGATCTGCGCTATGTGGATGCGCTGCCCAATCCCTCCGTTCCCGCCTATGTCGAACTGGACGGACGCGTGGGCTGGAATATCACCGACAAGCTGCAGCTCTCCCTGACCGGGCAGAATCTGCTCCACGCCTATCACCAGGAATACCCGGCGCCCGGCGCCAGCGCGGTTCCGCGCCAGGTCTTCGCGGGGCTACGCCTGAAATTCTAGAGCCCTTTCCGATCTGACAGCCGCTGCACACTGATCGGAAAACGCATCGGAGGCGGGCTGATCAGGCCGTGTCCCTGGCGTCGTCGCGGCGCGCCCGGGCGGCGTCTTCCAGCCGGGCGGCCAGCGCGTCTATGGCGTAGGGCTTGGCCAATGGCGTCAGACCCTCGCGGATGGCCTGGTCGGCGGCGGCGCTGTAGCCGGTGGTCAGTACGATCGGCAGTCCGGGGAACCGCCGTCGGATTTCCCGCGCAAGCCCGATGCCGCCTATTTCGCCGGGCATGACCATGTCGGACAGCGCTACGTCGAATATCTCTCCGGCCTCGAGCCTGATCAACGCTTCTTGGGCATTGGCGGCGCGCTCGCTGACATGCCCCAGCGCGGACAGCATTTCGCCCACCGAAGCGGCCACCGCGTCATCGTCTTCCACCAACAGCACCTTCAGCGATCGAGTGCTGGTCAGGGTCGGCTCGGTCGTTCTGTCGGCTATTGAAGCGACCTGCGCCAAGGAGCGTGGGAAAAACAGGGAGATGGTGGTTCCCTGGCCGGGCCTGCTGGCCAGCCGAACTCCGCCGTTGGATGCCCTGACGAAGCCATAGACCTGAGCCAGGCCCAGGCCGGTGCCCTTGCCGACTTCCTTGGTGGTGAAGAAGGGCTCGAAAATCCGGCTCGCCAGGTCCGCGGTCATGCCCGAGCCCGTGTCGCTGACGGCCAGCTCGACCATATCGCCCAGCAGTTCACCTTCGGACATGCCCGTGCGGTTGGTCAGCCGTATCGTGATGATGCCTCCGGCCGGCATGGCGTCGCGCGCGTTCAACGCGATATTGACGACAGCCACCTCCAGCGCGCCGGGATCGATTTCGACGGGCCAGAGATCGTTATCGACCTCCAGGCGGACGCCGATGTCTTCCCGCAGCGAACGATCCAGCAGCAGGCGCATGCTGTCGATCTGGGCGCCCAGGTTCACCGCCTGAGACGTCAGCGGCGCGCGCCTTGAGAAGTCCAGAAGCTGGCGGGTCAGGCTGGCGCCCCTGTCGATGGCTTGCTGGACGCCCTGTTTGAGCCATTCGCGCCTTTGCGGATCCTCGGTGCGGTCCAACAGGTAAAGTCCGCTGGAAGCGACCATCAGCAGGTTGTTGAAGTCATGCGCCACACCGCCGGTCAGCTGGCCCACCGCCTCCATTTTTTGGCTCTGCCTTAAGGCCTCCTCCACCCGTTCGCGGTGCGCGATCTGTTCTTCCAGCGCGGCGTAGGCGCGCCTCTGGGCCGCGTTAGCCGCAGCCAGGGCGCCAACCATCAAGGCGGCCATCAGGCCAAGGATGCCGATGGCGGCGTAGCGGTTGGCGGTGCGATAAAAGGGCTCGGCGGCGGACTTGAGGTAGACCGACCCGATCGGCTCCGCATTGAGCAGCACCGGCGCCCCGACCTGGATGGATTGCCCGTTGTTGATGGATTGCAGCGGCGGCGCCCGTTGCGGGGGCGGCGGCGCGTCGTCGCGCCTGTAGCCTGCCACAAGTCGTCCCGAGGCGTCGTAAATCCCGCTGGTTTCGATTTCAGGGTTGGCGTGCAAGGAATCCGCAAATTCCTTGGCGGCCGCGGAGTCGTTAAAGGCGAGCGCCGCGGTTACGCTGGCGGCCAACATCTGCGCCTGAACGCGTGATTCCCGCGTCGCCTGGGCGCGAAAGGCGACCTCATTGAAACTGGCGACCGCCAGCCCCGCCACGAACAGCAAAATGGCGCTGAAGCTGGCGATGACAGGGGGAGACGGCCTATGGGCGATCAGCCACAGCCGGACGCCGCGCAACGGATCGGGCATCTATCCCTCCGGCTTTATGGCGAGACTGAGCAGCTTGGAGCTGATCGTCAGTCCGGCTTGTGTGGCGGAAGCGTTGTCGATCTCGAAGCGGACGCGATTACTCAGTTGCACGAAATTGATCATTCCGCGGGCCGCGGGGTCGCCGACCCCGTCCGTCACCGTCAGCACCGGGGCGCCGCGCACCTTGTCCAGGACGTGGGCGACACTCTCTTGGCGGGAGCCGGCTGCAAATAGGATGTGGCAGTCGGCGATCCGATCGACTTTGTCCAGCCGCACCAACAAGACGGGATGGGAGCCGATCCGCTGGCCGTGTACGGCCTGATCGAGCACCGCGCCGAAGGGATCGTCGCCGACGACGCACAGGCGGACAGGATCGGTCGTCGCGCCCAGGGCGGCGGGCGGCCAGTCCACAAACTCCCCGAATTTGTCCAGGTAGGTCGCCTTGACCTCCACAGCCAAGGACGTCGGATCAGCCCAGGCGCACAGCCCCGAGCCCGCCGACAGTCCGGCCGTTAAGACCATGACGAACAACGTCTGAAGGGGGAAGCCCTTCATCATCAGCAATCCCGATTTCCATCGGAATTGGAGGCCCAACTGCGCGCTCGATGATAAAGCGCCCTCGCGTTCAGCGGGCGAAGATTCAACACGGCTCAGCCCCCCATCGCCACAAGCCACGCGCGCGCGCGTAAACGCTTTTACGGCATCGCCAGCTAAACTCTGCCGTTGGCAATCGGTTCCCGCACGAGGGACGTCAAGCCTCCCGCTCCAGACGAAGGCCCAATGTCAGTTGGGCCGGTGACCTGAATGCATGCCGTGCGCGCCATTGAATTGGGCGTGGCGGAAGTGACCGGCCCCGTCGCGCATGTAGTGGCCAGGGTGGTCCTGGTAGTAAAAGGCGTCATCCGGCCCCCAGTAGCCGTCGCCGATGTCGCCGTAGTAGCCGTCATACCAAACGTCGTAAGGCCCACCCGGTCCATAGCCGTAGGCGTAGCCGCCGCCGCCGCTCGCACAGGCCGCCAGGCTCAAAGCCGCGGCCGCCCCGCAAATCGCCAACCCCGCTTTCCTTGCCACTGTCGTCATTGTCGCCTCCTCAGGCCGCAATCCCCCGATCCAGACGTTCGAGCTGGTTCAACGCAGAAGCGCGCGGTTCGATCCGGGCGCGCGCGCCGATGCCGGACGGAACGCCGCCGTGACGTGGGCGTTTGCTGAAGATAAGGACGCGCCGAATTTCGACGTTCTCCCGGATGGTCAAGGAATTGTTTCATGGCAGTCGCCCGCACGCCCCGTCGAGGCGACCACGGTCCAGTCCTCGGCGCCACCAAAGCCCGTTCAGGCCGGCGCGGTCTTCACGTTCTATGGATTCTGATCATTTCCACCGGCTTGGCCGCCATCGGACTCCTGGCGCTGCTGGCGGTCGATGGGCCGAGTCTTTCCGGTCCGGGCGGGCAGGTCAAAACCGATCGGCCGACGATCAGCGTGCCTCAATCGCCGGTCAAGCAGAACGCTGCGGGTTAAGCGGCGGATTCGGGGCCTGGATGCGCCAGCCTCAGTGCATCTTCGGCGCCTTGAGAAAGGCGCGGCGATCTCGTGATCGAACGGTGACCGGAAAGACGTCGCCGTCGCGGGCAAGGGTCAGCGGCACATCCACGCCCGCCGGTCCCAGCGCCCACACCGCGCGATAGAAGTCCGCCAGGGCGCCGACTTCCTCGCCGCCCACAGCCATGATGATGTCGCCTTGCGACAGGTCCGCGCGGTCGGCGGGGCCATTCTTGGTGGCGCCGACGATGACGACCCGGCCGCTGACCTCTTCGGCCAAGACTCCCAGCCAGGGCCGCGCCGGCCGACCCGAGGCGCCTCCCGCCAGATCATTGAGGATCGGCGGCAGCAGTTCTATGGGCACCATCATGTTGATCGTCGTGGTCTTGCCGCTTTCGGTTTCCTGCAACATCTGCAGAGACCCCAGTCCAACCAGTTTGCCGGTGGGCCCGATCAGGGCCGCGCCGCTCCACAGGGGATGGCCCGGGGCGGTGAACAGGGCGTCGTCCAGCACATACTCCCAGTATCCGGCGAACTCGTGCCGCGCGACCAGATGGGCGGTGATGGAGCGCCGCGCCAGGCCGCCGCCGGCCACGATCAGCTTGTCGCCGGCCATGACCTCCCGCGAGTCGCCCAGGGGCAGGGCGGGCGCGCCCAGCTGGCCGAGCGCCCTGACCAGACCAAAGCCGGTGGCCGCGTCAAAGCCCAGGACGTGGCCGGCCACCACCCGGTTGTCGAAGGTTTGCATCCACACCTGTTCGGCCTCGGTCACCAGATAGCCGATGGTCAGCACCAGATCCTCGCCGATGGTGACGCCGTGTCCCACGCGCAGCGTGCCAAGCGTGTGGGCGGTGAAGGCGTCGGGCGGAACGTGCGCGCGCAGGGCGACGGTGGATGAGACGGCCCAGTCGATGTCGAACGGAAAGTCCTCGCGGCGCGGCCGCAGCCGGCTCGAAACACTCCAATCCTCAAAACCGTCGCTCATGCCGATATGATCCAGGCCCTTGTCCTCACCATATGATCTCATCGGTCCTTGGCGAAAAGGGGGCGCGGCAATGTCGACGCCCCGCCTTAGCCGATGTGCAGGGCAAGCCACACGGTCGGCGCTCGCGGATCGGTCCAATACACCCTATGGCGAAGGTCGGCGGGGATCAGGACATGATCGCCCGGTCCCAGCATCAGCGGCGCCTCGCCCTCTAGCGTCAAAATCGCGGCGCCCTTCAGCAGCAGCACCCACTCCTCGTGCGCCTGGCTGAGCCATTCGCCGGGCGGGGTGGCCTGGCCCGTGGACACAATCCGCTCCAATCGCACGCCGGGGCGATCCAGCAGCGCCACAAACGTTTCCTCGCCGAGCCGGGCCGGCAGATCGGCCAACAGGTTTCCGCTCATGGGCTCCTTAGGCGGCGCGGGTGGCGGACTGGGCGCCACGGGCCTGCACTGCCTTTAGCATGGCTGACATGAGCGTAGCCGGCTTGATCGGCTTTTCCACCACGGCGTCCATGCCCGCCGCCAGGTAGGCCGCGGCGTCACGGGGATCGGCGTTGGCGGTCAGGGCGATGATCGGCAGGTCGGCCGCCCGATCTTGGCCTGAACGGATCAGGCGCGTGGCCTCGACCCCGCCCATGACCGGCATCTTGATGTCCATCAGGATAAGATCAAACGCGCCGGTGCGCGCCGCCGCGACCGCCTGGGCGCCGTCTTCAACGCTTTGGCTGGTGCAGTCGAACAGGGAGCACAGGGTTTCTGCCACCAGCCGGTTCGTGGCGTTGTCGTCGGCCACAAGCACGCGCAGCGGCGGCATGCTTTGCGGCGGGTTCGGTTCCGTGCCGCCCTCGACGGCGCAGGGTCGGGCTTCCTCCAGCACCGCGTGGAACGCCACCTTGAGTCCGCCGCCGGGGTTGGCCTTCGCGCAAATCGCTCCGCCCATGCGCTCCACCAGTTGTCGGCAGATCGACAATCCCAAGCCGGCGCCGCCCAATACCCGCCCCGCCTCGTCCTGCACGAAGGGCTTGAATATGGCCGACAGTTTGGCTTCGGGCACGCCCTGGCCTGTATCAGTGATTTCGCCTTCAATCCGCCAGGCGCCGTCTGAACGATGCGCGCGCAGCACCATTCGCACGGCGCCCGATGGAGTGAACTTCAGGGCGTTGCCGACGAGATTGTTGAAAATCTGTTTTAGGCGCACCTCGTCGCCGACGACGTTCAGGTCATGCGGCCCTTCGTAGTCGGCGATCCAGTCCAGACCGCGCTCCGCCGCCTTGGCGGTCCACAAATTATTGACGTCTTCGATCACGCCCTTCAACCGGAACGGCTCCAGCTTGAGGTCCAGTTGGCCCGCCTCCATCCGCGAAACGTCCAGGGCGTCGGTGAGCAGGCGAAGCAACGTTTCGCCGGAATCCAGAATGGTCTGCACATAGGGCTGCAGTTCTTCCTGCCGCAGACGCCGAGCCAGGATTTCAGCAATCGAAAGCACCCCGTTCAGCGGCGTGCGGATTTCGTGGGTCATCACCGCCAGGAACTGTGACTTGGCCCTCAGGGCCGCATTGGACTGGGCCTGGGCGGCCTGAAGCGTCTCGGCCAGGCGGGTCATCTCCAGCGCGTGCAATCGGTTGGCGCGACTGGACGCCTGCAAGAGGCTTAAAGTGCTGCCCATGCCGACGTACAGTCCGCCCCTCACCACGATGAAGCCGTGCAACAGTTCGGAGGGCCGCTGAGCCAGGGCTTCGCCGGTGAAGGTCGAAAGGCTGACCGCGGCGTCCACGATCACCGGTTCCGGGTTCATCAGGACTGAAATCGGCCGCTGGGCGTAGAGTGCGCGGCCGTATTCGGCCGCCATCCGCAGGAAGAAGCTATTGCGCTCGACGATGCCCACCGGTCGCCCGAGGGGATCGATCACCGCCATGGCCAACACATCTGGCTCGCGCTCGAACCTCTGATAGAGGGCGGCGCCCGCCATCGTCGCCGGGACCGGTTCCACCGGCTCGGCCAAATCCAACATGTCGACCATGACGCCTCCTGGGCGCCGACGTAGCCGCTCGAAGCATAACTTGAGGTTAAAGCCGGATTGTCATATTTCTATTACATTACTCAATTCAAAAGTATCTATATTCCGCGATCAGATATTCAGTATTCTGAGGTATTTCGGACCGCGGTATTGTAATCGAACGCCTATTCCGCCGGGACGTACAGCTCCCCGCCGCCTTGGCGGAACTTCTGCGCCATCTCGCCCAGGCCCGCGTCCACGTCGTTCTGAGCCGCGGCGCTGGCGCGGATGTCCTGGCTGATCTTCATGGAGCAGAACTTGGGGCCGCACATGGAGCAGAAGTGCGCGGTTTTGTGCGCCTCCTTGGGCAGGCTCTCGTCGTGGTACTCACGGGCGGTTTCCGGATCGAAGCCCAGGTTGAACTGGTCTTCCCAGCGGAACTCGAAGCGCGCGCGCGACAGGGCGTCGTCCCAGGCGCGGGCGGTCGGGTGGCCCTTGGCCAGGTCGGCGGCGTGGGCGGCGATCTTGTAGGCGATCACGCCCTGTTTGACGTCCTCGCGGTCGGGCAGACCCAGGTGCTCCTTGGGCGTGACGTAGCAGAGCATGGCCGTGCCGAACCAGCCGATCATGGCCGCGCCGATGGCGCTGGTGATGTGGTCGTAGCCCGGCGCCACGTCGGTGGTGAGCGGCCCGAGGGTGTAGAACGGCGCCTCGTGGCAGTGCTTGAGCTGCTCGTCCATGTTGGCCTTGATCTTGTGCATGGGCACGTGGCCCGGGCCCTCGATCATGGTCTGAACATTGTGCTTCCAGGCGATCTGGGTCAGCTCGCCCAGGGTGCGCAGCTCGGCGAACTGGGCCTCGTCATTGGCGTCGGCGATGGACCCGGGACGCAGGCCGTCGCCGAGTGAGAACGACACGTCGTAGGCGCGCATGATCTCGCAGATGTCCTCGAAGCGCTCGTACAGGAAGTTCTCGCGGTGGTGCGCTAGGCACCACTTGGCCATGATTGAGCCTCCGCGCGAGACGATGCCGGTGACCCTCTTCGCGGTCAGGGGAATGAAGGGAAGCCGAACGCCCGCGTGGATGGTGAAATAGTCCACGCCCTGCTCAGCCTGCTCGATCAGGGTGTCGCGGAACACCTCCCAATTCAGGTCCTCGGCCACGCCGTTGACCTTCTCCAGGGCCTGATAGATCGGCACCGTGCCGATGGGGACCGGGCTGTTGCGTACGATCCAGTCGCGGATGTTGTGGATGTTGCGGCCGGTGGACAGGTCCATCACCGTGTCCGCGCCCCAGCGCGTGGCCCACACCATCTTGTCCACTTCGTCGGCCACCGACGACAGCACGGCGGAGTTGCCGATGTTGGCGTTGATCTTGACCAGGAAGTTGCGGCCGATCGCCATCGGCTCCAGTTCGGTGTGGTTGATATTGGCTGGGATGATGGCCCGCCCGCGCGCCACTTCGATGCGCACGAATTCCGGCGTCACGAAGTCGGGAATTTCCGCGCCGAAGCTTTCGCCGTCGCGGATGGCCCCATCGTTCTCCTGGCGGCGCAGGTTCTCGCGAATGGCGACGTATTCCATTTCCGGCGTGACGATCCCGCGCCGGGCGTAGTCCATCTGGGTGACGCCCGCGCCGGCCCTGGCGCGATAGACGCGGCGCGGGGCGGAGAACTGGGGCGCCAAATGCTCGCCCTTGGCGAAG
>Ga0302157_10004724_pt1 | contig 14714 bp, 12 predicted proteins | sample I_Bog_N3_3_FD_193502 | JGI IMG/M metagenome (GOLD analysis project Ga0302157, IMG submission 193502) | Peat permafrost microbial communities from Stordalen Mire near Abisko, Sweden - I_Bog_N3_3 | ecosystem: Environmental > Terrestrial > Soil > Wetlands > Peat | place: Sweden: Abisko, Stordalen...
GCGGCTCGTCTCTCAACTCTGACCAATCAGAAACGGGGGTGCCCCACTTCTCGCGCTTTTCGAGAAGTGGGCCGTCGCGCCGCTGACACCGGAGGCTGGGCTCTTTCATCACATCCGCTCCGTGCGCGCCATCACTTTCGCCGGATCGTTCCGCATCTACTCTACTCCTATGTGGAGTAAGCCGAAGCGTTACTATGGCGCGGGGCACTTACATTTCATCACTTGTAGTTGCTACCGGCGGCAACCGCTGCTGGGCAGCGCACGCCGTCGCGATCTGTTTCTCACGGTCATGGAGCAGGTTCGCAGGCGTTATCGGTTTGTCGTCGTGGGCTACGTGGTCATGCCGGAGCACATCCACCTTCTCGTCAGTGAACCGGAGGAGAAGAATCCGTCGACCGTGATGCAAGCCTTGAAACTGGGCTTGCGCGACGCATCCTGGCGCGGGAGAAGCGGAAACGTCAACCGTCGCAAGGCCGTCTGTTCGGCGATGCCGCGCGACACATCTGGCAAAAGCGGTTTTACGATTTCAATGTCTGGACGGAACGGAAACGCATCGAGAAGCTGCGCTATATGCATCGCAATCCGGTGAAGCGCGGGTTGGTTGCGTCGCCCGAACTATGGAAGTGGAGCAGTTTTCGCGCGTACTCTCTCGGCGAAGCGGGGAGCGTAAAGGTGAATGCTTGGGAAGTGTTGAAGATGAAGATACGACCGCCGGCGGCGTAGAATTGGGAAAAAGCTCCGCTGTCGGCGGCGCGACAGCCCACTTCTCGAAAAGCGCGAGAAGTGGGGCACCCCCGTTTCGCATTGGTCAGAGTTGAAAGACGAGCCGCATATTAATCGCACCCTGGGAGAAGGTGGCCACCCGCCTAAGGAGGCTGACAATGAGATCAGCGCGTAGAGTATCGATAGGAACGCCAGCGGTGGGCATAATGCTATTTGCTCTATGTCTTCAGGCTGTCGGGGAAGCCCCCGTGCAAATCCAAATCCGAGTGCTGAATGCGAAAAACGGGGAACGTGTCGCAAATCAAAAAGTATCTGTCGGAATCAAGGGCGTGAAGGGCGCTACGGAGTACACGACCGACGCTGAGGGAGACATAAGCGTGAACCTTCCGCCTGAAGCGGAAGTGTTCGCAGCGACCGAATGGTGGACGACATGCCGAAAGATGGAGAGCGGCGTCGATCCCTACGTTCCGGTTAGCAAAGTGTTCCAGGATGGCGTCACCGTACCGAATAGCTGCGGGAAGGCCAAGAGCGAAACGATCAAAGGGAAGCTGGTTATCTTCGCCGAGAAGTCCTCTCTCTGGAAACTCTTCCAAAAATGAGATGGGTAGCCGGAGTGCTCTTCCTGAGTACAGCCATAGCAACTCTTTTGGCTCAATCCGTTCAAGTCCGGGTGTTGGACGCCAAGAGCGGTGCCCGCGTTCCCAATGAGAAGGTATCGGTGTTGATCAAAGGCGAGAAGGATGCAAGAGATTACACGACAGATAGCGAGGGCAACTTCTCTCTCCAAGTTGATCCTTCTGCGTCCGTCTATGTGGCCACAGAATGGAGAGTCACCTGTAGGACTATCACTCCGGGCGTGGTTCCCTTCGTTCCGGTCTCCACCATCTTGCAGGACGGCTTTACCGATGGGAATACCTGCGGTCGAGCGAAGAGTGAAACCGTCAAAGGCAAGCTAATTATTTTCGCCAGAAAGTCTTCGTTCTTCGAGAACTTCAAACGATGACTCGGTTGCTCAATCTTCTGGTAACCGTTTTGCTGATCTTGCCTGCTATGTCACTTGCTGCTCAAACGCTCGAAATCAAGTTGGTGGACGGTAGAAACGGACGACCTATGGTTGGCACTTCGCGGGTGGCCACCTTCTCCCAGCGTGCGATGATTACGCGGCTCGTCTCTCAACTCTGACCAATCAGAAACGGGGGTGCCCCACTTCTCGCGCTTTTCGAGAAGTGGGCTATCGCGCCGCCGACACCGGAGCTTCTCCCCATGCTACGCCGCCGGCGGCCGTATCCCCCTAAGAACGCCACAAGACGGAATCGGCATCGATCCCCCGCCCCCCACCGAACCAACCCGTTTGGCGAATGTCGCGAACCGGGGCGATCGGTTATAATCGCCGCCGTCTTCGCAGTCAACAAGACAAGTTCCATATAAAATGGTCGCTAGTATGTCTCGGAGCACTCGCAGATCGCCGGCGCCCGTCATCGAACTCCCCGAAGTCGTTCCCATGTCCAATCGCCGCGGGACGCCCGCTTCGCTGGAGGTGGTGGGCCGCGACGTCCGCGACCTTGGCGACGAGCACTTCGACGCTGTTCTGTATCGAATCGCCGAGTCCGCCCTCAGCCTCACCGGAGCCACTGGCGCCGCCCTGGCGTTTCAAACCGGCGGCAAAATGATCTGCCGCGCCCGCGCCGGTCACCCCGCCCCGCCGCTCGGCGCCCCGGTCGACGCAACCCAGGGTCTCTCCGGAGAATGCGTTCGCAACCGCCTCCTCGTATCCTGCGAAGATACGGAAAACGATCCCCGCATCGATCCAGAAGTCGCTCGCGTCCTCGGCCTACGCTCCCTCATGGCCGCTCCCATCGTCTCCAATGCGGGGCCCGCCGATAAAACGGTCGTCGGCCTGCTCGAGATCTTCTCTCCGCATCCCCACGCTTTTACCAGCGACCACGCGACGATTTTGAACAGTCTAGTCTCCATGATCCCCCAACCCGCTGGCGAACCGGCGGACCCAGGAGCCGCTCCTGCTGAAACTCAACCGGAAATCCCCGAAACCGCGCCGCAACCTCTCGGCGTGGAATCCGGTTCGATCAAATCGGCCTCGCCGGCGCTAGTTCCGATCGAAACCACGCGCGAGGATTCCCCGGACCAGAAGCCCGAAGTCCTCGATCAAGTTTCGCCGCAGGCCGCGAGTGAAAATGCCGCCGCGGCGCAAGCTCTCGACAACATCCCCGAACCCGAGGCCGATCCCGCACCCGCGCCTCGGCATGACCTGCTGCATTGGCTGCTGCTTCATTGGATCCAACTGGCGCCCGTGGTTGCCGGCGCATCGTTGGCGCTCGGCTACCTGTTCGGCTCGTTAATCCAAAGGCGTTAGCCTCGAACTTCAATCGGAATTTCCCCAGGTCAGCGATTTGAGGTCAGATTGCAGAAGTAAAATCTACTCCCGTGAGGGTTCTAACCTCTGCAATCTCACCTCTCACCTCTGACCTGCCCTAACTTCACCCAATCGCCGCCGTAGGCCCCGCATCGAGATCGCCTTTTCGCTCGCATCCGGCAAGAGCCCGTACACCGAGAGGGTCGTCTGTGTGGCGATGTAGACCTTGCCGTTGGCGATCGTCTGCGTGGCAAAGTGAGCCACCTTAGGCAGCGTGTCTCGCGCCGGCACCATGGTGGAGGCGTAAAGCTCCTGCCCCAGGTCCGTCGCGTTGAAGGCAAGCAGCCCGCCGCTCATTACCCAAAGAATGCCGTCGGTGGTCCCATTCGCCGAAATCGAGGGCGAATGAGCTCCCACCCATCTCCGGGTCGTCATCATAACCGGCTCGGTCGAAAGCGGCGGATATGTGCCGGTCAGCTGGAATGCCTTGATTTCATCCGCGTCGCCCGCGTAATAGAGCATTCCATTCCAATAAGCGGGAGAGCTGAACAAGACCCCAACCGCGCCATCGAACTTGTTGGCTTCACCATCCAATTCCTGCCCGCCCGTCCCCGTGGGCAGCGCCGACAACTGGCTGTCTTCGCTGTTGAACATCCCCATGTCGTCGCGATTGAGCACGTAAATCCTGCCCGTCTTGCCCGCCGCCACCACCAGATGCGGCGCCGGACCTGCCTGATCGGGCAGAATTACCGGTCCGCCGGAGCTAAGGTCCAGGTCGTGACCGTTCAGGAACAAAACGTCGTCGGGCGCGAACCACTGCGTCAGCACCAGAGAATTCGCCAGGTTCGGATTCGGGGTTAGCTCGATCACGCTGTTCGAGTAGCTCGATCCGCCATAAGCCACATCGTTGGCTTCGTTTTTGCTCGCATCTTCCGCCGTCACGGCGTAGATGTTGCCAAACTCATCCGCAGATAGGCCATTGCCCGTCTGCCAGATCGAAGTAAACCCGATATCCGGCGAAGTATTAAACGATCCAACTTGCTTCAGCGTCGACTCTTCGTACGCCAGCACCCATCCCGTGTTGTGGTCGTTGCATCCGTTCGAGCCAAAACCGATATACACCACCCCGTCGGAAAGCAGCAGGCCCGGACGGTTCAACTGGTGCAAGCTCCAAAAGTTATGTTTATAACCCTTGGTGGTAATTTGCACCGGGCTGCCCGCTTGTTCCGCCCCGGTGGCAATGTTGAGCGCATGCAGATAGTGGTAAACAATTCCGTTTTGCAGGGTCTTCGCCACCACGTACATCGTGCCCGTCGTCGTATCGATGGTCGGCGTCCCGGCAATTCCTTCCTGCGTGAAACCGGTGGTCTTGCCTCCCGAACAAGGCAGAGTTTTGACGGTGTTCGCCGTCGTAATTCCGGGACCATAGATCGCAGAATTTGTGAAATTTACCCACCATAGCGGAGTCGCATTCGACCCGGCGTTGCTGTCGGCATCGAAGGCATACACAGAATCGGCCATGGTCGCCACATACACCACATTATGCGTTCCCTTGCCGGGGATGCTCACCCCAGAAACGTACAGCGGCTGCGCCAATGCCAGATAGTCGATCGGGTAGTTGAACAGGGCGCCAAACTGCTCCTTGTTCACGTTACTCGGTGTCAGAATGGTCTCATTGACGTTGGCGCCGCTGCGCGCGTTATCCGAGCGGTTGGTCGGGATCGGACTTGGGGTCGTGGGCGGTTGCCCAGAACAAACGGAAACAAACAACATGCTCGCCAAGACCTCAACCCCAAGAAGTCGGCAGAAAAAAACGGAGTTCCTTCGCTTCCCGATGGACCGTGCAAAATCGACTCTCATTTCGATACTCCTCTATGAGATTGGTCATCTGGAGGGTGGCCAACCGGATTTTCTTTTTCACCCAGGGAAACTCTGATTAAGTCCCGCTTTCCTCCGTGCACCCCCGTGTACCCTGTGGTTTACCCCTTCTGCCGACACTGAATCAGAGTTGCCCCAGAGAATATTGCCATCGTTCCTCAATCGCAGCCCGCGCTACTGTGAAACATCTTCCTCCTCGAAATTCCTGCCGAGGCGCTGTTTCACTTCTTCTTAGTCCTCTCGCTCTTCCCGGCAAGCAGTCCAAAAATCTCTAATTGCTGGTTGCTGGCAACGAATACCTCGCCGTCCGCTACTACCGGGACCAGATTCGCATCGCCCGTCAGATTCGGCCACGCACCCGCCGTCGCTTTAAACAGCGTCTTCATCGTCGCCCCGGTCGATTCCGGATTAAACGCAAAGAGCTGAAGCGGCGCCCCATCGCCACTCGACGGACGCGACAACGCCCAGATAATTGGATTGGCGGTGCCGTTCGACGAAATCGTGGTGAAGAACCCCGGATCCTGCGAGCCTCCTAACCCCGGAGACACCTTCACTCTCGTCAGCGCTGCCTTCGGCGACGTCTCCACTTTCCACACTTTCACCGCCCTGCCGCCGCTGCTCACCACTCGCCCGATTCCGTCCGACGGATCCACATAATAGGACTGGCCGCACCAGCAGCCGCCCACGCCGTAACTACCCAGCACGTTGTTCTTGCGCGTCGTGTACCCGCCGAGGTCGTCCTCGTTCATCAGATACATCGTGCCGAATTTGCCCGCCGCCACCGCCAGATGCGGCGTCGCTCCCGGCTGATCCGGGAGCACCAGCACTCCGCCCGACCCGAAGTCCCCATCTTCGTCATCGAGCTTCTTTTGGTTATTGGGCGTAAACACGCTCATCACCGTGGTCAGCGTCGGCGACAGCTTCACCACGCTCTCCTGAATGTTCGTGATGCCGTCGTACGTGCCAGGATCGGAATTCCCCGTCACGAACAGTATGTTGCCGTCATCGTCGGTCGACGGTCCGTACCCCGCCATCCAGATCGAGGAAAGATAGAAGTCGTCCGGGTTTACCTGCTGATCAATGAGCTCGTTTGTCGGAAACGGCTTCAGCGTTCCCGCCGTCCACCCCAGCAGCCAGCCTCGCGACAAACCCCCGCTCGAGTCGCAGAAGCTGCCAAACCCCGCATAAACACTTCCGTTCGCCAGCAGCAGCGCCGGACGCTGCCTTTGATACGTCGCGTTAAAGTCGAACGTTGTTCCATCCGTCAGCGCATGCGACGCCGTCACCACCTCCGGTGTCACCTTATCGGTAAGGCTCCCCAGTGCCAGCGCGTGCAGACGGTACGCCGGACCGCTCTTATCCTGCGTGTAAACCATCACATATAACGTCTTGCTGCTCGCGTCGATCACCGGCGTCGAGTTGATGCCTACATTCGGCCCGTTGTTGTTGCATCCCAATGGCATCGACACCGGCGTTCCAAAGTTTGGGCTCAGCAGCACCGTCCCGCTGTGAATGTCGATCGCGTACACGCTATTGTTTTCCGTTGCCACGTAAACCACGTCATGCGTGCCTTGATACTGTCCCGCCGTGATCACTACGCCAGGTACCACCAATGGCTGTGCATCCACCTGGTCGTCCACCCCGACCGTTTGCAGTAAACCAAACGTCTTGCTCGTCACGTTGGCGGGGGTCAGCACCGACTCAGTCCGATTCCAGCCCGTCCGGTTGGTATCGTAGTGATAGGTCGTGACCGACGTTTGACCGGCAGCCTGCATCGCACCCACGCTGATAAGAAAAAGAATAACGACGACAGCCGCGCCGCCAATGCGGCCCCGGCCTCTAGGATGTTTTGGCATGTTCTGATCCCCCCACCACTTTCTCTTGGCTATTACTTCAGGCGAATTTCAATCCGACGCTGGGCTTCCATCTCGGCTACCCGCAAACATCACCGCGCAACTCTACAGATTTCCCGCACTTCGGGGGAAGAAATGCGAAGCCTGCCAGCAATGCATTGGGCAGCAAGCTGTATCACCGAACTTGACTATACACCGGCCTCCACGGCCCGCGATAGTGTGAAATAACTTGCATACTCGAACCACACGCGACGCTAGTAACTCCAAAGGATTGTTACTTATATAGGTTACTTCTCCCGGAAAGAGAAGGTGCGAAAAAAGTCGTGCAGCGCCGGTCAAGGGATCACTCCGAATCCATGTTCGACCATCTCCAATTCTATCTTGACAACCCGAAGCGATTCATCAATCCTACAGTCTCCCCCCATAGCGGCTTCAGTCCCTCGCTCAAGCCCGTCTTTGATTTCTGCGATGCATCCACAGATTGAAATGGACTGATGGGCATGAACTGGTTGTCATGAACATGAAAATGAAAAAGCCCGGCAAAACCGAACAGCCGAAGAGCGCGCCGCCAAGCTGGCCCGAGCGCCTGCGCGCCGTCCGTGTGCCACTCGCCGTTTGTGCTCTCGCGTTCCTCGTCTACTCGCGTTCCCTCTGGTGCGGGTTTGTGCGCGACGACCTTCCCCAAATCGTTCGCAACCCGCAGGTGCAGTCCTGGGACTATCTGCCCCGGCTTCTCGGCTCCCATCTTTGGAGCCAGGTCGGACGCGACGAGACCATGCTCTTTTACCGTCCGATCTTCTCCGTATGGATGTTGCTGATGTACACCTTCGGCGGCCTCGCGCCCTGGTTCTGGCATCTCTCCAACATCCTGCTGCACGTCGCGGCAACGTACCTGGTCTTCCGGCTTTGTCAGAAGTTGACGGGCAGCGACCTGGGCGCCGCCGTGGCAGCCGCCATCTTCGCCGTGCACCCGATTCACGTGGACGCCGTCACCTGGGTTTCCGCAAGTTGCGAAATCCTGTTCGCCATCTCCGCGCTGGCCGCGATGCTGCCGCTGCTCGCGAGCGACCAGAAGGCGCCGCCCCGCCTCTGGGTCAGCGCAGTATGGGTCAGTGCACTATGGTTCGCCGCCGGACTCTTTGCCAAGGAAACGGGAATGGTCATGTTGGCGATCCTGCCCGTTCTCGCCTGGGTGCAACTCAAAGGCTGCGCCGCCGGAGGAAAACGGCTTTGGAAGGCCGCCTTTCCCTACGGCGCAACGGCCGCGAGCTATCTGCTGATACGGTTTGCCGTCATGCACCGCGTTGGCGTGGAGTCGGGTGAGCACACCTGGGCTGAAGTGATTTTCAGCGCTCCCTCCATCTTCCTCTTTTACCTTAAGAAACTTTTCTTGCCCTGGAACCTGAGCGGATGCTACGTGAACCCGCTAACCGCCTCGCCAACCACCGCATTCTGGCTCCAGTTGACAGCCGTCCTGATCGGCCTTGCCGCCGTCGCATGGTTCGCGATTCGCTACAACTGGCGTCTCGGCCTCGCCGCCTCCCTGATCGTGATTCCCGTGCTTCCCGCTCTGGCGGTCACCCGCATCTACCCCCAGGGCGACATGACCCATGACCGCTATCTCTACCTGCCCACAGTCGGCCTTTCGCTGCTGGTTGCCATGCTGATCAAGCAACTCTGGCCTATCGAAAAACCCGCTAGGGGAGCCTTGATCAAGTCCTTGGGGTCCTCCGTGGACCCCCGTGTACCCCGTGGTTTACGCTTTCTGCCGACACTGAATCACAGTTTCCTTAAAGTAGCGGCCCTCGCCGTCGCGCTTGCGGTCCTGATTGCATTCTCGGCCGAGACCATCGTTCAACAGCGCTATTACCAGGACGACGTCGCCTTTTACTCCCGCGTCATCGAAGTCACACCGTCCGACGGATTCGCCATCGGCATGCTCGGCAATGTCTACCTCGATGAAGGACGCTTCGACCTCGCCGTCGAACAATTCCAGAAGGCGCATCGCATCTCTCCCGACAACCAGAAGGTCACCTTGTTTCTGGCCCGCGGACTTTTTGTCGCCGGAAAATACCACGACGCCGAAACCGTGCTCAACGGACTGCTCCAGACTCCAGACCTGAACCTGCGACGGCGGAAAGCGACGCTTCTCTCCCTCGCCAACGTGCAAATCGGCCTCGGAAATTTGGACCAAGCGCAACAACTCCTTCAGCAGGTGGAGCAGCGCGACGACAAGTTCCCCGAACTTCATTGGGCCTGGGGCGTGCTCTACCAAAAACAAAACCTGCTCCCGCAGGCGCTTGCGGAATATCAAGAAGAATTTGAGATCACGGGAGACGAACTGGCAAGACAACGCTCTGCAACCGTTGCGAAACTACTCTATTCACAATCCGCAATGCACTCTTCGACGGATGGCGCCAGCCACTAAGGAAACTCTGATTAAGTCCCGGTTTCCTCCGTGCACCACTGTGTACCCTGTGGTCCACGCCCTTTGCCGACACTTAATCAGAGCTTCCTTAAATCTTGCAACGGATCGGGGCACACTTTAAAGCTCTGGTCGGGGAACGGTCGGAACGGATAACTGACGGCGAACGGCGGACGCCCCTACTTCCCCGCCAGCTTCCTGGCAATTTCTTCCACCAGCTTGGGCCGGAGATCGGCTAGCACTCTGTCCACAATGCTCGCAATCGTACTGGCGTCGGGCGCGGACGACCCACCTGCTGCTGCCGCCGCCGCTGCCATGGTCTTCAACGCCTCGTCGGCCCCGCGCTCAGCCGATTCCGCCGCTGCGGCAACTTCCATGTTTGCGGCAGAGCTGCCCGCGTCCGTGCTCGTCTGAGTCAAGTCCGAGTGATTCGCTTCCGCGATCGCGTCTTTGTCTGTGGATTCTTCGCCCGTGCCATCCCCACTCGCATCCCTATGTTCTTCCGCCGCCACAACCGCCGTCGCCGCCAATGTTGTCCCGCAGACCGGCTCCTCGCTCGGTTCCGGACCAGGTTCCGGCAAAATGTTCGCGCCAGCCGCCAACGCCGCTTTCGCCAGCGTGTTCTCAACTGCGGCCGCCATCGCGGAAACTCCTGGAATCCCAGCCGCTTCCATCGCGTCGCCGGCCGCCGTCGCCGGCTTTGCCGAAAAAGTGCCGAACATCTCCGCTTCCAGCGAAATCGCCGCTTCTTCCGGACTCAACGCCACCGCCTCCGCCATCCACTGCGGACTCTCTGCCGCAATCCGAGCCGCTTCTTCCGCCAGCAAATGGCCCGCCGCCACCAGCGTTCCGTGCGTCGGAACTGTGGACGCATCCGCGTTCCATCCGCCCGGCGTCAGCAGCCGCAACGCCTGCACCAATTCGTCGTCGCTCGGCGCCGGTTCTTTCGCCGTCGGCCCAACCGCGCTCGCCCCCGAAGCAAACATCGGCTCATCGCTTCGGTCCACGCATGCCGGCTCCTCCGCAAACTGCGCGGCGTTCACCGTTTCCACTGCCGCTGCGGGTTTTTCGGAAGGCCGATTCTCTGTAGCCTGAGTTTCTTGGAGTTGCTTCTCTGCCAGCGGACTGGCAGCCGCTTGGGTCGCAGCTGGTTCGACTCCGCTCTGCTCGACTTCGACCGGCGTAGGCTCGGCGATTGCCGCAACTTCAGTCGTCGGCGCCAGGTGCTGCGCCCGAATCTCGATTTCGCTCCGGCCTTCGACCGCGAATTCCTTAACCTCAGCCGCTGGAGCTTCGGCAAGCGCAGCTTCCACTACCGCCACCGGAGTTTCCACACCCGCGTGCTCGTCGCGCTTCTGTTCCGCCGCGCTTGCCTCCGCCAACTCAGCCGGCCGCGAAACCGAGTCTACCCTGGTTTCCGGCGACGTTTCCGGCGACGTTTCCGGCGCGGTTTTCAGTGACGTTTCGCGCGGCGTCTCGTCCGCCTGCGCCCCAACTTCTTCAACAGCGGCGCTCGTTCCATCCAGTTTCGCCGCCAGCGCGCTCAGCGCGTCCAGTTCTTCCGGAGTGATGTCGCGCGGAATATCCGGATCCGCAACCGGTTCCTGTACCGGCGTCCGTTTCTCCGCGCTCGCTCCAACCGCTCCCTTGCGCTTCCCCTCCCGGAAATCGTGGAAGCTCCCCGCTGCCGCAGTTTCGGTTTCTTCTGTTTCTTCTTTTTTCTTTTTCTTCGATGGGAATCCCAGCCGGCTCTTCCACGAAGTATCGGACCCCGAATTGCTCTCCGCTTTCCTGCCGCTTCCCTCCGGGCGGAACCGCCCCGCGCCCAAATCCACCGCGCCGCCCCGCGCGCCCCCACTGGGCTGAGCCGCCGCGAGTTCTTCCAGCCGCGCGATCGCACTCAACAATTCGCTGGCTTCAAACGGCTTCACAATGTGCGCGTCGGCCCCGGCCCGTCGCGCTTCTTCCGGCTTGAAAGGCTCCAGTTTGCCCACCGTCAGCAACACCGGAATACCCGCTGTCTCCTCCGCTTCCTTCAGCCGCAGGCACACTTCCAGCCCGCTGTAGCCGGGCATGTACACGTCCAGCACGATCAGATCCGGTTTGATTTCAGCGATTCGCTTCAGCGCAGCCGATCCGTTGTTGACCGTGACCACGTCATATCCGGCGTCGGCCAGAATCTTTCGCCCCATGTTCTGGGCTGTCACACTGTCATCGGCGAGCAGGATTTTCCGCGTCAATCGTCGTCCTTCGACACAAAAGAAGAGATAACGCGAAATTACCGTGTCCCTCAACCTAAGTCAACGATTCCCGCAAAAGTAACCCGTTACGTCTGTTCCTAGTCTATTGGGAGGGGCCGGAAAGTTCAGAGGTCAGACGTCAGATTTGCGGAAAAGTCAGAGGTCAGAGGTCAGATTGAAGAGGTGAAAGGCAAAAGCCAGCACCAGCGGGCAAGAAGTTGAGAGACAGATTCCATCCGGTAAAACCGAAGTAACCTCTGCAATCAAACCTCTGACCTCTGACCTCTCACCTCTCACCTCCCTAGAACGGGTTCAGCTTCTTCAATCCCTTTTTCTTCTTCTTCTGGCTCGACGAAATCTCCGCCATTTCCTCGGCTTTCGGAGGCGCGCCGGAAGCGCTGGAACTCGACGTCCCGCCACCTTCCAGTTCATTGGTCTGCTGCAGCGGCGGCAGCGCCGCCGGGTCGGGCTCGACATTCGGCTTCAGTTCATTCGGATCCGCCACCGTCGCTTTCAACTCGGCGGTCGCCGGCGCGCCCTGCGCCCCAATTTGCGAAACAGCTTGCGCCGCAGGCGTTCCCGCTGCCGCGTCGCCCGTCGCCACCGGAGCATCCGAACGCGGCGCCGGCTGGTTCGGCACATCCGTCCCACGAATCGTCTCCACTCCCAATTTTTCGCTCGCGCCGCCCCCTTGCGCCGCGGTGGTCATCTGTCGCACCACTCCCAACGCCGTCACCGGCTCCGGATCCACCAGCGTCGGATCGCCCACATGTGCCGCCTTCGCCACGTCGGGATGCTTCTCGAAGCCGCTCAGCATCGTCGACATCAGTCCTGCTTCCTGCCGGCTCGCCACTTCCTTCTTGTTGTTTTCGAGCGCCGCCCGCGTCGGCCGCGGCACCGGCTGATGCATCGCCTCCAGCCGCTCCTTCGCATCCACCGCCCGGTCCATCGCCGGATACCGCGTAATAATCTTCGCGTACGCGTCCGCCGCGCTCTTGGTCAGGTCCTCGATCATCCTCGTCTTGATCACTTCGTTCAGCCGCGCGTTCTTCCGGATCGCATTGACCTCGCCCTCGTACGCTTGCCCCAGCAAAAACAACGACTCGTCCGCTCCGCTATATAACGGATACCGCTCCACCAGCGTTTTCAGCCGCGCAATCGCCGCCGGATACGCCAGCCGCAAATAATAAAACCGCCCAATCGCGTATTCCCGATCCGCCAGCACTTCCTGCACTTCCCGCAGCCGCTGTTTCGCCCGCGGCACCAGCTTGCTGTCCGGATACTCCTGAATCAGCGCCCTGTATTCGTCCTCCGCCCGCATCGCGTGCGTAAAGTCGCGGTCCGGCTTCTCCATCTGCTCATAGTGGATGTTCGCCACCTTCAGCTGCGCCTCGGCTGCCTCCGGCATGTTCGGGAAGAACGTTTTGAAATCCTTGTATTCGATCTCCGCCTGCTGCAACGCCGTGGTCCCGCCCTCGGCGTACCACGAATCCGCCACGCCCAGCTTCGCCCGCGCGATAAACTCCGAATCCGGATACGTGTTGATCAGCGTCTGCAGCGTCATCCGCGCCACGTCGAAGCGGTTGTGCTTCATCGCATCCATGGCCCGGTCGAACAGCACCTTGTCCGGCTGCTTCGACCCAACGTTCGCCAAAGGGTTCGACGACTTCTTGTTCGTGCACCCCACCGTCAACGCCAGCAGCAACCCAAGCACTACGAAAATAGAACTTCGACGCATAAAGGTTTAACCTCTGCAATCTGACCTCTAACCTCTGACCTTGCCTACACCTTCTGCAAACTCGCACTCCGCGCCGCGTCCAGCAGCGCCGCCGCATTCGCCCGCGCATCGCCCTTCCCAAACACCGCATTCCCCGCCACCAGAATCTCCGCCCCCGCCTGTACCACTTGCGCCACCGTATCCATCCCCACCCCGCCATCGACTTCGATGCGGTAGGAGTATCCCCGAGCCGCCCGGATCTCCGCCAGCTTCCTCATTTTGTGCAGCGTCGACGGGATAAACTTCTGCCCGCCAAACCCCGGATTCACGCTCATCACCAGCACATAATCCGCAATATCGAGCACTTCCGAAAGCGTCTCCACCGGAGTCGCCGGATTGATCACCACCCCCGCCAGGCACTCATGCTGTTTGATCAGATGCAGCGTCCGGTTCAAATGCCGGCAAGCCTCCTGATGCACCGAAATCCAGTCCGCTCCCGCCTCCGCAAAATCCGCAATGTACTGGTCGGGATTCTCAATCATCAGATGGCAATCCAGCGGCAGCCGGGTTGCCCGCCGCAACGATTTCACCACCGGAGGTCCAATCGTAATATTGGGCACAAAATGCCCATCCATCACGTCCACATGGACCACGCTAGCCCCGCCAGCCGTAGCCCGCTCCACCGCATCCGCCAGATGCGCAAAATCCGCCGAAAGTATCGAAGGCGCAAGCTCGATCAAGACAAGGGTCCAATATAGAAAATCAGAAGTAGGGTCAAAGCTGTGGAAATTCTAGCACGCGGCTGCGACTTAGAGAGCGCCACAATCGAAGTTCGGTCAGAGATGGATTCTGAGTGAAATCGCCTGATTACGATAGTTACGCCCACATACTGGTTGCCGTCCTGGCGCACAATCGGGGTCGATAGAATTGACCCATGAAAAACATAAATTGCATTCGAAGCGTTTCACGGACGGCGAGGGCAGCGATTTTCGCTGCCTTGTGTGTGGGAAGCTCCGCGGTCCCGGCAATAGCGAGTCCAATGTGTGACAGCATCTTCCCCATAGCTATGATGCAAAGCGCGTACCCGGGAAAAACTGCCAGTACTTTGCCGAACCAACCAGCTGCCGGCGCCTTGATTGTGAACTGCGCCCACAGGGTAAGCGGTTCCGGCACTATCAGCCTCAAATTATTCGACGCTTCCCTGGAAAGCCCCTATAGCGCTACCGTCAAACAATTGGGCATGGAAGGATACAAGTGCTCTCCGATAGACACCATCGTCGGATTCCCGGCTTCCAGCTGTACGTTGGGCCAAGGTTCGAGCACGATTAATAGCATTGTTTTCACCACTACCAATGGTAAATATGCGGCAATCCTCACCGCCTTCATCACCAAATATGCCGCAATCCCCACCGAAGGCTCGCCTCTTACGCCGCTATATACAATCGCGAAGGCTGTGAACTCGAATATCTCGGCGGGCAGATAACCGCACCGCCGTACGGCCACTTCA
>Ga0302157_10004726_pt1 | contig 14710 bp, 10 predicted proteins | sample I_Bog_N3_3_FD_193502 | JGI IMG/M metagenome (GOLD analysis project Ga0302157, IMG submission 193502) | Peat permafrost microbial communities from Stordalen Mire near Abisko, Sweden - I_Bog_N3_3 | ecosystem: Environmental > Terrestrial > Soil > Wetlands > Peat | place: Sweden: Abisko, Stordalen...
CACGGCGAGACGCTCGCCGTTGCGGCGGCGACCGGTCCTGTCGGAGCCACGGTGGGGCAAATCGGCAAGTTGCTCGGCGTCCGCGTGGTCGGCATCGCCGGTGGGCCGGAAAAATGCGCCTATGTGGTCGATAAGCTGGGCTTTGACGCCTGCATCGACCACAAGGCGGACGATTTCGCCGAGCAACTCGCAAGAGCAAGCGCGAAGGGTATCGACGTCTATTTCGAAAATGTCGGCGGCAAGGTGCTCGACGCCGTCTTGCCGCTGCTCAATCCGAACGCGCGGATGCCGGTCTGTGGGCTGGTGTCGCAATATAACGCAACTGCACTCCCTGGCGGCCCTGACAGAATGAATTGGCTGATGGGGCAGATCCTGCGCAAGAAGCTGAAGGTTCAGGGCTTCATCATCTTTGACGATTTTGGCGATCTCTATCCGGAATTCGCGAAGGAAATGAGCGCCTGGGTCGAAAGCGGCCAGATCAAGTATCGGGAAGAGGTGATCGACGGTCTCGAAAACGCTCCCGAGGCCTTTATCGGCCTGCTCAGAGGCGAGAACTTTGGGAAGCGCGTGATCCGCGTAGGCCGAGATTGAAAGAATATCACATGAAAATCCTGATGGTAATCACGTCGCATGATCGGTTGGGCGACACCGGCAAGAAAACCGGCTTCTGGCTGGAAGAGTTTGCCGCGCCTTATTACGTGTTCAGGGATGCGGGGGCAGAGATCACGTTGGCCTCGCCCAAAGGCGGCCAGCCGCCGATTGATCCTTCCAGCGATGTTGACAGCGCGCAGACCGACGATACGCGCCGCTTCAAGGCCGATACTGCAGCCCAACAGCAACTCGCGGCCACGCTGAAGCTGTCCGATGTGACCGAAGTCGGGTTCGACGCGATCTTCTATCCTGGCGGGCATGGGCCTCTGTGGGACCTGGCCGAAGACCCCAACAGCAAACACCTGATCGAGGCCTTCGCCGCTGCGGATCGCCCCATCGGCGCGGTCTGCCATGCCCCTGCCGTGTTCCGTCACACGCAACGTGCTGATGGCAAACCGCTGGTCTCGGGCTGCCACGTCACCGGCTTCACGAACACCGAGGAAGCGGCGGTGGGCCTGACCAAGATCGTGCCATTCCTTGTGGAAGACATGCTCAAGGCGAATGGTGGCATCTACGAGAAGGGTGCAGACTGGTCGAGCTTCGTGCTGCGCGACGGCAAGCTCGTCACGGGCCAGAACCCCGCCTCTTCGGCTGAGGCGGCAAAGCAGGTCCTGGCACTGCTCGTATAGGAATAAACGGCGGGGGTGACTGTTTTCGGTGCATGCTCTGCATTGCAGTCGCTCATCCTCGTTTGTGTTTCCGCGCAAGAGTTCGATGCGAATCGGCGCGATATCGTAGTGATTCAGTTGAATTCATCGTGGACAGCGGGCGCGCCGATCCTACGGTTCTGTCAGCACTCGTGCCAGCAAGTATAGTCGACGGGATCGAGATCGAGATTTCCTCAGGCGGCGTGCAACACACTCAAAACCGTGGCGGTGCGGCGAAGGAAGTGGAGCCTTCGGTATTTGGCGGAGACCTGCTGATTGGTTCGGGAGCGGGAACGGACGAAGTTACGCAATTCGTCGTAGGCGCGACAGAAGTCTCCAGCCGATCGGGGGCACTTGAACCCACGCATCGGACCGTATCGGCCTTTGACGCCGCGATGATCTTGCTCCAGTCGGTTGTTGAGATACTGGCTGTCGCGATGCCGCACACCTTCGCCCAGCGTGGTCCGGATCGCCCTTTGGATAGCTGTCGTGCCCATCCGTGGTGACCCGATCGGGCGTGATCCCGGTGACCATCTTGGCTGATTCGAAGAACGCCTTCGGGCTGCCATGTCGCGATGCTCGCTGAACATCACATCAACCAACGCGCCCGAGCGGTCGATGGCACGGTAGAGATAACACCACTTCCCGTGCACCTTGATGGAGGTCTCGTCGACGTACCAGCTGCACCCTGCCTTGCCGCGCCGGCGTCGCCGCAGGTTTTCAGCCAAGGCAGGTGTGAGCTTGGTTTCCCAGTCGCGGACCGCCTCGTGGCTGAACACGATACCGCGGATCAGGAACATCTCCGGCAGGTCACGCAGGGAAAGCTTATAGCGCAAGCGCCAGAGCACCACGAGGGCGATGACGTCGCTGGGATATTGCGTTCGGTTCAGCGAGCCGGCACTTCCGCGGGCGGCATAAACCGCAAAGCTCAACGGCCTTGATCCCGAGGCCCACATCGCCGCCGTCATCGATCGCATGGCAAAGGGCCACAACAGCAAGGCGCTCGATGCCTTGCCGCCCTGGAACTTTAAGCCCGCCGAGCCCAAACCGGAATGACCTGCCAATGCAAGGTGGGGCTGCGCTGACGCTTACGGTCGACTCGGCATGCCGCACGTTAGAATGGACGTCAGGCCCATTTCGCTCCATCGGCGTGATCGTGATCGGGCGTCCTGTTCATCACAGCAGTTCGGACCTTTAGCATGAGATGTGCCACTCGTGGCGACCGGCTCCGGTGCAAAACGCCGCTACACGGACCGGCGATGCGGGCGGCTAAAATGGCAGATGAGAGTCGGCAATCTATGGCGCGACGGGATGCCCGTAGATAGCGGTGAAGGCCGCGACGAAGATCGGCCCCAGCAGGGGCAGCACGATGTTGGCGAGGGCGTAGGTCACCGTATAGCCAATGACCGGGACGGGATTGCCCGCGACGGCCTCGGTGGCGTTGATTGCCGGCGTGCTCGCCTGCTGTCCGCAGATCGCGCCGCAGAGAATCGCCGGATCCATGTGCAGCAGGTGGCGGCCGACAAACAGCGAGGTCAGCGTCGGGACCAGCGAGATGCAGATCGCCGCGATCGGTAGTTCCCAGCCGCGCGTGCCCAGCAGTGTGACGACGCTTGGGCCGGCGCTCAGCCCGATCGATGCAATGAACATCGCCAGGCCGAGGTCCTTCAGGACCCGAGTGGCCGCCGCAGGGAAGGCGCCGAAGGTGGGTCGCCGCGCCCGCATCCAGCCGAATGCCAAACCCGACAGCAGCGCGCCGGCGCTGCCCAGCGACAAGGCGGCGCCCGCCAGCGGGACCGTGATCATGCCGAGTAGGATGCCGACGATCAAACCGCCGCCGAGATAAACGAAATCTGTCGCCGGGCCAGGGATTTCCGCGGTGCCCAGCAGATGCGCCGCACGGGCCACGTCCTCGGGCTTGCCGAACAACCGGAGCACGTCGCCGCGTCGCACGCTGGCATCCTGCAACGCCGGCAGCTTGCGGTCATCGCGCGTGATCCCGGCGAGGTAAACCCCGTGGATGGCGGATGCCCGCAGGAACTCGGTGATCGCCGCGACCGCCGCGCGATGGTCGGGCCAGCGTGTCAGCACCACGTCGCGCGTCTCGACGGTGAAGGTGACCTTTGAGGGATCCCCGACCTCGGGGCCGATGATCCGCGCCGCCTCGGTCAGCGCCGTGCGCAGTCCGGCCACAGCCACTTCGTCGCCGGTCTCGAACAGACAGTCGCCGGTTACCTTCACGTCGGCATCATGCCGTCGCACCGCCTCGACGGTCGCGTTGCCGCCAAGTGCGAGTTCGACGGCGGCGACCGTCTTGCCGGCCGCGGCCGAGACGCCGAAGCCACGGCTGATGAGCGAGGGGAAGGCCATGTCCTGGTCAGGATCGAGATTGGCATCGACCCCGCCGAGCTTGGCAAGGGTCTTGCGCGCCTCATCCCGCAGATTGATGCCGAGCAACCGCGGCGCCGCCTGGCTGGCGAACAGGACGATGGTGATCAGGCTGAAGACATAGGCCAGCGCATAGGCGGTCGCGACATTCGCCTGCTGTGCCTTCATGTCGGCGGCCGCCAGCCCCAGCTTGCCAATCGCCTCGCTGGCCGTGCCTACCATCGCCGATTCGGTCGCCGCACCCGCGAGCAGCCCGCTCGCCGTGCCGACATCGAGTTTGAACAGCCAGGTCGCGACAAATACCACGACGAGGATCAGCGCCACCTCGATGACCACCAGCAAACCCCAGGTCCAGGTCGTCTTGTCCAGGCTGGCGAAGAACGTCGGCGCCACCGAGAAGCCCAGTGCATAGACGAAAAGCGTGAACATGAAGCGCTGGAGATCCGCATCGACATGAACGCCGAACTGGCCGATCGCCAGCGCCGCGAGCAGCGTGCCGGCGACACCGCCGAGCTTGAACGGGCCTAGCTTGACGGCGCCGACCCCGTAGCCAATGGCCAGGGCGGCGAACAGGGCGAGTTCGGGGCGGGAGGTCAGAATAGTGTTCAGCATCGCTGCAACTCCTGCAAGACCGGTTACGTGCCGGTCGTCCCGGCCACCACCTTGGCGCCGATCTTCTTGAATTCCTCGTAATATTCCTCCGCGAGCGAGCGGATCACCTGGCCGATTTTCGTGTATTCGTACTCGTTGAGGTTTGCCAACGAGGCGCGGGCCGAGGGATGCGGGGTTCCAAATCCCTTGCCGGGCAGGAGCACGACGCCACCTTCGTCCGCCAGCCGGAACAGCATCTCCAGAGGCTCTTTCTTGGCCAGCATCCAGTCGGCGAACTTTCGACCATAAAGCTCCGTCGTGATCTCCTCCAGATCTAGGAGGGTATAATAGTCCGTGCCATTAGGATCGCGCGTGGTCGGCAGCCCCAGCTCGCGGTAGAGTGCCGTCTGCCGGCGATGCAACACCCGCTTGACTGCGTTACGGTAGTCATCCGCCTCGTCCATCATGTCGAACAGCGAGAACAGGGCTATCTGCACCTGCTGGGGTGTTGACAGGCCCGCCGTGTGGTTGATCGCGACGTCGCGGCTATCTGCCACCAGCCGGTCGATGAACTTGATATCCCGCGGCTTCACTGCCAGCGTGCCATAGCGGATGTCCAACATCGCCTTGTCGGCCTCGCTGAGCTTCGCCAACTGGCGATCGAGGACGTTGTCGTGATGGGTGGCGATGATGCCGAGACGCCAACCGGTCGCCCCGTAATACTTCGAATACGAATACACCAGGATCGTGTTGTGCGGACAGATCGCGAACAGCGACACGAAGTCGTCGGCGAAGGTGGCGTAGACGTCGTCGGTGAGGATGATGAGGTCGGGACGTTTGGTGGCGACGATCTCGGCGATCTTGCGCAGCCCCGCCGCATCGATTTTCACCGATGGCGGATTGCTGGGATCGACCACGAAGAAGGCCTTCACGGTGGGGTCAGCGAGTTTGTCGAGTTCGGCATCTGAATATTGCCAGCCGCCCGCGGAGTCGGCTTCTACGTTGACTTCGACAAGTTGGAAGTCGTTCAGCACCGGGATTTCCAGGTAGGGCGTGAAGATCGGCATCCCGATTGCGATCTTGTCGCCCGGGACGAGCAGGCAGTTCTCGCGCATAGTATTGAACACGTAGGTGATCGCCGCCGTGCCGCCTTCAGTCGCGAACAGATCGAGGGCGTGGGAGGGCAGTTGCCCGCCGATCACCCGGCCCACGAGATAATGCTGGGCGATGCATTCGGTGATCGGCAGGATACGCGGCGGTGTCGGATATTCGCACGCCAGGATGCCCGTTACCATTTCGTGCAGGAAGTCGGCGGAGGAAAGGCCAAGCTGGTCACGCACATACGACACGGCGGCGGCGAGGAAACCGACGCCGGCCACCTGCCGGTTGGCGGTCATGAAGCTGCTGAAGCGGCCCTCCATGCCGTCCTTGTGGGGGAGGCCGCCGACGCCCTCAGGCATATAGGAGAATGAGCGCTCCGACTCCTGTACGGCGAATAACCCGAGATGAAAGAACGCATTGCGAGGGATGGTCGCGACGAAATTCGGGTTGCCTCGGCCGGCATTCAGCATCATCCGCTCGGCATGGCTCGACGCGAGCCTGGTCAGCGAGTCCTTGAGTTCGAACGGGCTGAGCTTGGCGAATTTGGCATAATCGACGGTCTTCATCGGAAACTTCCCTTTGGCTACAGGCGGCTCCAGGCGCGCAGGCGCCGCCGGATCACCAACTGTCGAAATACTTTTGAATTTCGGTGATCGACGAGGTTTTCAGCAATGCGATTTGCAGCAGTACGCGTGCCTTCGAGGGCTTGAACTCGGACGCGGCAATGAAACCCTCGGCATCGTCGTTGACCTCCGCGCCGCGGACTGTGAAGCCGCTGACGACACGGGTGCTACGCACGACGACCGTGCCTTTCGACCGCGCGTCGCGCAGGCCGGCGAGCGCCTCGTTGGTGAAGTTGCCATCGCCGACACCCGCGACCACCAGGCCCTTCGCGCCGGTTCGGACAGCGGCGTCGATCAGATCGCGCCCCATCCCCGCGTAGGCGTACACGATGTCGACTTTCGGCAGTTCGCTGATGTCGTTGATCGACACCTTCGGGGCCGGGAACGCGCTGCCGGCGCACGCGCTGAAGATCGCGACGCGACCGGTATCGACCGTGCCGACCGGGCCCCGGTCCACTGATTGGAACGCGTCGGGGCGCGTCGTGTTGGTCTTGTAGACGTAGCGCGCTGAATGGATCTGGTCGTTGAAGGCCACCAGCACGCCGCATGATTTCGCATCGGCGCTGCCGGCGACTGCGACGGCGTCATACAGGTTCATTGGACCGTCGGCGCTGATGGCGGTGGCGGGGCGCATCGACCCCGTGAACACGATCGGCTTGGGCGTATCGACGGTCAGCGCGACGAAGAGCGACGTCTCTTCCATCGTGTCGGTGCCATGGGTGACGACGATGCCGTCCAGCCCCGTCGAGCGCTCAAGTTCCTCGAGCCGCCTGGCGAGCTTTAGCCAGGCGGCATCGTTCATGTCCTGGCTCGGTATGTTCATAACCTGCTCACCGGTGACTGTTGCGATGTCTTTGAGTTGCGGCACTGCGGCGATCAGCGACGCAACCCCGAGCTGGCCTGCGGTGTAACCGTGCTGCTCGACGTTCGCCTGCGTCCCAGCGATCGTTCCACCTGTGGCGGCGATGAAAACGTTGGGCTTGACCGGCTCAGCGCACCATCCGGCGTTCGGAAGAACACTGCACATGAAGAACAGCCCGATACCCCAAATTCGTTTGGCGGGCTGCATATTTGGAGTCATTTGGTTCTTTCGGACTCGGAAGGGAATTGCGGGGGTCATTCTAGAAGGAAGCACTCAGGGCGATCTGTGGTGCTACGTACGAGCCGGTGTAACGGCCGGCGACGGAGAACTGCACGCCGACGATCAGCCCGACGCTGCCGGAAAAATTGTATTCGACCGCGGGTGCAACCGAGAACGCGATGCCGGCCGGATTCTTCGATGTGGTGACGGCGGCCGAGCCGATCGCGCCGCTCACATGCGTCGTGTCGGCATAGTTCTGTACCAGATCGAGCGCCAGCACCCAGCGCTGGCTCAATCCGTACTCAACGCCCAGGCCTGTGTCGGCGGCAAATCCCGGCGCCGCATGACCATGGAAACCCTGCGCCGTTCCATAGACGCTAATGTCGCGAACCGAGGCGTCGGCGATCGGCTCGAACGCGTCGGCGTAGAGCCGCAGCCGCAGCGGATGGTCGCCCCAGGTATCGAACAATGATTGCAGCAGGATCCCTTGCTTGACTGTGAAAGCGCCGCTGCCCTGGCCGACGCTCGGAACCGTCAACCCGTCGTATTTCCCCAACGGAAAGCTCATGCCGAGAAATACCGTCACTGATGGCGCGCCGGTCGCGAGATTCTGGTCATTGAAGCGATATTTCAGTTCGACAGGCAGATCACCCGAGCCGAACGACGAGTTCTGACCTGTCCATAAAGCGCCGAACGAAGGAACGGCCTGTATACTCAATCGGTCTGTGATGCCGTATTCGACCAACGTCTCGGACTGCACTTCGCTCAGATTGTGCGCAACGGAGTGATGGCTCCAGTTGGCAGCATAACTGCCGGTGTTGCCGGTGTAGACGAGATAGGGCTCGATTTCGAAGGCGCCTGCCTTCAAGAGCGCGGGCGAAGGCGCGATCAGCGAGCCGGTGAACCATTGGGACTTGGCAGCACTGTCGGGCTGCTGCGCATTCGCCGATCCGGCGCCGGCAGCCACGATTAGACAGCCGGGAAGCACTCGACGCGAAAGGAACCCGCGCCGTGGCAGCCAAGTTGCTCCCCTCATTTGGCAACGGCCACTCGGGCGGCCACGGGCGCCGGCGCGGGCGGACGCGGCAGCTTCGAAACCTGCCCCGGCCGTCTGCCTTCGGTCTCCCAGTCGAACGGCTCGAAATCCGAATCCGGCGCCTTCCAGGATGGCTTGCGGAACGCGTAGACGATGAAGGGAATGGCGATCTCGACGGCGGTCAGCGCCATCAGGATGCCGACATAGATGACGGGGCTGCCAGTGGTGATTTGGTTGGGCGGAGCAAAACTCAAGGCACCGGCGACCGCTACCCCTGCCAGACCGACAACCCCGACGATCCACATCCCGTAGTTGCCGCCGGGAATTCTGAACGGGCGGGGTTTGTTCGGCTGAGTATAGCGCAGCCGCAGGGCCGCGACGAACATCGTCACATACATTGTCAGGAACATGATATTCGAGATCTGACTAAGGATTTGAAACGCGGATTCGACCGACGGCAGGACGAGGAACGTCACGCAGAGGAGCGTGACGATAAGCGCCTGCAGCAGCAGAATGGGCACTGAAATGCCGTGCCCATTCGTTCTTTGCAACAGATGGGGAAGGTAGCCGGCCTTGCCCACCGCGAGAAGCGCGGTGGAGGGGCCGGACACCGTCACGTTCACCTGGCCCAGTACGCCGACGGTGACCATGAACGCCATGACATTGCCAAGCCACGGGAGACCAAGGGCTGCCCACAGGTCGCGATAAGCCACCAGCAGGCTCTGAGAAAAGTTGATTTCCTTGTGCGGAATCACGGCGCCGACCGCCAGAGTGCCCAGTACGAAGACGACAACTGTCAAGATCGTGGCCAGCAGAATCGCCAGGGGATAGTCGCGTGACGGATTCTTCAGGTTCTTGACATGCACCGCCTGCATTTCCATGCCGGCGTAATAGAGGAAAATGCTCGCGGCCAGAGCCATGGTGTGCCAGTCGCCGAAATTCGGGAGAATGCCGGTATTCAAAGGCATTTGTATTGGGTTGCCCGTTGCTACGTAAGCAACGGCCAGGGCTATCAGAATGGTTCCAGGAATAATCGTACCAAATATTCCGCTGAATGTGCTGAGTTTGACAGAAGCCTGAATGCCGCGAAATGTGTACACGGTAATCGCCCAAAAGACGACGAGCAGGAAGGCCATCGTATAGTATTTGTTGCTGGCCAGCGCCTTATCGAAGCTCTGCGGCCACCAGATATAAGCCAGCGCCGCTGCGCCAAAGGCCAGCACCGCCGGAAACCACAATACCCATGACTGCCATTGCCAGTAAACGCCCGCAAAGCCCCATCGCGGACCGAAGGCCTCACCGACCCACCGGAACATACCGCCCTGCTTGGGAAATGTGGAAGCAAGTTCCGCTGCAACTAACGCTGTCGGGACAAGGAACACCACGGCCGCAAACAGATAATAGAAGACTGAGACAAGGCCGTATTCCGCCTGGGCGGGCAGCCCACGCAAACTCACGACGGTCATGAAGTTCATGACGGCGAACGCCATCACGCTGATGACGACGCCCTTCTTGCCGCTGCCGGTCTTGCCCGACGCCTGGGAGTGATCGGACGTTGAAGGTGAGGCGGGCCTCGTTGGAGCTGGTTGCGTATCGGGCGGTGACATCGTGACCTCATCGTTCACTGAGGGCGACGGTCGGCCTCACGGCCGACCGTCGGGAAAGACCCGCCGACGTTTAGGCTGCCGCTAACTTCCGGTCTTTCATCACTTCATCGCGCGCCGCTTGTACGCAGCGGACCACATGCTTCATGATCTCCGGTGTGACATACGGGTTCATCGGGAACGACTTGAGCGCAAAGACCACCTCGTCAGAGTCATGCTCGTCGCGATTATATTCGGTGGTGCGGAAGCCGGTCGTAAAGCTCATCCAAGGCGTGAACTGACCATCGATCTTCTTGCCGGTGCGATACCATTCGAACAGCAGATTGCCGACCGCCTCGGTAAGATGGTTGTGCATGATCAGATCGGGGCGGCCTCCCGGATTTGTCAGTTCCTTGTTATACTGGGCCTTAGCATCAACCCCCTTGGGATAAACGCGATAGAGGTTGATCAGGCCGGTGTCTTCGGCATTGACACACACCATGTCCGACTGTTCTTCGAGAAGGTCGTAGAGATAGTATTTCGTTTCCAGAATGCCACCGAGCAGCGCCTGGAAACCCTCCATCCCGAAATACTTCAGCGTCGCCCAAGCTGCAAGGGCGCCCTGCGCGGTGCGTGATGTTTCCAGCGTGTAGTACATCGGATTGAAAGGCGTCCGAACCTGGAGATACGCATCTTGGCCCCGGCGATGGAGCGACTCGAATTCGTCGGCGTCCTTGTACAAGAAAAGACTGCTGATATAGGGCGCGAAGCCGACCTTGTGGAAATCGATACCGATGCAGTCGGCGTGTTCGATCTCACTCATCATCGCGCCGTTCTGACGAAGAATTGGCAGAACCCGTTCAGAGAACCCAAGCGGGTTCTTTTCGAAGTCGTAGTCTTTGAAGTAGATCCATGACCAGCCGACGACGGCATCGGCATACAGGACCGTTTTGCCGAAGCCGGCAGGGTTCGGATAGCGGTCAATCAGCGCCCGCACCTTCCCGATCGGATCGAAGCAGCTCGAGTCCGTGGTTCCCATCGTGCAGACGACGACAGCCACAGGGGTCTTGGAAGCGGTCAATTCTTTCAGGACTCGTTCCAGGTCAATGACATCCATCTGATTGGTGGCGATGTCGGTTTTGATCCGAATGACGTTGTCCTCGCCAACGCCGGACCAGTCGCTGCAATTCGACTGACAATAATGGGCCTGCTCCGAACAGATTATTTTGGCATCCGTTCGAACACCTTTTTTGCGCGAATCGGGCAGGACACGCGTCAGGCCGTACTTGACGCCGTAGAGCCAGCACCCGGTGCCGCCGAAGGTGTACAGGCCGCCCGCTTTCTGCGCCTCCCATCCGACGAGGTTCGACAGCATGCCGGCGCTTTCGAGTTCCGCGCGCTGGACGTTCCACGAGTATTCGCCCTCGATCAGGCTGGCCGCGAATACCTGGGCCATCATTGAGGCCATGATCGCCGCTGTATTTCCCTGCGGCAGCACGTTGCACATGGTCAGGGGGCTGCCCCAGTTGCCAAGACCTTGGAACATATCCACGACCTTATCGAGAACGTCATCGATCGGTCCCATCTCTTGGGCAATCTTGACGTCCTTGACCTCCGGATAGGTCCAGGTCAGCGCGGCGTTATCACCGAGATAGGCGGGTCCGCCCTTCTCGGGACGAAGCATGTCGAGCTTTGCGGTAAACTTGCCGATCTGTTCGGCAAGGGGATCCTTGCCGCCGCGATAGGGCAGTGGGAAGCCGCGCGTCATCTCGGTGCGGTACTTGGCCCATTGCGGCGCCTTGTCGTGCGCGGCGCCGTCAGGCTTGAAGTGGTTCTCGTAAGCCTTCGGGGATGCGTGCGTGGGTGCAGGGCTTTTGGGGGGGAGCGCGTCCATGGGATACCTCGTTTGGATTGCCTGGGTGCGAAGAGGTCGTCTGGCGTGGTGCAGTTTTGCTTTATCCCGAATGTCGAACTGCGCTGGGAGGATCGGAATCTACTCACGTTGCAGACCGCGGGCCTTTTCAGTAGAGCGAGCCTTCATTCATTGATCCTGAGCTGCTCATGCCAGGAGATTGCTGTTTCTCATTGCGCTCCCGGCGGGCGGCGACCTAGGCAGGTTGCGCGTGCGGTCGTCGAGCGCCGCCAGTCATGGCCCGTCGATGGCCGCGCCGAACTACGCCACGTTAATCGTGGCAACGTGCGCCGGCCTCGCGCACAGCACCTTGGGGAAACGTCCCCTGGCCGCGAAAGCCCCATGATCGCGCCGCTCTGAAGCGATGGCGAGATGCGTTACGGCGACGTGCATTGTACTGCGGAGAACTGGCTCAACACCGGCGTCCGGCCTTCTTGGATTAGCGATGAGTAGTTTCCGATCCTCCCTGCCCAAGATCTAGGAAGACTAAGGTCAAAGATCAGGAGTTCTCGGAGCCGTCAGGCGGTAGGCCGAGTCAACATTAGGAACGAAGCACATGATCCGCTCGACCTGCGCAGCCACGGTGGCGATTTGCTCCTTGCTTGGATCTTTCAACCCGCTCCTGGCGGCCTCGCCTGCCACGACGCCCGCGGCGCCTGGCGCATCGACTGCGTCTGAGCACCCCGCGGAGAAATGCCTGGGCGATGTGAGGACCTTCAGCGACAAGATGTCGAAGGAAGGCTACTGGCTCGGCGGATCGGGCTATGGCTACGGCTACCCGATGGGTGGTTATGGCTATGGGTACGGCGCCGGCTACGGGGTGCCGCTGGGCAGCCTGCCGGCGGGCAACGCTGCGGGCTATGGTTCGGCTCGGCCCGGTTACGAAATCCGTACTCTGATGGCATCCGCCACCGTCCTTGCGCAGATGGGGCAGGAGCAGGAGTGCCAGACGTTGCTGGTCACCACCCAGACCATCTACACGCGCTACGAGTCTGACCTGCATGCACGCGGGATCCGGTCGGCCGACATGCCAGGTTGGCGGCAGCGGCAGATTGCGGCGGCTGTGCCTGTGATCGGTGCCGACACCTCGTTCCGGTCGGATCAGCTTCTCGACACCGATGTCGTCAGCGCCGGCAACGAGACTCTCGGCACCGTGCACGACCTGGTGCTCAACCCCCATACCGGGAAGATCGCTTACCTAATCATCTCGCGCGGTGGCTTATTCGGGATCGACGCCTCGTATGTCCCGGTGCCGTGGGGCGCGATGAAGACGGCCCCGAATGCAAGCCTGCTCGTGCTCGATACGACGAAGGCGGCGATGAGCGCAGCGCCGCAGGTGAACGACCACCAGTTTTCTGACAGCGGGCAATTCGACCAGGAAAGCCAGAAAGTGGACGCCTATTGGGGATCGCGGGTCAAGACGCTTGCGGCGAACAACTGATCCAGCCGCGCTCCAAACGTGCTGGGTGGCAATCTGCTTGTTCTGAGTGATGCCGCCTTGCCGGTGTGCAGGCTGCAACCAGCACCTTCCGGGGTTCCTTTTGGAATGGGCTGGGCTGGCGGCGCAACTTGACCAGACCGTGGAAGCGAAACCAGCAAGATGCCCTTTTCTCTCATGATCCCGGCCGTTCTAATCGTCCTCCTGCTCCTCATCGGGTTCTACATCGTGGCGGCGTCGGTGAAGATCCTTCGGGAGTACGAGCGCGCCGTCGTTTTTACGCTCGGCCGGTTCGAACGGGTGAAGGGCCCCGGCCTCGTGCTCTTGCTGCCGTTCGTCCAGCAGATGGTGCGCGTCGATCTGCGGATCCAGGTCATCGAAATCCCGAGCCAAGACGTGATCTCCCACGATAACGTCTCGATGAAGGTCGATGCTGTGCTCTACTTCAAGGTGGTGGATCCGGAACGGGCCATCATCCAGGTTCAATCCTATCTCCCGGCGACGAACATGCTTGCCCAGACGACGATGCGCGCCGTTTTGGGACAGCACGAGCTGGACGAGATGCTATCCGAGCGCAAGAAACTGAATGAGGATGTTCAGGGCATCCTGGACGCGCAGACAGAAACGTGGGGCATCAAGGTCAGCAACGTCGAAATCCGGACCGTGGAGCTGACGGAGAACATGGTGCGTGCGATCGCAAAGCAAGCGGAAGCGGAACGTGACCGGCGGGCAAAGATCATCCACGCGGAAGCCGAGTTCCAGGCGTCCCAAACGCTGGTCAATGCCGCCAAGATCCTGTCGAGCGTCCCAGCGGCGATGCAGCTCCGCTATCTGCAGACGCTCACCGAGATTGGCGCCGAGCAGAACTCGACCGTCGTGTTCCCGATGCCCATCGACATTATAAAGCCGTTCCTCGAGCTGTTCGAAAAACCGGCCAAGGCGCAGGACCTGAACGGCGACGCACGGGCCGCCGCCGCGCCGGGTGCCCGCCACGCCTCGGCCTCCCTCGACGCCTGACCGTAGCGGGGACGTCGGACAGCACTAGCCAAGCGGGTCGGTCGCGGCGTGATTCCAGTGCGCGATCACCCGCAGGTCGGGGTGGGCGGGGTTGTACGCGAGAACGCTGATGGACGCCGTGCCCAGCACAAGGTGCTGCGCTTGGAGCACGGGCAGACCGATCCAGCGCACGGCCAAGCTGCAACCGAACTGGCCGCTGGAAAACAGTGCGACGTTGCCGTTCAACGCCGCGGCACGGGTGATCAACCGGTCGGCCCGCATAGAAACCGCTTCGACCGACTCGCCACCGGGACAGCCATCCCGGAAGACTTCCCATCCGGGCCGTTCCTGGCGGATATCGGGTGAGGTACGGCCCTCGTATTCGCCGTAATCCCATTCCGCCAAGTCGGGCTCGATCTCAGCTGACCCGCCGAGGCCGGCCAGCGCGCATGTTTCCTGGGCGCGACGTGCCGGGCTGGTAAGGACGCGCATGAATTGAATGGTTCGCAGAACGGGCTTGAGGGTGCGGGCTTCGTCCTGGCCGCGTGTGGTCAGCGCCAGGTCGGTGCGGCCGGTGTGCTGCCCGGAAAGCGACCACTCAGTTCCACCGTGGCGGATGAGGTAGAGCCGGAGCGGCGCCGGGTCCATACGGGCTAATTTGAC
>Ga0302157_10004729_pt1 | contig 14705 bp, 12 predicted proteins | sample I_Bog_N3_3_FD_193502 | JGI IMG/M metagenome (GOLD analysis project Ga0302157, IMG submission 193502) | Peat permafrost microbial communities from Stordalen Mire near Abisko, Sweden - I_Bog_N3_3 | ecosystem: Environmental > Terrestrial > Soil > Wetlands > Peat | place: Sweden: Abisko, Stordalen...
GAACGAAATGCGCCGCGGCCGGATGACGCGAAGAACCTTCTGGCCCAGGCCGCTGCGCCTGCCGTTCCCGCAACGACCCCGACTCAGGATTCGAAGGGGCCGCAGGACCAATCCCCTCCAGCCGCCGCGTCGCCGTCGGGCCCGGTATCGGCCGAGGTGACGCGCGGTGAAAAGACAGTCCCCGGATGCGCCCTGAAATACATGGCGGCCGAACTTGCCGGCAAGCTGAAGGGACGCAAGTGGAAAGAGTTTCGGCAGGAAGAGTGTGGCGCAAGCACCGTCCTGGTGGTGTTTCCATCGGCGATTGCGCCGAAATATTCCGCAGAGGCGCCGGACAAGGCGCGGATGCTGACGTGTGCGGATCAATTCAGCGCCAACAAGGCCTCGAACGGCAATGGCGGCATGAAATGGATCGAAAAGAGCGGCGGCTACTATAGCGAGTGCGCAGTCCGCCTGAAGGGATGAGCGTCCCCGGGCCTGCGCGGTCGCGCTCCCGATCGTTGACAGGCCGGAGCGGCCACCGCCTGATGCGCGTTTTCGGGGGGCGCCGATGATCGCAAGCCTCAGCCTCATCCTGCTGTGCCAGCTGGCCGGCGAAGTGTTCGTTCGCGGCCTCGGCCTGCCGATGCCGGGTCCGGTGGTCGGCCTTGCGCTGCTATTGCTGTTGCTGCTGGCGCGCGACCGTTTCGACATTCTCGCGGTCGGACCGCTGCAAGGCGGCGGCGTGGAGAACGCCAGCCGCGGACTGCTCGCGCATCTGTCGCTGTTGTTCGTTCCGGCCGGCGTCGGCGTGGTGCAGCAGCTCGGTCTGATCGCCCAATATGGCGTCGCCATCGCGGCCGTGCTGGCGATCTCGGTGGTGGTGACCTTGCTGGCCACGGTGGCGACTTTTCTGGTCGCGAGCCGGCTGCTGGCGCGCGGGGGCGGCGAGCCATGAGCCAGAACCCGTTCTCGCTGTGGGTCTATCTTTCGCAGTCGCCGCTGCTGTGGCTGACGGTGACGCTCCTGACCTATGCGGTCGCCGATGCTGTATCGCTCGCAACGCATCGGCATCCGCTCGCCAACCCCGTGCTGCATTCGATGTGGATCATCGGGGCGTTTCTGCTCTTAACCGGCACGTCCTATACGACCTATTTCGGCGGCGCCCAGTTCGTGCACTTCCTGCTGGGACCTGCGACGGTGGCGCTCGCGGTGCCGCTGTACGAAAACCGCAGGGTCGTGATGGCGGCGATCCTGCCGATGCTGGCGGCGCTGGCGGTGGGTTCGGTGACCGCGGTCGCATCGGTGGTGCTGCTGGCGGAGGCCTTCGGCCTGCCGCGCGGCGTGGTGCTGTCGCTGACGCCGAAATCGGTCACGGCAGGCGTCGCCATGGGCATCAGCGAATCGCTGCACGCCGATCCCTCGCTGACGGCGGTCGCGGTGGTGCTCACCGGTATCTTGGGCGCGATCACGGTCACGCCGTTGATGAACCGGATCGGCATCACGGATTTTCGCGCCCGCGGCTTTGCGGTCGGCATCGCGGCGCACGGCATCGGCACGGCGCGCGCGTTCCAGGTCGACGCCGTCGCCGGCGTGTTCGCCGGCATCGCCATGAGCCTCAACGCGCTGGTCACCTCGCTGCTGGTGCCGCTGGCGGTGACGCTGCTGGTGCGCTGATCGTCCTTGCAGTTTTCAGGCTATCATCCTAGAGGTTCGTGGAAATTCCTTCCCATAGAGCCGCCGTGCGAGCGAGGTTGCCGCTTTTGATGATCTCCGCGATGCAGGGCGTGCTGGGACTGGTGTCGGGCTCGCTGGTCGGGTTCTCGCTGGGACTGGTCGGCGGCGGCGGATCGGTGCTGGCGGTGCCGCTGATGGTCTATGTGGTCGGCGTGCCCGATCCGCATCTGGCGATCGGCACCAGCGCCATCGCGGTGGCGACCAATGCCGCGATCAATCTGTCGAACCATGCGCGCGGCGGCACCGTGCGCTGGGGCTGCGCGCTTACTTTCGCGGCCGCGGGCATCGTCGGCGCGTTCGTCGGATCGATCTTCGGCAAGATGCTCGACGGCCAGAAGCTGCTGGCGCTGTTCGCGGTGCTGATGCTGGCGATCGCCATGCTGATGCTGAAGACGCGCGCGCGGGTCGGGGTGCCCGACGTGCAGATGGACTGGTCCAACCTGCCGGCCATCGTCGGGCTGGGGCTGGCGACCGGAACGCTGTCGGGCTTCTTCGGCATCGGCGGCGGATTCCTGATCGTGCCGGCGCTGATGCTGGCGACGGGAATGTCGATCATGAACGCGGTCTCCTCGTCGCTGGTCGCGGTGACGGCGTTCGGCCTGACCACCGCAGCCAGCTACGCCTGGTCCGGATTGATCTCGTGGGAGCTGGCGGGGTTGTTCATCGCCGGCGGTATTGCCGGCGGACTGGCCGGCACGCGTTCGGCGCGGCTGCTGGCGGCGCGGCGCGGCGCGCTGAACGTCGTGTTTGCCGCTGTCATTATCGCGGTGGCGCTCTATATGTTGGTGCGCAGCCTGACCCCCATCCTGATGAGCACGCCCTAGGGCCGCCCGGAGACCCAAGATGACGAAATCGATCGATCCGGCGCCGATGCGTCAGGGACGCAGCCGGCGCGAGGCGCTCGGTATGCTCGGCGCCGGCGTGCTCGGGTTCGGGATGTCGCCGCCATCGGCGTTCGCAGAGGGGTCCGAGGAGAACGTGCTGACCGAGGCGCTGGTGTTGCGCGATCCGGAAATTCCGGTGGCCGGCAATGCCAATGGCGACATCACGATCGTCGAATATTTCGATTACCAGTGTCCCTATTGCCGCAAGGTCGATCCCGAGCTGCGCCAGCTGGTGCACGACGATGGCAAGATCAGGCTGGTGCAGAAGGACTGGCCGGTGCTGGGCGAGGTCTCGGTGATCGCCGCGCGGCTGGCGCTGGCCTGCAAATACCAGGACAAATTCATTCAGGCGCATGAGGCGTTGATCGGCGTCAATTCCAAGCTCACCGAACCGCGTATCCGCGAACTGCTCGCCGGCGCCGGCATCGATGTCGATCGCGCCACGGCCGATCTCGCCACCAACGCCAAGGCGATCGACGCCATTCTCGCCCGCAACAACGATCAGGCCACCGCGTTCGGCTTCAACGGCACGCCGTCCTTCATCGTCGGCAAGTTCCGGGTGCCCGGCGTGCTCACCCTGGCCCAGTTCCAGCTGGCCGTCGCCGACGCGCGCAAGGCCGCCAAGAAAAAATAGCGGCGCAGAAATAGCGGCGTAGAAATAGCGGTGCTCGATGCGGCTATTTCGACGACAGCCTGATCCAGTCGTCATGGGCACGCGTGGTCAGCGCGTTCCAGTCGGTGGCCGCGACGTCCCAATTCACGATGGTGCGATTGGTCTGCGCCACCGCGCCGCCCGCCACCGTCGAGGTCTGCATCGAATCGTAGGTGTAGACGCCCGCGACCAGCAGCAGCGCGCCCAAGATCATTCCCAGAAAAACTCGCATGTCGACCTCCATTGATGGCCGACAACGCGGTCAGCCGGTGATGGTTCCACGTTCGCCGGCGAGCCAGTTCAGGATCTCGGCGTTGACCTCGCGCGGATAGCAGTGGCTGAGATCGTCGATCTCGCGGTAGGTGACGTCGGCGCCGGCCGCCGCCAGCAGTTCACTCGTCTGCCGGGCCACCTGCACCGGAAACATCCAGTCGAGCCGGCCGTGCACGAGATAGATGGGCAGGCCCCGCAAGCGTTCCGCATCCGCCATCTCGGCCATCAGCGGGTGGAAGGTGGCGGAGACCGGCGCCAGATGGGTGAAGGGCGAGGCGCTCTCCAGTCCCGTGACATAGCAGAACGTGCCGCCGTCGCTCATCCCGGTCAGCAGCAGTTTTGACGGGTCGACGTTCCAGCGGCTGCGCACGGAATCGAGAATGCGGGAGAGATTTGGCGAGTCGGTATCGTCGCCCATCAGGGCCCAGGTACTTTTATTTGAAGTGCTTTCGGTTGAAGTACTTTTGTTTGATGTACTCTTGTTTGATGAGGCGTCGCCGGTCGCGGTCGGCGCCACCAGGATGGCGCCAAAACTGCGCGCGTCGCGCAGCCAGCTCCACAGGAAGCCGCGGCCGTTGCCGCTGCCGCCATGCAGCGCCATCACCAGCGGCCAGGCGCGGCCGGGCGTGTAATATTCCGGCACGTAGAGCGAGAAGCCGCCGCGGCTGCCGGCTTCATTGTCGAGGTGAAAGATCCCGGTGTGCTCATTGGCCGGTTCTGTCAGCCGCGCCGTCAGCGCGTCGTCGCCGCGCCGCGCCGGATCGGTGAAGAACCCGCTGACCGGCGGCAGTTTTGCGGCAAGCGGATACAGCGCCTCCTGCGCGCGCGGGGCGTGGCGCAGCGCGCGGAACACCGCGATCAGATCGCCATGGCCGCGCTCGACCTCGCGCAATCCCGCGAACGCCTTGAGCGCTTCGTCGCTGGCGGCTTCCAGCGCGGCCTGAACCGGCGCGAAGTTCTCCGGCCAACCGGCGAGCCTTGGCCGCACCGCCTGCAGGTCCCGGTCCGGCTCGCCCGCGGCCTCCATCACGCGTCCGAATTGCGGCGGATCGAGATGGCGGGCGATGAAGCCGAGCGCTTCGAGCGATTGCAGCAGCGGCGGCAGCACCGCCACGATGTCGTCGACCACGGCCTCGCTCATCGCTTTTCTCTCGTCATTGCGAGGAGCGAAGCGACGAAGCAATCCATGCACCCGCGCATTCTAAACATGGATTGCTTCGCTACGCTCGCAATGACGGTTTGAAAATCTCGCATACTATTCGCCGTATTTGGAGCCGGACTCTCAGGATGAGGTCCGGTTTGGCGATCATGATTTGACCCGCCCGAAGCGCCCCTTCAATGCAGCCGCGGACCCTTGAGCAGCCGGGTGCGGTCGATCGAGGTCAGCACCACGTCGAAGGTGACGCCGTCATGGTGGACGGTGAGCGGCACGTCGACGCCGGCGGGGCCGAGCGCCCAGAGCTTGCGGTAGAAGGTGCTCTGGCTCGTGATCTTCTCGCCGTTCAGCGCCAGGATGACGTCGCCGGCCTTCAGCTCGGCGCGCGCCGCGGGGCCCTTGGCGGAGATGCCGATCACCACCACGCGGTTGTCGATCTCGGTCGAATACATGCCGAGCCAGGGCCGCGCCGGCTTGTTGACGCGGCCGAATTTCCTGAGATCCTCGAGCGCCGGCTTGAGCAGGTCGATCGGCACGATCATGTTGACGTGCTCGGCCTTGCCCTCGCGCTCGCGTTCGAGCTGCAGCGACCCGATCCCGATCAGCTCGCCGCGATTGGAGATCAGCCCGGTGCCGCCCCAGTTCGGATGCGCGGGATGGGTGAAGATCGCCTCGTCCAGCAGATACTCCCAGTAGCCGGCGAACTCCTGCTTGGCGGCGATCTGGCAGGCCACCGAGCGGGTGCGGCCGCCGGCGCCGCCGACCACCACATGGTCGCCGAGTTCGGTGGCGCGGGAGGAGCCGAGCGGCACCGGTTCGAGATCGAGCTGGCCGAGCGCCTGCACCAGCCCGAAGCCGCTGGCGGAGTCGACGCCGAGCGCGTGGCCTTCCACCACCCGGCCGTCGCCGAGATGCAGCCAGACCGCTTCGGCCTCGGTGATCAGGTAGCCGATGGTCAGCACCAGCCCGTCGTCGATCACGACGCCGTTGCCGGCGCGCTCGGTGCCCAGCGTCTCCGCGCTGAAGGCGTCGTTGGGGATGATCGAATGCAGCCCGACCACCGAGGCAAGCACACGGTCGAGATCGAAACTGTAGTCGCCGGCGCGCGGCTGAAACGCCGTCGGCACCTTCCATTCAGTCAAAGAGGGCATGGAGACTCTCCTGGCCAGCCGGCATGGCCCTGTTTTCGCAAGTAACTTGCGAAGTTCGGGCGCGCGAAACCGGCCACGATCTTATGTCGCAATCGTCCGTGGCGAAAGTCTGCCCTGTCGCGATTTGTGTGCAGCGCCGGGACCGGCCGGCCGCCGGCGCGGATCGGTGCTCTGCTCACCTCTCCCCAACGGGGAGAGGTGAGGACAGGTCACGTCAGGCCCGCTTGCCGGTGACGCGCCAGATCACGTCGCCGACATCGTCCGCCACCAACAAGGAGCCGTCGGGACCGAGGGTGACGCCGACCGGCCGTCCATAGGATTCCCGTTCGTCCGGCGCGAGGAAGCCGCTGAGAATATCCCGCGGCGGCCCGGCCGGGCGGCCGTTGACGAACGGCACGAACACCACCTTGTAGCCGCTCAGCGTGCTCCGATTCCAGGAGCCGTGCTGCCCGATCACCATGCCGTCCGGGAATCCCGGGAGCGTGCCGGCCGGCAGCCAGCACAGGCCGAGCGACGCGGTGTGCCCGCCCAGCGCGTAATCCGGCGTGATGGCCTTTGCCACCGCGGCCGGATCCTGCGGCACCCTGTCGTCCACCGTCTGGCCCCAATAGCAATAGGGCCAGCCGTAGAAGCCGCCCTCGCGCACCGAGGTCAAATAGTCCGGCGGCGTCTCGTCGCCGAGGCCGTCGCGCTCATTGACCACCGTCCACAGCACGCTGGTGGCCGGCTCCCAGGCGAGGCCGACCGGGTTGCGCAGCCCGCCGGCAAAGATGCGGCTATTGCCGCTGGCGAGGTCGAGTTCGTAGACGGCCGCGCGGCCTTGCTCCACTTCCATGCCGTTGTCGGCGATGTTGGTGAGCGATCCGACCCCGACATAGAGTTTTGTGCCGTCGGGATTCCGCAACAGGCTCCGCGTCCAGTGTCCGGAGGGCTTGAAGCTCACGAGTTTGCGCCCCTTGGCGGTGATGCGGTCCGCGCCCGCCGCATAGGGGAAGGCGACCACGCCGTCGGTGTTGCCGACATAAAAAGTGTCGCCCACCAGCGCCATGCCGAACGGCTGGCTCAACCCCTCCATGAACGCCCCGCGCGTTTCGGCGACGCCGTCGCCGTCGCGGTCGCGCAACAGAGTGATGCGATTGGCGCTGACGCCGAGCGCACGGGCGCGCCGCATCGTGGCCTGCATGGCATAGCCGAACACGTTCCGGACCGGGCCCGCGATCTGGTTCGACTCGGCCACCAGGACGTCGCCATTGGGCAGCACCTCGATCCAGCGCGGATGTTTCAGCCCGGTCGCGAACGCGTTGACCTCGAGCCCCGGCGCCGCCACCGGCCTCTCGCCCTCGCTCCAGCCTCTGGCCGACGGCATCTTCAGCGTCGGGATCGCGCCCTGCGGTTTTGCCACGGGCACCACCGGCGCGCTGCCCCAGGCCGGCTCCGGCGCGGCACCCTGCTGCCGCCGCCACGCCAGCGCCGCAGCGCCGATCAGCGCGACGATACGCGCGAAAATGCCGGACATGCTCATGTCATTCCCCCGTTGATCGCGCGCACCCTATCCGAGGCGAGGGTCGGTTCAAACCCTATCTTCGGCGGAAGAGCTGGAGACGCGCTACGCAACGGCGCCCATGGTCGAGGCGCCGGCATGGCCGGCATGAGCCGCGGCGATCAGCTCATAGGAGCGCAGGCGCGCGCGGTGATCGTAGATGTCCGAGACCACCATCAACTCGTCCGCCCCGGTCTCCCGGATCAGGGCCGCGAGCCCGGCGCGGACGCCTTCCTGCGATCCGACGATGGAGCGCGCCAGCATCGCCTTCGCCTGCGCCTTCTCGGCCGGCGACCAGTAGGTCTCGATGTCGTCGATCGGCGGCTGGCTGAGGCCGCGTTTGCCGCGAAACATGTTGGTGAACGACATCTGTTGCGTCGTCGCCAACCGCTTCGCCTCGCGGTCGCTCTCCGCGGCGATGATGTTGACGCCGACCATGACGTGGGGTTTTGCCAGCTGCTCCGACGGCTCGAAGCGGCTGCGATAGAGCTTGAGCGCCGGCAGCAGCTGCTCGGGCGCGAAATGCGATGCGAAGGCGTAAGGCAGGTCCAGCGCCGCGGCGAGCTGCGCGCCATAGGTGCTGGACCCCAATATCCACAACGGCACCTCGGTGCCCGCCGCCGGCACCGCCTGCACGACCTGGTTGGGTCCTGCGGGTGCGAAGAAGGCCTGCAGCTCGAGCACGTCCTGCGGGAAATTGTCGGAGCTCTGCAAGGTCCGGCGCAGCGCGCGGACGGTGACCTGGTCGGTGCCCGGCGCCCGCCCGAGGCCGAGGTCGATGCGGCCGGGGTACAGCCGCGCCAACGTCCCGAACTGCTCGGCGATGATGATCGGGGCGTGGTTCGGCAGCATGATGCCGCCCGCGCCGACGCGGATGCTGCGCGTGCCCGCCGCGATATGGCTCACGACCAGCGCGGTGGCGGCGCTGGCGACGCCCGGCATGTTGTGATGCTCGGCGACCCAGTAGCGCCGATAGCCCCACCGCTCGGCATGCGCGGCGAGATCGCGCGCATTGTCGAACGCGCCGCGCGCGTCGGTGTCCTGCGTGACGCGGACCAGATCGAGGATCGAAAGCGATGTCATGGCGAAACTCCTCACTCGTACCCTATCTGGGGGCACGGCCGCACAATTGCCAGTGTTCGGTGGCCCGGCCGTAGCGGGGCGCTGGAGCCGCGGCCGGCTGATTCTATTCGGCGACCTTTCGGAAGAGCGCGGCATCCGAAATGGGGCTTGCGTCACGAAGCCTGGGCGGTTCAAACATCTCGGCGCTGGTTGCTTGGGGCAAAGCCAGGGGTTGAGGTTTCGGGATCGTCGTCGTGGGCAAAGGACCGAAAAGATTATGCATGACATCGCGGCGGTTCTCGTCCTGCTTTTGGCATGCGCGGCGGTGGGGTTGCCGCTGTGCCTTGTTCTGCCGGAGGACCGCTTTGCAGCAAGGTTCGTAATCGCGCCCCCGATTGGCTTTGGCCTGTTCGCGGTCGGGGGAACCGTCCTTTATATGTGGGGCGTTGCGCCGTGGATATCGATGCTGGCGATGGCGACCGCCGGACTGGCGATTGGATTCGTCTACGTATCGTGTACAGGGCTGCCGCGACGGCTTGCGGCGCCGCCGAAGCCGACGATGGCGTTCTGCGCAGGAACCTTCGCTGTCATATTGATCTGTCTTTTGCCGTCATGGACAGGCGGGTCCCAATTCCGCGTATTCCAGGCCAACGTCTACGACCAGGTGGATTATCAGGGAGCTGCGGTCGTTTTTCGAAACCTCGACTATGCGTCGATGGCCGCGGAAGCCAGGCGCGTCGTTCCCGATTCCGTCGTGGCGAGGGGGAATTGGTTTTTCAACAATCGGGGTGCGGTATCCATTGTCCAGGCGGCCGCGGCAGTCATCGGTCGGCAAGGCATCGCCGAAAGCTCTATCCGTTCATGGCGGCGATGCAGGTCAATCTTCTGTTTGCCGCGCTATTTGTCTTCATCAACGTCTTCTCTGCCGGCCATCGGCTATCCTTCTTGTTGGCATCCGCGCTGACGATCGGATTCTTCCAGCAATATGTCTTCGACATCGCCGCATGGTCCGAACTTTCGGCCCAGCCGCTCTATCTGCTCGTCGTTGCATTCACGGTGCTCGCATTTGACGATCGTCGCTTCGGGGATGGTTTTATCCCTGGCATATTGCGCCTTGGAGCGGTTCTGGGGGCGCTGCTGGCTGCGGTGCTTTATCTTTATCCGGAAGAGATGTGTATCTACGGTCTCGCCGCCGCGACGGCTGCGCTTCTCGCGATCGGCCAGCGCGGGTCGCGGGGAAGAGCGCTGTTTGGCGTTGCCGGTCTGGGATTGGGAGCCTGCGTGGCCGTATTGCTCGGCCTGTTGTTCTGGAACGGCACGCTGCAGTTCGTGGTTCGGCAGCTGACTAATCGGGCCGCCAATCCGCCCGATTGGTGGAAATATTTCTCAGCGTATCTTTTTGGCGGGGAGGCCAACTATCTCGGCATTCTGGCCAATCCCGCAAGCGACTATCGCCATATCGTCGCCGCGGTTTTTTCGTTGCCGGTCGAATCGATGATCGCCGGCCTCGGCCTGCATTTTCTGTTGCCCACCGCGTCGTGGCCTGTCGTCCCCGCCTTGATCTGGAAGCTTGCTCTGTACGGCTTCCTGGCGGTTCTGATCAAAGCGGCTGCCGGCGGTGTCGCGCGAATTTGGCGCACCATTCCCGCCGGGAATGCCGCCAGAATGACCGCCGCGTGCGCGGCGGGGTGCGTCGTGCCATTCGTTATCTTCCTGACGGGAAATTATTGGGCCGCCGGGAAAGGCCTCTCGATGGCGGCGCCGCTGCTGTTCCTGCTCGTCACGACGCCGCTCGTCGCAAATCCTGATGTCGTGAAAGCAGGATTGGTCGGATGTCTTGCCATCTATGCGTTCGCCTTCGCGCATCTGGCGTTGGGGCTTTTGCGTCCGCTCTTGATTACGCAGTTTGCCGGCGCGGGCGTCCCCGGCCTTCCGACAGCGGCGGCGCTGGTGAACCATCAGAAGGCCGGGCTGGATTGGAATTACCAGCGCTGGGCCGCGGAGATCCAGGGGTGCAACGGAGTCTACATCGCCGTCGAGAATCCGTTCATGATGCAGTTGTTGCGGCGGGCCGCGGCCGAACTCCGTGTGCCGTGGGCGTCGGCCGCGCTCGTATGGCCGGGCGACAATGATCCCTATCTTCCGGAAGGCTGGCAAAATTTCGGTTGTTTCGTATCCGAATCCAGCATGCCGACGAGGCGCGTCCGCAAGTTGATCTGGGTAGCCAAGGACCGGTCGACTTTTGAATATCTTGAAGGGCAGCTCGGCGTTCTCGAAATCGGCACAAAACTCGCAGCCGGCGTTTCGAGTGACGGAGCCTATGGTCTTGAATCCTATATGGGCGACACGTTGCGATGGACGTCCGAGGTCGCGCATTTCGAGGCGCCGAACAACCCGGCTGCTCCGTCCAAGATCCTGCGGCTGGAACTGTGGCCGATGCCGCTGTCCAGCAATGCGCTGAAGGTGACCGTCAACGGTGAGACCGTCTACAACGGCGCCATCCCCGCCGATACTCTGGCGATGTCGCTCGGCGATTTCGTAGCGCAGGACAAGCTCTCGATCGAGATGCAAACAAACGCCATCACACATTTCCCGAATGATCCGCGTGCGCTCGGCGTTGCCATCAGGACGCTTCGTCTCGGCAAATCGATCGAATCGCGATAACGCCGATGCCTTACTTACCTGGCGTCATCGTTTGTCCTCCTAACTGTCGAGCGTGGCCCCATTGATCGTTTCCAGCAGAAATTTCCCTCGCCAGACTGGCCGTGTCGTTGGCGTAGTCGGCCTCGCGGTCGTGCTGACGGCGGTAGCCGCTTCGCTCAGTCTCAGATTATCCGAGCAGTTCGGCCGCCTTTCCGTTCCGCCGCTTTATGACGACGTCGCGTATTTCGTCAGTGCGATCCAATGGCTGGACCAGGCGTCAGGTCATGGGGTGGTGGCAAATATTCTGGGACTGCTTCGCCAGCATGCACCGTTTTCGACGCTGATGGCGGCTATTGGCTTTTATTTTCGTCCCCAGGGCTATCTCGGGCCTTACGCAATGAATGCGGTGGTTATTCTGGCGTTTCTGCTTGGGATTGCCCGGTTGCTATGGACGCGGCCACTCGTTGATATCGCAGCCGGCCTGATCGGCGCGGCCAGTGTTCCCGTGTTCTGGCAGACCATGACTGAAGCGCGGCCCGACCTGCCATGGGGACTTGCGCTAGGGCTGGCTGTCGGGGCTGTCGTCTACCGGCCGCTGCTGGCGCGAAGCGCCCGGTCCCTGGTCTGGATCGGCGTGCTGGGTGGCCTTGCCTCTTCGATCAAGCCGTCGGCATTTCCCGCATCCCTCGCTTGCCTCGGTTTGGTGGCCTGCGTGCCGGTGCTCGGTGAGTGCCTGGTGACCTCCGATGCGCGTGGTCTTCGCGCGGTTTTCACGCGGGGGGCCCCGGCGCTTCTGCTGTTCGCTGCCGGACTGCTTGCCAGCACCCTGTCGATTATCGGCATCGAACTCGTCAATACCATCCACTACATCCTGAACACGTTGATCTATGACGGCGATTTTTGGCGAAGCAGCGAAAGCTTCGTCGCCGGCCTTTTTCGCTACTCGGTAGGGCCCGAAGGTCGCTACGCGCTCAATTACTGGCTCTGGATCGGCCTGGCTTTGGCCATGCTTCGCATTTTTCTTGCGATATCGGGCAATCGTCGCGATTTGGGCGCGGCCTTCACCGTTCTGGCCGCCGGCCTTGTTGCCTATGCGATCCCGTCGGTTTCGAATGTTAAATCGTTTTTCCTTGGAGCGATGTTCTACGGCGTCTTCATCGTGACCATGACGTTGAATTTCGCCGCGAATGCCGCCGCTCTGGACGACGCCATCGCTCATGTCAGGCCTTCTCTGCAACGCTGGCTTGGCCCGGTCGTCCACTTGGGGCCGCTGATCGCGGTGTGCGCTCTGTTCGTCGTCACGTGCTTGCCGAACGGGTTCGCTCTTTCAACGCGTTTGACCGAGGATCAGAACCAGGACATCAGAACAGCGACCGCGAAAGTATGGTCGTTGTTGCAGGAGAATTCGCTGATTCAGGGTGCCGAGACTTCCGCCCAGCCGAAACGGGTTCCGGTCATCAGCTTTTCGAGCCCCTATCCGGTCACGCCGGACGCCATTCAACTCTATGCCGAGCAGGCGCACATACGCCTCGATGCGCGGGGCATGGCAGACCGGACGCTCGATGGCGCAGAGCGAACATTGCTCGCGTCCGATATCGCCGTTGTTACCAGCTCCTTGCCGCACACTTTTCTTCCGGCCCGGATGGGAGACGAACTCATTGGCTTCCTGGATGGAAACCCGGGGTATGTCTGGTGGTTGCATTGCCATTGCGTGCCGCGCGGGAGGTCCGGATATATCGTCGCAGCGATCACGGCTGTGGCGCCTCGGTGCCGGACACTCGTTAGGCGATCTTGAGGCGTCGGGGCCGTGCGGCTCCGACGTCGAGTGTCGGAGCCGCCGGCGCGCGGACTCTATTCAGCGGCTTTCGACACCGGCGACGGCACGATCCGGAAGTCGCGCCCCTCGTTCAGCCAGGCGGCGCGTTCGTCGCGCAGCAATGTGCGGCGGACCTTGCCGGAATCGTCGCGCGGGCTGACGTCGACGATCTCGTAACTTTCCGGGTGCTTGTAGCGGCTGAGCTGGTCGGCCAGGAAAGCGCCGATGCCGTCGATCACCGATCGTTCATCGGCCTCGCCGGCGAGTTCGAGGATGGCGTGGACGCGTTGGCCGAATTCGGGATCGGGCAGGCCGACGGCGATGCAGGAGCGCACCTGCGGATGCGCCATCACGGCCGCTTCGATTTCCGCCGGATAGATGTTGGCGCCGCCGCGCAGGATCATGTCGGCGAGCCGGTCGCCGAGATAGAGATAGCCGTCGGCGTCGAGCCGGCCGATATCGCCGAGCGACTCCCAGCCGTCGGGGCGGCGCTTCGGCGTCGCGCCGAGATAGTGATAGGTACTTCCGGCGCCTTCGTTAGGGAGGAAATAGATTTCGCCGCTCTCGCCCGGCGCGACGTCGTTGCCGTCGTCGCCGATGATGCGCAGCGCCGAGCCTTCGCCGATCTTGCCGACCGATCCCCTGTGCGCCAGCCATTCGACGCCCGAGATCACGGTGGCGCCCTGTCGCTCGGTGCCCCCATAGAGCTCCCAGATCCGTTCGGGGCCGAGCCACTCGATCCATTTTTCCTTCAGCCAGGGCGGCATCGGCGCGGCCATGTGGAACACGATCTCGAGGCTCGATAGATCGTAGCATTGGCGCACGGCCTTCGGCAGCGACCAGATCCGGTGCATCATGGTCGGCACGAAATTGACCCACTGGATCCCGTTGGCGGCGATCAGCCGCAGGGTTTCCTCGGCATCGAACTTCACCATCCCGGTCAGGCGTCCGCCGGCGAACAGCGCGGTATGCGACACGATGAACGGGGCGTTGTGGTAGAGCGGGCCGGGGTTGAGCAGATGCACGCCCTGCCGCATGCCAAGGATCGGCGCGGCCGATGTATCGACCACCGCCGGGTTGTGATCGAGGATCACCTTGGGCCGTCCGGTCGAGCCGCCGCTGGTCATCGCCTTCCAGTATCGCGCCACCGGGCTGGTCATCGGCTCGTCGGACTGGCCTTGCGGCGTGAAGTTCGCCGGCAGCGAATTCGGCGCGTTCCAGTCGGCCTCGCCGCCCACCACCAGCGCGGGCTTGAGAATCTCGAGCACCGCGGCGGCCTCGCCGCGCGGCAGTCGCCAGGACAGCGAGGTCGGCGTGGCGCCGAGTTTCCATACCGCAAAGCTGGTCTCGAAGAAGCTGTTGCCGTTGGGCAGGCCGATGGCGACGAAATCGCCGGCCTTGACCCCCTTGGCCGCGAAGGCGCGGGCGCGGCGGTTGGCGCCGCGCTCCAGCTGCTCCCAGGTCAGCGTGTCCCCGCCGTGGCTGACCGCGATCGCATCCTTCGGTTTGCGATCGGCATACCAGCGCGGTACGTCCGCCATCGGAATCAGCATGCAGGCCTCCCGTTACCTGGCCCTTGTCGAGCCGTTTTCTGCCCGCTGATGGCGCGAGGAGTCTCGGCGTCGCGGCTTCTTCAGCGGTGGAGTTATGGCCGAACGGAAGCCTCGCGTCCATGTGGATTGGAACGCCCCACAGTGGCCCGTCCGCGCGCAAGATTCGGCTGCGGGCCTCCGGTCGCGGTCCGGGCCGCCTTGCGGGCGCTGCCCGCCGCTGCCACACTTGCCGTCAAGTCCAGCGGCAAAGACCGCGCGT
>Ga0302157_10004730_pt1 | contig 14705 bp, 19 predicted proteins | sample I_Bog_N3_3_FD_193502 | JGI IMG/M metagenome (GOLD analysis project Ga0302157, IMG submission 193502) | Peat permafrost microbial communities from Stordalen Mire near Abisko, Sweden - I_Bog_N3_3 | ecosystem: Environmental > Terrestrial > Soil > Wetlands > Peat | place: Sweden: Abisko, Stordalen...
GTGAAGCTTCCGGGCGACATTCCCTTCGAGATCGCTGCGCCGCTTGGCTGCGGCGTGCAGACCGGCGCCGGCGGGGTGATGCTGGCCCTGGCCTGCCCCAAGGGCTCGTCCATCCTGATCACCGGCGGCGGCGCGGTGGGTCTCTCGGCGGTCATGGGCGCCGTCATCCAGGGTTGCGGCACGATCATCGTCGCCGAGCCCCACGCGTCGCGCCGAGCCCTCGCGCAGCGGCTGGGCGCGACCCATCTGATCGATCCCGCCGCAAGCCCGGACCTTTCCGCCGCCGTGCGGGCTCTCCTGCCGCAGGGCGTGGACTATGCCTTCGACACCACGGGCCGCCCCGAGATCCTCACCGCGGTCATGGCCGCGCTGGCCCCCAAGGGCGTCTTCGGCATCGTCGGCATCCCGCCCCAGGGGACGCCCATGCCCGGCGATCTGGGCGCCGTGCTCACCTTTGGTCAGACTGTGCGCGGGATCATCGAGGGCGACAGCGACCCCGACGCCTTCCTGCCGGTCCTGATCGATCACTGGCGGGCGGGCCGGCTGCCGCTGGAGGCGCTGGTCCGGGCCTATCCTTTCGATCAGATCAACCACGCCATCGCCGCCCAACACCACGGGGACTGCGTCAAGGTGGTGCTGACCCTGCCGATCGCCTGAGATCACGCCGCGCTGCGCCGGACCGCGCCCGCACGCCTTGCGGCAGATCAAGGCGTGCGTCCCGCCCATGGTCATGCTTTGCTCTTGGCGCGCTTGCCAGGGAACCGGAGCGCGGTGGAGGCGCTACGCAGCGCGGGCCTGTTTTCGCCTTGCGTGCCGCCACACCCTGTTCCGGCGCCCCAAGCGAGCCCCGAACGCTATCAGGAGACCATCATGACCGTCGCTTCCGCCATCAAGGATCCCGCCTTCCTCGCCCGTCAGCGCGGCCGGCTTGAGCAACTTCGCGATCAGCTTCTGGAGAGCGACGAACACGCCCAGGCCCAGGAGGCCACGACCAACGAGGACCGCGGGCCTGAGGCGGCTGAATATGAGGACGGCGCCCAGCGGCTGGAGGAGAGTGAGGTGCGTCAGAACCTCCAGCTTCTCCATGCGCGGCGCCTAGCCTCCATCGATCGCGCTCTCCAGAAGATCGCGGCCGGCGAATACGGCTATTCTGAGCTGAGCGGCGATCCCATCCCCCTGGCGCGCCTTGAGGCCGTTCCCGAAGCCCTGCTCACCGTGGCCGAGGAAGAGGCCCGCGAACGGCGATGACGCCGCCGGCCGCGTCCGCCGACGCGCGCGAGCTCATCGAGCGTCTGCGCCTCGTCCCGCACCCGGAGGGCGGCTGGTACCGCGAGACGTGGCGCGCGGGGGGCCAGGGTGGCGGCCGCGACGCCGTCACGGCGATCCATTTCCTGCTTGAGGCGGGCGAGAGGTCCGGCTGGCGCCGGGTGGACGCAACCGAGATCTGGCTGCATCAGGCCGGCGGCGCCCTCACCCTCAGCACCGCGCGGGGCGCCCAGGTTGCCGCCGTCCGCCTCGGCCCGGACCTCATGGGCGGCGACCAACTGCAGGCCGTGGTTGAGCCGGGCCAATGGCAATCCGCCCAGGCGGGCGCCCGCTGGGTTCTGGCCGCCTGCGTCGTGGCGCCGGCCTTCGAGTTCTCAGGTTTCGAAATGGCCCCGGAGGGGTGGCGGCCGGGCGGCGGCGGAGCAGTTTTACGCGCCGCCCTGCGCCCGACAATTATCACTACAGCAGCCCGGGAAACTGGCCGCCGTCCAGAAGGATGTTCTGGCCGGTGATGTAGCCGGCCCTGGCGCCGCAGAGAAAGGCGCACATGGCGCCGAACTCGTCCGGTTCGCCGAAGCGCCCGGCGGGAATCTGACGGCGCGCGCCCTCCTGCACGGCCTCCAGCGTCCGGCCCCCGGCATCGGCGAACCGCTGATGGTTGGAGCGTAGGCGGTCGGTGTCGAACTGGCCGGGCAGCACATTGTTCATCGTCACATTGTGCTGCGCTACATCGCGAGAGAGGCCGCCGATGAAGCCGGTCAGCCCGGCCCGCGCCCCGTTGGAGAGCCCCAGGATCGCCGCAGGCTGCTTGACCATGTGGCTGGTGATGTTCACCACCCGGCCGAACTTCCGTTCGATCATCCCGTCGAGCGTGGCTTTGATCAGGAAGATGGCCGAGAGCATGTTGGAGTCGATGGCCTTGATCCAGTCCTCCCGCGCCCACGACCGGAAATCACCCGGCGGCGGTCCGCCGGCGTTGTTGATAAGGATGTCAGGCGCCGGACACGCCACCAGCAGGGCTTCCCGGCCCGCCTCGGTCGTCACATCCACAGCCACGGCGTGGACGAAGGTCCCGGTCTGGCGACGGATGTCCTCGGCCGCTTCGTCCAGACGCTCATCACCCCGAGCCGCAATGGTCACGGCCACGCCTTCCCCGGCCAAAGCCAGGGCAGTGGCCCGGCCCAGCCCGGCGCTGGCGCCGCAGACAATGGCCGAGCGGCCTGCGATTCCGAGGTCCATGATCGCTCCTAAGGTTTCTTCGAGCCCGGAATCTTCACCTTGGCGCCGTCCATCTCCACCAGCCCCATGCGATTGCCGGCTGGGTCGGTAAAGAGGGCGACCACCACGATCCCGGGGTACTCGGTACGCGGAAAGACGATGCCGCCGCCATGGGCGACGACGTCGGCCAGGGTCTTGGTGACGTCCGCCACACCCAGATAGACCACGCGCTCGGTCACCACGCCGCTTGCGCCGGCCGCCTCCACCCGCAGATTTCCCTGCAGGGGCGAGAGCACCGGCGCGGCGAAACGTCCATCGGGCGCGATTGTCCAGCCGAAGACCTGGCGGTAGAACGCTGACTGATTGGCTAGTTCCGGCGCGGCGATGTCAAAGAACACCACCGGCGCTGGTGAGACCGCGGCCTGGGCGGCGGCGCCCGTCGCGCCGGAGAGCAGCGCTGCGATCGCCACCGCTGCGGTGGCCGGGATTCTCGGGTTCATCGGTCCCCTCCATGCCTTGTCGCCCGATTATAGTCCGCTGCGGCGCGCCCGCCAAAGCGGCCCTGTTCAGCCAAATATTTCCGGTGTAAATATATGATCATGACCGTTACAGCGGACGCTCCCCGGCCCTATCACCACGGCGACCTGCGCGTGGCGTTGCTGGCGGAGTCGGAGCGGATTCTCGAAGCCGACGGCATCGGCGCCCTGACCCTCCGGGCCGCGGCGCGCGGTGTCGGCGTATCGCATGCAGCGCCCAAAAACCACTTCGGCGACGTCGCCGGCCTGTTGAGCGAACTGGCGGCCATCGGCTTCAATCGATTCAGCGAGCGGCTCATGCGCGCGGTGATCACCGCCGGACGCGAGCCGCGCGAACGCGCCCAGGCTCTTGGCCGCGCCTATGTGGCTTTTGCAAAGGCCCACCCCGGGCTCTTCCTGCTGATGTTTCGAGGCGAAAGGCTGGATGCGGCGCGCCCGGCCCTGCGCGACGCGCTTGAGGGACTTCATGAAGCGCTGAGCGCCGCCGGCTCGCGGCGCGCGGCGCTCGGCGCCCGGCCGACGGCGGAGGAGACCGCCCGCTGGTCCCTGGTTCATGGCTTCGCCCTGCTGCTCATCGACGGCCGCCTGGCCCCGGCCCTCGGCGGTCGCCCCTCCGCCCGGGACGCCGATCGCCTTCTGGAGGCGATCATCGACGCCGCCAAAATCGGCGACTGACCCGAACGGAATTCTGCATCGCGCGACGTCTTGTCACACATCCGTTTGCGGCGCCGCGCCGTATAGGGCGCAACGCAACATGGTTAACGGATGCCAACGACGATTATCAGGCATGTTTCTTTCGGCGCCGCGGCAGCCCTCTGCCTTGCCGGCTCGGCCAACGCCTTCACCTATTTCACCATCGGCGCGACCAGCGGCCCCGCGCCCGGCGATCCGGGCGTTTCGAGTTACGAGAGCCAGGTGGTTACCTTCGACGCCGCCAACGCTACGGGGATAACCGAGACCGATTCCGGGACTGTGGGCCTCTACACCGGCAGTGTCTCCAACGTGGCCGCAGCGCCTGCGGGCGACACCACGAAATATGAAGCCATCGGCAATGGCGGCGAGGCGATCTTCAATTTCGGCGGCTATCTGACCAGCCACACCGTCAATACCGTCAGCATCTATCTGGGCTCTATCGACGCCTACAACACCATCTACGTCCTCAACAAACAGGACGTCGCCATCGGCGAGATCACGGGCGCCGATCTGCCCGCTGCCAGCGGAGATCAAGGCGCCTCGATCACGAACCGGCGCCTCTACATAACCAATCTCGGGCCCGACTTCGGCGGGCTGGCCTTCGCCTCGAGCGGCGTGGCCTTCGAGTTCGACACCATCGGCGCCACGGCGGCGACCTGGAGTCCGAACACGCCCAATACGGTCCCAACCCTGCCGCCTCCGTCTTCGGTTCCGGAGCCGGCGACCTGGGCCCTCATGCTGGCGGGCTTCGGCCTCATGGGCGTCGCCCTTCGCCGCCGCACGACTCGGCCCATCACCGCCTAGATGCCAGCCTCCGCCTGTTCCACCACATCCGCCGGATGGGGTGACCGGTAGGGAGTGATCCCGTGACGCCGCCGGATCGCCTGGGTTGTGTCAGTCCATTCCTCTTCCCAGGCGATGAGCAGCATCGGCGCCGTGCGCCGCCCGTGCACCCAGGCTGACAGGATCGTGTCCAGCAGCATGGCAAAGCCCGGCCCCCTGGCCGGGGCGGCGGACGTCACCGCCAGCGCGAGAAACAGCGCCGAATAGCCGTGCCCGCACTGCGCCAGCTGGAAGGCGGAAATGGCCGCCTCGTGCAGCTTGGTCGTCCGGTATCCCGCGACGATGTGCCAAAGATCGTGGGTCTGCAGCAGGCGCGTGTTGAGATAGTCCAGCGGTGGCGGCAGGGACGCCAGCCCCAGGTCATCGCGATCCAGAACCTCCAGATCAAAGCCGTTGTCCACGATCAGGCGATGGAAGGCCTCGCCCAGCGACGCCGGCGGGCACCCGGCCAGATCCTCAAGTCGGATCCGTGGGGGGAGGCCGGCCCCGGCCGCCACGCGTACGCCCGGCCACGCCAGGCACGCCGCCGCCTGACGGGCGGTCAGGGTCTCGCCCAGCCGGCCGCCCAAGGCCGCTGTCGCGGCGGTGACATCGCCGGAGTCCCGCCCCGCGGACCCTCCGACGAGCGCCCAGAACGCCGGCCAGAAGGCCTTCGGGATCGCGAGCGGCGCCTCGACAGCGACGTGGATGGGCTCGGCCCCCACCGGCGCGCCGAACCAGCCCTCCGCGGCTTCGTCGTAGATCGCCGCTGTGCGCTCGGGCGCCGCGAGAGCGGCGTGCGCCAGGCTCGCCGACAGATCGATCGCGTCGGCGCCCCCTAGCCTCAGACGCCGCGCCAGCGCGCGAGTTTCGCCGGCGGCCGGGCCCTTGGCCGCCTGCTGCTCGAAAGCCCCCCTGGCCGCCGGACCGATCACGACTTGGCCTCGCGAGACCCCATCGACGCAGCCGGCGACAGCGCCGTCACGGCGGCCTCTACGGTCTGGAATATCCGGCCCTTGCCCAGGGCCGCATCGATGCCCAGGCGGCCGAAGGCGTCCTGGGCGCGGACCGATTCCAGACGGGCAATGGCGAACTCGAGCCCTGCGGCTCGGGCTGCAGTTATCACGCCGCTGAGCACCGTGGCGGCGGTGAAATCGATCTCCACGATGCTGCTCGCCTCCAGCACCATGAGCCGCGTGGAGGGCGGGCGCCCGTCGATGGCCGTCATCATCCCGTGCCGGAAGTCGTAGGCGTTGAGGAAGGAGAGCGGCGCCTGGAAGCCCATGACCATGACCCCGTCCTGCGTCTCTCCGGGCTGATCCGAGCAGGCGGGCCACCACACCGTGGTGCCCGGCACACGCTCGAAAGCGATGGGCCGCGCTCTGGTGGTGGTGAACATGCCGTGGGCCAGGGACAGGAAGATACCGGCGGTGACCCCCATCTGGATCGGCAGGACGATGATCAGGACCGCCGTCGCCAGAGCCAGGCCAAACTCGCCCCAGGTCCGGCGCAGGATGTCGCCGAAGGTGCGCAGATGCAGGATGCGTTGCGCCACGAAGAGCAGCACCCCTGCCAGCGCCGCCTGGGGCACATGGGCCAGAAGACGCGTGCCAAAGGCGGCCAAGAGTAGCACAGCGCTGGCGGCGATCAGGCCGGACCACTGCGAGCGTCCGCCGCTCTGGGCCGCCACGGAGGTGCGTGGCGGGCTGGCGTCCACGGGAAAGGCGCTGAAGAGACCGGCCAGAACGCTGCCCGCCCCCACGCCGATGAAGTCGCGGTTCACATCCGGATCGCCGCCCTCGCTGAACGACCGCGTCGTGGCGGCGGTCTGCACCATCACCACCAGGGAAATGAGGATCGCCAGCCCGGCGAGGCTGAACAGGTGAATATTGGGAAAGGCCGGCAGGCTGAGGGTTGGAAAGCCCGACGCCACATCGCCCAGCACCGCGACACCGTGCGCCTCCAGATGAAGCGTCATTGTCGCCACCGTCGCCACCGCCAGGGCGATCAGGGCGCCGGGAATCCGGGGATTGAGCTTCTCGCCGCCGAAGACCGCCGCGAAGACCCCAAGGCCGATGACTACCGAGGCGATCTGGGTGCGGCCGATTTCGGCGACCAGACTGGCCGCGCGTTGAAACTCGCTGCCTCCCCCCGCCGGCAGACCCAGAACGGAGGGCGCCTGCGAGAGAAGGATGTGGACCGCGATCCCGGCCAGAAAGCCTGTGAGCACAGGGGTGGAGAGGAGGTCGGCGATCCAGCCCAGCTTGAAGAGGCCGGCGGCCATGAGAATGGCGCCCACCATCAGGGCCAGCACAGCCGCCAGGGCGAAGTAGTGGGGCGAGCCCACGGCGGCCATCAGGGCCAGGCTTCCGGCGAAGATCGGGGTGATGGTGGAATCGGCGCCCGAGGAGAGCTGACGGTTGGATCCGAAAATAGCAAAGCCCGCGGCGCCGGCGGCAAAGGCGAAGAACCCGATCTGCGGTGCAAACCCCCCAAGACGCGCGGTGGCCATCTGCTCGGGGATGGCGATCGCCGCGAGGGTCAGGCCCGCCGTCAGATCACGCCCGGCGTTGAATCCCCGTAGCGCGCCGAACAGGGGCCAGGACGTCTGCGTGCTAGCGTTTTGCGCCGTCATCGGACGAGTTTAGCCCGCCTCTGCGATCGGCCCAAACGCCGGTCTCAGCTGGAGCCCCCGTCCCCCGCTTCGCGGGAGCTTCCCCCAGAGGGAGACGAGAGGACCAAGCTCAACGCCTTCTCTCTCTTCCCCTCCGGACGAAGTACGGCCGACGGCCGGGATGGGGGCTCCAGCGGAGAACCTTGAATTTCCCGATGGCGTCCCTCTCGCGATCGCCTAAACCCCGACGATGGCCTTTCTCGGCAACAACGCCGTCAACCGGATCAATCTGCATTTCGGCATCGAGGCGTTCGCCCAGATGGGCGGGACGGTGTTTTTCCTCGCCTTTCTTTTGCATGCCGGAGTGCCGATCCCTGTCGCCCTGGCGTCCCAGGCGGCGATCCATGTGGCGCGCTTCGCCATTCGCCCGGTGGTCCTGCCGCTCGCGCGGCGCATCGGGCTCAGGCGCGTGGTCGTGATCGGCGCCCTGGCCATGGCGCCCCAGTATCCACTCCTGGCCGAGGTGCACGGGATCGGGCCCGCCCTGGCCATCCTGTGTGTCGCGACCGCCATCGGAGATGTGCTCTACTGGCCCGCCTATCACGCCTATTTCGCCGCCGTGGGCGACGCCGAGCACCGTGGCCACCAGATCGCCGCGCGGGAGGCCCTTGTGGCCCTCATCGGCATCGTCGCACCCCTCGCGGTGGGCTGGTCCCTGGTCACCGCCGGGCCGCGTTGGACCTTCGCCGCCGTGGGCCTCATCCAGGTTCTGGCCGCCCTGCCGCTTCTGGGCGCGCCCAACGTATCGGTCCTGGACAGCGCGCCGGGCGCCCTGCGCGCAGCGCGGTTTGGAACGCTCCTGCAGGGTTTGGATGGCTGGTTCTGCGCCTGCTACTATTTCGTCTGGCAGGTGGGCCTCTTCGTCGCCCTGCACCGCAGCCTGACAGCCTACGGCGGAGCCATGGCGGTGGCCGCCCTGGTCGGCGCCGTGAGCGGCCTCTTTCTGGGCCGGGCCATCGATCTGGGCCATGCGCGCCGCGCGGTGATCCTTGCTTTCGCGGTCACGGCCACGGTGGTGGGGCTGCGCGCGCTGAGCCTGGGCTCGCCCTGGCTGGCGGTGACGGCCAACGCCCTGGGCGCCCTGGTCACGGCGCTCGAGGTGCCGGTGCTCATGACCGCCACCTACAATCTGGCCAAGGCGTCGCCATGTCCTTTGCGTTTTCATATCGCCACCGAGGGGGGCTGGGACCTCGGCTGCTTCTGCGGCTGCCTGGCTGCGGCGGCCCTGGCGGCTGTGGGCGTCTCCCTTTCCGTCGCCATTCTCCTGGCGTTGCCTGGCATCCTCCTCACCGCGGTCCTGCTCTGGCGGCACTATCCCCAGGGACTGACCGCCAGGGCGTAAAACCGGATGTAAGCGGCGATTACATTGGCTGCTTTATCGGTTAGACTGAGGCATGGTCAACCCGTCGCCCCGCGCCGCTCCCTATCACCATGGCCGCCTTCGCGACGCTCTGGTGCAGGCGGCGACGACGCTCATCGAGGAGGGCGGCCCTTCCAAACTCAGCGTGCGTGAGGCCGCGCGCCGCGCCGGCGTTTCCCCGGGCGCCCCGTTTCGCCACTTCCCCGGCCGCGCCGCCCTTATCACCGCCGTGGCCGAGGCGGCGCTCGGGCGCCTTCGCGCGCAGATAGACGAGGCGGTCGCCCGGGCCGACCGGCACGATCCCCTCGCCGGCTTCGGCGCTCTGATGGTCGCCGTAGTTCGCTGGAGCGCCCGCAATCCGGCCCTCTTCGAGGCGCTTACCGACCGACGCGGCCTCGATCTTCGGACGGCGCCGGGCCTCAAACGCGACCTCGCCCGCGCCCAGGCCCTGGCCATCGATCTGCTGACGCGGGCCGGCGCCCGCGGTCTTCTGCGTTCGGGAGATCTGTTCGAGCAGGTGCTTGCCGCTCGCGCCTTGGCGCTCGGCCTTGCGCGCTTGCACATCGATCGCGGCCTCGCTGAATGGGGCGTCGACGACAAGGCCGCTGAGCAGGTGATGGTGCGGACCATGACCCATTTTTTGCGCGGCTTGGCCGCAGCACCCGACCGACACGGCTTTACGCCGGGCCCTTAATAGATTGCTTTATAATCTTATTTCTCTCGATTTGACACATTTATTAGATATGTCATTGAATAGAGGAATGACAGCCAAAGCGATATCTCTGACCATTGCCGCCAACGGCCGCGTTGTGATCCCCGCCGCCATGCGTGCGGTTCTGGGCGTGGAACGCGGAGGCGCGCTGGTGGCGCGGTTGGAGAGCGGCGCCCTGGTTCTTGAGCCCTTCGACCTCGCCATTCGACGCGCCCAGGGCCAGGTTCGGCGATACGCCCCCCAAGGCGTGGGCCTCGCCGATGAGCTCATTGCACAGCGCCGGGCGGCCGCCGCCCTTGAGTGACGCGGTGCTCGACAGCTCCGCCGTACTCGCCCTACTGCTGGCTGAGCCCGGCGCGGAGACCGTGGCGGACGTCCTTCCCGGCGCCCTGCTGTCGGCGGTCAATCTCGCCGAGGTGATCGCCAGCCTGGCGTCGCGCGGCATGCCAGCGCTTGAGGTCCGGTCGGCTGTGGAGGCCACGGGGATCGAGATCGTCGACTTCGATGGCGAGCAGGCCTGTCTCTTTGGCGAGCTTGGCCGTGAGACCGTGGGTCTTGGTCTCACCCTGGGCGCCCGCGCCTGCCTCGCCCTGGCCCGCCAGCGGTCGCTCCGCGTGATGACCGCCGATCCGGTCTGGCGCAGGCTGGCGGGCTTCGAGGTGCGGCTGATCCGTGACGGGGGCGATCCAGTCCCTCCGGCGCCGGTCGACGCGCGGCCCTCGTGGCTCAGGGGCCTTTGACGGCGCAAGCCGGCTTGCACCACCGGCGGTCTCCCGAACCCTCTCGCGAACTGGCCTGCGGTGCTCAGGTTACGCGGGCTTTGGCCCGAACCTCGCCATCCATGTCTCATCGTCCAGATCGGGTTCGATGCCCCAGGGCTCCAGTTGGGCCGCGGGGGGTACCAGACCCTTCAGGCGCCCCGCTTCGGCGAGGAGCGCACGAATGGCGAGGAGACCTGCGGGCGTAAGCTTCGTGTCCGTGTTTTCCGCCGCCGCTTTCGCGGCCGCCATCAAGGCATCGATCACCGGGCCAAGGTCCGGGTCTCCCTTGCGGGCGGTCCGGATCTCGTGAACCCGCACGACGACCTTCTCCCGCTTGGCCCGGAGGCGGGAGTGATTGGAGCGGTCGGAGTACCCGGCCTCCTTCGCGGCCTTTTCGGCGGTGAGGTCGTTGGCCAATCCCTGGGCGAAGGTTTCCAGCTTTGCATTGTCGAGAACCGGCATCAGACTCCCCATCGGTGAAGATTGCATAATGCAATCTTACTTGCAAAATGTCAAGTTCGCTGAAGAACCGCCGCGGCGCCCGACATTGACAAACCGCGCCGCCGGAGCGCATCCAAACCTCCTCGGACACGCCTGATTTTGGAGTTATCCATGAACTGGACTCGTCGCGCGGCGGTGGCCGCCTCCCTGGCGCTCATGGCGTCGCTCCCCATGGCCGGCGCGGCCCAGGCCTCGGCCGCAAGCCTCACGGCTGACGGCCAGGCGTCCCTCAACAAGCTTCTCGCCCAATCGACCAAGGCAAGGCTCTTCGCGAAGAACGACGTCGCGGTTCTGGTCTTCCCCAAGATCCTGAAGGCCGGATTCATGATCGGCGCCCAGACCGGCGACGGAGTCCTGCTGCGCCACGGCCGCGCCATCGGATTCTATAATATCAGCGCCGGCTCCTTCGGTCTCCAGGCCGGCGGTCAGGTGTTCAGTTACGCCCTCTTTTTCATGAACGACAAGGCGCTTGAGTACCTCAAGAGCAGCGACGGCTGGTCGGTGGGCACCGGCCCCAGCATCGTGGTCATCGACAAGGGTAAGGCCATGAGCAACGACACCACGACCATGACCCAGGATGTCTACGCCTTTCCCTACGGCGCGGCCGGACTGATGGCGGGCCTGGGCATCCAGGGTTCGAAGATCACCCACATCCATCCCAAATGATCGCCAGTCGTCGCACCGCCCTGACTGGCGGCATTGCCCTCGCGGGAAGCTTCACCCTTATGGCGGGCGCCGCCCGCGCCGCCTCGGCCTCCGAGCTCTATCAGGACGGTCGCGCCGCCCTGAACCGACTCTATGAGAACGAGTCCAAGGCGCGGCTCTTCATGGATCACGCCCGCGCCGTGCTGATCTTTCCCCGCATCATCAAGGCCGGCTTCATCGTCGGCGCCCAGACCGGCGACGGCGTCCTGCTGCAGGGCGATCAGCCGCTGGGCTATTACAACATCAGCGCCGCCTCCTACGGCCTGCAGGCCGGGGCGCAGGAATTCAGCTACGCCCTCTTCTTCATGAACGACGGCGCCCTGCAGTACCTGCGCAGCAGCGACGGCTGGTCGGTAGGCGCCGGACCCAGCATCGTGGTCATGGACAAGGGCAAGGCCTTCAGCTCCACCACAACCACCATGACCCAGGACGTCTACGCCTTCCCGTTCGGCGCCAGCGGGCTCATGGCCGGCATGGGCATAGAAGGCTCCAAGATCACCCAGATCTACCCGAACTAGCGGGCGCGTTCCTATATCAGGGCCTCTGGCGAAGTCGCTGAGGAGGCGCCCCGATGAAACAGCTTGTCTGCCCCGCCTGCGGCGCGGTGAACCGCACCCCCGATGGCCGCGACGCCCGCGAGGCCAAGTGCGGCAAATGCCACAAGAGCCTCCTCACCGGCGCGCCGGTGGAGGTGTCCGGCGCCCAGCTCGCCGCCCATCAAAAGTCCACCAAAGGCGCCGCCCTGCTTCTGGATGTATGGGCGCCCTGGTGCGGGCCGTGCAAGTCCATGGCGCCCCAGTTCGCCGCCGCAGCGAAAGACCTGGAGCCCGATGTGCGTCTCCTGAAGCTTAACTCCGACGCCGAGCCCGACGCCGCCGGCGCCCTGGGCGTCTCGGGCATCCCGGCTCTCTTCCTCCTCCGCGACGGAAAGGTCATCGCCCGCACCGCCGGCGCCATGCCCGCCAGCCAGATCGTCAGCTGGACGCGTCAGGCCCTGGCGTCCGCCGCGTGACCGGGCCACGCCTCGCCTTGCACGGCGCCGCCACCGGCAACAGTTACCGCGCCCTGATCGCCCTTCTGGAGGCCGGGCTGGATGTCGAACTCCAGCGCGTCGATCTGGCCGGCGGCGAGCACAAGCGGCCGGCCTTCCTCGCGCTCAATCCCGAGGGCAAGACCCCGGTGCTGGTGCGCCGCGACGTGGGCGGCAGGATCGATTTTGTCCTGACCCAGTCCAACGCCATCATCCTCTGGGCCTCCGATCAGGTCCCGGGCAGGCTGCTGCCCGCCATCGGCGAGGCCGAACGCGCCGTGGCCCTGGAACGTTATTTCTATTTCCTAACCGACGTCATCCAGCTCAACTTCGCCGCCTTCCTTATGGAGCGCGCCGCCGAGACCGCCGCCGCGGCGCGCCTCACCGAGACCTATCTGGCAAACATCGCCGCCGCCGAGCGCTTCGTCGCGGACGGGCCGTTCATGGCTGGCGCGCGGTTTTCCATCGCCGATATCGCGGCCTGGTCGATCATGAGGTCGGTGTCCCGGCTCATACCCTGGCCGCAGCTCCCGGCTCTGACGCGCTGGCACGACTCTCTGGCCTCGCGCCCAAGCATCGCAGCCGCCATGGCCGCCTTCGACTAGGGCGCGAACGCCCCCGCCCAAAAACGCGCTCAGGACCTTGAGGGCGTCCGCCCGCAGGAATCAGGTGACGCCCGCTGTGGTGTGGACGCTCTCCCAGAAGAGAGATTTGATTGGCGCGCCGCACAGCGCTCCCAAGGTCGAGCTCGTGGTGTTGGTGGTCGAGCACGGCTGGTTGACGTTGGCGAAACCATCGAATGCGGGCTTGGTCCACCCCCGCGCTACTGCCTCGACACGATCCTCAACTCCGCCCGCGCCTTCGCCACCACCGCCTGGCGCGCATCCCTGAGGGTGGCCTCCACCGTTGCGCGGCGCAGGTCGCGCGCCACCACGGTGACGCTTGCGATCAGGTCTCCAGGCCGCGCCGGCGCCTGGAAATCAATCTCAAGCCGCTTAGTGACAGCCGACTTTCGCTCGGGCAGTTCGGCGAGCAAGGCGTAGGCTGTCGCCGAGTCCAGCATGGCCGCCAGAAACCCGCCCTGAACCGTCCCATGTCGATTGGTGAAGTCCGCCGTGGCGACATAGGCGATGACCATCGCGCCGCTCGCCTCGTCCCTGCCGATAAAACGCCGCGACAGCAGCCGCGCCGCGGGCGGGTCAACACCCTTCGAAGCCATCTCCGTCCCTCCGTATCCCGCGGGATTCTCCGGGCACGGAGCCCGTCGGCCCACGGCCCGCCGCGACAGAGCCCTGTTGCCTCCTTCCGCAACCCTGCGCTAGGCTGCCGCCATCGATCCGGAGCCCCCACGCCGATGCGTATCATCAATCGTTTGAGGCCTTGAGGCCAGGGCCCCCTTGAGGGCCTGACCGCTCCCGACGGCCGGCCGCGCCCGAGTTGCGCCCGGCGCTCCTCATCGATTGGAAGACCATGCCCAGATCACGCCATCCCGGCACCCCCGTGCGGCGCCCCACCCCCTATGTCGAGCTCAACCATGTCCTGGACGCCCTCCTCAAGGGGGTCCGCGAGCGCTTGGCCGATAACTTCGTGGGCCTCTACCTCCAGGGGTCCTTCGCCATCGGCGACGCCGACGAGGCCAGCGACTGCGATTTCATCGCCGTCACCCGGCGCGACCTCACGGACGAAGAGATCGCCGTCCTGCAGGCCATGCACGGGGCCATTCACGAGCTTCCCCATCCAGCCTGGCGGGGCCATCTGGAGGGATCCTATGTCCCGGCCGATATCCTGCGGCGCTGGTCGACGACGCCGCGCGACCCGCCCGGCGCGCCGCCCCGCCCGCACGACTGGGCCGACCCTGGGCTGGGGGGCGCTCCGCCCCGGGCCTACCCCCTGGTCTATCTCGATCACGGCGCCCGCACCCTCGTGCGCTCCGAGCACGACAACACCCAGGTCGTACGCTGGACCCTGCGGGAAAGAGGCGTCGTCCTCGCCGGCCCCGATCCGCGCACTCTCATCGATTTCGTGAGCGCCGCCGATCTGCGCGCGGAGGTGCGTCCCGCGATGGACCTCGCCCTTGGCCTCGGCCTTGAGCCCATGACCATGGTCGCCTGGCAGGCGTTTTGGGTGGGACTCTACTGCCGCATGCTGCACACCCTGGCCACGGGCGTCGTCCACTCCAAGGCGGCCGGCGCGGCCTGGGCGGTGGAGCACGCCGACCGCACGGCCAAGAGCCGGGAAGCTATGGAGCGCGTCCTCGAGGCCCGGCGGCAGGGCGCCAAAGGCCCGCACGGCGGGCCGACGGCGGCGGCGGTCCTCGGCCCGCGCCCCGGCCGCTTCGCCTCCAACCCCATCAGGCCAGGCGGTCGGGGGCGGCGCGGCTAGGCGGCCACCTTGCATTTAAATTTACAATGTAAGATAACAATTGCG
>Ga0302157_10004731_pt1 | contig 14704 bp, 7 predicted proteins | sample I_Bog_N3_3_FD_193502 | JGI IMG/M metagenome (GOLD analysis project Ga0302157, IMG submission 193502) | Peat permafrost microbial communities from Stordalen Mire near Abisko, Sweden - I_Bog_N3_3 | ecosystem: Environmental > Terrestrial > Soil > Wetlands > Peat | place: Sweden: Abisko, Stordalen...
TGTATTCTCGCAACAAGATCGGCATAGGCCGGCCCGATATGCGCGGGCCCACGCTCATCGCCGAAGCCGTTGACGCCGCCGATGGCCTGGCCGATCTGGTCGGCGAGATCCTCCACGGGTGCCCGCCCGGCACCGGCCCCTTCCAGATCCTGGTGCAGCTCATTGGCGGTGCTGTCGACCATCGGGCCGGTGATGCTGCCGCTTTCCTCCAGCGCCCCGTACAACAGCACGCGCGAGCAGAGGCGGTTGATGCGGCGGGGAATGCCGCCGGTATAGCGGTAGATCGCCGCGAACGCCCCATCGGTGAAGGCCGGGTTGCCGTTCCAGCCGACCGCGTTCAGCCGGTATTCGATATAGGCGCGGGTTTCCTCGTCCGACAGCGGGCCGAGATGGTAGGAGGCGAGCACGCGCTGGCGGAGCTGGTCGAGATCGGGGCTGGCCAGCTTGCGCCGGAACTGCGGCTGGCCCAGCAGGATGGTCTGTAACGATGCATGACCCTCCACCGTGACGTTGGAGAGCATGCGCAACTCTTCCAGGGCCGGCAGCGAGAGGTTCTGTGCTTCGTCCACCACCAGCAGGCAGCGGCGGCCACCGGCCGCATAGGCGCGCAGCAGGTCCTGGAAGTCCCGCAGCAGGGTCGCCTTGTCCAGGCCCGTGCTGGTGATGCCGAAGGCGTCCATGGTCAGCCGGAACAGGTCATCGCCGGTCACCTGCGTGGTGTTGATGCGCGCCAGCGTGTAGGTGTCGCGGTCGAGCTCGGACCACAGGCGCTCGACCAGCGTGGTCTTGCCCGCCCCCACCTCGCCGGTCACGATGATAAAGCCCTCGCCCTGGGACAGGCCATAGATCAGATGCGCGATCGCCCGGCTGTGCCCCTTGCTGCCATAGAAAAAGCGGCTGTCCGGCGTGAGCTGGAACGGCATCGCGGTGAAATCATAGAATTTCTCGTACATTGCTGCCTGTCAGAATGTCTTGCGTAGGCCGGCGACGAAAATCTCGTGGTTTACCGGGTAGCCGAACGTGATGCCAGACACGTGGGTGTAGGTTCCCGACGATGTCGCGTTCAGGGTCTGGCTGATCGCATAGGCCAGGGTCACGCTGGTGGAGATCGTCGTCTGCTGGTTGCCCGGGCCGCCGGCGCCAAAGCTGGTGGTGCCGTATTGCAGGGTGGAGTTGGCATTCAGCGCGTCGGTGAAGATATGCGACCAGGCCAGGCTGCTGGTGGTGCCTGTCGATGAGGTCCCGACCGAGGTGCCGGCGTTGGTGGTGTTGATGACGTTGCTGTCGTCGTGCTCGAAGCTCAGCGTGACCGTGTCCAGTTCGAACAGGATGACGCCGCTGAGCGACAGGCGGGTGGTGCGGTAGAGGCCGGGCTGGTAGCCGATCGTTCCGGTATTCAGCTGCACCGGCGCGCCGGCGGCGTCGAGGGTTATGCCGCCGGCACCGACGACCGAATTGGCCACGGCGTCGCGCAGATTGCCGGCCTGGGTGCCCACGCCCTGGGAATAGCGCGCATAGACGCGGGTGCGTTCGGTGGGGGCGTAGGTGCTGTCCAGCGACAGGGAGGTGCCGCCCTGGCTGCGGCCATAGCCGATGGAGATGTTGCTGTCGGCGTTCGGGGTGAGCTGGATGCCGCCGCTCCAGGTGATATCGTTGATCTTGTATTTGGTGGCGCCGGTATAGACGATGTCCTCGTGGCCGAGCGAGGCGGTCAGCGCCACCAGGCGGGTGAAGGCATAGCTCATCTGGTCGTTGAAGACGGCACTTCGCTGGTTGATGGAGGCGCCGCCGCCGATCGTCTGCAGCGTGGCGGCGCTGAGCACGCTCTTGATCCGCCCGAATTCGTCGCCCGTGGTGAAGGATGCGTTCTCCTGCTGGGTCGTCGAGTTGCCGAAATTCGATGGCGGCGCCGGTTCGCCCCGCAGGGCCACGACCTTGCTGGCATCGATCAACGTGCGCGAGATGGAATAGCTTGCGGCCACCTGGCCATAGCTGCCGAACTCATGGCGCAGGGTTGGGGTTGCGGTGAACGAGGAGGACTGCACCTGTTGCTGGGGCGCCAGCTGCGATGGGTTCAGCGCATACTGGCCGGTATAATAGGACTGGGTGGCGGAATAGCCGCGCAGTTCGAGGAACAGCAGGTCCGGCACCAGGGTCGCTGTGCCGCTGGTGTTGAGGCTTTGCTGCACGCCGTTGAGGTTGCCATTATGGGCATAAACGGAGGCTGTTGGCGCATAGTCGAAGGTGCCCTGCAGCCGTGAGCTTTGGCCTGTCACGTTGAGTTCGGGCGTGATGCGGGTGACTTCGTCGGCGCCAAATGTCTGGTTCAGCCGACGGACGCCATTGTCGAAGGTCTCGGAGATGCCGATCGACGGGGTATAGGTCCAGGTCTGCGTGGCATTCTGGGGCGGGTTCTCGTCGAACACCCGGGTGAATTGCTGGCGCAGGTCGCCCACGCGCACATCCGCGCCGACCGGTGGCAGGAGGCCTTGGGCCTGGGCTTCCTGCATCGAGGTGAACCAGACCCCGAGCCCGGCGGCCGCGAGGCAGGCGGCCCGGCCGGATGCCAGACGCACGGGGAACATTACCGGCGCGCCGGCGGGGCGTACCCGTTTGGGCATGGAGGTGCCGCCGGGCCCCGGCTGCTACGAATATGTGCCGAAATAGTGATAGGCACCGAACGTGTAGCTCGTGGTCAGCCGGATCTTGTTGAGCATGAGTGTCACCGACGGGCATGCCTTGATCAGGTCGAGGGCCGCAATGACTTCGTTGCGCTGGGTCCGCTCGGCCTCCACCACCATGACGATCTGGCCGACGAAGGGCGCCAGCGTGCTGGGATCGCTGGTCGACAGGCAGGGCGGTGCGTCCAGCAACACCACGGCATTCGGAAACCGCCGGGCGATCCGTTCCACCAGCGTGGTGACCGGGCGGGTCGGGGAGATTTCGGTGCCGATGGTGTGGCCCGAACCGATGGTGATCACCGACAGGTGCGGAATGGCGGTGCGTACGATCACATCCTCGACACGCAGCGACGTATTGGTGGACAGGTCCAGCAATCCCGGCCGATCGGCCAGGCCAAGCTCCGCGGAAATGGAGCGCTGCTTGGCATCGACATCCACCAGCAGCACTTCGCGCTGGGTGTGCTGGGCGATGCTGCCGGCGAGGTTGAGGGTGGAGAAGCTCTTGCCCTCGCCGGGGCGGGCGCTGGTCACCATCAGCACGTTCGGGGCGCCGCGGCCCGGGCTGTAGTTGGAATGCATCGTGCGCAGGATATGCCCGACCGTGATGCGGAATTCCTCGGAGATGCGGGTGCGCACCTTATGGCCGACCACCAGGCCGGCTTTTTCCAGCGAAGCCATGTCAAGCGGCGGCAGGCGTGGCGTCTCGGGGACGGCGAGCGCCGTATTGGGGTCGGCAATCACCGGCGGCGAGCGCAGGGAGGCATCGACGACGGCACGCGTGGCGTCCTCGTCGCCCAGCTCATCCGGTTCGGCGAACGGTACCACCGGCTGGTCGGCGGCGTCGGGGTCGTCGTGTTCACCCGTATCGGCCGAGATGGCCGCGAGAACGGCCGTCATCTCGTCGTCATCCGGGGCCCGGCCTCGGTCCGGTGACGCAACGGGCGGCCGTGCGGCGGGCTTGCGCACGGCCTCACGGTTCACCATGCGCCGTATATCGCGTTCGGGGGCGGGTTCCGGAACGGCCAGGCCGCCGACGCCACGCAGCCGCTCGGCGACGCGTTCGACGAGATGGGTGGGGTTGTTGCTCATTGTCAGGTCATCCCCTCGTCAGATCAGTCCCGGTGTGTGCAGCAGCCGATAGAGCAGCCCCGCATAGACGGCTCCGAGCAGCAGGATGGCGACACCGAACGCGAAGACCGACGCCAGACGGCCGCGGGTGACCGTCACGTTCAGCAGCGATATCCCACCCGCCACCGGCAGCCCGAGATCGCGCAGCTCGTCGATCGTGTGGAAGGACTGGTCGAACTGCACCAGCAGGACCGCCAGGCCGATCCCGGCGATGACCCCGGCGGCCAGCACCATCGAGAACAGCTGGGCCCGTTTGGGGGCCACGGCGTTCTGCGGCACCTGGGGCGGGTCGATGATCTGGATCTTGATCTTGTCGGCATCCGCCTCGGCCGCGGTGGCGATGCGCATGGATTCACGGCGCGCCAGCAACTCGTCGTAGTTCTTGCGCAGCACGTCGTAGTCGCGGTTGAGATTGATGTATTCGGCCTGCAGTCCGGGGGCGCTGCGGGCGATTTCCTCCAGGCGGTCACGCTCGCGGGTGGCATCGGCCACCTGGCGCTGCAGCGAGGCGATGCCGGATTCCGCCTCGTAGAGCCGGACCTTGAGCTGTTCATAGATCGGGTTGGGCAGCGAATGGACGGGGCGCGTGGTCGGTGCCGGGGGCGGTGTGTCCGTCCCCGCGGTCTTGCCCGGGGCTGCCGGCGGGGGTGTCGCCGCCTTGACGGCCGCGGCCATGTCGCTGGCGGTGGTCGCCGCGCTGGCCTTCAGCGCGTCCAGGCGGTGGCGTGCGGCCACCACGTCGGGGTGGTTTTCGGTGTAGCGCAGCCGCAAATCGTCCAGTTCATGCTGGGCGGCCTCGACCCGCGGATCGCGCGCCGCGAGGGCGGCAACCGCGGCGGGGCTGCCCGGCGGGGCAATGGTTTCGGTGTCGGTGACGATCAAGGGCGAGGTCGCGGCCAGTTCGCGGCTGAGCCGGTCACGCTCGGCGAGCCGATCCGTCAGCTGTCCCTGCAGCTGCCGTACGGTTCCCTGGGCGCCATCCAGACGCGTGGCACCGGTATCGCCGTTGGGCAGCAGGTCGGTGTATTTCGCGCGGAAATCGGCGCGCTTGCGCTCGGCGTCGCGCAATTGTCGCTCATAGGCGGAGATCTGCTGCTGCAGGAACAGCTGGGCGTTCTCCATCTCCGAGCGATTATTGCCGGTCTTGCTCTCGATGAACGTGGTCAGGATGGTCTGCACCACATCAAACGACAGCTTCGGACTGGAGTTGCGGTAGCTGATGGTGAACAGGTTTCGGGTCTGCGGCGTGATCTTGATGGCCGTGCCGAGATTGGCGACCAGCGCCTCCAGGTCGGATGGCCCGGTGATGGTCAGGTCGAGATCGGTGTTGGACACCAGCTTTTCGAGATTGGGCCGGCTCAGCAGGGTGCGCTGGAGCACATCGAGCTGGCTGCTCAGCGAGTTGTCGATCGCCAGGCCCCGCAGCAGCGGCGTCAGCACCGCGTCGGCATCCACATACAGGCGGGCGCTGGCCTCATACTGGTTGGGGATGGTGTAGACGACCGTCCAGCCGACGCCGCAGATCAGCCAGGACAGCGACACCGCCGCCCAGCGGTAGCGCCAGGCGGCAACCGCAATCCGGCGTATGAGAACGAGAAGCGTGCCCATGGCGTGCCTCTTCCTAGAACCAGCTTTGCGGAATGATCAGCGTGTCGCCCGGCTGCATCTCGACGTTCTGGTCGATATCGCCGTCCTTCAACAGGTCGGACAGCCGCACCTTGATGGTCTCACGCTTGTCGCCAACCCGGCGGATGATCACCGCCTTGTTCCCGGAGGCGAACTTGGTCAGCCCTTTCGTTGCGATCATCACGTCCAGCACGGTCATATGATCGCGATACGGGATAGCCTGCGGCTCGGTGGCCTCGCCGATCACCCGAACCTGGCGGCTGAAGGGACCCACGAAATTGGTCACCATGACCGTGACGATCGGGTCCTTGACGTATTCCTTGAGCCGTTCCTCGAGTTCCTTGCCCAGCGCGGTGGGCGTCTTGCCGGCGGCGACGATGTCGGGGATCAGCGGCATGGAGATGCGCCCGTCGGGCCGGACCGGAAGGGTCGGCACGCTCAGTTCCGGCGCCCTGTAGACCGAGATGCCAAGCTGATCGCCGGCGCCGATGACGTACTGGGTTCCACTGGTGGAATCGGAACTGACCAAGTTCGCGGGCGTGTCGGCGCCAGCCGGCGTGCCGGCGGTGGCCACACCTGCGGCAGGGGTCGGCGCCGCGGTTTCCGTGACTATGGGTCCGGTCGCGTCACAGGCTGACACGAGCATCAGAACGGCGCAGCAGGCGATCAGCCAGCCAGCGGATCGCCGGCGGTCAATCCGGGGCCGCGGACCGGTGGGCAGAACCATTCGTCTTGTCTCTGTCATGACTGCTCCGGGTAAGCGCTGCCCGCTGGAAATGCGGAGGGAATAGGCGCGGAAGGAATCGAACCCCCAACCTCTGCCATGTAATAGCAGCGCTCTACCGGTGAGCTACACGCCTGCATCGATCGCCTCCACTCGACGGCCCCCCAACACGGCGGTGCCTCGGCATGAACTCGCCTCAGCATCGGCCTCCCTAACATGGCCTGCCCAAGATGGCCCCCCAACCGTTGATAGCCCGCCAGGCGCCTATGGTCGTTCACGTCGTTTTCGGCCGCGATCGCAGCCTGCTGTCGTGTAGCACTGCTATCATTCTAGCGTAAAGATCGCGTTTAGGGCGTTGCAGATACGCGAGATTGGCTTCGCGCCATCCTGTGCAGGATGGCAGTTGCCGCGCAGGCGCTGGAGGGCCTCCTTGCGACCAATCGGTCATCATCGGACCGTTGCGGTTGCGGTCACCCACGACACTCGCAACCAAGAGTGGTAAAGGATACAACTGTCGGCTGCAATAAATCTATAATAAGGTGAACATACACTAAATTTGTGTACCAGTCTAGAGTTGACCAATGTGTCAATACTCCCCTACTATCTTGATTAGTTTAATTTGCGGACATTCCCCGTTCGGGGCATCGACGCTGGTAGCCGACATGACCCGCCCAGGATGCTTCATGATACGTCGAGATGCACCTCAATTGATCGGCAAGGCCGGACCGTGACCCGAATCTTCGGTCACTATGTTGCGCTGGAAATGCTGGTTCTGTGGGTGGTGGAGTTCGTGCTGTGCGGCGCCGCGATCTATGTGCTTCTGGCCCCACCCGCGGCTCTTGGTTCCGGCTGGATTGATATCGGCACCGCGAACCACGCGGCGCTGCTGGCCCTGACTATCGGTCTGACCTCTATTGCGATCGGCCTGTACCGGCCGGAAATCTGCCTGCAGACGCGGCGCCTGCTGTTCAATGCCGGCATTGCCGGTCTGGTTGCCTTTCTGGCCGTGCTCGCGGTTGGCCGCCTCGTCGGGATCGACACGGACGCATTGTTTGGAGGGTCGCCGCTGCGGGCGCTGCGCGCCTTGCTGGCCGGCATCCTGTTCCTGTTCGCCACCCGGCTGGCGTTCAGCCTGGCCATGCGCCTCAATCTCCTGGCCCGCCGCGTGCTGATTTTCGGCGCTCCGCAGGATGCCGCGCGCACCGAGGCCGCGATCCGCGACATGCGCCGGGGTTGTTTCAGCGTTGTCGGCATCGTCTCGCCGCAACAGACCGCAGAGGACGGAACCCCCAGGAGCGGTGCCGCGCTACTCGCGCCGGCGAGCTTGCGGCGCCGGCGTGTCTGGGGGGTCATCGTCACCAGCGAGGCGCGCGGCTCGGTGCCGCAGGAAGAACTGCTGAGCGGCAAGCTTGCTGGCATCCACATCTTCGGTGACGTCGAATTTCGCGAGCAGCAACTGCATCGCATCGATCTGGACCATCTGGAACCCGACTGGATGCTGTTCGCCGACGGGTTGTCGCGCGGGCGCCTGGAGCGGCTGGTGCGGCGGGTCTTCGATGTCTCCACCAGCCTCGCCCTGCTGATCGGGACGCTTCCGGTCATGCTGTTGACGGCGGCGCTGATCCGCCTGGACAGCCCGGGCCCGGTGCTCTACCGCCAGGAACGGGTTGGCCTGCACGGGCGCCGCTTCACCCTGCTGAAATTCCGCAGCATGCGCCAGGACGCCGAGCTGCGAGGACCGATCTGGGCAGCGCAGCGCGATCCGCGGGTGACCCGGGTCGGCGCCTTCATCCGGCGCTGCCGGATCGATGAACTGCCGCAGCTTTTCAATGTCTTGCGTGGGGAAATGGCGTTTGTCGGCCCACGGCCCGAGCGGCCGCATTTCGTCGACCAGCTGGCCGAGGTGGTGCCGTTCTACCGCGACCGGGCGCGGGTCAAGCCGGGCATCACGGGATGGGCGCAGGTGAACTATCCCTATGGCGCCTCCATCGAGGATGCTCGGCAGAAACTGTCCTATGATCTATACTACGTGAAACGTCGCAGCCTGTTCCTGGACATCCTGATCCTGTTCGCGACGGTGCGGGTCATCCTGTTTCAGGAAGGTGCGAGGTAGCCGGCAGCAATGAATTGAGCAGCCCTCTGAAAAGCCACCGATAATGCCGAGCTGGCTGACCATGACCGTGCTGCTGCATGGTGGATGCGCGCTGCTTTATGTGCTTCTCGCCGGCTTCGTGCTGGTGCGGTCGCGGTTCAGCCGCAGCGGTGTGTTGCTGGCAGGGGTCTGCGCCGTCACGGCGGCCTGGGCCGCTGCGGTGGCGCTGCTGCCCTTCGCACCCGTGGTGAGGCTGCCGCTCGGACCAATCGCGGCGATCCTCGACCTGCTGCGTCCCGCCGCCTGGTGCGGCTTCATCCTGCACCTTTACCAGCGCGCCATTCTCGGCCGGAAGCAGCGCGGCCAGACCCTCGTGTTGATCGGGCTGGTCGTGGTTCTCGTGGTCGCGGTCATGGGAGTGCTGCTGGGGCGCGATGTGGCGAGCGGCACCCTGTCACTCTGGCTGGTCTGGGTGGTGGGACGGCTGGGCCTGGCCATCTGCAGCGTTCTGCTGATCGAAAACCTTTATCTGAACACCCCCGAGGACACGCGCTGGCACGTCAACCTGCCCTGCATCGCCTTCGGTGCGCTGTCGGTCTACGATATTGCCCTGTCCGGGGACGCGTTGCTGTTCCGCTATCTCTCGCCGGTGCTGTTCGACGGGCGGGCCTTGGCGGTGATGTTCGTGGCCCCCCTGCTGGCAATGACGGCGGTGCGCAACCGGCGCAACTGGGCGGTCAAGCTGACGGTTTCGCGCGCCGCGGTGTTCCACAGCGCGACCCTGGTGGTCTCCGGCGTGTTCCTGCTGGGGCTGGTCGCGGCCGGACAGGCGTTCCGCTACATCGGTGCGGACTGGGGCGGGGTCGCCGAGGTCAGCCTGGTGTTCGCCGGGCTGGTGACGATCACGGTGCTGCTGACCTCGCGCTCGGCGCGGTCGCGGCTGCGCGCCGTGCTGGTCGATCACTTCTTCAGCCAGCGCTACGACTACCGTCGCGAATGGATGCGTTGCATCGCCACGCTCTCGGCGCCGGACGGGTATGTGGCACTGCATACCCGCGTGATCCGGGCCGTGGCGGAGATTGTCGACAGTCCCGGCGGGCTGCTGTTCGTGCGCGAGGCGGGCGACGAGGCCTTCCAGTGGGCCGGCTCGTGGAATATGCCCGCCGCGACCGAGCCGGTGATGAGCGATCACGCCCTGCTGGCGGCGTTCCGCAAGGGGGACTGGATCGTCGAGCTGGACGAGATCGAAGGTGGCCTGCTTGGCGCTTGGCTCGCGGTGCCGCTGAACCATGGCGGGCAGCTGATCGGGTTCATCCTGCTGGCGCCGGCGCGGGCACCCTTCCGGTTGGACCGGGAGGCCTTCGACCTGCTGCGCGTCGTCGGCCGGCAGGTCGCGGCCTATGTCGCCGAGCAGCGGGCCACCGAAATCCTGCTGCAGACGCGCCAGCTGCACGAATACGGCAAGCGCTTCGCCTTTGTCGCGCATGATATCAAGAACGTGTCCAGCCAGCTGTCCTTGCTGCTGTCCAACGCCGAGGTGCATCTGGGCAATCCCGAGTTCCAGCGCGACATGCTCACCACCATCCGCGCCTCGGTGCAGAAGATCAGCGCCCTGATCAAGCGGCTGCAGGTGCCGGAGAACGAGGTGGTGCACGCGGTCATCATGCCGGGCGAACGGCTGGAGGCGATCGCCGAGCAGACAAGGCGGCTGCGCGGGGCGCGCCTGCTTCTTGAGGTCGATGGCCAGGACACCGGGGTGGCGATGCCGTCCCAGGCCTTCGATGCGGTGGTGACGCATCTGCTCGACAACGCCATCGAGGCTTCCCGGCCGGACACGGATATCCGCATCCGTCTGCGCCATGAGGCGCGCCGGGCGATGGTGGACATCATCGACGAAGGCACCGGCATGACGCCGGAATTCGTCCGCGACGAGCTGTTCCGGCCGTTCCGGACCTCCAAGAGCGGCGGCAGCGGCATCGGCGCCTACCAGGCGCGCGAGTTGCTGCGGGGCGCCGGCGGCGACCTGCTGGTGATGAGCCGGCCGGGCAGCGGGACGACCATGCGGCTGCTGCTGCCGATGGTGGAGGGGGCGGCGCGCATGGCCGACCGCCTCTCGGCATGAGCCCGATCATGCGCCATGCCGACGAAAAATTGCCGACGAAAAATTGACGGACATTGCGGATAACGGCGACACTTCCGGGCCAGGCAGGATCAAGAATGAGTAAGCCGAAGCTGTTGATCGTCGAGGACGACGAGGGATTGTGCAGCCAGTATCGCTGGGCCTTTCCGGCATGCGAGCTGGTGGTCACGCATGCCAGGGCGCAGGGGCTGGCGGCGGCGCTGAAGGAGCGGCCGGCGGTGGCGATCGTCGATCTTGGGCTGCCGCCCGATCCGGATGGGGTGAGCGAGGGGTTCGCCACCTTGGACGCGCTGGTGCGCCAGGTGCCGGAGATGAAGGTGATCGTGGCCACCAGCCATGGCGACCGGGTGCATGCGCTGCGGGCGATCGCAGCGGGCGCCTATGATTTCTGCGAGAAGCCGACCGATATCGCCCTGCTGCGCAGCATTGTCGAGCGGGCGCTGCGGCTGCATGAGCTGGAAGACGAAAATCGTCGGCTGGCCGAGGCGCCCACGGCCTCGCCGATCAAGCGCATCATCACCAACAGCGACGGGATGCTGAAGGTCTGCCGCACCATCGAGCGCCTCGCCACCACCAATGTGACGGTGCTGCTGCTGGGCGAGAGCGGCACCGGCAAGGAGGCGCTGGCGCGCGCGGTGCACGACATGGGCCCGCGCGCCAAGCAGCCGTTCATCGCCATCAACTGCGGCGCCATTCCGGAGAACCTGCTGGAGAGCGAGCTGTTCGGCCATGAGCGCGGGGCGTTCACCGGCGCGGTCAAGCAGACCATTGGCAAGATCGAGGCGGCCAACAAGGGCACGCTGTTCCTCGACGAGATCGGCGACCTGCCGCACATGCTGCAGGTCAAGCTGTTGCGCTTCCTGCAGGAGCAGGTGATCGAGCGGATCGGCGGGCGCCAGACCATTCCCGTGGATGTGCGGATCGTCTCGGCGACCAACACCCAGCTGCAGGAGCAGGTCGATGACGGGCGTTTCCGCAGCGACCTGTTCTATCGCCTTAACTCGGTGACCGTGCGCATTCCGCCGCTGCGCGAGCGGCCGGGGGATGCGATGCTGCTGGCGCGGACCTTCCTGGGCCGGTTCAACCGGGAATTCGGCCGCAGCCTGCGCGGCTTCAACGAGGAGGCGATCGCGGCGATCTCGAGCCACCCCTGGCCCGGCAATGTGCGCGAGTTGGAGAATCGCATGAAACGGGCCGTGGTGATGGCCGACGGCAAGCTGATCGAGCCCGGCGACCTGGAGCTGGCATCGAGCGAGACCGCCAGCGAGGATCTCGATCTGCGCGCGGCCCGGCTGCGCGCCGAGCGTGAGGTGCTGCAGAAGGCCCTGGCGCGCAGCAATGGCACGCTGGCGGCCGCGGCCAAGCTGCTCGGCATCAGCCGCCCCACCCTGTATACGCTGCTGGAATCGCATGGCCTGGCGGCAGTCGGGCCCGAGGACGCGGCGAGTGACACACAGGGGACCGAAGAGCCGGCCGCCATCAGCGCGCTGCACCACCCGCCGGGCTGACGCTTGCGGGAATGCCGCCGATCAGGGATTTAGACGTCGATGAAGAAGCTTGTCCTGATCGTGGTTCCCCTGCTGGTGCTCGGCGCCCTCGGCGGTGCGGTGTGGTGGAAATACGGCCGCGCCCGCGACCCCTACGCTCAGGCCCAGCAGATGATGGACCGCGGCGACCTGAAGGGCGCGCAGCTGCTGCTGCGCAATGTGGTGCGGACCAATCCGCAGAACAGCGGCGCGCATTACCGGCTGGGCCAGGTGGCACAGAAGCTGGGCGATCCGGTGGCCGCCGAGAAGGAGTTGAAGACCGCGCGCGACATGGGCTTCGACCCGCGTACCATCAACCCGCTGCTGGCCCAGGCCTACATGGCGCAGGCGCGCTACAAGGACCTGCTGCGCGACTTCACGCCGCAGGGTTTGACGGCCGAGCAGGCGAGCCCGCTGCTGGTGCTCAGGGCCATGGCCCAGGTGTCGCTGGGCGATAATACCGCGGGGCTCGCCTCGGCCGCCGAGGCGGAGCGGCTGACCCCGCAATCGCCGGAAGCGGCGATGGCCACGGCCCGCGTGGCCATCGCCAGCAAGAATTTCTCGCTGGCCGAGCAGAAGGTCGACCGGGCCCTGCAGATCAGCCCGCGCAACACCGACGCCCTGGTGCTGAAGGGCCAGCTGCTGAACCTGAAGGGCGACCGTGTCAGGGCCGTGGAGTCGTTCGATTCCGCGATCGCGCTCAATCCGAACCTGATCTCCGCCCGGCTGGAGCGGGCCAACATCCTGCTGCTCAACAACCAGGCCGAGCGCGCCCGCGAAGATGTCGACATCGTGCTGAAGGTGGAGCCGCGCAGCGCGATGGGGATTTTCCTGAAAAGCGTGTTGCTGGTGAAGGCCGAGGACTATGCCGCCGCCGACGTGGAGCTGACGCGGATTTCCGCCCTGCTGCCGCGCTTCCCGCGCGGCTACCTGTTCCAGGCGATCACCAAGTACAATCTCGGGCAGGCCGAGCAGGCCAGCGAGGCGGCGGACAAGTTCCTCGCGCGCAATCCGGATGATCCCGACGCGATCAAGCTGTTCGCCCGCATCGAGCTGGCCGCGCGGCGCAGCGCCCGGGCCATCGTGGTGCTGAGCAAGGCCATCGAGGGCGGGGCCACCGACCCGGACATGCTGGACCTGCTGGGGCGCGCCTATGCGCTGGCCGGCAAGCCCGAGCTGGCGATGCAGAGCATGCAGCGGGCGGCGGCGCTGGCGCCGGACAATGCCGATATCCTGACCCGTCTCGCCTCCATCCGCATCGGCATGGGCGACATGGCGCGCGCGGCGGGCGACCTGGAGCATGCGCTCGAGCTTTCGCCGAACCAGGCCGGCGCGGCCGAGCAGCTGGTGGTGGCGGCGATTTCGGCCGGCGAGGTCGACAAGGCGTCGCTGGCGCTGGAGCGGCTGCGCAAGCAGGAGGGCGAGTCCGAGACGGTCGGCAACCTGGCGGCGTTGATCCGCATGGCGCAGCTCGACCTGGATGGGGCCGGCGGCCTGCTGAGCGACGTGATCAAGCGCTTCCCCGACGCCATCCAGCCGCGCATCAATCTCGCCAAGGTGCTGGTGCTGCGCGACAAGGCGGCCGACGCGCAGACGGTGCTGGCCGAGGTGCTCAAGCGCAAGCCGGCCGAGCCGACGGCGCTGAACAACATCGTCGGCCTGATGCTGGCCGACAACAAGGCGGCGCAGGCGCAGGCGCTTCTGGAGGCGGCGCATGCCGCGGCCCCGAAGGACCCCGATGTCACCATCCAGCTGGCCAATCTGTATCTGCGCCTGCGCGATACCCCGAAGGGCCTGGCCCTGCTGGAACTGGTGCTGAAGGACCAGCCGGAGAACGAGCCGCTGGTGGTCGCCAAGGCGCGGCTGCAGGCGACGATCGGCCAGTCCGAGGCGGCGCGTACGACGTATCGGCAGGCCTTGGAACTGAATCCGGCGGATATCGAGGCGCGCCAGGCGCTGGCCGGGCTGCTGGTGGCGGTGAAGGATGGCGACGCGGCGCGGGCGGTACTGAACGACGGGCTGAAGGCGAGCCCGGGCGACGCGGCGTTGCTGCAGGCCTATGTGGGTGTGGTGCTGCAGACCGATGGGCTGGACGCCGCCCTGGCGGCCGCCGAGAAGCTGGCGCGCGACCAGAAGAACCTGCCGCAGGCGCGCACCTTGCGCGGCGATATCTATATGGGCAGCGGCCGCTACTCCGACGCCGCCGCCGCCTATGCCACCGAGTTGCGGGCCGATCCGTCCGATACGCTGGTGGTGCGGATGGTGGGCGCGCTGAACGCCTCCGGCCGGTCGGAACAGGCGACGCAGATGCTGCGCGACGCGCTGAACAACACCCCCAACGACCTGGTGCTGGCCAGCGCGCTGGCCGGGATGGACATCACCGCGCGGCGCTTCTTCGATGCGGAGACGCATCTGGAAGTGGTGCTGGCGCAGCACCCCGGGGATGCCGATGCGCTGAACAACCTGGCCTGGGTGTATCAGCAGCGCGCGGATGCGCGGGCGCGGGCGACCGCGCAGAAGGCCTATCTGCTGGATCCGAGCCCGCAGGCGGCGGATACGCTGGGCTGGATCCTGACCACGCAGGGCAATGCCGCGACCGGGCTCGCTTTGCTGCGCCAGGCCAGCGCGCAGATCGGCCGCGATCCGACGGTGCAGTACCACCTGGCCGTCGCCTTGCGCGACACCGCCCGGCGCGAGGAGGCGATCCGCGTGCTGCGGCCGATCGTGCAGGGGCTGGTGGATTTCGAGGAGCGCCCGGCAGCGACGAAGCTGCTGCAGGAATTGCAG
>Ga0302157_10004732_pt1 | contig 14703 bp, 12 predicted proteins | sample I_Bog_N3_3_FD_193502 | JGI IMG/M metagenome (GOLD analysis project Ga0302157, IMG submission 193502) | Peat permafrost microbial communities from Stordalen Mire near Abisko, Sweden - I_Bog_N3_3 | ecosystem: Environmental > Terrestrial > Soil > Wetlands > Peat | place: Sweden: Abisko, Stordalen...
GTCCTTGCGCAGCCTTAGCAGGCCGGCTTCCGGGCGCACCTCGTACGGGACGCTCGCCCATTTGGGTCCGCCGACCGCCGCCAGCAGCACAGCGTCCGCGGCATGGGCGCGCGCCATGTCGTCGTCGCTGATCGCCTTGCCGTGCGCGTCATAGGCGCAACCGCCGGCGAGCCCCTTCTCGATTTCGAACTTGGAGAGCCCCTGCTTGGTCAGGAACGCGACGAGTTTTTCGACTTCGCCCATCACTTCCGGGCCGATGCCGTCGCCGGGAAGCAGAAAGAGATTGTATGCGGTCATTTCAAGGCGGTCCTATGGAAAGCGCCCGCTAGTATCCGATTTCGCAAAGGCGGCAAAGTGCGATTCCGCGCGCCGCGACGGCGTGACGCCGTTTCCGGTCGAAGGCCTTGCCTGACCGACCTCGCCGCCATGCGAAAACGAAGGAGCTCGAACGCCAAACAACGCCAAACAAGGCCGCGCAAGGCCGCGCAAGGCGAAATAACCGCAAATATCGCCAAGCAGGACCAAACAAGCCCAAACAACAATTTTGCCGAATCGTGATATTTCAACACTTTACGCGGCGCAGCCGGCGTTTTTCGGCTTTTGCGGCCGGGAACGGCGCTTGGGAACGTCCGTCCATGCAAAATACGCATAGCTCGCAAATCAAATCCGACTTTTTCGAAATGCCGCTCCCAATTGTAACAAAGAATTCGGATTTGTCAAAAGATGGATCTCATTGCTCGAAAAAACCAGCCGCGAGAAAGCAGCGCGGCCGGAAGGCCGACGCCGCTTTTTCAGGCGCCTTGCCCACAATCGCCAATAGGCCACGAGGCGCGGCAATGGCATGTTCCCACAATGGCGCCGAAGATTCTCGTCATCGATTCCGAACCGGAGCGGGCTCGCTCGCTCGCCGAGGCGTTGAACGGCGCCGGTTTCGACGACGTCGTGCATTGCGAGGCGAAGGCGGATCTCGTCGAGACGGTCAAGACCCTGGCGCCGGACCTGATCGTCATCGACATGGCGCTGCCCGATCGCGACGCGCTGGAGAGCGTGCGCACGATCTCGGCCGCCGCGCCCAGGCCGATCGTGATGTTCGCGGACGAGGACGATCCCGACCTCGTCGAGACGGCGATCTCCGCCGGGGTGTGCTCCTACAACCTCTCCGGCGTTTCGACGCGCGACATGCGGGCGATCGTCACCTCGGCGATCGCGCTGTTTCGCCGCTACGCCCGCGTAGAGACCGAGCTTGCCGCCGCGCAGGCGCAATTGGAGGAACGGCGGGTCATCGAGCGCGCCAAGGCGTTGTTGATGGGGACACGCAAACTTACCGAGCCGCAGGCCTATCGCTCGCTGAGAAGCCGAGCGATGAACGAGAACCGGCGCATCGCGCAGGTCGCTGCGGAACTGTTGAAGGGAGACGACGCCGATGCGCTGCTCAAACCCTGAGCGGGGGAGGGGCCAATGAGCGAGACTTCGCCCTTGGCGAACGTCCGCATCGGCTTGCTGAGGCTCACCGATTCGGCGCCGCTGATCGTCGCTCAGGAATTCGGCTTCTTCGCCGACGAGGGCCTCGACGTGACACTGGTCGTCGAGCCCTCCTGGGCCAATGTCGCCGACAAGTTGGCGCATGGCGCGCTCGATGCCGCCGAGATCCTGCCGCCGCTGGCCTTCGCCGTTTCGCTCGGGCTGCGCGGCGCGGCGCAGCCGCTGGTGATTCCTTACGGTCTGAGCCTGGGCGGCAATACGATCACGCTGGAAAAGCGCCTAGGCGATATTTTACGCGAGGAATCGCGAGGGGGCGAGGGCATGGCCTCCGTGCTCGCCAACAGGCTGAAAGCCGGCGACGTGGCGCCGCTCGCGGTCGTCCATGAATATTCGACGCATCATCTGCTGCTTCGCTACTGGCTCGCTGCGGCCGGCGCGCTCGCCGGCCGCGATTACGAACTGACATTCGTTCCGCCGGCGCGAACGGTCGAAGCGCTGCAATCGGGGCGCATATCCGGCTTTTGCGCCGGCGCGCCCTGGGGCGAACTGGCCGTGCGCGCGGGCGCCGGCGTGACGGTCGCGACCTCGCACGACGTCTGGCGCAACGCCCCGGAAAAAGCGCTGGCGATGCGCGAGCGCTGGGTGGAGGCGCATCCACGCGCCGCCGAGGCCGTGTTGCGCGCGCTCTATCGCGCCGGACGGTTCTGCGACGCGCCGCAGAACGCGTCCTATGTCGCTTCGCTGCTGTCGCGCCGCGCCTGGCTGGGCCTCGACAGTCACGCCATACTCTCGTCCTTGCCGGGAACGCATGGCGGCCGCGCGCTGTCGCGCTTTTCCGGTCCGTCGGCGAACTATCCCTGGTGCTCGCAGGGGCTGTGGTTCCTGACGCAAATGGCGCGCTGGGGGCTAATCGAAAGCCCGACGTCGCCCGAAGAGCTTGCCCGTCGCGTCTATCGCCCCGACATTTACGCGGCGGCGCTGGCGCCCGTCGGCGCGCCGATTCCGTCGTCCGACCGCAAGGTCGAGGGCGGTCATGCCGGGCACTGGAGCCTGCCGGCGACGCCGGGGGACCTTGCGATGGAGCCAGATCTGTTCTGCGACGGGGCGGTGTTCGATACGGGCGAGGCAAAAGTCGCAAAGTGAGAAGACGGATTTTCCGTGCCCGTCACATCGCCAAGGAGCCACAACCCCTACTCGGGCCAAAACCCCTCCGAAACCGCCTCCTCGAAAGTCCAGGGACATTCCGCCGGAAACCCGTCTTCGTCGATGGCGGTTTCTTTCGCCGCCTTCACGGTGGCGACGTCGTAGGCCTGCGCCATCGCCTCGCGGAGCTTGGATTTGAGGCCAGGATAGTCGGCGAGGTGGTTGACGACCTCCTTGCGCTGTTCTTTGATGGAGAGGCGCCAACTCCTGCCCCGCAGGTTGGGCTGGAATTTCCACTCGAGAAGGTGAAGCAGCAGGATCGTCAGACGGACGACGAGTTCGCGCTTTTCCATCTTGCCCAGGCTTCAGATCTCCAGCGCAATATGTTCGATGTCCGCATCGACGAATCTGCCTTCGCGCAATAGCGCCGCCTGCTCATTGGCCCATGCGTAAAAGTCGCTTTCGCAATTGCGGTCAATCGGAGCCATCGCTCACCTCGCGAAGTCATATACCGCTCAACGTCGTCTCGGGCCAGCGAACCGCGGGGTTGCGAAGGCGGCGCCTGATTTTCGTTGTGCGGCGCACAATAGTGCGGCGCCGGAACGCGGGAATGAGGCGCCCGATTCGTGGGCTGGTGTCACAAGGCATTGAATTCACGATCATGTTGCCTTGGCACGCGCCTTGCGTCTCACTCCCCGCTAGGAAGCGAAGGCGTTTTCCTGCTGGCGGCGTTCCAACGGCGGGGCGGCCCAAAGCGGCGCGACATACAGCGCCCATTTTCGAGCGGCGAACCAACGAAGGTTCGCTTCCGGACTAGAGGTCCGGCGGCGCATGAGCGCCGTGCCTGAAAGATCAATAGCATGCATCGCGGCTTCTTCCGCGCGGGGCACCTGCCCACGCTCATCGCAGCTTTTCTGTATTTCGACGTCAGCTTCATGGTCTGGGTGATGCTCGGGCCGTTGGCGGTCTTCATCGCCAAGGACCTGCATCTCACCGCGGCGCAAAAGGGCATGATGGTGGCGACGCCGGTGCTCGCCGGCGCGGCGTTGCGCATCGTCAACGGCGCGCTCGCCGACATCCTGAAGCCCCGCCTCACCGGCATCATCATGCAGAGCCTCGTCATCGCCGGCCTGGCGCTCGCCTGGGCGCTGGGCATCGGCTCCTATTCCCAGATACTGGGGCTCGGATGCGTGCTCGGAATTGCCGGGGCGTCGTTCGCCATCGCGCTGCCGCTCGCGTCCTACTGGTATGCCCCGGAATATCAAGGCACCGCGCTCGGCATCGCCGGCGCCGGCAATTCCGGCACGGTGCTGGCGGCGCTGTTCGCGCCTTCGCTGGCGCTGGCTTTCGGTTGGCGCAACGTGCTGGGTTTTGCGATCATCCCGCTGGCGCTCGTGCTCGTCGCCTTCACGCTGCTCGCCAAGGACAGCCCCAAGTCGCCGCCGCGCAAGTCGTTCAAGGATTACGCAGACATCCTCGCCCAGGCCGACGCCTGGTGGCTGATGGGCTTCTATTGCGTCAGTTTCGGCGGTTTCGTCGGCCTGTCGTCGTTCCTGCCGATCTACTTCAATGACCAATACGGCCTGCCGCCGGTCATGGCGGGTTATGCGACGGCGGCCTGCGTGTTCGCCGGCTCGTTCCTGCGCCCGATCGGCGGAGCGGTCGCCGACCGTATCGGCGGCGTCCGCGCCTTGAGCTTCGTCTACGGCCTCGTGGCGGTGCTGCTGCTGATCATCAGCCGCGGCGTCACGGAATTGGCCTTCGCGCTGCCGCTGATCGTCGTGACGATGGGCGCGCTAGGGGCCGGCAACGGCGCGGTGTTCCAGATCGTGCCGCAGCGTTTCGCCCGCAATGTCGGCGTCGTCACCGGCCTCGTCGGCGCGACCGGCGGCATCGGCGGCTTTTATCTGGCCGCCTCGCTCGGCTGGGCCAAGCAGCTCACCGGCAATTACGGCGCCGGGCTCGCTATCTTCGCTTGCATGGCGCTGCTGGCGCTGACCGCGCTGACGATCGTCAACGTGCGCTGGCGCCGCACCTGGCTGGCTCGCCGCGCCCTCGCCGCCGCCTGATCGCGAACGCTTGGCGGCGGCTCGCGAGCCGCCGCCCCCCATGCTCCGTTCACGGAAACGATCCCATGCGCCATTTTCCAAAGGAAGCTATCGCCGCCGACGCGATTCCCGCGCCGCGTCCCCGTCTCGTCATCATCGGCAACGGCATGTCTCCCGGCCGCGCGCTCGAAAAACTGTTCGAGGCCGGGCCGGAAGGCTTCAAGGTGACGATCTTCAACGCCGAACCGCGCGTCAACTATGACCGCATCATGCTCTCTCCCGTGCTCTCGGGCGAAAAAACCTTCGAGCAGATCGTCATCCACGGCGACGGCTGGTACGTCAAACATGGCGTGACGCTCTACAAGGGCCACAAGATCGTCGCCATCGATCGCGAGGCGCGCACGGTGACCTCGGACTTCGGCGTGGTCGAGCCGTATGACAAGCTGGTCATCGCCACCGGCTCGACGCCGATCATCATTCCCGTGCCCGGTCATCGCCTCGCCGGCGTCCTCTCCTATCGCGACCTCGACGACGTCAATGCGATGATCCTCGCCGCGAAATCGGGCGGCAAGGCGGTCGTCGTCGGCGGCGGACTGCTGGGCCTGGAGGCCGCCGTCGGCCTCAGGGAGCAAGGCATGGAGGTCGCCGTCGTGCATCTGGCCTCGCACTTGATGGAGCGGCAGCTCGACGCGCCTGCCGGGCATTTGTTGAAGCAGGCGATCGAAGCGCGCGGCATCGGCGTTTACACCAAAGCCAACACCAAGGAGATTCTCGGCGCCGATCCCGCCCTCGGGCCGTCCCGCGTGCGCGCCGTGATGCTCGAGGACGGAACCGAATTGCCCGCCGATCTCGTCGTGATGGCGGTCGGCATTCGCCCCAGCGCGGCCCTCGCCCGGGATTGCGGCATCAAGGTCAATCGCGGCATCGTCGTCGGGCCCGATATGCGCACCTCCGACCCCGACGTTTACGCGCTCGGCGAATGCGCGGAGGCGCATGGCCAGTGTTTTGGGCTCGTCGCGCCGCTGTACGAGATGGCCAATGTCGTCGCGCTCAACCTGTTGGGCGACGAGGCCGCGCATTTCAACCCGAGCGCCACCGCGACCAAGCTCAAGGTCACCGGCATCAACCTGTTCTCGGCGGGCGACTTCGCCGAAGGCGAGGGCAAGCAGGAAATCGTGCTGCGCGATGCGGCGCGCGGCGTCTATCGCCGCCTGATCGTTCAGGACGACAGGCTCGTCGGAATCGTCCTCTACGGCGACGTCGCGCACGGCGCCTGGTTGTTCGACCAACTGAAGCGCGGCCTCGACATCGCCGCCGAGCGGGAAACGCTGATGTTTGGTCCCAACGCCGCGGGGGGCGCCCCGCTGGACCCTACGGCGGCCGTTGCAGCCTTGCCGGATGATGCGGAAATCTGCGGCTGCAACGGCATTTGTAAGGGCAAGATCGTCGACGCCATCAACAGCAAAAACCTGACGACGCTGGAGGGCGTGCGCGCCCATACCAAGGCTTCGGCAAGCTGCGGTTCCTGCACCGGGCTCGTCGAGCAGACGCTGAAGCTGACCCTCGGCGAGGCTTACGCGCCCGCCGCCGTTCAGCCGATGTGCGCCTGCACGCCGCTGGGACACGACGACGTGCGCCGGTTGATCCCGGTGAAGTCGCTGAAGTCGATGCCCGACCTGATGCAGGCGCTGGAATGGAAGACCTCCTGTGGTTGCGCCAAATGCCGGCCGGCGCTCAACTATTATCTCATCGCCGCATGGCCCGGGGAATATCAGGACGACCAGCAGTCACGCTTCATCAACGAGCGCGTCCACGCCAACATCCAGAAGGACGGGACTTACTCGGTCGTGCCGCGGATGTGGGGCGGGATGACCAGCGCTTCGGAATTGCGGGCGATCGCCGACGTCGTCGACAAATTCGCCATCCCCGCCGTCAAGGTCACGGGCGGGCAGCGCATCGATCTGCTCGGCGTGCGCAAAGAGCAACTGCCGGCCGTCTGGGCCGACCTCAACAAGGCCGGCATGATCTCCGGCGCCGCCTATGGCAAGGCGTTGCGCACCGTAAAAACCTGCGTCGGCTCGGATTGGTGCCGGTTCGGCACGCAGGATTCGACCGGCCTAGGCGTCAAGATCGAGAAATTCCTCTGGGGCTCGTGGACGCCGGCCAAGGTCAAGCTCGCCGTCTCCGGCTGTCCGCGCAATTGCGCCGAGGCGACCTGCAAGGACATCGGCGTCATCTGCGTCGACTCCGGCTACGACATCGTCTTTGCCGGCGCGGCGGGCCTCGACATTCTGGGCACGCAATCGCTTGGCCATGCCGGCAGCGAGGCGGAGACGATCGAGATCATCGCCGCGCTCGTTCAACTCTATCGCGAGCAGGGGCGCTATCTGGAGCGCATCTACAAATGGGCCAAGCGCGTCGGCGCCGCGTCGATCAAGGCGCAGGTCATCGACGACCGCGACAAGCGCGCCGCGCTCTACCAGCGTTTCGTCCTCAGCCAGAAATTCAGCCAAAGCGATCCTTGGCGTGAGCGCGTAAATGGCAAGGACGCGCACGAATTCGCCCCGATCGCCGATCTCAGCTTCTCCTCCGCGGCGGAATGACCATGAGCACTTTCTGGACCGATGTCGGCGCCTTCGATCAGATCCCGCGTCGTGGCGCGCGGGTCGTCAAGACGCCGCAAGGCTGCGTCGCGGTGTTCCGCGCCCACGACGATCGCGTGTTCGCGCTGGAAGACCGCTGTCCGCACAAGGGGGGGCCGTTGAGTCAGGGCATCGTGCATGGAGCCAGCGTCACCTGTCCGCTGCACAATTGGGTGCTCAGCCTGGAGACCGGCGAGGCGCAAGGGGCGGATTCCGGCCAGGTCCGCGTCTTCCCGCTCGAAGTCATCGACGGCCGCATTCGCGTCGATTTCGGCGCTTGGGCCGACCGCCCGGAACTCGAGAAGGCTGGCTGATGAGCGGCGATTTTACCCGCACGACCTGCCCGTATTGCGGCGTCGGCTGTGGCGTGCTGGCTCGGGCCGACGCGCATGGCCGGGTGGAGGTCCAGGGCGATCCCGACCATCCCGCCAATTTCGGCCGGCTCTGCTCCAAGGGCTCGGCGCTCGGCGAGACCACGTCGCTCGACGGGCGTCTCATACGCCCTCGTGTGAACGGCGTCGCCACCGATTGGGATATTGCACTCGACCTTGTGGCGCGAACATTCTCGGAAACGATCGCCGCGCACGGCCCCGACAGCGTGGCCTTCTATCTGTCGGGGCAATTGTTGACGGAAGACTATTACGTCGCCAACAAACTGATGAAAGGCTTCATCGGCTCGGCCAATGTCGACACCAATTCGCGGTTGTGCATGGCCTCGTCGGTGGCGGGACACCTCCGCGCCTTCGGCGCCGACACTGTGCCGGGAACCTACGAGGATCTCGAACTCGCCGACGTCGTGGTGCTCGTCGGCTCCAATCTGGCGTGGTGCCACCCGATCCTGTTCCAGCGCGTGCTCGCCGCGCGAGAGAAGCGCGGCGCGAAGCTCGTCGTCATCGATCCGCGGGCGACCGCGACGAGCCAAGGCGCCGACCTTCATCTGGCCATCGCGCCCGGCGCCGATGTCGCGCTGTTCAACGGCCTGCTCGCGCATCTCGAGCGCGCCGGCGCCGTCGATGAAAACTATGTCGGCGCCCACACGATGGGCTTCGGCGAGGCGCTCGCCGAGGCGCGCCGCCTGGACCCGCGGACAATCGCGGGAATCACTGATTTGTCGCAGGGAAAGCTCGCGGCCTTCTACGATCTGTTCGCGCAAAACGAACGCGTGGTCACGGTCTACAGTCAGGGTGTCAACCAGTCCTCGGCCGGGACCGACAAGGTCAATGCGATCCTGAATTGCCATCTGGCGACGGGCCGGATCGGGCGTCCCGGCATGGGGCCGTTCTCGGTCACCGGGCAGCCCAACGCCATGGGCGGGCGCGAAGTCGGCGGCCTCGCCAATATGCTCGCGGCGCATATGGAACTCGACAATAGCGAGCATCGCCGCCTCGTCCAGAATTTCTGGGCCTCGCCGACGCTGGCCGACAAGCCCGGTCTCAAGGCCGTCGATCTGTTCCACGCCGTCGGCGACGGACGCGTCAAGGCGTTGTGGATCATGGGCACCAACCCGGCCGATTCATTGCCGGAAGCCGACAGGGTGCGCGAGGCGATCCGCAATTGCCCGTTCGTCGTCGTCTCCGATGTCGCCGCGTCGACCGACACGACCGTTCTCGCGCGCGTGCTATTGCCGAGCGCCGCCTGGGGCGAAAAGGACGGAACCGTCACCAATTCCGAACGCCGGATTTCGCGCCAGCGGCCTTTTATCCCGGCCCCGGGCGAAGCGATGTCGGACTGGCGACAGATGGTCGAAGTCGCTGGACGCATGGGCTTTGCCGAGGCCTTCGCCTACGAGGGCCCGGCGGACATTTTCCGCGAATATGCTGAACTGACCGAAGTCGAAAACGACGGACGGCGCGATCTCGACCTCGGCGGCGTCGCCGAACTCGGCGCCGAGGGCTACGACGCCCTCGAGCCTTTCCAATGGCCCCGGCGGCGCGGCGCGGCGGCGGGCGAGACGCGTTTCTTCGCCGATGGACGCTTCTATCACCCCGACAGCAAGGCGCGTTTCGTCGCCACGGCATATCGCGCCCCCGCTTCGGCGACGAGCGTCGAATATCCGCTGACGCTCAACACGGGCCGCATCCGCGACCAGTGGCATACGATGACGCGCAGCGGCAAATCGGCGCGTCTGATGGCGCATTTCGGCGAGCCCTTCATCGAGATGCACCCTGTCGACGCGGCGGCGGCCGGCGTGAAGGCCGCCGATCTCGCGATCGTCGACAGCCCGCATGGTCGAGCTACCCTGCGCGTTCTGGTGAGCGAGCGGCAGCGGCGCGGCGCGGCGTTCGCACCGATGCATTGGACGGATCAGTTCGCCTCGATGGCCCGTGTCGACGCGCTGGTCGGCGATGCGATCGATCCGGTTTCCGGCCAGCCGGAACTCAAGTGTACGCCGGTTGCGGCGCGGCGTTACGCCGCCCAATGGCACGCCTTCGCCGTCTCGACGCGGCCGGTGGTGACGAACAGCGCCGATTATTTCGCCATTGCGCCCGTCCAGAAGGGGTGGCGAGCGGAACTTGCCGGTCTCGCCGCGCCCGAGGACTGGGCGGTCCTGGCGCGGCAAATCCTGGCGCTGGATCCGTCGTGCGAGGTTCTCGCCTACCACGACGTCGCGAGGGGCCAACATCGCTTCGTCGCCTTCGAGGAAGGACGACTGGCCGGCGCGCTGTTCACGGCGCCCGAACCGGTCGCCGTCGCGCGCGCTTACTTCGCCGAGCGCGTCGGGCGCGAAATCGCCGTGGCCGGGCGCTTGAGACTGCTCTCCGGCCGGCCCGGCGGCGAGGATCGCGACCGGGGGCCGATCGTCTGCGCGTGCCTGGATGTCGGCCGCAACGACATCCTCGACGCGGCGCGTCAGGGCTGCCGCACGGTCGCGGCGATCGGCGAAAGGCTGAAAGCGGGAACGAATTGCGGCTCCTGCCGCGCTGAAATTCGCGGCCTGGTCGAGAGCGCGGTGGAGCGCCCCGCCGTCTGAGCGGGGCCGCCGCGGCTCAAAGCCGCCGCAGCAGTTCGTCGTCCACGCCGTTCCCCCAACCATCTACGCTGACGAGCGATTTCAGCGCTTCGCGCTTACACCAGCCGCGCTGTTCGAGTTCCGGCGTCTGGTGGAAGCTCGAGACATAGCCGACGCAGAGATAGGCGATCGGCACGATTTCGCCGGGGATGCCGAGGATTTCGCGCAGCCGTCGCGGATCGATGATGCTCATCCAGCCGACGCCCAGGCCTTCGGCCCGCGCCGCGAGCCAGAAATTCTGCACCGCGCAGACGGCGCTGTAGAGGTCCATATCGGGCTGATGGGTTCGGCCGAGCACGACCGGGCCGCCGCGGCTTCGGTCGCAGGTGATGCAGACGCCGATCGGCGCTTCGCGAATGCCTTCCAGCTTCAGCGATCGATAGAGTTCCGACCTTTCGGGCGCGAAGCGTTCCGCCGCCTCGGCGCTCGCCTCGCGAAAACCCTGGTAGACCCGCTCCTTGACGAGAGGGCTCTTGACGACAATGAAGTTCCATGGCTGCGAGAAGCCGACCGAAGGCGCGCGATGGGCGGCGTGAAGCACCTTCGCCAGCGCCTCGTCGGGAATGGCGTCGGGCAGGAACTCGCCGCGGACGTCGCGCCGCGTCTCGATGCACTTATAGACGGCCGCGCGCTCGGCGTCCGACAACGCGTGATTATCCATGGTTCCCCTCACGGATCAAAGCCGACGAGGCCCCGTCCGCGGGCCATGTCCTATGTGTTCAGGCCGGTCTTCTGGCTTGGATTCCTCCGCTCCCCGCGCCTTCCCGGCTCGAAAGCCAGTGGCCTATGCGGCAAGCGTCCCCCTTACAGCGCTGGGCGCGCGACGGATTTTCACCGTCTTCCCGATTCTCCCAGCTCTCGCCGGGCTCCTGAACGCGCGGAAAGTGCCACGGGGGAGGGGCGAAGGCCAGAGAATATTCCGGCGCCCCGCAACGCACTTCCCCGCCCCGCCGCGCCGTGCGACAACGCGCCGGGCGTCAAGGGAGGACCCATGCTGATCGGCATCGACTGGGGCGGGACGAAGATCGAGGGCGTGGCCATGGAGCCCGACGGCTCGGAGCTGATTCGCGTTCGCGAGACCACGCCGCGCCACGATTATTTCGGCTGCATACGCGCCATCAAAAACATGGTCGACGCGATCGAGGCAAAGCTCGGGCGCCCGGGCACGCTGGGCATCGGCATCCCCGGCTCGCTGGAGCCGGTCAGCCGGCTCGGCAAGGGCGCGAGTTCGACCTGGCTGCTCGGGCGACCCGTCGAAAAAGATCTCCACGACGCGCTGCGGCGCGAAATCCGCGTCGAGAACGACGCCGATTGCTTTGCGGCTTCCGAGGCGGTGGACGGCGCCGGCAAGGGCCGGAACATCGTGTTCGCGGTGATCCTGGGCTCGGGCGTCGGCGCCGGCATCGCGGTGGGCGGTCGCGCCCATCACGGCCCCAACAACAGCGGCGGCGAATGGGGCCACAATCCGCTGCCGCAGCCCGATTTGACCGAAATTCCCGGCTCGCCCTGCTATTGCGGCCGCCACGGCTGCCTGGAAACCTGGGTCTCGGGCCGATCTTTCGAGGCCGATTACGAGCGCTTCACGCAGACGAAACTTCTGGCCTCGGAGATCATGGAACGGAAGCGCAAGGGCGACCGCCTCGCCGGGCTGTTGTGGGCGCGCTACGTCAACCGCGTCGCGCGCGGCCTCGCCGTCGTCGTCAACACCCTCGATCCCGACATTTTCGTCATGGGCGGGGGCATGTCGAACGTCGACGAGATCTACGCCGATCTGCCGCCGGAACTGGCGAAATACACGTTCTCGACCGTCTTCCACACGCCCATCGTCAAGGCGCTCCACGGCGACGCCAGCGGCGTGCGCGGGGCGGCGTGGCTGTGGAAGTGAACGCCTTGAGGGATTTCCCATGACCAGCCCCGACCGCTATTGTTTCGCGCTCGACCTCGTGCGCGAGGCCGGCGACCTCGCGCTCGGCCATTTTCGCCGGCGCGGCGATCTCCATGTGAAGAGCAAGGGCCTTCAGGACATGGCGAGCGAGGCGGACATGCAGACCGAACTGCTGATCCGCGGCCGGCTCGCCGACGCCTATCCCGGTGACGCCTTCCTCGGCGAAGAAACGGGCATGTCCGAGTTTGCGCCGGGGCAGGGCATTTGGGTGGTCGATCCGATCGACGGCACGCAGCCGTTCATCAGCGGCCTGACGAGCTGGTGCGTTTCGATCGCCTATGTCCGCGACGGCGCGCTGCAATTCGGCATGGTTTACGCCCCGGCGCGCGACGAATTGTTCGCTGGCGGCCTCGAACATCCCGCGACCTTGAACGGCGAGCCGGTCGAGCGCCACCCTGGTCAGAGCCTCCGCGAGGGCATGATCGGCGCCGGCTATTCCACGCGCCTGCCGCCGGAAACGCTGCTCGCCTGGTTCGGGCCGTTTCTTCAGGCCGGCGGCATGTTCTACCGCGACGGCTCGGGCGCTTTGACGCTGTGCTACGTCGCGGCGGGGCGGCTGCTCGGCTATATCGAGGCGCAGATCAACGCCTGGGATTGCCTGGGCGCCATCGCCGTCATCCACGCCGCCGGCCTGAAGACCAATGATTTTCTCGGTAACGACGGGTTGCGCGTCGGCAATTGGCTGATTGCGGGGAACGCAAACGTTTACGCGCAGCTGGAGGGGTTGATGTTTCCGGGGTGAGACTGGCGGCGCGCGCCTACTCGTCCTTCTTCGCCTTGGCCGCCTGCTTGCGCAGCAGCGCCGCCCGCGCCCCCGTCAGCCGCGCATCGCAGAAGCCGTGGACGGCCTCGCCCTGGTAGTCGCGGCAAGTCTCGTCGCGCATGGCATTGAAATCGCTCTGCTCCTTGTCCAGTTCGGCGGCCGCGCCCTTGGAGCGCTTGCCGAGGATCTTCAGGCTCTCGGCGATCGAAGCTTCGGAGCGGGAGCGGTCCTTGGCGATCGCCTTGGTTTCTTCCGCCAGCGAGGCCGTGTCCGGCCCCCAGACACCGCTCGGGCTCGCCTGACAATCGGCGGCCTGGAACACGCAGGCGCGCGTCTGCGGCGGCACGATGATTCCGCCGGTGACGACGTCGAAGCTCAGCGGGCAGGCCGGAATGTCGGCGGCGTAGCGCGGCAGGCCGTCGGGCGAACCCTCGTTCGCGGCGGCCATGGCGCCGTCGGCGGCGATTGTGATCTCGCATTTCTGGCTGGGATTGGAAATCACTTCGCCCGAAAGCGTCAGCTTTTCGATTTTCAGCGATTTGTCCTTGGCGTCGTTGTCGCCCTTCGACAAGGTGAGCGAGCCGGCGACGCCGTTGAGCTTCAGGGTCTTGCCAAGGATCGAGGCGACCCCGGCCGGATGCGCATCCTTCTTCTCCGCCGGCTTCGAATCCCCGGTCGGCTTTGCCGCCTTGGGCGGGGCGTCGCCACCGGCGCTCGGCAGCTGGACTTGCGCAAGGGCGGCTCCGGCAAGGAGCATCGCGGCGGCGAGGAGGGCGAAGCGTCTGATCATGGCGAAAGCTTACGGCGGTCGTGAGGAAAGGGAAAGTCAACCTTTGCCGACACATGGCCGCATCGACAGGAAAAAATCGCGCCCCGACTCGCCGTTTTCGAAGGGCGGCGCGCCTTGCGCCCCCACGGACCCCCACTTATATACGCCCCGACTGAGCAGTGTGGGGCGCAAGAGTCTCGGCTGCGGGGTTTAAACCTTATTAATCATTCGGAGACCGGAAGCGCGCGGGCGTCCTGCCAGGGCAGCCGGCGGGCTCCCAGGCTTAGCTGCTTCGGGGCTGGGCGGTCTAGCGAACCGAGAGGGATCGGAACCATGGGTAAAGTGATTGGCATCGACCTGGGAACGACGAATTCCTGCGTCGCGGTGATGGAGGGCGCAAGCCCGAAGGTGATCGAAAATTCCGAAGGCGCGCGCACGACGCCGTCGATCGTCGCTTTCACGGACGATGGCGAGCGGCTGGTGGGCCAGCCGGCCAAGCGCCAGGGCGTCACCAACCCCGAGCGAACTTTTTTCGCCATCAAGCGCCTGATCGGCCGCTCGTTCGACGATCCTATGACCAAGAAGGACATGGGTCTCGTCCCCTACAAGATCATCAAGGCCTCCAACGGCGACGCCTGGGTCACCGCCGACGGCAAGCAATATTCGCCCTCGCAGATCTCCGCCTTCACCTTGCAGAAGATGAAGGAGACGGCCGAGGCGCATCTGGGCGGTCCGGTCACCCAGGCCGTCATCACCGTCCCCGCCTATTTCAACGACGCCCAGCGACAGGCCACCAAGGACGCCGGCAAGATCGCCGGCCTTGAGGTGCTGCGCATCATCAACGAGCCGACGGCGGCCGCGCTGGCTTATGGCCTCGACAAGCGCAAGGCTGGCACGATCG
>Ga0302157_10004736_pt1 | contig 14699 bp, 15 predicted proteins | sample I_Bog_N3_3_FD_193502 | JGI IMG/M metagenome (GOLD analysis project Ga0302157, IMG submission 193502) | Peat permafrost microbial communities from Stordalen Mire near Abisko, Sweden - I_Bog_N3_3 | ecosystem: Environmental > Terrestrial > Soil > Wetlands > Peat | place: Sweden: Abisko, Stordalen...
TATCCAGGCCAGCGATCTGATCATCACCACAGCCGCCATCCCCGGCAAGCCCTCGCCCAAGCTGATCAGCGCGGCCCAGGTCGCCGGGATGAAGTCAGGCGCGGTCATTGTCGACTTGTCGGCTGAGGGCGGCGGCAACTGCGTCGATACTGTCCCGGGCAAGACCAGTGTCGTGGGTGCGGTGACTATCGTTGCACCGATCAACGTGCCGTCGCTGCTCGGCCGGGATGCCAGCGAGCTTTATGCCAAGAACCAGGTTGCGCTGCTCGCGCTGATGCTGGCCGACAATGTCATCACCATCGACTGGACCGACGAGGTGATCACCAAAACCGCACTGACCCACGACGGAAAGCTGTGTGACGTCGCGCCGGCCAAAAAGCCTGCCGCTGCCACTGCTGCCTGACACCGAACGGAACACCATCATGTCTTTCGCCATTATCATGACCGGGTTTGTGGCCCTGTACATCTTCATGCTGGCGGGCTTTGCCGGGTGGGTGATCATCGGCAATGTGCCGGCCATCCTGCACACGCCGCTGATGTCGGGATCGAATTTCGTCCACGGCATCGTTGTGGTCGGTGGGCTTTACGCGCTGTTCAATGCCGTGACCACGCAAGAGCAGGCGATCGGCTTTTTCGCCGTGCTGCTTGGCGCCGGCAATGCCGCAGGCGGTTATGCCGTAACCGACCGCATGCTGGCGATGTTCAAGACCAGCCACGCCAAACCCGCGCACCACCGTGCCTCGGTCCACCCGATCAAGAAAGGCTGAGACCTGCCATGCTTGTCCTTGTCTCGCAAATCGTCATCGGCGCGGCCGATCTGGCAGCCGCTTTTCTGTTCCTGTTCGGGCTGAAGCGGATGTCGTCTCCGGCCACAGCGCCATCGGGCATCCGCGTCGCCGGGCTCGGCATGGTCGCGGCCGTGCTGGCCAGCTTTTTCTACCTCGCTTCGGTCAATCCTGCGGCGCAGCCGCACGTGCTGGTCAATCTTGGGCTGGCGCTTGTCGCGCTGGTGATTGGCGGGGTCGGGGCCTGGTTTGTCGGACGTACCGTGGCGATGACCGCGATGCCGCAGATGGTGGCGATCTATAACGGCATGGGCGGCGGCGCAGCAGGGTCGATTGCTGCGGTCGAACTGTTCGGTGTGCACACACAAGGGGTAACCCAACTGGTGGTGACGCTGCTGGGCGGGCTGATCGGCGCAATCTCGTTGTCGGGGTCAGTGATCGCCTGGGCAAAGCTCGATGGCGTACTCAAGGCGCCGTTGCGCGTGCAGGGCCAGCAATATGTCAATGCCGCAGTGTTTCTGGTGGCGATTGCTGCGGCCGGTGTGGTCGTGGCCTCGGTGCTGGGCGTTGGTGGCCTGGTCCTGACCACCCCGCAATGGATCTGGGTATTTTTCACCTGCGCCCTGGTGTTCGGGGTGCTGATGACTTTGCCGATCGGTGGCGCCGATATGCCGGTGGTCATTTCGATCTACAACGCATTCACCGGGCTTGCGGTGGGCCTCGAAGGCTTTGTGCTGCAAAATCCGGCACTGATGATCGCGGGCATGGTGGTCGGCGCTGCCGGTCTGCTGCTGACGGTGATCATGGCCAAAGCGATGAACCGTTCGATATCCAACGTGCTGTTCACCAATTTCGGCACTGTGGCCAAAGGCAAAACGGGCGCGATCAAGGGCACCGAACGCCCGACCGAAGCGTCCGATGCCGCGATCAAGATGCGCTATGCCGCCAAAGTGATCATCGTGCCCGGCTATGGCCTGGCTGCCGCCCACGCGCAGGGCAAACTCTATGAATTCGTGAAATTGCTGCTGGCGGCAAAAGTCTCGGTCAAATTCGCCATCCACCCGGTCGCGGGCCGGATGCCGGGCCAGATGGATGTGCTGCTGGCCGAGGCGGGCGTGCCCTATGACATGATTTTCCAGCTTGATGACATCAACGACGACTTTGCCAGTGCCGATGTGGCGCTGGTCATCGGCGCCAACGACGTGGTCAATCCGGCAGCGCGCAGCGACAAGTCTTCGCCGATTTACGGCATGCCGATCCTCAACGCCGACAAGGCGGGCCAAGTCTATGTCATCAAGCGTGGCCAGGGCAAAGGCTATTCGGGCATCGTCAACGCGCTGTTCTACGCCCCCAATTGCAACATGGTCTATGGCGATGCCCAGGCCGTGCTGATCCAGATGATCGAGGCCATTCGCGGTCTCGGTGCGGCTGCTGCCTGAACTTTCGAATGGAATGTCGCCCACCCAGTGACGGGCGACGACACGTCAGGGCCTTGTTCATGAACCTCTGTTTTGCACCAACATGCACGCTCGGCATCGCGTTGTGTGCATGCGCCGTGCCGGTATGCGCCTTCGCCGACGATGTGGCCACGCCCCCGGCACCGGCCATCACCGTCAACGCCAGCCTGCTCGCCGCAACCGACTATGTGTGGCGCGGCTTTTCACAGACCAACCAGAATCCAGCGGTGTTTGCCGAAATCGATCTGGCATCGCATGGCTTCTATCTGTCGGGCCGGACCGAGAATGTGAAATTCGCCGGTATCAAACAGGAATACGACGGCTGGGGCGGCTATGTCCAGCCGATCGGCCCAATCAAGCTGGATGTGGGTTTTGTGCGCTACGGCTATATCAACGCGGCCATCAACACCGACACGCTGGAAGGCAAAGTCGCGCTTAGCGGCGATATCGGCAAACTGAACGCGCACGTCGCGGGCTTTGTCACCGGCAACTATTTCGGCACGCACAATGCGGCCGAATACTACGAAGTCGGCGGCAGTTATCCGCTTATGCCAAAACTGACGCTGACCGGCGCGTTGGGGCACCAGACCGTCAACCACGACTTTCACTATGACACCTGGAACGTCGGGCTTGGCTACGCCTTGCGCAAGGGCATGAACGTGGGCGTCCGCTATGTCGACACCAATACCAGGGTGTTTGGCGACCTGGGCGGCGCACGCGTGGTCGGCAGCTTTGGCATCACATTCTGAACGCACCCCCCGTTTACCCGAACCCACACCGCTGAAAGGGACACGTCATGACTCAAAAAACGATGCAGGCCGCCGTTGTCACGGCCTTCAAACAGCCGCTGCAATTGCAGGAATGGGCAGTGCCAACCCCCGGCCCCGGCCAGATTCTGGTCAAGACAGAAGCCTGCGGCGTGTGCCACACCGACCTGCATGCCGCCAATGGCGACTGGCCGCTAAAGCCCAATCCGCCGTTCATTCCGGGGCACGAGGCGATCGGCATTGTCGTCGCGCTCGGTGCCGGGGTCACAATTGTGAAAGAAGGCGACCGCGTTGGTGTGCCCTGGCTCTATTCGGCCTGCGGACATTGCGAATATTGCCTGTCGGCGTGGGAGACGGTTTGCGATCATGCCGAATTTGGCGGCTACACGCAAAATGGTGGATTTGCCGACTATCTCCTCGCCGATCCGAATTATGTCGCGCACATCCCGGCCGGGCTGGGTGCCAAAGAGGCCGCGCCACTGATCTGCGCAGGCATCACGACGTACAAAGGGATCAAGGAAACCGAAGCAAAACCGGGCGAATGGATCGCCATTTCGGGATGCGGCGGGCTGGGCCACCTTGCCATTCAATATGCCAAGGCCATGGGCCTGTTGGTGTGCGGTGTCGATATCGAGGACGGCAAGCTTGAGCATGCCAAACGGCTCGGCGCCGACATGGTAATCAACGCGAAAACCAGCGATCCAGCCGAAGTGTTGAGCAAGGAGACCGGCGGCGGCGCGCATGGCGTGCTGATCACCGCGCCTTCGCTGCCCGCGTTCAAACAGGGCGTGGCGATGACGCGCAAGCGAGGGACGTGCGTTCTGGTCGGCCTGCCGCCGGGCAGTTTTCCGCTCGATATCTTCAATCTGGTGGCCGGTTGCGTCACCGTGCGCGGATCGTTTGTCGGCACGCGTCAGGACATGGCAGAGGCGCTGGATTTTGCCGCGCGCGGTAAAGTCCATGCCGACATCGAACTGCAACCGCTATCGGCGATCAACGCCGTATTCGAACGGCTGGCGCATGGCGATGTGCCTTCGCGCGTCGTGCTCGACTTTGTCGGGGCCAAACCCGATGCGGCCAAAGACCAGCATACCGGTGCGGTAAAGCCTGAACCGGTACACGCATGACACCTGCCTTTGCTGCGGCAACGCTGCCGCAGCAAAGGCCCCCCCTTACCCGAAGGCACTCCGACATGACCGAACTTGATCGTGGCAAGCTGCCAGACAGCAAATGGTTCTGGATGATCTTGTTGATTGCAATGCTCGTAGTCGTGGTGTTCTGGTTCGCCAACCCGCTTGGCGGCATCCGCGTACCGCCGACCGATGACCCAACCAGCCAATCGACCCCCGTGGATCCGGCCGAGCAGGCATCCCCGTCGGTACCGCTCACGTTGCCCAAGACCCCGGGGTAACAAGCGATGCCACGCATGGAAAAAATCGAGCTGGAACGGCACAGAAGCGAAATCGTCACGGACCTGACCAAACTGATCGAACATTGGCGCGCGGTGTTTGATTGGGACGTGCCGGAAATCGACCAGGCCTATGCCGACGCTCTGATTGTCACCGAAGTGCGCGCCGCGCTCGATCAGATCGAGCGCGATCGAGGGTCATAGCTGTTACGTCCGCACCTCCGTCCCAACCGCCCACAGGGTACCTTCAATGCACCGCTGGGAACGGAGCGACAGGCGGCACTGTAGAACCAGACCCTCAAGGCTCGCCCAGCAATTCGTCGGCCTTTCGGTCGATGCGGGCTTTGTCCGCCGCGCTCAGATTGCCCTTGTGGAATTCTTCGGACGCGCGCGCCTTGGCGTTACCGGCGTGGCTCGCATCTGGCATCGGATAGGCGCGCGTTTCCGGCAGTCCGAAGGCGCTGTCGGGCAAGGCGTTGCGCTGGTGTGTCGACAATTGGGTCATGTGGCTCTCCCGTCGTTATGCCCCGAGCGATGCGGCCAATCAGCGCAAGCGGGCAGCCTCGGAAACTACCCGACTTGCGTAGATTCCGACGCTGTCGCGCGACGTTCCGCGGCGACCATCATGGCTTTTTGCGGCGGATGGACATGATCACCCAACACCAGTTCAAACGCGGCGCACTGACGCTGCTGACGCCCGCGCAGATGGGCGAAGCGGATCGCGCGGCGAAAGCGGCCGGGGCGCAGGACGGCGCACTGATGGAGGCAGCGGGCAGCGCCGTGGCGGTCGCCATCGGCGCGCGCTGGCCCATGCGCCCGGTGGTGGTGCTGTGCGGGCCGGGCAACAATGGCGGCGACGGGTTTGTGGTCGCGCGTCACCTCGCCGCAGCAGGCTGGCCGGTCAAACTGGCCATGCTCGGTGCACGCGAAAAGCTGACCGGCGATGCGGCGCACGCCGCAGCGCTATGGACCGGCGAATGCGTGCCCTTCACCCCCGAAAGTCTGATCGGCGCCGGGGTAATTGTCGATGCCATCTTTGGCGCAGGGCTGTCCCGACCCATAGACGGCGCACCGGCGGCCATGGTTGAGGCGATGGCTCGGCATCGTATTCCGGTCTGTGCGGTCGATGTGCCCAGCGGCCTCGATGGCGCAACCGGCATGGTGCGTGGCGTCGCCGCACGCGCCGATCTGACCGTGACGTTCTTTCGCAAGAAACCGGGGCATCTGCTCTATCCGGGACGCGCGTTGTGCGGTGATCTAATTGTCGCAGATATCGGTACGCCGGTGTCGGTGCTCGACGCGATCGCTTCGGCCACTTGGGAAAACGGCCCCGATCTGTGGTTGCACGGCTATCCCTGGCCGCTGGCCGAAAGCTACAAATACACCCGCGGCGAAGTGCTTGTCCTTGGCGGCGCGGCGATCACCGGTGCCAGCCGGATGACCGCACTGGCGGCGTCACGCGCGGGGGCTGGCATGGTTACGCTGGCCGCGCCGGAGCCGGTATGGGGTATCTATGCGACCGCGCTGACCAACGCGATCGTCCACAGCTTCAGCGGTGCCGAAGGCTGGCGGGCGTTGCTCGCGGACAAACGCCGCAATTGCGTTGCGATCGGGCCCGGCGCCGGGGTGGATGCAGCCACGCGTAGCTATGTCCTTGCGGCGCTCGCCACCCACCGGGCGACCGTGCTCGACGCCGATGCGCTGACCTCGTTCGCCGAAGCGCCGCAAGTTCTGTTTGACGCAATCAACGGCCCTTGCGTGATGACCCCGCATGCAGGGGAGTTCATGCGCCTGTTTCACGAGCCGGGCGACAAACTGCAGCGGACCCGTGCTGCGGCGAAGCAAAGCGGTGCCGTGGTCGTGCTCAAAGGTCCCGATACCGTGATTGCCAGCCCCGACGGGCGCGCGATCATTAACACCAATGCACCGCCGCAGCTCGCCACCGGCGGCAGTGGCGACGTGCTGACCGGCATTATCGCCGCCTTGCAGGCGCAGGGCATGCCCCCGTTCGAGGCTGCGGCCACCGGCGTGTGGCTGCATGGCGCCGCGGCAAGTGCATTCGGGCTGGGGCTGGTGGCGCAGGATCTGCCCGATGCTCTGCCGCACGTGCTGCAAACGCTGAAAGCGGACAGCCTGTCAACCCAAAGGATACCGTCATGAAAGCCATGGTGCTCAACCATCCCGGCACACCGCTGGTGTGGACGGATCTGCCCGACCGCGAACCCGGCCCGGATCAGGTGCGCGTGAAAGTGCTGGCCTGCGGCGTCTGCCGCACCGATCTGCATGTGTATGACGGGGAGTTGCCGCACCCCAGATCACCGATCATTCCTGGCCACGAAATCGTCGGACGAATTGACGCTGTCGGTCCCGGTGTGACCGATCTGAAAATGGGCGAACGGGTCGGCATTCCGTGGCTGGGTCATACGTGCGGCGAGTGCCCTTACTGCCATGCCCATCGCGAAAACCTGTGTGATGCGCCGTTGTTCACGGGGTACACCCGCGACGGCGGTTTTGCCACGGCGGTCATTGCCGACGCGCGCTTTGCCTTTCCGTTGGGAGAGGAAGGCAGCGATGTTTCGCTCGCCCCACTGCTGTGTGCCGGGCTGATCGGCTGGCGTTCGTTGCGGATTGCCGGGGATGGCAAAAAGCTCGGCATCTATGGCTTTGGTGCGGCCGGGCACATCGTTGCACAAGTCGCCAATTGGCAGGGTCGGCAGGTCTATGCGTTTACCCGTCCAGGCGATACCTCAACACAGGATTTCGCGCGCAGTCTGGGCGTGACCTGGGCTGGTGGTTCGGATCAATCGCCGCCCGAACCGCTCGACACCGCCATCATCTACGCCACGGTCGGCACACTGGTGCCACAGGCGTTGCGGGCCGTGCGCAGGGGCGCGCGCGTGGTCTGCGCGGGGATCCACATGAGCGACATTCCGCAGTTTCCCTACGACATTCTCTGGGAGGAACGGCAACTGGTGTCGGTCGCCAATCTTACCCGGAAAGACGGGATCGAATTCCTCGGCTTGGTCCCCAAAATCGGCCTGACCGTCAAGACGACGACGTATCCGTTGCAGCAGGCCAACCAGGCGCTGGCGGATCTGCGCGCGGGCCGGTTTGATGGGGCGGCGGTGCTGGTGCCATGACCATCAAGACCGACCAGTTTCGCGTGCACGAAGGCGACACCGTCAAGCTGCGCAAGTTGCCCACTCTGACTGATCCGATCTATGGATCGGCAGAGGACTATCAGGATCGTCTGACCGAGCATGTGGCCCGGCTGAGTGCGTTGCAGGAATTGCTCTATGCGTCTGATCGACACGCCATCCTGCTGATTTTTCAGGCGATGGATTCAGCCGGGAAAGACGGTGCGATCAAACACGTGATGTCCGGGGTCAATCCCCAGGGCTGCCAGGTGTTCAGCTTCAAACATCCCAGTGCAGATGAACTGGAGCATGACTTCCTGTGGCGCACGACCCGCGATCTGCCTGAGCGCGGCCGGATCGGAATCTTCAACCGATCCTATTATGAAGAAGTGTTGATCGTCCGCGTCCATCCGAACCTTCTGGCGAGCGAGGGCTTGCCGGACAAATCGACTTCGGGCCGCTCGGTTTGGAAGGACCGGTTCCGATCGATCACCAATCTTGAGCGCCATTTGCATGGCAATGGCACCCGTATCATCAAGATCTTTCTCAACCTGTCGAAGGACGAACAGCGCAAGCGGTTTTTGCAACGTATCGATCAACCCGACAAAAACTGGAAATTCAGCCTGGATGACATCGCCGAACGCAAGTTCTGGGACAAATACATGCGCGCCTATGAATCCTGCCTGTCGAACACCAGCACCAGCCGATCACCGTGGTATATCGTTCCGGCTGATGACAAGCAAAACGCGCGCCTGATCGTGTCGCAGATCCTGCTCGACACGCTCGACAGCCTCGACATGGCGTACCCGAAGCCATCGCCCGCGCGGATCGCCGAACTTGCCGAAATCGGAAAAAAGTTGGCGGAGTGATTGCACCTCGCTTGCGCCGGTCCGTGGGGCAGACCGTCGCAAGCGAGGTTTCAAGCATCAGGCCGCAGCAATATCCGATTTCTGTTCAAGATATTGTTCACGGGTCAATTTGCCCGCAGCGTAGCGTTCGTTGAGGATCGTTGCGGCATCCTTGTTCGACAAAGTGTCAAACTTGCGATGCGCGCGATATGAATAGCCCCAATTGCCAAAGCTGGAAAACAGCAGCATGATAAAGCCCAGCCACAGGAACCAGCCCCATCCAAAGTAATAGCCATCAGCATAATTCATGATCAGGGCCTCGTTGCAGGGAGTATACCGGTGCGATCCGCATTAATGTCGCGCGAACCGCGCCGGTTGTCCAATCCTGGCCCGTGACACAGCTGCTGGCGAGTACCGGAAACTACGCAGCCTTGGCAATTGGGGAAAAATTCCGTCCGTGACACGCCCGACGGCCGGCTTGGGTAGTTTCCGATGATGGCGGCACGCAGGTCTGACGCGCAGCTTTGGTTATGGCCGATCGGTGGGCGTTTCCTGCCACTCGTCCTGCCTTGGCCCAGGAGACGCGCGTGACCGAAACATTTTTTCCCGAAAAATTTGCCGACCGCACCGACACCGGCGGCCGGGAGATTGATCCGACGCAACTGGCGCCTGCGCGCGCTTGGGGCGCGCAACGCGAGAACGGCCCGATCCAGCCGATGGTGGTCGAACGACGCGCGTTGCGGCCCGACGATGTGGCGATCGACGTGCTCTATTGCGGTGTGTGCCACAGCGATATTCACATGGTACGCGGCGAATGGGGGGCGCAGGCGTTTCCGATGGTGCCGGGCCACGAATTCGTCGGGCGGGTGACCGCCGTTGGCAAGGATGTCACGCGCTTCGTGGCCGGTGATTTTGCCGGTGTGGGCTGCATGGTCGACAGCTGCTGTACCTGCGACAATTGCAAAGCGGGGCTTGAGCAATATTGCACTACTGGCGCCACGCTGACTTATGCCTCGCCCGACCCGCGCGGACCGGGGCAGACCATGGGCGGCTATAGCGAACGGATCGTGGTGCGCGACCGGTTTGTGATCAAAATCCCCGATGGCGCAGACCTTGCGACCACAGCCCCGTTGTTGTGTTCGGGGGTTACGACTTATTCGCCGATGCAGCACTGGCGGCTGGGTTCGGGACAGCGGTTTGCAGTCATCGGCCTCGGCGGATTGGGCCATATGGCGCTGAAACTTGCCGTGCATCGCGGGGCACAGGCAACGGTGTTCACCACCAGCGCCGGCAAGGAAAAGGACGCCTATGCAATGGGCGCGACCGATGTGGTGGTCTGGCATCCAGCCGCCAATGATCCGATCCTGCAGGCGAGGGAACTGGCCAACCGGTTCGACTTCGTGTTGTCGACGATCCCCTCGCCCTATGATCTCGCCCCTTTCCTGCCGCTGATCCATCAGGACGGTGCGTTCGTCAATGTGGGTGCGCCCGGCCTCATCAGCGGCGTGACGGGCGGCGCGCTGTGGGATCAGCGCCGATCACTGGTCGGATCGTGCATCGGCGGCATGCCCGAAACGCAGGACCTGGTCGACTATTGCTGCGCCAACGCGATCCGCCCGCAGATCGAACTTATCCGCCCCGATCAGATCACGCAGGCTTATCTGCGGGTCGAGAACAAAGATGTGCGTTACCGCTTCGTCATCCGATCTTGCCTCCGGCCACAACGGGCACGCATAGCCCGATGGCGCGTGCCAATGCCGTATGGACCTGCCCGATGCATCCGGCGGTGAAGCAAGATCATCCCGGTGCCTGCCCGATCTGCGGGATGGCGCTGGAACGCGCGCCGGCCGCTGCGGATAGCGCGCAAAGCGCCGAATATATCGATATGCGCCGCCGGTTCTGGTTTGCGCTGGTGCTCGCCCTTCCCGTGCTGGTGCTGGCGATGGACGGCCATATGGTGCCCGGCCGCTTTTTTGCCGGTCTGGACACCGACTGGTGGCAGGCAGCGTTGGCGACTCCGGTTGTGCTCGGGGCGGGCTGGCCGTTCCTGGTGCGCGCCTGGCGGTCAGTCAGGACGCTTCATCTCAACATGTTCACCCTGATTGCGCTGGGCACCGGCGTTACCTGGTCCTACAGCGTCGTCGCGCTGGTGGCCCCGGGCGCTTTCCCGGGCGAATTTCACGACCCGGGCGGCAAGGTTGCGCTCTATTTCGAACCCGCCGCCATCATCACCGTGCTGGCCTTGCTTGGCCAGGTGCTGGAATTGCGCGCGCGCGAGGCCACGTCGGGCGCGATCAGGGCGCTGCTCAAACTGGCGCCCGCTACCGCCAGGAGGATGTCCGCCGACGATCGGGTCCAGAACATCGCGCTCGACCAGGTGCGCGTCGGCGATCGCCTGCAAGTGCTGCCGGGCGACAGCGTGCCGGTCGATGGTGTGGTGATCGACGGGCGATCATCGGTCGATGAATCCATGGTGACCGGCGAAGCGATGCCTGTCACCAGACACGCCGGCGATGCTGTCATCGGCGGCACGCTCAACCAGACCGGTGCGCTGCTGGTGTGCGCCGAAAAAGTCGGGCGCGACACGATGCTGGCGCACATCGTGCAACTGGTCGCCACCGCGCAGCGATCGCGCGCGCCGATCCAGCGACTGGCCGACCGGGTGGCCGGGTGGTTCGTGCCGGCGGTGCTGACAATCGCCATGGTGACATTTGGCGCATGGAGCCTGTGGGGTCCCTCGCCGCGGCTGGCGCATGGGCTGGTGGCCGGTGTGGCGGTGCTGATCATTGCCTGCCCTTGCGCGCTCGGCCTTGCCACGCCGATGTCAATCATGGTGGGCATCGGGCGCGGCGCGAACCTGGGCGTGCTGATCCGCAATGCCGAAACGCTCGAACGGCTTGGCAATATCGACACGCTGGTGGTCGACAAGACCGGAACGCTGACCGAAGGGCACCCGGCGGTGACAGCTATCGTGGCAGCACCCGGCCAGGATGAAGCGACGGTGCTGCGGTTTGCCGCCGCGGTCGAAGCCTTGTCCGAACACCCACTGGCGCGGGCGATTGTCGCGGCGGCGCGGGACCGGACGCTGACGCCGCCAGCGGTGACCGGTTTCAGCTCGGTCACCGGCCGGGGCGTGCAGGCAACGGTGGAAGGCAAGCACGTGGCATTGGGGAATGCGGCGTTCGTGGGAAAAGCCGCGATCGACACGGCCATGCTCGGCCCTGCCGCCGAAAGACTGCGCGTCAATGCCGCCACCGTGGTCTTCGTGGCAGTTGATCGGGCTGTCATCGGTGTGATTGCCGTGGCCGATCCGGTCAGGACATCCACGCCAGCGGCGCTTGCCGCGCTGGGGGCACTGGGCATCCGCGTGGTGATGTTGACGGGTGACAACCGCACCACCGCGATGGCTGTCGCGCGCAACCTTGGCATTGCAGAGGTCGACGCCGATGTCCTGCCCGCCGGCAAGGGCAGGATTGTCGAACAATTGCAGCACGACGGCCGTATCGTGGCGATGGCCGGCGACGGAATCAACGATTCCCCCGCGCTGGCCGCCGCCGACGTGGGCATTGCCATGAGCAGCGGCGCCGATGTCGCCATCGAAAGCGCCGGCGTGACGCTGCTGAACGGCGATCTGACCGGCATCGTGCGCGCCGTGCGGCTCAGCCGGGCGACGATGGGCAATATCCGCCAGAACCTGGTGTTTGCCTTTGCCTATAACGCCATCGGCATTCCCGTGGCGGCCGGCGTGCTCTATCCCGTCACCGGCCTGCTGCTCTCGCCCGCGTTTGCCGCCGGCGCGATGGCGCTGTCATCCTGCTCGGTCGTGCTCAACGCGCTGCGGCTCAGACGCGTTGCGCTATAAAGGTGCGCGCACCAGGTTTGCCGGCGGGACGGGGTTCGGATCCAGGGTTTTGGCAAGCGCCACGCGCTGCCGGCCGGTGGACTGGTCCAGCCGCCGGCTGGTATGCGATCCGCCGTAAACGGCGATGGCAGAAACGGATAATCGGTATATCCGTGCGCTCCGCCGCCATAGATCGTGTCGGCGGCCATCATCGGGTTCAACGGCGCGTCCGCCTCCAGCCGCATGACCAGGTCGGGATTGGCCAGGAACGCCCGTCCGAACGCCACCAGATCGGCACGGCCGCTGGCCACCACCGCCATCGCCATCGCGCGATCATAGCCATTGTTGACGATCCATATCCCGTGATAGCGATCGCGCAGCGCGTCATAGTCGAACGGCGGCACGTCCCGCGCACCCCCGGTATCGCCTTCCACCACATGGACATAGGCAAGGCCCAGCGGATCGAGCCGGTCCACGACATGTTCGAACAGCGGTTGCGGATTGCTGTCGTGCGAATCTCCGGCGGTGGAAACCGCGAGATGCGCACGCCGACCCGGTCTGCGCCGATCGCCGCGGCGCAGGCTTGTGCCACTTCGATCAACAGCCGCGCACGGTTGTCGATCGATCCGCCATAACCATCGGTGCGCCGGTTGTGCCGTCGCGCAGGAAGGCGTCGAGCAAATAGCCGTGGGCACCGTGGATCTCTATGCCATCAAAGCCAGCATCGCGTGCGCACAACGATGCCTTGGCAAAATCCGCGATGATCGCAGGTATTTCCGCAATTTCGAGCGCAGCCTCGGCCAAAAGCCGCCGCGCCGCTCCGCGCGCGGAATTGGCATCGATATCTTCCACACTGCCGAGCGTGATCCGCTGATGCTTACCGCGACGGCGCACGCGCACGAACCAACTGCGCAGTCCTGATGGCCGCACACGCAGCCCGAAACCGGCCAGTTCGGTATCCCAGATGGCATATTCGCGGGGCGCAGCCGACAGCTTCCGGCGCGCCAGATTACCATCAAGGTAGGCCCGGTTCCCGGGCAAGAGCCGTTTGGGGACCATTTGGCCATCATACTCCCCCAAACTGCGCTGCAAAGTCCCGGAATCAGTGGGAATCCCGGGGACCACAAGGCCATCGGCAGCAGCCAGATTGCGCCACACTTCGAGAGCCGTCTCGATTGATTTTGCAACGCTTTTTCCCATGAAGCGGCAGTATCATCGCGTTCGGTGTGCCAAATTCTTAGAGGAACTGGTGCAGTGAATTTCCGTCTTGCGGTTTTGGGGAGGTTGCTGAAGCGCCGGGTTCTTGCACGGCAAAGCGCCCGCCATCAGGCGTCGTGACAGGTGTTTGGGCCTCATTGCTAACGGCTACCAGCGGCCGAGCTTGAGCCCTCCGACGGACTCATGGCGCCACAAAGTCATGATCAATTTTCGCCAAACGCGCAGCCACCAGGCGCAACGATGGCCCAACACCCGCATTTGCCGCGTGCGTCGGCCAATCGGCCACGGACGCCCGCACGCGGTCAATGATTGCGTCGATCGACGCCAGGGAAAAGCCGTGGCGTCGGCCCAGGCGCAGAACATGCGCACGGGTCGGGACGCGCCCCTCGCCCTCGATGGCCAACATATGTTCGCCACCAGCGCCTTCAGACCACGTCAGGTCATAGGCCGGGGCCAGTCGCCAATTCCCGGCCGGGTCCATCAGATAGGCATGCTGGCGCGTGTGATCATCGCGGTTGCAGGCCAGGATGTTGAACACCATTCGCGTAAAAGCCTCGCCGACATCGCCATCATGCCGGGTGATCGCCCGAGTGGCGCGCAGAAAACCGTCGTAATCGAGGCTCGGACGATCGGGCGGCGCTTCTGCCGCGCCTGCCAGCGAGACCATGTGGCGGCGCTGCCCCGGCGCAGGCCGATCGAAGCGTCTGCTCGCGAAAAAGGCCGGGCCTTCGCGCGCAGAAATCAGGCGGGTTTCGGCCATGGTCACGCCGGCTGCGCGGGCCATAGTGGCGTAGGCCTGTTCCATTGGCCCCATGTCCACCGGATCGGCAAGCGCGGGAAACTTAACGATCCAACTGGTATAACCGGGTGCTTGCGCGATCTCCGAGGAGGGCTCGGCCTCATCAATGCAGATCCGGCCGTCAGCGACAAAGCCGACGTTGATCTTGGGCCGCGCGCCGCCCGAAGCCCCGCCCAGCGTCGCCAGCATGTCAGCCAGATGACAGTCATCGCCCAGCAGCATGGCGCGGGCATCGGCGGCCAAGGCATCGAGATCGAGCGCAGCGGCATCATCAGGTGGTGTTGTCGCAGGCGCATAGACGAGCGCACCACGTCCGCCTTCCCCGACCAGCGCCAGTTGCTCGACCGGGCTCAGCATTGCCCAGTTCAGCCCATGCCGGACGAGGCGGCGCTGCCAAAGGCGCACGCCCCATCCTTCGGGCAGACTGTCGGCCAGAAAT
>Ga0302157_10004737_pt1 | contig 14698 bp, 13 predicted proteins | sample I_Bog_N3_3_FD_193502 | JGI IMG/M metagenome (GOLD analysis project Ga0302157, IMG submission 193502) | Peat permafrost microbial communities from Stordalen Mire near Abisko, Sweden - I_Bog_N3_3 | ecosystem: Environmental > Terrestrial > Soil > Wetlands > Peat | place: Sweden: Abisko, Stordalen...
CTGCGGGCCGCGATCCGGCGGGGCAAGGTGGAGAGCATCGAGGACTGAAGCCCGGGATACGCACCCCGACGAGCCGGGTCCGTGGCCTGGCACCCCCGGTCCGACCCGATGGCGACCCGGAATCGGCCGACGACGGCAGGAACGCCGGGCCCCGCGATGGTGCCGATCCCCGGTCCGCGATGGTGCCGGTCCCCGGTGGGCGCGGAGCGGCGGTGAGTTGGGTAGCGTCACGACGTTCCTGCAGCCGACCCGATGACTGACGGCCGTCGCCGTCCCGTCCAGATGGAGAACCCGTGCCCCACCCACTCGACGAGTTTCCGATCCACCAGGTGCCCCTGTCGATGGCCGAGGTGGCCACGTCGGACGCCAATGCCTACGACCGGTGGTACTTCAACGCCCATGGAGGTAACGGCGACCCTATGGCGCTGTTCGGATTCGGGCTCTACCCGAACCTGGGCGTCATCGACTCCTTCCTGACCGTCCGCACCGGCGACCGCCAGATCACCGTCCGAGCCTCCGACGCGCTCGGGGACCACGTGGACCGGCTCAAGCCGTCGGTGGGTCCTTTCCGCATCGAGGTCATCGAGCCGCTCGAGCGGCTGCGGTTCGTCTGCGAAGGTGACGATCACGGTGCCGGATGCGACCTCACGTGGACCGCATCGTTTCCGGCGGTGGACGAGGTACACCATCTCTGGCAGCCCGGTTCGCGGGTCGTGCTCGACGCCCAGCGGTTCGCCCAGGTGGGCAGCTGGGAGGGTGAACTCCGCTTCGACGGCACCACCGTGGCCGTCGACCCCGCGGTGTGGATGGGCACCCGCGACCGCTCGTGGGGCATTCGTCCCGTCGGAGAGCCCGCCGCCCCGGCGCGCGACGCCGCTGAGCCCATCGAGGGCTTCTGGTGGAACTACGTGCCCCTGCGGTTCGACGATTTCATGATCGTGGTGATCGTGCAGGAGGATCCCGACGGCCACCGCCGGCTCAACGACGCCGTCCGGGTCTGGCCGGCCGCGTCCGGCCGGCGACCCGAGCAGCTCGGGTGGCCCCGCATCGACGTGCACTACCGGTCGGGCACCCGGTTTCCCGAGGGGGCCACGATCCACCTGACCGAACCCGACGGCACCCCCCTCACCATCGAGGTCGACACGCGGGGCTTCGTGGCTCTCAACGCCGGCACCGGGTACGGGGGCACGTGGACCCACGGTCAGTGGAAGGGACGCGACTGGGTCGAGGGCGTGGACATCGACCTGACCGAACCGGACGTGGCGGCCATGATCCCCTTCGGCCTCCTCGACCACGTGGCCCACGCCACCCTCGGCGACCAGGAGGGTTGGGGGCTGTTCGAGTTGGGCACCTTCGGGCGCCACGACCCGTCGGGCTTCGCCGACTACGGCTCCGTCGCCCCCTGACCGGTGTCGCCCTGGTGGTCGTAGACCTGCTCGACGAGGAGGCGTCGGCCCAGTGGCTACCAGGCCAGAACACCCCAGCGCGACCACTGGTCGGTGGTGGTCGCCGAGTTGAGCTGGGCCCTGAAGGCGTCGAAGGAACCAATGGGCTCGTCGATGGCAGAGCCCAGGTCACCCTCCGGTTTGTCGCCTCCGTCAGGCGAGAGGGCCAGGACCGCCGGTGCGGAGTCGATCGCGCATCACGCCCGGTTGGCCCGCGATTCGACGATCGTGACGGCCTGCTTGTAGGCGTCGGTGTCCGTGTCCTGCCCGAGGCCCTCGGCGATCCGGTCCCCCAGATCAACGTCGACCGCGGACCAGTAGGCGATGACCCGCAGCTGGACCTCGTCGGTGACGTGATCGCTCGCGTGACCGACGATGTTGTTCACCAGGTGGGTGCGTGCGGTGTCGTCCATCACGTCACGGACCAGGGTTCCGGCCTGGGAGAAGTCGTCGTCCTCACGATGCTTCTCGTAGCCGTAACGGCCGAGCTCACCGGCTTCCACCTGCCAGTCCACGCCTCCAGCCCGTTCGGCGTCGGCCTCGGGCCCGCCGTAGGAGTTGGGGGCGTAGACCGGCTGGCCGCCGGCGTGCCGGTAGGTCATGGCCGCGTCCTTGTTGTACGAGTGGACGTCGACCCGGGGGGCGTTGATGGGGAGCTGCTCGTAGTTCGGCCCGATCCGGTGGAGATGGGTGTCGTGGTAGGAGAAGATCCGCCCCATCAGCATCTTGTCCGGGCTGAGTCCGGTCCCCGGGACCAGGTTGGCCGGCGAGAATCCGGCCTGCTCCACCTCGGCGAAGTAGTTCTCGGGGTTCCGGTCGAGCACCATCCGGCCCACCGGGATGGACGGGTAGTCGCCGTGGGGCCAGACCTTGGTCAGGTCGAACGGGTTGAACCGGTACCCGGCGGCGTCGGCGAAGGGCATGACCTGCATCTCGAGCCGCCACTCCGGAGCATCGCCGCCGGCGATCGCCTCGTGGAGGTCCCGGCGGTGGAAGTCGGGGTCCACGGCCGTCATCGCCTTGGCCTCGTCATCGGTGAAGTTCTCGACCCCCTGGGCCGACCGGAAGTGGTACTTGACCCAGAAGCGCTCGCCGTCGGCGTTGATGGTGGAGTAGGTGTGGCTGGAGAATCCGTCCATGTGCCGGTAGGTCCGGGGCGTGCCGCGGTCGGACATGAGGATGGTCACCTGGTGGGCGCTCTCGGGCGAGAGCGTCCAGAAGTCCCACTGCATGTTGTTGTCCCGCAGACCCGTGTCGGGCTGGCGCTTCTGCGAGTGGATGAAGTCGGAGAACTTGCTGGCGTCACGGATGAAGAACACGGGGGTGTTGTTGCCCACGAGGTCGAAGTTGCCTTCCTCGGTGTAGAACTTGAGGGCGAATCCCCGGGGGTCCCGTACCGTGTCCGCGTAGCCCTGCTCGCCGGCCACCGTCGAGAAGCGGGCGAACATCGGCGTGCGCCTCCCCACCTCGGACAGGAAGTCGGCCCGGGTGAACCAGGTCACGTCATCGGTGACCTCGAAGAAGCCGTGGGCGCCGCTCCCCTTGGCGTGCACCACCCGCTCGGGCACCCGCTCGCGGTTGAAGTGCTGCATCTTCTGGACGACGTAGTGGTCGTGCAGCGCGGTCGGCCCGGTGGGTCCGACCGTCAGCGAGTACTCGTCACTCGGGGCGGGGATCCCCGAGTCGGTGGTGGTGGCGGGTGGGTTCATGTCGTCCTCCGATCTCGTACGGAGGTCGTACCCCGATCAGCTCCGGGGCAAACGGAGTGCTCGTGGCCAGCGGCGGGTTCCCGGGTCGCACGGATGGGGCACGCACCGTGCCGGACGCCGACCCGGGGCATGACGCCGACTCGCTGGTCCCGATCGGGACAGCTCCCGCGCTGGCGAATCGGCTGGTGGGACGGGTGGCAACGGCCGGATGGTGCAGGGGGAAGTGGCTCCACGAACTCGATCTTCGAGAGCTCGTGCGTCACCAGGTGTCCGGAGCGACGGCGGGAGTGCAACCTCCCTGCTGATGCGGAGCGGTCCACGCTGCTCCCTCCGACCGGCAGGGCGACACGACTACGACGACCGGCAGGGCGACACGACCACGACGACCGGCCGGCATCCGGTTTCCGTCCTCGGGCCACGACATCCGCTGCCACTGATCCGACTGCGCGGGCTGCTCGTCCAGGTCGCCTCGCCGCACGGTGCCGCGGCGTGCCGGAGTGCCGTCAGATGGGCTGGCCGTCGAGGAGTAGCTCGACGTCGATGTTGCCCCGCGTGGCGTTCGAGTACGGGCACACCTGGTGGGCGGCACGGACCAGCTCGACCGCCGCCTCGGCGTCGACACCCGTGGGCTTCACGACATCGAGTGCCACCGTGAGCTGGAACCCTCCGTCGCCGGTCGGGAGCAGGCCGACGGACGAGTTGATGGTCACCTCACCGATCTCGAGCTTCTGACGGCGGGCGACGGCGCCGAGCGCCCCCTCGAAGCACGCGGCATAGCCCACGGCGAACAACTCCTCGGGATTCGTCCCCCCACCGGCGCCGCCCATCTCCTTCGGCACGCGGAGCTCGACCTCGAGCTGACCGTCGGTGCTCCGGCCGTGACCGTCGCGACCACCGGACACCACCGCGTTCGCCGTATACAGAACCTTTGCCATCGTGCGCTCCCTTGCTCGTCGTTGCTGCATGCGATCCGAGCGACGGAGACCCGTGTGCGGATCCCGTCACTGATCAGGCCGACCGGTCGGCACGTGTGCCATGGTCACGGACACCGGGACCGTGACACGTCCAGCCGTCTGCGTCCCCGGCCTTCCGGCCTGCGCCGGGAAGTGGCGCTCCGTAGATCTCCTGGAGCTCCGTCCAAGGACTCCTCCAGCATAGGGAGACCCCCTTCCCTCCGGTGCGTCCGGCGGATGACCCCGGTGCGTCCTGCGGACACCGGCCGAGCCACCGGGACGATCCGCCCGCGTAGGCTGAGGGCATGCGCGTAGCCGTTCTGGGCATGGGGAGCATGGGGAGGGCCTTCGCCGGAAGAGCCCTCGGTGGCGGCCACGGGGTGACGGTCTGGAACCGGACCCCCGGTCGCGCCGACGACCTCGTGGCCGCCGGGGCCTCCGAGGCCGACTCGGTCGCCGCAGCGGTCGCCGATGCCGAAGCGGTGCTCACGGTGGTGGCTGACGACGACGCGCTCCTCGAGGTCTGCCTGGGACCGGACGGGGTCCTCCAGAACCTGGGTCCGAGCGCCGTCCTCGTCAACATCAGCACGGTGGCACCCGACACGATCCGCCGGGTGGCCGACGTCGCCACCGGGGACCGGGTCGTCGACGCACCCGTACTCGGTTCGCCGGACATGGTGGCGCAGGGTGGAGCGCACTTCTTCGTCGGAGGTCCCCCAGAGGTGGCCGCCGACCTCGAACCGCTGTGGAGCGCCCTCGGTGCGGGCACCACCCACTGCGGACCGGTCGGTGCCGCGGCGACCGTCAAGCTCGTCAGCAACCTGTTGTTGATCACGGGCGTGGCGGCACTCGCCGAGGGGATCGCCACGGCGCGGAGTCAGGGCATCCCCGACGACCTGATCCGGACGGTCTTCTCCGACAGTCCGGTCGTCAGTCTCGCCGGTGTGGTCCGGCTCGACAGCCTCCTCGACGACGCCCACCCGGGGTGGTTCTCCCCCACGCTGGCGCGCAAGGACGTCCGCCTGGCGATCGACCTGGCCGGTCCGGACTCCCTGGGTGTCCAGATCGGGCCGGCCACCGAAGCGCTGTTGTCGAAGGTCATCGACGCCGGCGGCCAGTGGCCCGACTTCACGGCCGTCATCGAAGCGCTGGGCTGAGTCCTCCGCGTCGGCTCCCGGGGGATCGCGGAGTTGGGACCTTCTCCTCTGAACGATTCGGAGACGACGGGCCAGGCTGGGGGTGCACCCTCCGGTGCGACCACGAGACGCACGACAGGAACGGTGTTGCACGATGGCTGGAAAGACCGAACAGATCAAGGGACGGACGGAAGAGGCGGCCGGGAGCCTGGTCGATGACAAGGACCTGAAGGCCGAAGGCGCGGCGGACCGGCGCGCGGGCGAGGCGAACGAGAAGATCGGTCACGCCAAGGACAAGGCCGACGAGGCGATCGAGCACGTGGAGCACAAGCTCGGCGAGATCATCGAGAAGGCCAAGTAGGGCCTGCCCGGGGCGGACGCCGGAAGCGGTACACGGACAGGCACGGCCGCGGCCTTCGGCTCCACGCTGGACTTCGCCGAGGTTGCCGGGCTCCCCACGTTCCCCGGGCGTCGGACCGACGACGGGATCAGGCGCCGATGGCATCCAGTTCGGCCAGGTCGTCGACGGACAGCTCGAGTGCGGCGCTCGCGACGTTCTCCTCCAGATGGGCGACCGAGGACGTGCCGGCGATGAGCAGGACGTTCGGGGAGCGCTGGAGGAGCCAGGCCTGGGCGACGGCCATCGGTGTCGATCCGACGCGAGCCGCCACCTGGTCGAGCGCACCGGACTGCAGGGGCGTGAACCCGCCCAGGGGGAAGTACGGCACGTAGGCGATGCCCTCGGCGGCCAGGGAGTCGACCAGGGCGTCGTCGACCCGGTGGGCCACGTTGTAGAAGTTCTGCACGCAGACGACCGGAGCGATCGACCGCGCCTCGGCGATCTGCTCCGCGTTGACCGTGCTGACCCCGAGGTGGCGGATCAGGCCCTCCGAGCGGAGCTCGGCCAGTGCCTCGAACTGCTCGGCGATCGATCCGGGTTCGGGGCCGTCGAAGGCGCCCATGCGGAGGTTGACCACGTCCAGCACATCGAGGCCGAGATGGTCCAGGTTGTCGTGGACGGCTGACCGCAACTCCTCGGGGGTCCGGGCGTGGGGCCATCCGCCCTCGGCGTCGCGGCGCGCTCCCACCTTGGTCACGATGGTGAGGTCGTCCGGGTACGGGTACAGGGCCTCTTTGATGATCTTGTTGGTCACATGGGGGCCGTAGAAGTCGCTGGTGTCGATGTGGGTGATCCCCAGCTCGACGGCGCGCCGCAGGACGGCCACGGCGCCGTCGTGGTCGGCCGGAGGCCCGAACACCCCGGGACCGGCCAGCTGCATGGCGCCGTAGCCCACCCGGGTCACGGTCGGTCCGTCGGGCAGGGTGAAACTCCCGCCGGGAAGTGTCGTCGTCATGGGTGCGCTCCTCGCGATCGGTCGGGCGGGCGTCCGGGGCGGTCCTCCGCCACCTGCCGCTCGTGCTCCCCTGCAGACTAGGGAGTCGGCCGATCGGCTCAAGCCCACCGGTCGAGCTGTCGATTGTGGTGGAATGTTGCCGCGTCGATCACGGAGAACGGACTGATGGCTGCGAAGAACCCCACCGGTAAGGCGATCCTGAAGGCCTCACTCGGGTTGTTCCGGCAGGATCCCCAGATGATCTGGTTGCCGGTCATGTCGTCGGTGACCGCCGTGGTGGCCTTCGCCGTGGTCACGACCCCGGTGGTGATCGCCCTCGACCACAACGGCATCGCCGTCCTCATCGGCGTGGCCCTCGGTTCCATGGTCGCCACCGTCGCCACCGTCATCTTCAACGTCGCCCTGTGCTTCGCCGCCGCCGACCGGATCGAGGGCCGGACGCCCACGGTCCGGGGATCGCTGGCCAAGGCGTGGACCCGCAAGGGCGTCATCTTCCGCTGGGCCGTGCTGTCGGCCATCGTAGGGACGGCGATCCGCGCCCTCGAGGAGCGCTTCGGGTTCATCGGGGCCCTGGTCGGCTTCGCCGGTGGTCTGGCCTGGGCCGTGGCCACCTTCATGGTCGTTCCGGTACTGGCGTTCGAGAACGTGGGCCCCATCGAAGCCGTCAAGCGGTCCTCGTCGATCTTCAAGGCCCGGTTCGGCACCGTGGCCCGGGGTGGGCTGCGCTTCGGTCTCCTCTTCGTGGGACTGGTGCTCGCCGCCCTCGCCGTGATCACCCTCGGCATCGTCATCTCAGTCGCCAATTTCGCCGTCATCGGTGCCCCGCTGGCGTTCCTCGGATTCGTCGCCCTGATCGGGGTCGGCATGTACGCGACGGCGGCCGGCATGTACATGCGGACGATCCTCTACCGGTTCGCCACCGACCAGCCCATCCCGGATCTGGGCGTCGACGTCTCCCGGACCTTCCGCACCTCCTGAGGACCTTCCGCACGACCTGAGGACCTGCCGCACGACCTGGACCGTACATCCGGAGCACCATCCCGCCGTGGGCGGCGCGACCGGCACCGCCCACACTCCACGGAACCCCACGACAGCGCGGGCCCGGAGAGGAGGATCGGGCCGACCGACGGCACTCGCCGGCCCGTGCGGCCCTCGGCGACCACTGATTCGTGGCGTCACTCTGGAGTGCCATGGAGATCTCCGTGAGTCGCTCGGAGCGCCCCTGGATCTCGGTCAGGTCGTTCTGCTCCAGGACGGAGTCTTCAGCCACCCGCATGATCATCTCGGCCTGTCGGAGGAGCACGGTGCGCTGACCGTCGCTGGTGGTGTTGTGCATGATGACGGAGATGGCATCGATCATCCGGATGAGGACCTCCGCCATGCCACCCGCCGACTGACGGATCTTGTCAAAGGCGCGGTTCACCATGCGGCTGTAACTCGGATCGAATTCGATCAGACGGACCATCCCGCTCTTGCCCCGGTAGATGCGTTGCTCGAGGATGCGGGCGGATACGTCCGACAGGCCTGCCGCGATCCAGTCGATGCACGTCAGCGCGGTGAACGTGTCGTTGACCGCCGGTGACAACGCCCGGATGGCGATCTCCACCAGCTGATCGATGGCGAAGACCGGATCCTGGGTGAGCGTTCGATGGGGCCCGGTGACGTGCGCCTTGTCCAGGGCCGCCGCCACCTGGCCCGCCGCTCCGGCGGGCCAGACGACCGCCAACGGACGGCCGGGAAGGGCGTCCGCCCCGCAGCACCTCAGACGTCGATCCTTCAGCTCAACTTGGCCAGGGCCTCGTTCAGCTGCAGCACGTCGATGTAGCTGGTGCCGAGGAAACCCAGCTGGGCGCCGCGGGTCTCACGGGAGATCAGGGCCCTGAGGGTGGCCGGAGAGATCCCGGTGGCCCCGGAGACCATCGGAATCTCCGCCACCGCATCGGCGGCAGAGATGTCCGGGTCGTAGCCACTTCCCGAGGTGGTCACGAGATCGGGGGTCGGAGTGACGCCCCGCGCCTTCCAGTAGGCGACCAGGGCCTGGGTGTTGCTCAGGAGCACCTTGGACCGGGGACCGAGATTGCTCGCACCGGACTCCCCCGGATTGAGGACACCTGGCTTGCCGGGGATGTTGTTGGCCGCGAGTGGATTGTCCCCACCGCCGGCAACCGGGTTCAAGGAGCCCGCGTAGGGGCCGACTGCATCGGGCCGGCCCTGGAACACGCAGGTTCCGAGCGGGTGACCCGGGCACTTCGCCTGCGACCAATTCTGGCCGATCAGGGTGGAACCGTTGGTGGTGATCGAGCCGTCGGCCTGGTACTTGAAGAGCAGCTGGGACACTCCGGTACCGGCGAACGCATAGACGAAGCCGAGGAACACGAGGCAGAGCACGCACATGACGAGCGAACGGCGGAGGTGGATGAGCATCAGATGGACTCCATCAGTAGGCGTGCAGCGCGACGAGCACGAGGTCGATGAGCTTGATGAAGATGAAGGGTGCGATGATCCCGCCCACGCCGTAGATGAAGACGTTGCGTCGCAGGATCGCGGCGGAACCCGCAGCCCTGAACTTGACGCCGCGCAACGCCAGAGGGATCAGGGCCACGATCACCAGCGCGTTGAAGATCACCGCCGACAGCACCGCGCTCTGCGGGCTGTGCAGCTTCATGATGTTGAGAGGCGCCAGCTGTGGGTAGGTGGCGATGAACAGTGCCGGGACGATGGCGAAGTACTTCGCCACGTCGTTGGCGATGGAGAACGTGGTGAGCGAGCCTCGGGTGATCAGGAGCTGCTTCCCGATCTCCACCACGTCGATGAGCTTGGTCGGATTGGAGTCGAGGTCGACCATGTTTCCGGCCTCCTTGGCCGCGGTGGTACCCGTATTCATGGCCACCCCCACATCAGCCTGGGCCAATGCGGGAGCGTCGTTGGTACCGTCCCCGGTCATGGCGACGAGCTTGCCGCCCTCCTGCTCGGCCTTGATGAGGGCCATCTTCGCCTCGGGGGTGGCTTCGGCCAGGAAGTCGTCGACACCAGCCTCCTGGGCGATGGCGGCTGCGGTGAGGGGGTTGTCGCCGGTGATCATCACCGTGCGGATGCCCATCTGGCGCATCTCGTCGAACTTCTCCCGGATGCCCTGCTTGACCACGTCCTTCAGTTCGATCACGCCCAGGATGTCCTGGCCGTCGGCGACCACGAGTGGTGTGGAGCCGGCACGGGAGACGCGCTCCACGATCTCGTCGAGGTCGGACGGAACCACACCGCCCTCCCCGCTCACCCATCGCTTGACCGAGTCGGCCGCTCCCTTGCGGATCTGGCGCGAGCCGATATCGAGTCCGGACATGCGGGTCTGAGCGGTGAAGGGCACGAACTCGTGGTCGCCCTCGAGCTGACGTTCCCGGATGTCGAACCGGTCCTTGGCCAACACCACGATCGAGCGTCCCTCAGGAGTCTCGTCGGCCAGGGAGGCGAGCTGGGCCACGTCGGCCACATCCTGTTCGGTGTGCGCACCGACGGGATAGAAGTCGGAAGCCATCCGGTTGCCGAGCGTGATGGTCCCGGTCTTGTCCAACAGGAGGGTCTGCACGTCACCCGCCGCCTCCACGGCGCGCCCGCTCATGGCCAGCACGTTGCGCTGTACCAGGCGGTCCATACCGGCGATCCCGATAGCTGACAGCAGTGCACCGATGGTGGTCGGAATGAGGCAGACCAGCAACGACACCAGGATGACCACCGACACCGAGGCGCCTGCATAGTGGCCGAACATCTGCAGCGACACGACCACCGGCAGGAACACGATGGTGAGCACGGACAACAGGATCGTGAGGGCGATCTCGTTCGGTGTCTTCTGCCGGTTGGCCCCCTCCACCAGGGTGATCATCCGGTCGAGGAAGGTCTGGCCGCGCTCCGCGGTGATACGGATCACGATGCGGTCGGACAGGACCTTGGTGCCACCGGTGACCGCCGACCGGTCACCGCCCGACTCACGGATCACCGGGGCGGATTCGCCGGTGATGGCCGATTCGTCGACCGAGGCGATGCCCTCGATGATCTCCCCGTCGGAAGGGACGAGGTCATTGGCCTCGCAGACGACGAGGTCACCCTTGGCCAGCGACGCCGCGGCCACCAGCTCCTCGGTTCCGTCGGGGAGCAGGCGCCGTGCCTCCGTCTCGGACCGCATCCGACGCAGGGTGTCGGCCTGGGCCTTGCCGCGACCTTCGGCCATGGCTTCGGCGAAGTTGGCGAAGATCACCGTGAGGAAGAGCCAGACGGTGATCGACCAGGTGAACGTGCTCGGGTGGGCGATCGCCTCGACGAAGGTGATCACCGTTCCCACGAGCACCACGAACATCACCGGGTTACGGACCTGCTCCGCCGGGTTCAGCTTCTTGACGGAGTCGACCAGAGCGCCCCGGAGGATGTCCCTGTCGAAGAGGCCGCGAGCCTGTGCGACCCCGTGGGCCTCGGTTGCCGGGCCCGGCTGATCTGGTTGGGTGGTGGTGATGGTCATCAGAAGAACGTCCCGTGGCTGAGTTGCTCGACGATGGGGCCGAGTGCGAGGGCGGGGAAGAAGGTCAGGCCACCGATGATGATGATCACACCGATGGTGAGGCCGACGAACATTCCGTTGTCGGTGCGGAAGGTGCCGAGTGACTCGGGCACCACGTTCTTGGCGGCGAGGGCCCCTCCGAGCGCGAGGGCGGGGATCATGATCCCGAACCGGCCGATCAACATATCGATGGCTCCGATGATGTTGTAGAAGCCGGTGTTGCCCGTGAGACCACCGAACGCCGAACCGTTGTTGTTCCCCTGCGACGTGAGGGCGTAGAGGATCTCCGAGAATCCGTGGGGCCCGGCGTTGAGTGGCCCCGCTCGGCCGGCATGGATCGATACGGCGATCGCCGTGAAGACGAGCACGATGATGGGCATGACGAGTGCACCCAGGCCGGCGAGTTTCACCTCCCTGGCCTGGATCTTCTTACCGAGATACTCCGGCGTTCGCCCGATCATGAGCCCACCGATGAACACGGCGATGATGGCGTAGATGAGGATGGTGTACATCCCGCTTCCCACGCCTCCAGGGGTGACCTCACCGAGCATCATTCCGGTCATCAGGCCGAGGCCCCCGACAGGCGTGAACGAGTCATAGGCGCCATCCGCCGAGCCGGTCGACGTACTGGTCGACGACACACCGAACGCCGCCGTGGTCGTATCGCCGAATCGGACCTCCTTCCCCACGGTGTTGCCGACCGTCGAGTGGACCCCGGCCGCGGCGACTGCGGGATTCTGCTGATGTTCGGCATAGCTGGTGAAGCCCACCCAGACGCCGAAGATGATCACCATGGCGGCGAGGAGGGCCACGCCGTGACGGACACTGCCCACCATCTTGCCGAAGGTGTACGTGAGTGCGAAGGGGATGCAGAGGAGCAGGAAGATCGACAGCCAGTTGGTGAGGCCGGTCGGGTTCTCGAACGTGGTGGCCGAGTTGGCGTTCAGGAATCCACCACCGTTGGTGCCGAGCTGCTTGATCGCCTCCATGAAGCCGATGGGGCCCCGGGGGATGGTCTGGGTCACACCGTTCAGCGCGTTGTGGATGTCGATGGGTCCGGACAACGTCTGGACCGCACCCTGCCCCACGAAGATGACGCCCGCGACGAAGGCGATGGGAATGAGCACGTAGAGCATGGCGCGGGTGATGTCGACCCAGAAGTTCCCGACCGTCGGCGAGTTCTTGCGGGCGAGTCCCCGGATGAGCACCAGAGCCACGGCGATGCCGACCGCCGGGGTCACGAACTGCTGGACGGTCAGGGCTCCGATCTGGGAGAAGTACGACATCGTCGACTCGCCGCCGTAGTTCTGCCAGTTGGTGTTGGTCACGAACGACGCGGCGGTGTTGAACGACAACGCCTGGGGCACGGCTCCGAGGTGCTGCGGGTTGAGGGGAAGCGACCCCTGGATGCGGATGATCACGTACGTGAAGGCGATGGAGACGGCGGAGAAGATGACCATGGCCCCCGCATAACGCGTCCAGCCCTGCTCCTGGTCGGACGACGTGCCGAGCAGGCGGTAGACGGGACGCTCGGCCCATCGGAGGTAGTGGACCCTGCCGTCGAACACGGCGGCCATGTAGGACCCGAGGTACCGCCAGGCCAGGCCCAGCGCGATGACCAGGGTGATGATCGTCCAGGTGAAACCCATCTCAGAACTTCTCGGGCTTGAACATCGCGACGCCCAGATAGATGAACATCAGGACGGCGACGCCGAGGAGGATGCCCTGGGTGAGTGTCATACCCGCTCCAATGCCCAGATCAGGCCGAGCATTGCCGCGGCGAACCCGATGATGCCTAGCGCTACGAGGAAATCGCTCATGGGCCAAGTATGCGCTCGCCCGTGTGAACACGATCTCAACAGGAGCCGGAACATCTGAATATTCCGTCAACAACGTGGATTCGTCCGACCACGTTTCGGGATCCGTAGGACAATAGGAGCGTGCGCCGCGCCTTCATTGGATCGATGGTGGGAATTGCCGTGGCGGTGGGCCTCGGATGCGCCCTCCTGCCGATCCACCCCCATGTGAGTGCGGCCACCGCGGGACTCGTCCTGGTCATACCGGTGGTGATCGGAGTGATCATCGGTGGCTTCCGGGCCGGGGTGGCGAGCGTCGTTGCCGGATTCCTGGTCTACGACTACGCCTTCATCCCGCCCTACTACCGGTTGAGTGTCGGAGGGTTGCAGAACTGGGTGGCTCTCGGGGTGTACGTGGCGGTGATGCTGCTCGTCGCCCGGGTGGTGTCCCGTCTCGAGTCCGCACGTCGAGAGGCCCAGCACATGGCGGTCGAGAGCCAGCGTGTCTCCGAGCTCTCGGAACTCCTGGTGGAGGACCGATCCGTCGACGATCTGCTCAAGACGATCGTGCGCACGGTCCGGACGGTGTTCGACATCGCCGGAGTGACGCTCCTCGTTCCGGACGGGGATCGACTCGCCGTCGCCGCCACCGCGGGAGAGCTGCTGTCCCGGGAGGAGCTCCAGGGCCTCGAACCTCTCTCCGGCGTTCCCGTCCGCCTCGACACCGGCCCCGCCGCGCCCGACACGATCCGGACGGTGGTGCTGACGACGGGCGAGGGCCCCGTCGGGATCCTGGCCATGCGAGGGATGGCGGCGTCGACGGAGGACCGGGCCGTCCTGCGTACCTTCGCCAACCATGCCGCACTGGCCCTCGAGCGGGCGCAGCTGCGGGACCGGGCCATGCGGTCGGAATTGCTGGAGGAGATCGACCGGCTCCGGCACGCCCTGGTCGGAGCGGTGTCACACGATCTGCGTTCTCCGCTCGCCACGATGAAGGTGGCCTCGTCGATCCTCCTCGACCCTCCCTCCCCCCTGTCGGCCTCCGACACGTACGAGCTGCACGAGCTCATCGATCTCGAGGCTGACCGGTTGACCAGGCTGGTCACCAGCCTCCTCGACATGACGCGCATCGAGGCCGGCGTGCTGAAGGTGCGGAGTGACCGGGTCGCCGTCGACGACCTCGTCAGCGACGCCGTAGTGGCCCTCCGATCGGCCCTGGGGGACCGGCAGGTGGACGTCTCGATTCCGGCCACCCTGCCGGACGTGAACGTGGACAGGGTCCTGATCGGTCAGGTCCTCGCTAACCTGGTCGAAAATGCCGATCGTCACGCGCCACCTGACACCAGGATCTCCATCGCAGCCGGTACTCAGGACGGCCGAGTAGTCGTGTCCGTCACCGATGCCGGACCCGGCGTCCCCGACCAGGAGCGGGAGGCCGTCTTCGACCGCTTCGTCCGGTTCGACACCGGCGGACGCGCCGGTCTGGGTCTGACGATCGCCAAGACGTTCGTCGAAGCACACGGTGAGCACATCTGGGTGGACGACGGGTACGACGGCGGGGCCCGATTCGCCTTCTCGATGCCCATCGCGGCGTCCGACGGCAGCGAGGACTGAGGGGCGATGGCGAAAGTGCTCGTCATCGACGACGATCCATCCCTGCTGCGGGCGCTCCGGCTCAGTCTGCGGGCCGGTGGCCACGACGTGATCACCGCGGTCAACGGTGAGCAGGGGATGTCGCAGAGCGCCCTCACCTCTCCC
>Ga0302157_10004750_pt1 | contig 14669 bp, 11 predicted proteins | sample I_Bog_N3_3_FD_193502 | JGI IMG/M metagenome (GOLD analysis project Ga0302157, IMG submission 193502) | Peat permafrost microbial communities from Stordalen Mire near Abisko, Sweden - I_Bog_N3_3 | ecosystem: Environmental > Terrestrial > Soil > Wetlands > Peat | place: Sweden: Abisko, Stordalen...
GTTCGGCGGAGAGTGTCTTGGTGAGGGAGATGAGCGCGCCTTTGCTGGCGGCGTAGTCGGCGTGGAAGGGGTCGCCGCGCTGGCCGGCGGCGGAGGCGACCAGGACGATGTGGCCGCGGGGGGCCTCGATGGGGCCAGCGGCGTTCTCCGCAGGCGAGGGTCGCGTGAGCATGTGGGCGGCGGCGGCCTGGACGAGGCCAAAGGCGCTGTCGAGATTGGTGGCGAGCGTGTTGCGCCAGCGGGCAGGGGTGATTTCGGCAGCGGGTGCGTCGTCGGGCCAGACGCCGTGGTTGACGATGAGGATGTCGAGGTCTCCGAAGGCAGCGAGCGTGCGGGCGACCAGGGCCTGGCCGTCCTCGGGCGTGGTGAGGGACTGCTGGAGGGCGAGGCAGTGTGTGGGGCCGCCGAGTTCGGCGGAGAGGGCTTCGGCCTCCGCCCGTGCTGCGCGGTAGCTGAAGGCGACGCGGGCTCCGGCCTGGCGGAAGAGGCGCACGGTGGCAGCGCCGATACCCCGCGAGCCTCCCGAGATGAGGGCAGTGCGGCCGGTGAGGGTGAGCGGTACGCCAGGGATGGGAGTGTTGGACATCGGATGATTTTACGGTGTGGCGGCGCAGCCGCTTAGAACCTAATGAGGTGGAGGGTCAACCAAGGAGGGTCAGGTGCGACTTAGAAGAGGGCTTCGGTGCGGCGAAGGTTGCCGGCGCTGCCGATGTTGGCAAGGGTGAAGTTGAAGCGGTAGGTGCCGTCGTCGCGCACGGTGCCGAGGTTGTACTTGCGGTACTCGATGGTGAGGCCGCAGCAGTTCCAGTTGTAGCTGGTCTGGAGGGTGACGTACTGGGCGCTGTCGAGCTTGAGGTCGATGCCGGCACCGCCGGCGGCAGCGAGTCCGGTGCGGCTGGGGGCGCCAAAGCCGAGCAGCAGGCGCATCTGCGAGAAGTTCGATGTGGCGGAGCCAGTGAGGGTGTTGTTGGTGATGTTCTCTGTATAGAAGCGGCCGGGGGCATTGAGGCCGGCGAAGGAGAAGCCGCCGAAGACGCGACCTTCATGCACGTCAAGATAGACATTGGAGCTGTTGAACTTGGCCGCGCCGGTGTCGTAGTCGAAGTCCCAGCCGAGGTCGGTATGGCTGGAGGTGCGAAAGCGCATGCGGGAGACGACGGGCGAGACATTGCGCGGCTCGGTGAGGAAGGCGATGCCGGAGAGCGCGAGGGTAGAGTCAAAGATGTTGCGGCGGTTGTTGATGACCGCGCCGCCGAAGAGCTGGTCAAAGAACAGTTTCTGGGTGACGGTCCAAGTGAACCACTCCTGCTGCGCGGGCGGGGCGGCATCCTGAGCGCAGGAATCGCGACGCCGGGCGTGGGTGCGGGTGGGGGAGTCCGGCACCATGACGGAGGAATTGGGAATGCCGTTGGCATCGACGCCGCCCTCTTCTGTGGGGTTGAGGACGTCGCGCGGCTCGGGCTGCTCCGACTCGTTGGACTGATCGGGCGCGGGGGACGCCGGACATCCGGGGCGCGACTTTGCGAGCTTCCCGCGGGGGCGGAAGTACAGGTGCTGGGTGGCACCGTACTGGAGCTCGTTGGTGTTGCTGACGAGGTCGGTGGTGTCAAAGCGGAGCACGCTGAGGAAGTTGCCTACGCCCTTGACATCGCGATAGACCAGTTGGGATTCGATGGTGTGGCGCACCTGGGGGCCGAGCAGCCAGCGGAGGCTCTGGGGCACGGTGAAGGTGCGCTCGACGACGGGCGGGCGAATGTCGATCTTGATGTCGACCTCGGCTCGATTGAGACCCTGCACCAGCTCGATGGGCACGGCCCCGTTGCCGTAGGGGGCCTTGCGCGAGCGCGAGTAAGCGGTGTCCTCAAAGGCGATGCTAGAGAGAATGTGCCAGCCGGCAAAGGCCAGCGGCAGCGCCAGCTCCGGGCGCAGGTCCAGACGCTCGATGATGCCGGAGGAGACGAAGTTGGGCTGAATGCGTTTGAGGCCAGCGACGGACGTGTTCAGGCTCCAGAGCAGCGGGGTGTGGGCGATGGGGTGGTCGACAGCGGTGAAGTCCAGCGATGGCGCATGGAAGATCTTCACCTCCTCCCCCTGGGTGTTGTTGGTGGGTACGACCTTCAGGCCCTGGTAGCGGTCCGTGCGCGCGTCCAGCGAGAGGCCGTTGCTCTGGCGCGCGACGTAGATGATGGAGGTGATGTCGGAGCTGACGGCCTGGTTGAAGTTCTCGGTGAAGGCCTGGCGATAGACGTAGGTGCTGAGGTACTCGGCGTCCGCAGCCACGCGGGTGTGGGTGTCGAGCTGGCGGCGGAAGCCGGCGGTGACATCCTCACCGCCCTGGTTGGTGTAGACGTTGGTCGCAATGCCCTGCCGGTTGACGCTGGGTGCGACGAAGCCGCGGTCCTGCAGAGCGGAGAAGTGAGCGGTAAGGAAGTCGTCGCCGGGGCCGCGATAGCGGAAGGTGCCGTTCTCACTGAAGCCGCGCAGCGAGTAGTAGAGTGTGCCGATGGTGAGGTCTGCGGAGCGGCCAAGGGTGAGGTACGCCTGCTCACCGAGGGTGAGGCCCTTGGAGCCGGTGTTCTGGCTGGCGCTGGAGTAGCCGAGCACGGGAATCAGCAGGCCTGACTGGCGCTGCGTAGTGTCGACCGGATGGGTGACATAGGGCAGAAACAGCACGGGAATGCCCATGAGCTTGAAGGTGGAGGCGACGGCGCGGGCCTTACCGTCGCTGAGGTCGAAGCGGCGGCCCAGCAAGAGCCAGTCCGGGTTGGGCATGAGGCAACTGGTGACTGAGCCGTCATAGACGATGTAGTCCTGCGGGCCGGTCTTGACGACCATGCGGCCGCGAAACAGGAAGGGGTTGGAGTTGAGATAGGACTGGCGCGGCACGCTGGAGATGCCGATGACGTTAGTGTTGACCCGAGGCGCGTTCGAGGCGTCGGTGAGGCCCCGCACCTGGACGGAGCCGGTGACATCGTAGAAGCGGCCGGTCTGGCTCTTGATGTTGTAGGTGCCGTGCGAGGCCTCAATGGATTCGTCGTTGCCGCCGCCGGTCAGGTGCACGTGGCCGTCGGCGAGGACATCGCCGGTGTCCGTGTTGTAGCTGATGCGGTCGGCGCGGAGCACGTGGTCGCGGTAGTCGATCTCTACATCGCCGGTAAGGATGTAGGTGTCGTCCTGTTTGGTCTGGGTGTCGCTTTGGAGCACGGCGCGGTCGGGGGTCTTGTCCGGCGGCAGTTGCGTTGCGCGAGGGATGCCTGCGAGATCGTCAGTTTGTGCGGAAGGCGCATCGGGAAGAGAAGAACTTCGCGCAGCGGGGGGTGTCTCGCTCGGTACGCTTTGTGCAGTTAGAGATAGATGGCCGCCGAGAAGCGCGATGATACTTAGGTACAGATGGGCGAGCCGCGCAGTCTTCGCAACTGCGTTCGGTACGCGCCCGGAGAGTGTGCGGGGAGAGTCTCCGGCGAGGGCTTGAATGGGTCGGTGCACTGGATTGAGATTAGACGATTGTAGAACCGTGCCGGCGAAATATCGGAGGGCGACTCTGCGGAGTTGGCCGCGCGGGAGGTTTCAGGTGGAAGTGCTATGAGTAGCTCGGCCCAACTCGATCCGGTCTCCGAGCCGCAGGATCTATTTGCCGGTGGCGAGGGCAGCGCCGCGGTGCTGAAGCAGTTTGCCGCAGAACGGCTGGCCGCGCACCGCAGCCGTCGCGGTCTTGTCGCCGGCAATTCGGCAGTGGTGGAGCAAGACACGACGGCATCTCTGGAGGACCGGGTGCCGGGCGCGGCGCGGGTGCGCGAGGCCGTCGCCGCGCGCTACCAGCAGTCGCTGAGCTATCACGAGTACCTTGCGGCCGAGGCGGAGCGTTCGATGCAGCAGGCGCGCGCGGAGGCGGAGATCGCCGCGCGCAATGCAGAGGCCGTGGAGGCTGCGCAGACGCAGCTATTGGAAGAGCTGCGGCAGTGGCGCCAGCCCGCAGCGGAGCCCGAAACCGCGGCGGCGAAGCTGAACGTGCGTCTGGATGAGGCGATTGCGCTGCGCCCGGTGGCCGTGGCCCGGCCGCCTACCCCGCTGCCTGTTGCGCCTCCTGCGGTAGTACCGTCGCCGCCCGCGAGGCTGCTCGATCCGGCGGAACTGGCCGAGCAGATGGAGGAGATACAGAGTCTCGACGAGGAGATTGTCTTCCGCCTGGACCCTGAGTTCGCCGAGCACCATATTGAGCCGCTGCCGCTGCAGGCGAACATTCTGGAGTTTCCGCGCCTGCTGGTGGCCCCGCGCAAGGCGCGTCCGCGCTTGGCCGAAGGCCCGCTGCGGGACGACGCAGAGCTGGATCCGGAGTACCAGTTGCGCATCTTTGAGGTGGAGACCGAGCAGATTGCGACGGCGCCGGAGCCAGCGGAGGCGGCAAGCTTTGCTGACGCGCCGGAGTGGCAGAGTTTGCAGCTCGACGCGAGCCCTGCGGCGAGGTCGGCCGCCGACTTCGTGGTGGAGGACGAGCCTGCGGTGTATGAGTCTGCGACGTATGACCCGGCGCAGTCAGCCATCTACACCCAGCCCGTGAAGAACGCACCGCTGCACACCGCGCGTCTGGCGCGGCGGCTGCTCTCCGCTGCGGTGGATGGCTGCCTGTTGTGCGGAGCGTGGATCGGCTTTGCGTGTCTGGCGATGGTCACCGCCGGGCCGTCTCTGGCGCACCTGACACGGCCACTGCTGGGCGGCGTGGCTGCGGCGTCGCTGCTGGGGCTGTATGTGGCATACCACCTGCTGTTCTTCAGCTTCGCCGACGCCACTCCTGGTATGAACTACGCCCACCTGGACTTCTGCACCTTCGGCAATGAGAACCCCACGCGCGCCGCACTGCGCCGGCGCATCTGGGCGACGCTGCTGGCCGCTGTGCCGCTGGGCCTGGGCCTGCTGTGGATGATGATGGACTACGACCATGTGGGGTGGCATGACCGCATGTCGAAGATGTATCCGCGCGAGTACTAGAAAGCTAGCCGGCATCTTCTCGCAGCTATGGAACGCAGCCTTACGGCATCACCGCGCCTGCCCTAATCCACTCGGTGACGGTCGCGATGTCGGCGTCCGAGATTTTGCTCTTGGGGGGCATGGGCATGGGATCGTTGGCCGGGCCTTCGTGGCGGATGAGCGCGATCAGCAGGGACTGCTCCGGATGGCCGGGGACAAGGACCGCGCCGTCGTGGCCGCCGCGCATCAGGCCGTCTTTGCTGTCCAGGTGCAGGCTGCCGCGGTGGTTCATGCCGCCGTGGCAGCGGTAGCAGTTGTTGGCGAAGATGGGCTGCACGCGCTGGGTATAGAACTCCGGCGAGTTGGAGGCCGGGCCGCTGTTGGACTGCGCCCGCACCGCCTGGGATGGTTGCCAGCTCACGGCGACCGTGGCCAGACCGGCCGCCGAGACGGCCAACACAATTCTTCTTGCGTACAGATGCATCTCGTGATCTCCAGTTTGGATTTAATGTATCGCGAAAGTGACCGGCTGCTCCGTACCCGGCTTGCCACTCCCGCGGCGGGGGCGGGAACGATAGCCTGAAAGAGCTCTGGTGGTGTGAACCGCCCATGACATGCAGCCGAACTCCACAACGCAGCGACGGATGCTCCGCCGCCTGCACCGCGCGCGCGCCGGGCTGTTTGCCGTCGCGGTGATCTTCTGCGCGCTGCTGGCACTGGCCGCGCCGACGCGCTCTCCGCGGCCACGCCCGACGGCGGTGCATGCGCAGCAGGGCTCCGCACACGCCCGAGCGAAGGCCCGGGCGGGCGTACCCAGGACCGGACGTAGCTTGTCCCTATCCAGATCCCCATCCAGGCGGTCCGCCGAGAGGGTGCTCACCCCTGCGCGACGGGTGCGGCAGCATCGCGGAGGGGTGGCGGCTCCGCGCCGTGTTCTGGTGGCGACGGTGAGACGACGCGATCCCGCTGCGGACGCGCGCCGCGCCGCTGCGCTGACGTCAGCACAAGTGGCCGCCAGCATTGAGGCCAGCGTATTGCAGTCGAGCGGGAAGGCCTCGCGACCGCCGGCTGCTGCGCAGACTGCGCTCGAAGCCGCTGTGCCGCCGCCGGCTGCGCCGATCTCCGAGGCAGCCGAGATAGAGGAACTGGCGCATCCCACCCGCAGCGAACTCGCGGAGGAGGCGGTGCAGCCGCAGCTTCTGCCGCAGCTCTATGTGCAGGCAGGACACCTTATGGTGCCTGCGCCGCTGCGTGGATCGCGCGAGGTGCTGGTCCACCAGAACACGATGGCCGACGATGAGGGCCTGTCACGCATACGGAACGACGCCGAGCTGAACCATCTGCGCGGTCTGCGCCTGCTGGTGGACTTTCCGGTGAGCGAGAGCCTGCATCTGAATCCGGCACTGCCCGCCAACCGGCGCTGCGCGCGGCCATGGACGGTGCGTTTTGCGGCGGACATTGCGCACGCCTTCTATGCGCGGTTCGGCGAGCCGCTGCAGGTGAATTCCGCGGCGCGTACGGTGGCGTACCAACGGCGGCTGCAGCGCAGCAACGGCAACGCCGCGGCGGTGGAGGGCGAGGCCGCCTCGCCCCACCTGACCGGGCAGGCCATCGACTTCGGCAAGCGAGGCATGAGCGAGGCGGAACTGGCGTGGATGCGCGCGATGCTGCTGCCGCTGATGAGCTCCGGCAAGATCGATGTGGAAGAGGAGTTCCAACAGGCGTGCTTCCACATCAGCGTGTACCGCAGCTACCTGCCGCCGGCGCGCAAGCGCGGGGTGGCTCGCGCTGAGGTTGCGCAACTGCATCGGGCAGAGTAAAAGGCGCAAGTGAATGCAGCGAAAGAGGCTCCCCACCTGGGGAGCCTCTTTTATGGCTGGCGGTGTTGTGGGGACGCAGCCAATTTTGGGAGTCTCGTAAAAATTCAGTGTCTTGGGAGGCGGGAAATCAGCTTTTTCTGCCCAGAAAAGCAAATTCAAAAATAATGTTTGACAATCGTATTGTTTTCGTTCTACTCTGGTGATGGAAACGTCTAACTCAAAGGAGATATACCATGCGCTTTGCGATTCTCAGCTCCCTCGCCCTGCTTCCCGTTCTGGCTTATGGCCAGGCGGCAGTCCCTGCTGGATCCCAGACGCTGGCCAGCGTCTCCCAACCGAATCTGGTTCACGCCTCCGCCCCGGCTGCGACCGCGGCTCCCGCGGGCATTGCGGTTGTGCCGGTCACCTACCGCGATGTGATTCACACGCGTCTGAACGCCGACCTGCGCGACCAGCGCAGGGCGGGCGAACTGGTCACCAACTTTTACGGCGATAACTCGAATGGTGACAATCGGGTCCAGGTTCCTCAGCTGATCCACACGGTGGGCCGTACGCTGCCGCTGGCGCAGATCCAGGACCCGGCGAAGGCTGAGGTCTCGGTACACGTGATTGTGGATCCGGCGGGTGTTCCGGAGTTCTCGTCCATCACGCGTTCGGCGGGCCCGCAGATCGACAATGCTACGCTGGCTGCGGTGCGCGAGTACCGCTTCCAGCCTGCGAAACTGGACGGCGTTCCGGTCGAGTCCGACCTGACGCTGACGATCCATCTGGAGAAGAACTAAGCACTGCGAATGTGGGTGCCTCATCCTCGACCGACAGCTCTATCGTCGGGCAGGGTGGGGTGCCTTTTCGCTTTAAGGAAGCTCTGACTAAGTCTCCGTAGCCGAAGCATCCTCTCCCTCCGGGGCTAAAGCCCAAATTTACCTGGGCCTCTTACGTACGGGCTGAAGCCCGTACCTTTCAAAGCCACCTTGCGGCCGAGGTGTCCTCATCTCTCATCGCTCATCCCTGTTCCCTAATCCCTGGGTTGCAGTTTGATGGGTCCCCTAGGAGTGGGGCGGATGGCCTCGAGGTTCTCGGGGGCGTCCGAGTGGATGCCGAAGTCCCACACATCCAGGTTGAGCGACTGTGGGGGAAGCACTTCGACAAGCGCGTACTCGCCGAACTCCAGGGGCTGCTCCGGGGTGAGTTTGAGCCAGCGTCCGCCGGGCTGGGGCTCCTCGCGCAACTCGATGACGTCGGGCTGGGGGCGGTTGGCGCCGAGCAGGTTGAGGCGAAAGCTTTCGACGTCGCGGACATCCTGACGGGCGTCGACGCGCTCGATGACGTAGTCGCTGGACTCGGCACCGCCGCTGGAGGCCTCGCGCTCCTTGATGTCTCCGGCACCGTGGGTGGCGACGGTGAGGGCGTTGCCGCCGCTGGGGTCGGGGTCGTCGCCGATGCGGACATAGAAGATGGGGACGGGCACGTGCAGCTGGATCTCGGAGCGAGGCCCGGCGATCTCAAAGATCTGGTGCGGGCTGGAGCCGGGATGGATGGCCTTCTTCTGCACGGCGTGGGCGGTCTCCTTGTTCAGGTCGCTGCCCTCCTGGGGCACGGGCACAAGTTCCGGGATGTCCTCAAAGGTGTCCAGCACGAGCACGCTGCCTTGGTCGGGGAGTCGCAGGCCGGGCTTGATCTCGAGGGTGAGGGCGGCGCGCGCGGCCTCCTCGCGGGCGAGTTCGGGGCTAAGCACGGGCGGGCCACTGTCATTGCCGGCGGTATGGTCGTGCGTCCAGCGGACGGTGGCGGCGAGGTCGACCAGCGCGAGCGGAACGTCCTCGATGGCGCCGTTGCGTTCGGCGCTCTTGTAGCGGACGATGTCGCCGACGATCTGGTAGTTCAGCACAATCTGGTAGGTGCCGTCCTTCATGATGAGGCGGGTGCGGCCGCGCTCGGGCTGGGTGAGGGTGTCAGGGATGTCCATGGGATGCCGCTGCGCACGCGCTGAGCCCGAAGCAAGCGCGAGAACCAGACCCACGCAGATGGTGGTGGTTCGCATCGGTGTTGGCTTGATCCCCATTCGCTCTATTAGACGCCAGCACCCGGCTGCGGGGAAACAGGCTAGCTTCCCTTCCTGGGCACCTTGGCACCCTTCTTGCGTGCCTCAGAGAGGCCGATGGCGATGGCCTGCTTCGGGTTGGTGACCTTCTGTCCGCTGCCGCTCTTGAGCTTGCCCTGCTTCATCTCGCGCATCTCGGTCTCCACCTGTTTGCCGGCGGCGGGGCTGTACTTGCGTGTGGACTTTTTCGCTGCTTTCTTCGTTGCCTTTTTCTTCGTTGCCATGGTGGGTGAAACCTCCCAGCACGTTGGAGGACGAAGTCTACGGCTTCGTTGCTTGGCCGGTAGCGCGGCGCGGGTGGCGTAGCGTGTACCAGCGGGTGAAGACGGCGGCCACGCCGAGCAGCACGGCCAGCGCCCACTCGGCGGCGTGGCGCGTGGGTTTGCTGTTGCGGGCGGCGTAGGCTGCGGTGAGGTCGTCGGCGAGGCCGGGGATGGTGACGGCGCGGAAGTTGTCCGGCGTGACGGGCAGCGAGCCGAAGACACGCGCGGGCGAGGGCGGCGTGCCGTCGCGGTCCTTGGGGATGGCGGCCATCATGGCGTTGACCTCGGCGTCGCGCGGGTCGTTGAAGTAGGCCATGTCCGCTGTGTTGGGAAACAGCGTGGAGGCACCGGTCATCTTCTGCTCGATGGCGGCGATGCCGTCCTGGCAGACGCCGAGGGTGTAGTAGCCGCCGAAGGGAAGCTCGGGGTGGTCGGCGTGCTGGTGCATGTAGGCGACGGTGAGCAGGCCGGCGAGGCGCGTGACCTCCACGGCCTGCGCGCCGGTGTAGGTGTGCGCGTTGCGCTCCAGCACCCAGGGCTGATCCTGCAGGTCCATGGTGCGCCACTCGGATTTGCCGTCGTCGCCATAGTAGTAGCTGACGTCGGCATTGATCAGCGGTCCACGGATGTGCCACTCGTACTCAGCATGCACGGCAGGGACGAGCAGATGGCGGCCGTGGCTGTGCGGGATGACGATCTGCGAGTCAATCCAGAAGGGTGCCATCACGTCTTGGCCGTTGTAATGGAGGTGGGCAAAGTTGGCGAAGTAGCGGGCGTCGTCGACGGTGACGGTGTGGCCGGAGGCTTGGAGGTCACGGATCACCAGTTCTGGTGTCCGCGCCTGAAGGTTTAGCTTGTCCTCCACTGCCCCGGTAATCCCGGCTTCGCGGCGTTCGACGTCTAGCGCTTCGTATGACCTCGGCACAGAGAACGGTTGTGTGTCGTCAAGCTCATTCGCTGCTAGTCGATTCAACACATCTGCCAGCCGCTGCGACTCCGCGTGTTCCGGCGCGAGTGGGCTCGGTCCATCGCCGTGTATGACACCTGCGCCGAGCGGCGTCATCACGCCCTCGGTTGGGAAGCCCGGCAACGTCGATGGCTGATCAAGCGAGACGGTCTGCGCCTTGTCGAGGGCGTAGGGCCCGAGGTCGAGGAACTGGCTGGCCTGCGCGCTTGTGGTCTCTTTGTGCTGAACGATTTTGGTAACGATGGCGAGCGTGGGATTGATCTCGCGCATGGGCCAGCCGGGAAAGCGGTCGAGGCCCTGCCAGTCATTGCCGAGCACGCGCTTGCGCAACTCGTCGACGAGTGCGGGGGTCATGGGCAGCGGCGATTTCTTACTGCCGTCAAGCTGGGCGAGGATGCCCTGGGTAAAGCCGGGGCGCGCGGAGAGCTGGCGCATCATCTGCGACAGCAGGATGGTGTTGGGCGGCATGGGTGTCTCCGGCACGACGTAGGTGCGGTGACAGCCGGAGGCCGCGAGCAGCGTGCAGAGCAGGGTGAGTTTGCGGGGCTGGCGCATGAGAGAACAGCGTACACCCGGAATTTTCGTTTGCGTACTCCGCCGTGGGAACAGCATCCAACGCAGTATGAGATTTTTGGGCTGCTTGTGACCGGCGCGAGCCAACTGACGTACTCGGGGATTGGCCTTGCTGTGTTTGGGCAGCAGTTCTGCCTGCCGGTGCCGTCGATGCTGCTCTTGATGACCGCCGGGGCGCTGGCGGCCGATGGGCAGGGGCATCTGCGGCTGTCGCTGGTGGTGCTGTCGGGCGTGGCCGGCTGCCTGGCGGCGGACGGCTTCTGGTTCTGGCTGGGGCGGCGCTGGGGTGGCGGAATCATTCGCGTGGTGTGCAGCCTGACCGCAGATCCGCGTGCCAGTCGCGAGCGTTCCAGCAGGATATTTGCACGCTGGGGGCTGAAGCTGCTGCTGGTGGCGAAGTTTATCCCAGGGCTGGATGGCATCTCGCCGCCGCTGGCGGGCGCGGAGGGTGCGTCTGTCGGTAACTTCATTGCCTACGACACCGCGGGTTCGCTGCTGTGGAGCGGCGCCTATGTGCTGCTGGGCTTTCTCGTCTACCGCCAGTTGGACCTGGTGATGCACGGCGTCCAGCGCTTCGGAACGGTGCTGGGAGTGGTGGTGGGCGTGCCGCTGGCGGCGTATGTGGCGTGGCGGGGGCTGCACCTGGTGCGCATGATCCGGCACCTGCGGCTGCGGCGCATCAGCCCGGCGCTGTTGCAGGCAAAGATCGATGCGGACGGGCGCCTGGCTATCTTCGACCTGCTGCACTATGAGGCGCAAGGGGCAGAGGTCGCAGGCATTCCTGGCTCCATCCGCGTGGACCCGGTGCGGTTCCGTATTTCGCCGAACGTGCAGATCCCGGATGACATCGATATCGTGCTGTACTGCTCCTCGCGCAACGACTTTGTGAGCGCGCGCGTGGCGGAGGCGCTCGAGAAGCGCGGCGTGAGCAGCGTGTGGGTGCTGGAGGGCGGGCTGGAGGCCTGGGAGCTGGACGGACGGCCCGTGACCACGAAGTTGAAGACGCCCGAGGAGATCGCCGCGCGGCTGGGGATTGTGCTTCCGCCGGAGGTCCGGCTGCGGAAGAGGGAAGCTGCATCGTGAACGCGCGCAGCTAGTCTAACCATCATGCAGATTGGAATCGACAGCTTCGCGGCGTGGAGCGTGGGCGGCGACGGCCAGGCGGCTACGCCAGTGGCCGCAATGCAGGAACTGGTGCAGCGCGTGGTGCGCGCGGAGGAGTGCGGGCTGGATGTCTTCGGCATCGGCGAGCACCACCGCAAGGATTTCCTGGACTCGGCGCCGGCGATGATCCTGGCCGCGGCGGCGAGCGTGACCAAGAGGATCCAACTGACCAGCGCCGTCACGGTGCTGAGCGCGGCCGACCCCGTGCGCGTCTTCCAGCAGTTTGCGACGCTCGATCTGCTGAGCGACGGGCGCGCCGAGATGGTGGTGGGGCGCGGCAGTTTTATTGAGAGCTTTCCGCTCTTCGGGCTGGCGCTGGAGGACTACGACGAGCTGTTTGCAGAGAAGCTCGACCTGTTGCTGGAGATTCGCGACAACGAGAAGGTCTGGTGGGAGGGCAAGCACCGCGCCAAACTCACCGGGCAGGGCGTCTATCCGCGGCCCGTCGAACGCGCAAGCGGCGCCAAGCTGCCCATCTGGCTTGGTGTGGGCGGAACGCCCGCATCCTTCGCTCGCGCCGGTGCGCTGGGACTGCCGCTGATGGTAGCCATCATCGGCGGCGAGACGCACCGCTTCCGTCCGCTGGTCGATCTCTACCGCCAGGCCGGCGCACGCGCGGGCTTCGCACCGGAGCAGTTGAAGGTCGGCATCCACTCGCTGGGCTACGTCGCGGAGACTGACGCCGATGCCGCCGATGCGTTCTTCCCCGGCTACGCCAAGACCTTTGGCCAGGTCGGCAAGGAGCGCGGCTGGGGCGGCGTGACGCGCGCAAACTTTGAAGCCGTCATCGGCCCCACAGGCGCGCTGCTGGTGGGCTCGCCGGAGAACGTGGCCGAAAAAATCCTGCGCTTCAGCGAAGCACTCGGCGGCGTCTCGCGCTTCACCTTCCAGATGGACGTCGGCGCTCTGCCGAACACGAAGCTGCTGCGGGCGATTGAGTTGATTGGTGAGAAGGTTAGGCCTGGCGTGCTGAGGGGATAGCATAGGCAAAGAACTGTGGAACAAACTATGACGGGTGTCCGTATCAGGCGCAGAGGGAGATATCTGTGACGCAACGAGCAGATGCAAGGCTGGCGGGGGTTGCGTATCTTAGCTACATCATATTTACGATGTCGAGCTCGATTCTCTTCGAGAAGACCACGTCGGGCGCTGATGTGGGACAGACACTGGCGACGCTTCGCCAGATGATGTCGACGGCGCGTGTGACCGTGCTGCTCGATCTACTGCAGATCGTCTGCGCGATGGTACTGGCTGTAACGCTCTACAGGCTCGTGAAGACGGTCAGCCCCACCCTGGCGCTGTTGGCGATGACGTTCCGGATAGGCGAAGGTCTGCTGGGAGCGCTGCCGCTGCTGAGCAAGCTTGAGTTAATGCGGCTGGCTTCGAGTTCTGTTGGCTCGGCGGACTACCTCACGCGCGGAGGCGAGTTATTGCACCGGCCGGACCATGGCTTTAGCGAGTTCTGTTTCGTGGTGGGTGGGTTTGTGTTTGCCTGCCTGTTCCTGCGTGGCCGACTCATCCCGCGATGGATGGCCTGGACCGGCGTGGTGACAATTGGCGTTCAGCTGATCTGCGTTCCACTGCATATCGCCATGATCGTTCCTGGCTCTGTCGTGAACCTGCTTTGGATGCCAATCCTGCTCTACGAAATCCCGCTGGGGGTTTGGCTGATCGTCAAGGGCACAGCGACGCGAGAGCCGGGGCAAGCCTAGGCGTCGAGTTTCTTGATGACGAGTTCGTTGAGGAGCGCTGGGTTGGCCTGGCCTTTGCTCAGCTTCATCACCTGGCCGACGAAGAACGCCGCTACCGTGCGCTTGCCACCCTTGAACTGCGCCACCTGCGCGGGGTTGGCGGCGATGACCTCATCGATCATCTTCTCGAGCGACGAGCTGTCCGAGATCTGCTGCGGCTTGTCGCGGTCGTAGACGAAGGCGAAGTCGCGGCCTTCGGTGAAGCAGGTGTCGAGAAGCTGCTTCAACTGTTTGGACGAGATCTCGCCCGCCTCCGCAAGGTCCGCCGCGAGCACGATGCCGTCCATGCTCACCGACGAGTGGTCGAGATCGATCTCCGCAGCGCGCAGGCGCATGGTGATCTCGCTCAGCAGAATCGACGCCACGCGCTTCGCGCTCTTCGCAGACTTCGCAGCGATCTCAAAGCGGTCGCCGAGAACGCGGTCGGTGGTGAGCGTCGCGGCATCCTGCGCGGACAAGCCGAACTCCGCAACCATCCGCGCGCGGCGCGCCTCCGGCAGCTCCGGCATCGCGGCGAGAATCTGCTTCTGCCACTCCGCGCCGACAACCAGTGGTGGAAGGTCGGGCTCCGGGAAGTAGCGGTAGTCGTGCGCCTGCTCCTTGCTGCGCATGGAAAACGTGCGGCCCTCGGCGTTGTTCCACAGGCGCGACTCCTGCACCACGCGGCCGCCCTCTTCGAGCACGCCTATCTGGCGCTCGATCTCGTACTCCACCGCCGCGCGGATATAGCGAAAGCTGTTGACGTTCTTTACTTCCGCTTTTGTGCCGTACTCCTTCGCGCCCTTGAGCATCACGCTCACATTGGCGTCGCAGCGCAGCGAGCCCTCTTCCATGTTGCAGTCGCTCACGCCGGTGTAGAGCAGAATCTCCTTGAGCTTCGTCAGGTATTCGAAGACCTCATCCGCGGTGCGCAGGTCGGGCTCGCTCACGATCTCCACCAGCGGCGTACCGCAGCGGTTCAGGTCGATGTACGTACGCGACGCCGAATCCGCAAAGCCGTCGTGCAGGCTCTTGCCGGCGTCTTCTTCCAGGTGCAGCCGCGTCACGCCGATGCGCTTCGGCTTG
>Ga0302157_10004755_pt1 | contig 14655 bp, 12 predicted proteins | sample I_Bog_N3_3_FD_193502 | JGI IMG/M metagenome (GOLD analysis project Ga0302157, IMG submission 193502) | Peat permafrost microbial communities from Stordalen Mire near Abisko, Sweden - I_Bog_N3_3 | ecosystem: Environmental > Terrestrial > Soil > Wetlands > Peat | place: Sweden: Abisko, Stordalen...
GGCCTCATATCGCCCGCCGTCCCCGAAGATTGAGCCGCCGCCGGGGTCGCCACCCCGGCCTTGCAGCTTCAATAGGCCAGGCGGCGGTCAGCGGCCTTGCGCTGGCTCAAATCCGGCCGCGGCCTGGAGGGGAGACGGGTCTATTTTGAATCGCCCCCTCCGCCTTGCGGGGAGGGCTACAGGATATGGGCTTTTTCCATCCCATCCGCGCGCGAAGCTTTCCGATTGTGAATCGCATTTCAGCGAGTCCTCCCTGCGGGCCGCAGGGACGACTCGCTGCGGGTTTGTGCCTGGCCACGGCGCATCGACGCGCGGCGGTTCTGCCATATGCGAGCCCTGCCGCAAGGGCGAGCGGGAGCGCAAGCGCGCGCCGCATCACCTTGAAGCCATCACGCATCAGGATTCCCGCAGGAAATCCCCGATCGCCGCCAGGAAAACTTCCGGCGCCTGCAGCTGCGGCACGTGGGCGCATCCGGGCAGGATCGCCAGCCGCGCGTTGGGCAACATCGCCGCCAGTTCGCGCGACATCGGCGGCGGCGTCGCCTCGTCCTGCTCGCCGACCAGCACCAGCACGGGCACCTCGAGCCCGCCGAGCTGCGGCCGCAGGTCGAGTTCGGCCAGCGCGCCGCAGGCGGCGCGAAACACCTCGGGATCGGTGCGCAGGAAGGCCTCGCGGCGATCGCGCATCAGGTCGGGATGCCGGGCCTGGAATTCCGGCGCGAACAGCCGGCGCATCGCCACCTCGGTGATCGCCGGCAGGCCCCTGGCGCCGGCCGCCGCCGCCATGGCGCGGAAGGCGTCGCGGCCGGGTTCGGAAAACGCCGCGCCGGCATCGGCCAGCACCAGCCGGGTGGCGATGGCCGGATGGCGCAGCGCCATCTGCAGCGCCACGAAGCCGCCATAGCCGTTGCCGAGCACGATCACCGCCTCGCCGCCGGCGGCATCCTCGACCAGTTCGGCCATCCGGTCGGCTATCGCCGCAAAACCTTCGGCGACCGCGCGGGATCGGCCGAAGCCGGGCAGTTCCGGAACGATCACCCGGAAGGATTGCGCCAGTTTCGGCGCGATCGCATCGAAGCTCGCGCGATCCGACAGCAGCGAGTGAAACAGGAACAGCGGCGGTCCCCGTCCGGTCTCCGCCGCATTGACCGTGCCGTCAGCGAAAAGTCGGTCCATGCGGTCTCTCCTTTGAGGGGATCGGGAAGGGCCGGGTTGTGGCCGGGTGCCCGATTGATAGATCAAAATCCATTGTTTTCAACCCTTATCCCTTGACGTGATATTTCACGGCTGCAAGAATTGAAGCAGCCGCCTGAAGGAAAAGCGATGCTTTTACGGGAAAATGTCTACGAAAGCCTGCGATCTGATATTCTGAGCTGCCGCCTGGCTCCCGGCGATGATATGCGCGAGCAGGAGCTTGCCGAGCGCTACGCGGTCAGCCGCCAGCCGGTGCGCGAGGCGCTGCTGCGGCTCGAGCGCGAACATCTGGTCACTGTGCAGCCGCGCCAGGGCTACCGGGTCAATCCGATCTCGCTGGCGGACGCCCGCGACCTGCTCCGGTTCCGGCTGGCGCTGGAGCCCGCCTGCGTCGCCGAGGCGATCGCGCATGCGCCGGACGAGGTGCTCGGGGCGCTCGACGGGTTCAGGCGCTTTGCCGGCGACCACGAGGAATTCATTACCTACAACCGCGGTTTTCACTGCGCGCTGGCGCAGGCATCGGGCAACCGCCGCATGGCCGCGGCGCTGTGCGACCTGATCGGACAGGCCGACCGGCTGGTGCGGGTCAGCGTCGCCAATGTCAGGGGCCATGACCCGGCGCAGCTGGTGGCCGAGCATGTCGCGCTGATCGAGGCGATGCAGCGGCGCGATGCCCGCACCGCCGCCCGCATCATCAAGGCGCATATTTCACAGACCGAGAAACGCGTGCTGCCGGCACTGCGGCGCCATGCGGTGGTGATCGAAGGGAGAGAGCGATGAACATTTCCACAAAACCCGCCGCCGCCGAGGTCGAGATCCACGGCAATTTCGTCGACGGCCGCGAAATCGAGGCGGGCTCCGGCGCGATGCTCGACGTCCGCAATCCCGCCACCGGCGAGGTGATCGCGCGGATTCCGAATTCGACCGCCGCGGACATCGATCGCGCGATCGCAAGCGCGCGCGCCGCCTTCACGGGGCGGGCCTGGGGCGGCATGGACATCCGCGCCCGCGCCCGGCTGGTCAACCGGCTGGCGGATGCGTTCGAGGCCAATCTCGATCAGCTGTACCGGCTGGAAACCCTCAACAACGGCCGCCCGGTCAACGAGACCCGGGCGCAATTGTCGCGGCTGCCGGACTTCTTTCGCTATTTCGCCGGGCTGGCGCTGGCGCGGCGCGACGCGGTGATCCCGGTCGAGGGCGCCTATCTGAACTATACCCTGCGCACGCCGATCGGCGTCGTCGCCAATTGCACGCCGTTCAACCATCCCTTGATGATCATGTGCAAGTCGCTGGCCGCGGTGCTGGCGAGCGGATGCGTCACGGTGGTGAAACCGTCGGAATATACCCCGCTGACCACGCTGAAACTGGCGCGGATCTTCACCGAGGCCGGATTGCCGCCGGGCGTCTTCAACGTCGTGCTCGGACTTGGCCCGGGCGCCGGCAGGTGGCTCGCCGAGCATCCCGACATCGACAAGCTGGTGCTGACCGGCGGCACCGAAGCCGGCCGCATCGCCGGGGCTGCAGCGGCGAAAGTGTTCGCGCACCAGACCATGGAGCTCGGCGGCAAGACGCCGGTCATGGTGTTCGGCGACTACGATGTCGACCAGGCCGTCAACTATGCCGTCTTCGGCGCCTTCATCGGCGCCGGCCAGACCTGCGTCTGCGCCTCCCGCCACCTGGTGCAGGCCTCGATCTATGACGAGTTCGTCGAAAAGCTCGCGGCGAAAACCCGCAGCATCCGCATCGGCGATCCCTTCGACCCCGCAACCCAGCTCGGGCCGGTGATCTCGGCGCGGCAGCGCGATCGCGTGCTGGGCTATTGCCACTATGGCCGCGAGGACGGCGCCCGGCTGGTCGCCGGCGGCGCCGCGGCCAGAGTGCCCGGCCATGAAGGCGGTTTCTTCGTCGAGCCGACGGTGTTTGCCGACGTGAAATCCGACATGCGGATTTTCCAGGAGGAGGTGTTCGGACCGTTCACCTCGGTGACGCCGTTCACCGACGAAGCCGACGCGCTGCGGCTGGCCAATGATTCGCCATTCGGGCTGGCGGCGGCGATCCGCACCCGCGACGTCGGCCGCGCCCACCGCGTCGCCTCCGCGGTCAAGGCCGGCATCGTCTGGATCAACGACCATCATCGCCTCGATCCGGCCTCGCCCTGGGGCGGCGTCGGGGATTCCGGGATCGGGCGCGAATTCGGCACCGAGAGTTTCGACGATCACTTCAACACCAAGAGCGTGATGGTCGCGACCCACGACCAGCCGTTCGACTGGTACCGCGAGACGGCGGCCCAGCGACGATTGAACTGAAGCAGCCGGCACCGGGCCAGGCTCGCCGGTCCGCAGAAGACCGGCAGCCGCATCGACGAACAAAACGATAAAAGGGAGAATACCATTGGCCATGTCCGTCAACGCCGGCAGCCGTCTCGACCGGCTCCCGATCGGCCCGTTCCACCGCCGCATCATGCTGCTGATCGGCATCGGCATGTTCTTCGACGGCTTCGACATCTACCTCGCCGGCACCGTGCTGGGCGTGACCCTGAAGACCGGGTTCTCGACGCTGCCGCAGAACGCCGTCTTCATTTCCGCGACCTTTGTCGGCATGATGCTGGGCTCGTTCGCCACCGGCTTTCTCGGCGACCGCTACGGTCGGCGCTTCACCTACCAGTTCAACCTTCTGATGTTCGGGCTCGCCTCGCTGGCGGCGGCGGTGGCGCCGAACATGACGATGCTGATCGCCTGCCGCTTCGTGATGGGGGTCGGCCTCGGCGCCGAAAACGTCGTCGGCTATGCCACCATGACCGAATTCGTGCCTGCGCGCTCGCGCGGCAAGTGGCTCGGCTTCACCACGGTCTGCGTCGTCACCGGGCTGCCGGTCGCATTGCTGCTGGCTTCGCTGGTGGTGCCGCAATTCGGCTGGCGCGCGATGTTCGTGCTCGGCGGCATCGGCGCGCTCATCGTCTGGTACCTGCGCAAGAAGCTGCCGGAATCGCCGCGCTGGCTGGAGGCGGTCGGCCGCGGCGCGGAGGCCGAGGCGCTGCTGCAGGCGATCGAGCGCGAGGCGGCGCAGGGCCAGCCATTGCCGGCGCCGTCGGCGATCGCCACCGTCGCCGCCTCAAGCGAGCTTTCCACGCTGTTCACCGCGCCGCTGTTGTCGCGCATGATCGTGGGCTCGGTGTGCCTGATCACCATCAACACCCTGCTCTACGGCTTCGTCACCTGGCTGCCGGTGTTCTTCATCAAGCAGGGGCTGTCGATCGCGACCTCGTTCGGCTATTCGCTGCTGATGGCGCTGGGGGCGCCGGTCGGCTCGGCGATCGGCGCGCTGACCGCCGATCGCTGGGGCCGCAAGCCGACCATCATCGGGGCCTCGCTGCTGACGGTGGTGCTCGGCGCGATCTATCCGGCGATCTCCGATCCGGTGCTGCTGCCGGCGGTCGGATTTGCGCTGACGGTTCCGATCTACGTGCTGGTGGCGCTGTTGTTCGGCATCTACATCCCCGAACTGTTCCCGACCGAGGTGCGGCTGCGCGCCTCCGGCATCGTCAACACGCTCGGCCGCGGCGCCACCATCGTCACGCCGTTCCTGGTGGTGATGCTGTTCGAGGCCCGCGGCGTCGGCGGGGTGATGGCGCTGATGATCGGGCTGTTGCTGGTGCAGATCGTCACGGTCTGGACGCTCGGCATCGAACCGCGGCACCGCAGCCTGGAAGAACTCAAGGGCGACGACGCCGCCCCGGCAGTGCTGCGCGAGGCATCGTGACGGCGAGGCTTTTGCACGTCGATGTGGTAGTGGCCCACGCACCGACTCTCAAAGAGTCATCCCTGCGCACGCCGGGACGACTCGTTGATACGCCCCGCAGATCCCGCCCGGCCATGCCGTGTTAGATCAGCTCACGCGTTCTTCAGCGCGACCCGGAAATCGGCCTCGGTCTTCGCCCGCACCTCATCCAGCGTGACGCCGTCGGCGAGTTCGATCAGGGCCATGCCGTCCTGGCCGTGCTTGTCGATGGTGAACACCGCCAGATCGGTGACCACCATGTCGACCACCTTTTCGCCGGTCAGCGGCAGGTTGCACTGCTTCAACAGCTTGGGGCCGTCCTTGGCGGAATGCTCCATCACCACCACCACGCGCTTGACGCCGGCGACGAGGTCCATGGCGCCGCCCATGCCCTTGACCATCTTGCCGGGGATCATCCAGTTGGCGAGATCGCCGTTCTGCGCCACCTGCATGGCGCCGAGGATCGACAGGTCGATATGGCCGCCGCGCACCATGGCGAACGATTCGGCACTGGAAAAATAGCTGGTGGTCGGCAGTTCGGTGACGGTCTGCTTGCCGGCATTGATCAAATCGGGATCTTCCTCGCCCTCGAACGGAAACGGTCCCATCCCGAGCATGCCGTTCTCGCTCTGCAGCTGGACGTCGACGCCTTCGGGAATGTAGTTCGAAACCAGCGTCGGAATGCCGATGCCGAGATTGACGTAGTATCCGTCGCGCAGCTCCTTGGCGGCGCGGGCGGCCATTTGATCGCGGGTCCAGGCCATCAGACTTCCTCTCCGGTTCCGGCGGGGCCGGCGTGGTCGCTGCCGGGACGCTTGCGGGTGGTGCGCTGCTCGATGCGCTTCTTCGACGTGCCGACCTCGATGATGCGTTTGACGAACACGCCGGGGGTGTGGATGTGATCGGGATCGATCTCGCCGGCCGGCACCAGGTGCTCGACCTCGGCGACGGTGATCTTCGCCGCCGTCGCCATCATCGGATTGAAATTGCGCGCGGTCTTGCGGTAGACGAGGTTGCCGGCGGTGTCGCCCTTCCAGGCGTGGACGATGGCGAGGTCGGCGAACAGGCCGCGCTCCATGAGGTATTTCTCGCCGTCGAATTCCTTGATTTCCTTGCCCTCGGCGACCAGGGTGCCGACGCCGGTCCTGGTATAGAAGGCCGGAATTCCGGCGCCGCCGGCGCGGATCCGCTCCGCCAGCGTGCCCTGCGGCGCGAATTCGAGTTCCAGTTCGCCGGCCAGGAACTGCTGGGCGAACAGCTTGTTCTCCCCGACATAGGACGAGATCATCTTCTTGATCTGCCGCGTCTCCAGGAGCCGGCTCAATCCGATGCCGTCCACGCCGGCATTGTTGGAGACCACCGTGAGGTTCTTGACACCGGACTCGCGCAGCGCGTCCGACAGCGTCTCGGCGATGCCGCACAGGCCGAAACCGCCGGACATGATCATCATGCCGTCCCTCAAAATGCCGTCGAGGGCCGATTTGGCGTCGGGATAGATCTTGTTCATGAAAAGGCGACCTGATCGAGGGAGGCGCGCTGACGGCCCGCACAATTGGCGATTATTAGGCGAAATCTTCGCAGGCCGTCAATGACGGGGCAGGGCCGTCCGCCGAGCCGGCCGAGAACCGCGGGACGGCCTTGAAAGCGTCAAGAAAACCCATCAGGTTGCGCGGGTTGGCGGAGGGACCGGCGGTTGCCGATTTGGGCTGTGATGTTTGCCGGATTCGGATAAACCGGGCGCGGTCGATGCCCTGCCCGGCCCCTTTCAACCGCGACCCCGGGACATCGCCCGACATCGGTTTAACCAGACGTGATCTAGCCAGACCCGATTCAACCAGACTCGATTCAACCCGATTCGATTCAACCAGACCTGGATATGTCATTGACGATGGCCCAAGGAATGAAGCGCCTCGGGATGCCGATTGCGGCATTTTTCGGCGTGGCGCTGATCGGCCTGTTCGCGATGTCCTGGTTTCTCAACCGGGACGCCCTGAGGGAAGCGGTGGAGGCCCAGATCCGGGCCGTGACCGGCCTCGACCTCGTGGTCAACGGCAGCATCGATGTCTCGGTATTTCCCGGCAGCTACGTCTCGTTTCACGACGTCGGGCTGAAGGGCGGCGGCACCAGCGACCCGGCGCTCAGCGTCGACGTGCTGACCGCCAATCTGCGGCTGCTGCCGCTGCTGCTGCGGCGCTTCGAGATCGCCGACGTCATGATGCTGCGTCCGCACATCAACGTGGTGCGCAGCGCCGACGGCGAGAGCAACTGGACGCCGTTCATCAACACCATTGCCCGCACCATGAAGCCCGGCGCCGACAACCAGCTGTCGTTTTCGGAAATCAGGATCCAGGACGGCGTGCTGGCCTATGAGGATGCCGCCAACCACCAGAGCGAGGCGCTGCAGGACATCGACCTTTCGCTGGCCTGGCCGTCGATCTCGCGGTCCTTTGCCGCCACCGGGCAATTCGACTGGCGCGGCGAGCGCGTCGACGGCGCGATCAGCGCCAGCGACTTCGTGGCCGCGCTGTCCGGCGACCGCTCCGGCCTGAAGGCGCGGCTGGCCAGCGCGCCGCTGAAACTGGCCTTCGACGGCACCGTCGCCGACCGCACCAGCATGATGATGGAAGGCACGCTGACCATCGACAGCACGTCGTTGCGCAACGCGCTGCGCTGGACCGGCCAGGCGCCGCCGGGCAGCGGCGGATTCGGCCGCTTTGCGCTCAAGGCCCGCGCCAATGTCGTCGGCGCCTCGGTGGCCCTGACCAATGTCAATGTCGAACTCGACGGCAATGTCGCCGAGGGCGTGATGACCTATACCAATAACGGGCGGCAGACGCTGCAGGCGACGCTGGCCGCGGGCAATCTCGACTTCACGCCCTATATCTCCACCTTCCGGCTGCTGGCGAGCGGCGCGCGCGACTGGAACCGGCAGCTGTTCGACCTGGATTCGCTGTCGTCGACCGATCTCGACATGCGGCTGTCGGCCGCCCAGGTCACGGTCGGATCGTCGAAACTGGGGCGCACCGCGCTCGGCGCCAATCTGCGCGACGGCGCGCTGGCGCTGAGCGTGGGCGAGGCCCAGGTGTTCGGCGGCATCGCCAGGGGCTCGTTCGCCATCGCGCGCACCGACGAGGTCGCCGACGTCAAGGGCCAGTTCCAGTTCACCGATGTCGATCTGCAGTCCTGCGCCAGCGAACTGTTCGGCATCAGCAAGCTGTCCGGCCGCGGCAATCTCAACGTCTCGCTGGTGGCCTCGGGCTCGAGCCCGTTCGGGCTGGCGCAATCGCTCGACGGCACCGCCACGCTGACCGGCCATGATGGTGCGATCAGCGGCTTCAATGCCGAGCAATTGCTGAAGCGGCTGGAGCGGCGGCCGTTGTCCGGCGCCGGCAGTTTTCGCAGCGGCTCGACGCCCTACGACAACCTGACCATCGCGGTGAAATTCAGCGACGGCATCGCCACCGCCGAGGATGTCCGGGTCGAAGGCCCCGCGGCACGCCTGACCCTGACCGGCACCGCCTCGGTGCCGTCGCGCGAATACGACCTCAAGGGCATGGCGAGCCTGGTGGCGCCGCCGGATTCCCCTCCCGGCTTCCAGCTGCCGTTCGTGGTGCAGGGCCCCTGGGAGGATCCCTTGATCTTTCCGGATCCGGAGAGCCTGATCCGGCTGTCGCCGGCATCCGCGCCGCTGCTCGACGCGGTCAAGGACCGCAAGACCCGCGACGCGGTGCGTTCGGTGCTCGAGCGTTTTACCGGCGGCGGCGCCAAACCGGCCGCCGCCCCCGACGCCGCCGCGCCGCCGAGCGCACCGGCGGCGGTCGGCGAAGCGAAGTAGCCTCGGGCCGACGCGGCCCGGCAGGCGCCGAGGAACATGGGTTGCCGGCTTCGGCGACCGTCGGCTGAACCAGTTTTGTTCGGCTGCCCGCGGGCGCATTCAAAAAGGTTCGAACGCCGCCGGTCTGCCCGAGAGCGCGACGGCGGCCATCCCGCCGGGTACGCTGGCCTGCAGCCTCGATGAGGCAGGCGATTTGCCCCGCGCCGGAGCATGGCGCGTTCAACCCGGTGCGGCGCGGGCTGCTGCTCCGCTCCCCGTTGCAGGCCGCAAGGGGGGAGAGGGCGCTGTCACGGCGCCGCAGCCACCATCCTGCCTTTCCCCGAATTGACCGGCGCGGGCGGTATTCGGCTACTTTGCATGGGGTTGTTTTCGATATTTTGCCGGTCGCGCATGGGTGCCGGCTCTGCGGCGCAGCGCGAAGGGCGCCGCGCCGCGTCCGGGACAGGATGGCGTTCCCCGGAAGCGGCGCAGCGCGCCGCCCTTGCGGCGTGGTGCGCTGTTGATCCGGGGTCCATGGAAAGCGGCGTGCGGCGCCACGGCCGCATCGACTCGCGGTTCAATTCAGGCCTTGACTTTTTCCGGAAAATTGTTCATGATATGTTCCATGACATCCCCACGATCACGGACGTTTGCGGTGCGCGCCGAGAGGCCGACAAGCCGTCTCGGGCGTCCTTGCGACGGCGATGGCTGTTCGACGGGTGAATCCGCGGCACTCCCCCAGGCGCTGGCGGGGCTACAGCGGTGCGGTGCTGTCGCCGCGACCGCCCGACAGTTTGGAGGCGAGCGAGGCGGCGACGATCACGAAGGCGATCACGCCGATCACCAGCGCGCAGATCGCGTTGATCTCCGGCTTCACGCCGAGCCGCACCTCCGAATAGATCCGGATCGGCAGCGTCTCCGAACCCGGGCCGGTGGTGAAGCTCGCGATCACCAGATCGTCCAGCGACAGCGTGAAGGCCAGCATCCAGCCGGCGGCGATCGCCGGCAGGATCAGCGGCAGCGTCACGCCGAGGAACGCGCGCAGCGGATCGCAGCCGAGATCCATCGCCGCTTCCTCCAGGCTGCGGTCGAGCGGCGCCAGCCGCGACTGCACCACCACGGCGACGAAGCACATGGTCAGCGTGGTGTGGGCGATGGTCACGGTCCAGAAGCCGCGCTCGGCGTTGAGCGCCACGAACAACAGCAGCAGCGAAAGCCCGGTGATGACTTCGGGCATCACCAGCGGCGCATAGAGCATGCCGGAAAACAGCGTGCGGCCGCTGAACCGCTCGCCGCGCGACAGCGCCACCGCGGCCAGCGTGCCGAGCAGGGTCGCGGCCGTGGCCGACACCGCCGCGACGCGGAAACTCATCAGCGCCGCCTCCAGCATGGCGCGGTCGCTGAAGAACTCGCCGTACCAGCGCAGCGACCAGCCGCCCCACACCGTGACCAGCCGCGAGGCGTTGAACGAATAGATCACCAGCACCACGATCGGCAGATAGAGAAATACCAGCCCGAGCGCCAAGCTGCCGATATTGAACGCGGACGGCCGCCGCGGGGTGCCGGCCATCATCGCGCGGTTTCGAGCTGTCGGCGCTGCAGCCGGTCGTACAGCCAGAGCGGCGCCAGCAGCAGCAGCAACAGCAGCACCGCGGCCGCCGAGGCCACCGGCCAGTCCTTGTTGGTGAAGAATTCCAGCCACAGGGTCTGGCCGATCATCATTGAATCGGAACCCGCCAGAAGGTCCGGAATCACGAATTCGCCGACGATCGGGATGAAGCACAGCAGCACGCCGGCGGCGACGCCGGGCAGCGACAGCGGAAACGTCACCAGCCAGAACGCCCGCCGCGGCGAGGCGCCGAGATCGCCGGCCGCCTCCAGCAATGCCGGCTCCATCCTGGCCAGCGTCGCATAGAGCGGCAGGATCATGAACGGCAGATAGGAGTAGACGATGCCGAGATACATGGCGCTGTCGGTGGACAGCCACACCACCGGGGCTGCCACCAGGTGCAGCGCCAGCAGAATTTGGTTGAGCAGGCCGTCATGCTGCAGGATGTTGATCCAGGCATAGATCCGGATCAGGAACGAGGTCCAGAACGGCACGATCACCAGCATCATCGCGATCGGCTGCAGGCGCTGCGGCAGCCGCGCCATGGCGTAGGCGACGGGGTAGCCGATCACGAGCAGGATCGCTGTCGAGACCGCCGCCACCTCGAGGCTGCGCAGATAGGACAGCACATAGAGGTCGTCGGAAACCAGCAGCCGGAAATTGTCCAGCGACAGCGCCGCCAGCGCCGCCCCGAGCGCCGCCAGGCCCTGGCCCGGATCGAATACCGGCAGATAGGGCGGCTGCGCGATCGCGGTCTGCGACAGGCTGATCTTGAGCACGAAGCCGAATGGCACCAGGAAGAACAGCAGCATCCACAGATAGGGCGCGATCGCGGCAAGCCGTGCCGGGCGGGCGAAGATGCGGCGCCCGCTCATTGCTCCAGCACCACGCAGTCGTCGGGCGCGAACCAGGCCACCACGCGCTGGCTGGCGCTGTAGGCATCGACATCGAGCCGGGCGGTGTTGGCCATCGAGGAACGCAGCACCGCGCCGCTGTCGAGCCTGACCTTGTAGCTGGTCAGGCCGCCGAGATAGCCGACGTCGGTCACCACGCCTTCGAGCCGGTTGATGGCTTGGGCGTTGGCCGCATCCGGCACCGGGCCGCGCCGCGACAGCTTGATCTTTTCGGGGCGGATCGCGACGCAGACGGTGGCGGTGCCGGCCGGCCGGTCCGGCGCGGCGACCACGATGGTCCCGGCTTCGCGGGTCGAGATCGTCAGCCGGTGCGCCTCGTGCTGCTCGACCTGTCCCTCGAAAATATTGACGTCGCCGACGAACTCGGCGATCCAGCGCGAGTGGGGGGCCTCGTACAGCGCCCGCGGCGTCGCGACCTGTTCGAGACGGCCGTTGTCCATCACGCCGATCCGGTCGGCCATGGTCATCGCCTCCTCCTGGTCGTGCGTGACGATGATGAAGGTCATGCCGAGGCGCCGCTGCAGCTCCATCAGTTCGAGCTGGGTGCTTTCGCGCAGCTTCTTGTCGAGCGCGGCCAGCGGTTCGTCGAGCAGCAGCAGCTGCGGGCGGCGCGCCAGCGAACGCGCCAGCGCCACGCGCTGCTTCTGGCCGCCGGAGAGCTGGTCGGGCCGGCGCTTCTCCAGACCCTCGAGCCTGACCAGCGCGACCAGTTCGGCGACCCGGGCCTCGATCGCCGGCCGTGGCATTCGCGCGCGCTTCAGGCCGAAGGCGATATTGTCGCGCACGCTGAGATGGGGAAACAGCGCGTAGTTCTGGAACATCATGTTGACCGGCCGGTCGTGCGGCAACACCTGCGCGATATCCTGGCCATCGAGCAGGATGCGGCCCTGGTCCGGGGTCTCGAAACCGGCCAGCATCCGCAGCAGCGTGGTCTTGCCGCAGCCGCTGGGACCGAGCAGCGCGAAGAACTCGCCGGCCCGGATCTGGAGCGACAGCCGGTCCACCGCGCGCAAGGCGCCGAAATTCTTCACCACCGCCTCGATGCGCAGCAGCGGAACTTCGACCGCGGTCGCTTGCGGTTCGCAGGTTGCCAGTTCCTCAGCCATGATCCTCGCCAGCCCGATCTTGGTGGCACGCTAGCGATGGATCGGCGCCGGCTCAACCGCCTCGCCGCGGATCGCCGTAATAATGTCCGCGCCGATCGCGCCGTTTGCCCGCCAGGAGATCGCCGACAAGGCTGCCGCCGCGGCGATCGCGCCGCCTCAGCGTGCCGTCGCCATGAACGCGGCCAGCGCCTCGCGATCGGCCAGCGGCAGGGTGAGGCCGAGTTTCGAGCGCCGCCACAGAATGTCGTCCGGAAAGCGCGCCCACTCCTTTTCCATCAGATAGCGCACCTCGGCCCCGGTCAGTTCGGGCCCGAAGGCCGGACCGAGCTCGGCGCGGCTGCCGGCGTCGCCGAGCACCATGGCCAGGCGCGTGCCATAGGCCGCGACCAGGCGCTGGGCCTGGCCGTCGTCGAGGAAGCGCCAGCGCGCGCGCGCCAGCTCGACCTGGCGGTCGAACCTCGCCCAGGCAAAATCGCCGCCCGGCAGCGGCGCCGTCGCGGTCCAGCGCGCCGACATCGGATAAAACGGCGTCAGCCGGGAGACCGCCTGCTCGGCGCGGAGCCGCGCGGTCGTGATGTCGCCGCCGAACATGGTCAGCAGCGGCGCCTTGCCGCGGCCCGCTTCGAACGTAGTCGCCCCGTCCCGCGCACCGCGCCCGCCGGCGGCAAGCCTGACCGCGTTGGCGCCGGATACCGTCGCAACCACGTCCGACGGATCGACCCGTTCGCGAAAATAACGGTTGGCGGCGTCGCAGAGATAGGCGATGTCGGCGGCCGGCATCGACACGATGGCGGGATCGCCCCTGAAGGCTTGCCGGACCGTGCCGATCAGGGTGAAATCGCGCTGATAGGGGCTCGCGAAAATCAGCTGCCGGTCGATATTCTGGAACACATAGACGGTGTCGGGATCGAACAGCCGCCTGACGACGATCTGGCTGATCCGGGTCGCACTGAGGCCGGGTGGCGGCATGCGCAGCACGGTTTCCGCGACCGACGCGGTCCAGGCGCCGCTGGCATTGGCCAGCGCCCGGCTGCTGATCACCCGGCGGTGGCCGCGATCGATCACCGCCAGCCGCCAGAAGTCGAGCCGGTCGGCGCGAACGCAGCGCGCGCCGCTGCGGATGTCGGCCCCCCGTTCGGCGGCATCGACGGCCGTGAGAACCACCAGCCGCGAATCGTCCACCACGCAATCGGAATATTCGAAGGCGGTGCCGAACGGCCGCTTCAGCGCGTTTCCGATCGGATGATGGGTGACGTCGACCGTCGCCGAGGCCGGCAGCCGCAGCGGCGACGCCAGCCGGTCGTAGAGCAGCAGCCACGACCGCAGCAGCCAGGGCGGACGCTCGTCGGAATGCGCAGGAATCGCAAAGCGCATCGGACGCACCAGATGCGGGGCGATCCGCAGCCAGTTGTCGCGCTCGGCCAGCGCCCTGTGCACGCGAAACAAGGCCCGCCGTTCCAGCGCCGCCAGATCGCCATGAATCAGCCGCGGCGAAGCCTGCGACGCGCCGCCGCCGAGGTCGCCCTGCTCGACCAGGACAACCCGGAGGCCGCGTCCGGCGGCGTCGCGCGCAACGCTGACGCCGTTCAGGCCGCCGCCGATGATCGCCAGATCATAATCCGCCATGCGCAAGCTATAGCGGTTTCGAACGAAGTGGGTACCGGCCGGCGTCAAGAAAACGCGTCAGGCCGAAAAGGCCTAGCCGGTCTTGCGCGCGGGCTCCGCCGCGTCGGCGGCTCGCCCGACCAGCGCGGCATACTGTCCGATCGGCGCGGGTTTGCCGATGAAATAGCCCTGCACCGCGTCGCAGCCCTCCTCGGCAAGGAAGCCGAGCTGTTCCTGGGTTTCCACGCCTTCGGCAACGATGGACATTTCAAGGCCGTGGCCAAGCCCGATCACGGCGCGAACGATCGCCGCCGATTGCGGATTGCGCCCGAGATTCATCACGAAGGCGCGGTCGATCTTGATCTTGTCGAACGGAAACGCCTGCAGATAGCTCAGCGAGGAATAGCCGCTGCCGAAGTCGTCCATCGAAACCCGCACCCCGAGCGCCTTCAGCCGCCGCAGCAGCGCCAGGCCGCGATCGAAGTCCTCGATCAGCACGCCCTCGGTGATTTCCAGTTCCAGCCGGCCCGGCGCCAGGCCGGTTTCGAGCAGAATCGAGTGCACGAGACCGACCAGGTCGCCGTGCATGAACTGCGCCGGCGACAGATTGACCGCGATCTGCAGCGGCTGCCGCCA
>Ga0302157_10004759_pt1 | contig 14642 bp, 12 predicted proteins | sample I_Bog_N3_3_FD_193502 | JGI IMG/M metagenome (GOLD analysis project Ga0302157, IMG submission 193502) | Peat permafrost microbial communities from Stordalen Mire near Abisko, Sweden - I_Bog_N3_3 | ecosystem: Environmental > Terrestrial > Soil > Wetlands > Peat | place: Sweden: Abisko, Stordalen...
AAAGCGTTTTCAGCCCATCCCGTGCGATGGCGTCGGCAATCATTCCCATGGATCCAGTTACATCAAGTCCGACAATTATGGCTGTTGAAGCAGGGTTGATGGAGGAGTCTCTGCTCTCCCGGAGCCCGTTCTTAATCTGCTTTGGATCGAGCGTTGCCTTTAGAGTGTGACCGAAGATCGATGATGTGCTGCGGCCTGCAGTTCGAGTTGCCGTGAACTTATCCCAATCTCTTGGAGTGAAGCGTCCTGCTCCCATATCTACCTTCCTTCCTTGTAAATGTCGCTTGTGGAAACGGACAGTTCGGCAAAGCGACGAGGGCCAAAGCTGTCGGCAAGGATAGTCTGCCAATCGGAGTAGTCTTCGAGTGCGCTGTCGGGGGGCGGCAGGCGAAGCCACGTAGAAAAGGCGTTGGGAACAGCCGTACTGGCGCCGAGCAACTCCTGGCCGAGGAGACGAATGCCGTTGAGCGTTATGCGGGGAGTCGCTCGCTTGTTTTCCAGAGCATCCCGGGGCATCACTGCAACCGTACGGGAGGGCAGCGCCGTGAGCCGGCTCTCTGCCGGCATTGCATACCACCAGCCGCCGAGCACGCTGGCCGTATGCTTTCTGGGATCGACGAAGATGTTGTCCAGGGAGATATCGCCATGCACCAGGCCAGCCCAGTCGAGATAGCAGGCGATATTCAATAATTCGCTCAGAATCCAGGCGACATGCCTGGTATCCATCTGCTTGCCGAGATACTCGTGAAGGTCGCGCAATCGCACCATAGCGACTGGCTTGTCGACGACCAGCACAGTCCGGTCTCCGATTTCGAAATTCTCCCGCTGATGCGGCAGACGCAAACTCATCATCCCGCGCATCTCCTCGGACTGATAGGAGAGGTTCGCCGTCAGGCGGAGGGCACTACCTATCAGATCGGCGAACTCGCGCTTCAGCGCATAAGCGACCAGATCCAACCCCAGATAGCCTTCCCCTATCCCGCAATCGAATTCCCGCACATTGCTCATGCGGTGGAGCGTTCCATTCGAGGCGTGGAATTCGATCCACCCGGGCGTGCGCCAGAAGCCATCGGCCAGCTTCTCTCGCGCCTTGGAATGGAGCTTCGCAATCCGCTGGAATACTTCCGCGGTTTTCGTGCCTCGAAGGGAGGCATGATCGGGATGCCACCACATGGCCAAAGCACGATAGCGGGAAGCTACCTCCTCCGGGCTGCCGAAGAGACGCTCCGGTTGATCTTCCGGAATAGAGAGGATCTCATCGGCCGCGAGTGCAGCAGCATCGAACATGAGTTTCCTTTCTGCGACTACTTATTGTCAAAAATACCCTAACAAGGAGAGGCTGTCAAGATGTGTTGGCCCCATAAATTAAACACATTTAAGATGGACAGGATGAGTTTAGTTCCCGATAACCCTATCGACGACTTCCCCACACCTTACGCCTCGGTCGATCTTGTTCTCTTCGCTCTCATCGAGGACGGGCTTGGACTTCTGCTCCCGAGGCGTGACCGGGAGCCCTTTTTAGGGAGCCGGGCATTGCCGGGGGGCTATGTCCATGTCGACGATGACGACGATACCTTCGATACTGCCCGGCGTGTCGCGCGCGAGAAGCTGGGGGTGGATGTCGCCTATCTCGAGCAGCTCTGCACCTTTTCCGGCCGGGCAAGAGATCCGCGTGGATGGTCGATTTCGGTGAGCTATCTCGGCTTGGTAGCGACTGCCGATCTTGCGGAGCCAATTCGGAGGGATTTGGCTCCGGTGGAAACGATCCCCCGGCTACCTTTCGATCACAACGAGATTGTGGCCAAGGCAATCCAGCGGCTCCGTGACAAAAGCACGTATTCGTCCCTGCCGGCATTCCTGCTGCCGCATGAGTTCACCTTGAATGAACTGCGGGGTCTTTACGAGCGAATAACCGGAGAGCCGATCGATAGGGCGAATTTTCGCCGTCAAATTGTAGACGCACAAAAGCTGGTCGTGCCGACCGGAAACAGGCGAAGGGGCTTGGCGCATCGGCCTGCCGAGTTCTTCAGACTCTCCGATTCCGCGCTGCGAAATTTTGGCAAGCCGGTATTTTGAGTTGGGAGCGTCTGTGGTTCTCTATCGACAAACAACAACCATAGATCGCGAAGATTATGCCCCGCCACTCTGTCTGGTGACAACGAATTCGCCCAGGGCGTGAAGCCAACCTTCCTCTACGCAAACCCCAATGAAGCGAACACAATGAACTTTATTGAAGAGGCGGGATCTTGAGGCCCTAGGTCCGGCAATCCGAAAGTTGTGATCTCTATAGACGAAACCAGGCCCAACAACTCGTCCACGTCTGGTTACGAGCAATTGTCGGGATTACTCCCCTTAAACGGCGCAGCAGCCGACAATCGGGGTGTGACTCATCGTTACCGATGCCGAGCGGCAAACGGAGCGCTATTCCAACCGGTTCGCCGCGCATATCCTGCGTCAGCACCAGTTCAATGCGTTATGTGGTGCGCGTCACTGGAAGAACAAGTTGCGGCTGATGGTCTACCGGAGCGCGTCCGTCTGCCAAGTGGCAGAAGTCGGGGCGCGAGTTGGTGGCCGCACTGGGTGAGGAAGTCTTTCGGCAGGCGCTGGAGGATTGTTGGCCGGGTCGCCGGTGATGGTTTCGTTGGTGAGTTGGTAGATGCCGTTGTAGCCCCACTGCAGCGTGCGTCCAGTCGCTTGAGTTGCTTCATTCAGCTCGGTGGACCCGGTGCGGTTGCCAGTGAGGCCGAGCGAGTAATTGTATTTCGCAATGGGAGGCGTGGAGAGCTGGGTAAGGCGATTCAGCTCGTCGTGGGTGAAGGTGGACGTTAATCCGTTGGGATAGGCGACCGTGGCCACGTTGCTGGCATTGTCATACGTGTAGTTGGTGGGGTTGTTGCTGGGCAGACGGTTATCGACCACCGTACTGAGCCGGTTGAGATCGTCGTAGGTGTAGCTGACGTTGACGCCGTTTGCGTTGGAGGATTGGATGCTTTCCACCTTGCCCGTTGAGTAGTAATGATAGGTCAGGTTGCCTTCCGGCATTAGCGGTCTCCCATGTCTCAGAATCAAGACATGGGCCACCCAGATTTATTGGTCAGATGTGGGCCTCCCGACCGCCCGGATTAAGGGTGTGGCACCCGACCTTGTGTCAACCGCCAGGCCCGAAAGGCTTCAAACGCCGCCCCGGCCGCGCAAGCCACTGCGAACAATGCCTCGGAACATTTCAGAAACCAATGAAAGTTTGCGAATATGTGGAGGGTAGTTCCGTCATCCCCTGTGGCCAATAGGCTCAAAACCACCGAAGCAACGGCCAAGAAGGGCCACGCATTGTGAATTCGCCTCGAATACCATAACAAGGGGAAGCTCAGCATAAGTAACAAGACCTCGATGATCGCAAGTACAGGTCTCGCTTGCATAGTCGAAAGTGCAAGTGCGACGACTAAGAGAATGAGTCCACACGCACAGATGATGCGAATCAACATTGGTAATATCCTCCAATCCCAGCTGTAGTCCATTCGCGAGGTCATAAAAAGGATCCAAAAAGAAGGGCCCACGAGCCGAGGCATTTCAACTCATTAATAGCCAGCTTCCGGCTCGCATGCGTATACTCCTCCGGGGTCTCCGAGAGTTCCTTTCCAGTTTCTTCCATGAAAACATCAAAAAACTCCATACATTCAGCAAACATCACAATGGCTGCTCCGGCTCTGATAAATATGAGCGCAGTTTCCGTTTCCTCTCTGCCTGTAGGGTCCCATCCATTCACCGGATCGCCGCCAGCATACAAATACTTGTGCAGCGTCTTCGGGTCGATGGGTTTGCCGTCTTCCGGATCGCGTGACATGAACCTGCCGGTGACAGGGTTGTAGTATCTGGCGCTGTAAGTTTCTCTGACACCGTTTTCAACCACCGTTGCCCGCAAGCCTAACGCGACCGTGAAGTTGCAGCTACTCGACCCCGGTTTACCTGCCGTTTTCCAGGTCTCGAACCCCTGACGCGGTTTTTCGCTTAGCTGCGGCATTGCAGCTGGAGGCGGTTCGTTCAACGCCTGGATTTGGGTTGATTCCATTGCCTCCGATTGTACGGCTTGGGAGCCGGGAACGGGAGCGGATTCTGCGCGGGATTGTGAGCGGATTGCACGGCGGAAGAGCGGCGGATTGTGCACAGCATCGCCCACAGATTGCGCAGCGGAAGAGCAGCGGATTACGGAGCGGATCGGAGAGCGATTGCAGTGTGGATCGGCATGGGATTCAGGGACGCATCGGGGCCGGTTCCGGGACGGAATCGGCCCCTTCTTTAGCAGCTATAGCAGCTACTAAAAGAAGAACATTACTCCCGTTCTTCCTCATCTGATTCGGCGTCCAGAGCGGCGAACAGTTCCTCGGCTGTCGAGGCCGGAACACCGGGCCACATCTGGCCTGGAACATCCTGGGCAAGCACGGCGTTCTGGACGGCCTCCGCCGGGTCTTCCGAGCCGTGTTTAAGCTGCGCTGCCGGATGGGTTGCCGAGTGGATTTGCTTGAGCATCCGTATCGAGACGTGCGTGTAAATCTGCGTCGTGTCGAGCCGCGCATGACCGAGCATCTGCTGGATGAAGCGGATATCCGCGCCGCCTTCGAGCATCAGCGTGGCCATCGTATGGCGGAAGAGATGGCAGGCTCCATGCTTGCCGATTCCGGCCGCTTCAACGTAATCGCGGACCAGGCCGCTGAGACGGTTGGGACCGAACGGTTCGCCCTGCGCGGTAAGGAAGAGTGTGCCGTCGTCCGGCTCGGCCACAAGCCGGGGCCGCGCCTGGTCGAGATACTTGTCGAGCCACGCGACGGCGCGCTCGCCGACGGGGATTACACGGTCCTTCTTGCCCTTGCCTTCGCGGATAGTCACGATGCCCGCTTCGCGGTCCACATCGTAGAGCCGCAAGCGGAGCAGTTCGGTGCGCCGCATTCCGGTCGAGTAAAACATCTCCAGCATGGCGCGGTCGCGGATGCCGAGCGGGTCGGTGATGTTGGGCTGATGCAGGATCAGTTCAGCTTCGGATGCGGTCAGCACACGCGGCAGCGGTTTCGGCAGCCTGGGCAACTCGATCTCCGAAGCCGGGTTGTGCAAGAGATAGTTCTGCCGCGTCATCCAACGGAACCACATGCGCAGGGGCGACAGCCGCGAGTGCTGGCTGGCGAAGCTCAACGGGCAGCCGTCCTTCTTGCGGTAGTGGAACAGGTAACGCTGATAGCGTTCGAGCACGGGCCGCGTGACCTCGACCGGCTCGCTCAGTCCACGCTCCATCGCCCAGCGCTCGAACAGCGATAGATGCTCGTGGCGCACATGGCGCGTGTCGTCGGTAAAACCCTTCACGGCAAGGGACTCGATGTACTCTTCGAGCATCGCTTGTAACGGCGTGCTCGGCGGCGTGCGCTGCTTGCGCGGTTTGACTACTCGGGCCATCTCTCTCCTCCTTTTCATGGTTACGACGAAGCGCCGATTTCGCTGCGCCCCGTATATGCGTTTTCTCGTGCTCTTGCGCGGATTCGTTCTTAACCCGCATGGACATTGGCGGCAAGTTGGTTTCAGGCACCCCGACACCCCGCCGACCTGGGGCCGACTTGGCCCCGACTTGACCCCGACAACTGACCTTCCGGCCCCGACTTCTTTCCGTCGTACTCATTCCTTCAGCTTGTCGATCTCGATCAAGCCGGGCAGCGTGGGCTTGCCGCTGTCGGCCTGGCGAGTAAAGACAAGCTCGTAAACGAAGCTCTGGCCGCGCCCGCCGCGATGCGCCAACAGGTACTCCATCTCCTCCAACCGATGCAGATGGATTTTCAACTGCGTATCGCCCCAGCCGGTCGCCGTGCGCACGTCGCGGCGCGAGAAGCGATAGTCAGAGCGCGCCATCTTCTGCCGCTCGCACTCGGCTGTAACCATCGTGTCGATGGCTAACAGTAAGCGCCTGGTCTGTGGGGGCAGCTCATCCAGCGAGCGGCCCAGCACTTCATGCGCAAGACGGTTGGCGACTGCGATGTCGTTCACCGTAACCTCGATGTACTCGACCATGCGGCCCCGGTGCTCGACCCTCTTCCGTGGCCGCTGATGCTGATGAAGAAGAGCGATGCTGCGTATCAGCGTCAGATACTTCATGTGGTCGCGCCGGGTCCGCGTCTGCGAGTCGAGGAACGTCAACTCCCGCGCGTAGGGATTGGCGACGAAGACGGGCTTCAAGAGCCGCTGCGCGTTGCGATGCACGGCAAGGATGGTGCTGCGGTCCCGCCGCTGGAGCAAGCCTTCAAGCGTTTGCGCCTCGCGCTGCACTCGATGGATGGCTTGCGTCTGCGCCCGGTCTTCATTGACGGAGAGAACAAGACAGCGGTTCAGCATCTCCTCGTCGAGATCGATGGCCGTCGTCGTCAGGAAGATCATCACCGGGCCTTCGACGCGGTATTGATGCGTGAGCAAGCGCCCCGTCGCCGGGTCTTTGCCCGTCGAGGCTATCGTCAACACGCCTTCGGATTGCAACAGCTTTAACGCATAGGCCGCAGAGTGCACGCCCTCTTCTTCCACGATGGCCAGCACCTTGTGCTTCAAGTCCTGCTCGCCCATGTAAAAGAGAGACTGGCCGGTCATCGCGGAGTATTGAACGCGCTGCTCTTCGGGCAGGAACGCGAGCACGGCTTCCATCAGCGAACTTTTGCCCGCCGCCGATGACGATTGCACGATGATCGCGAGCGGCGATTCCAAGTGGCGCGAGACCACGCCCAGATAGCCCACGAGTTTGTTGGTCTCCTCGCCGACAACGCCGCACAGTGCGAAGTCCTCGATGATCCGCTCCAGCAGGCGCGGATCGCGCAGCAACTCCATCGCCTGGGCGCGCTCCTCCTGGCCGATCTCGATCTCTTTCTTCTCCGGCTCCAGAGCCTTTTTGATCTGCTCGTCCTGTAGCTCCTCCAGCTTCATCAGAACCCGGCCCAGATCGCGGCGGATTACTTCTTCCTTGAGGCCAAGCTCCTCGGCGGCTTGCTTGGTAAAGACGCTGCGCTGCCGCGCTACGTATAAGTCGAGCGTGTCCACATGGAAGGCCGACTCGCCGTGCGGCGTCGTGCCGGAGACAAGCACATTGACTTTTAGAAGCTCATAACTCAGGTTCTTATGAAGGCCACGGATGCGGTAACGCCGTTCGCCCTGCTGGATGAAGATGTCTTCGCCGCGTATCTCGACCGGAACGTCTATGCTTGGCGCGGGCGCTGCCGGTGCAACCGGCTCCGATTCGGCGGCTAAAGAAAAAACCTCTTGTGTCGGCGCGTCTGTTGTCGGCATTGATTCTGCGATTGGCTCTGGCTCGTCGTCCTCGATCTTTTTTTCTTTAGTCGCTGTTTTTTCTTCTGCTGGCAGTGTCTCGATGTCTGGCTCCGGTACTGCTGCACGTTGTCCCTTGCCTAGCCACGATGCACGATTGATCAGTACGCCCAGGCTCTTCGCCGCTGGCGTCACCTTCCGCGCGTATTCGTTCGCGTCGATGCCTTTGGGGAACTCCACGCGGAAGCACTCGATTCCCCTTTGCATCAACTCCTCGGCCAGTTTCGCGGCGGCTTTGTTGCCCGCTTCATCGTTGTCATAGGCGATGTAAACCCGTTCCGTGCCGTGCTGAGCGAAGGCCGCGCGGTGATCGGCTGTGAAGCCGTTCACGCCGTAACTGGCCGTCACGTTGCGGTGCCCCGCGACCCAGAACGTCAGCGCGTCGATCAGCGCCTCGCATAAAATAGTTTCCTTCGACGCGATCAGCGCCTCTTCATTCCACACGCCCCGATGCTCGCCGGGAAGATACAGGTGCAGCGGCGTTCCCTCGCGCAGCTTCGCGGTGATCTTCCGCCCGTACATCTCGACCACCTCGCCCGAAGCATTGAACACCGGCACGACAACCGAGCCGTTGAAGTGCTCGTGGCCGCTCTCCCGCAGGATGCCGAGCCGCTGCAGCCGTCCGCGCAACTCCGCGCCGGCGACGCGGTTCTTTCCCTCAAGCCCGTAACACAGCGTCCGGTTGGCGAAGCCCAGCTTGAAGCGGTCGATGATCTCCGAAGACTGGAGGCCGCGCGAGGCGAGATACTTCAACGCCTCCGGCGATTGCTTCAACGTCCGGCTGTAGTAGTCCACGATCTGAACGAGCAGCGCCCGGTCGTCCGCATTCCGCGCAACCGGCGGCGGCAACTTCGGCACGGTGCTCTGTTTGACCGGATGCACTGGAACGGCGGCTAAGGGAAGATAGTCTGCTCTGAGCAGTTCAACCGCATGGCGGAAGCTGATGCCATTGGCCTTCATCACCCAGTCGATGGCCGTTCCGCCCATGTTGCAGGCTCCCAGACAGTGCCAGAGATTCTTTGACGGAGTGATGACAAGCGACGGGCTGTGGTCGGCATGGAACGGGCAGAGGCCCAGCAGGTCGGCACCGTGCCGGTGCAACTTGATGTCCCGCGCCTCGGCGAGCCGCTCGACCGATACCTCTCGTTTCAGCCGCTCGACCTCGCGCTCCGGGATTCGTGCCATCTTTCCGCCCTCCGCTGAAAAACCTGTCAAGTGGTTTTTCCACTTTTTGCAGTTTTTCTCACCGTGCCTCAGTATATACATACAGTGTATATCCAGACAGTGGATTTCAGGAGTACTCGAAAATGGACCTTAAAATCCGTCTTGACATGCCCGCGAAGAAAGAGCCACATTCCGCATTCGGCAAGCGCCTCTTCGCTCTCAGGAAGACGCGCGGCCTCACTCAGGTCCAGCTTGCCGAAGCCCTGGGGACGACCCAGCGCGTGATTTCCTACTACGAGACCGAAGCCGAACTGCCTCCCTCGACGGCCATCATTCCGCTGGCGCGCGTCCTGGAAGTCTCCACGGATGAGTTGTTGGGATTGAGGCCGACAGAGCCGAACGGCAACAGCAGCGTACAGAAGCAGCGGCTTTGGAAGAGATTTCAGAAGATGGACGTGCTGCCGACGAAGGACCAGAGAGCCGTGATTCGGCTGATTAACTCGCTGGCTGGCAGTGCTCACGCTGAGGCCAGTTAGCTCTCTCATGTTTAGGAACATGAGAAGAAGACATTCTTCTCATAGCTGAGAACCACCCGCAGCGGAGGCATCAGTCAAGGCCGCGCGTTTTGTGCGCGCCGCTGCAAGCGGTCGGAGCGAAGCGGAGAGCCTTTACGGATGCTGGAGCGGAGGGTACGGCCTCCTCAGAGGCCGAGGCCCATGCCGAAGTCCTGCTGGATTACTTCCTTGCCTTGCGACTGCGGCCCGATCTTCAACCCGGCTAGCTCGTCGTGGATCACCTGCTGCATCGCCGATGGATGCGATACGTCCCGGCTCAACACGTGGCCCAGCGACTTCGCATCGTTCGTGTACATCTGCACGTCGAACTCCGCCCGCGACACCGACACATACGCCATGCGGCTGTTGAGCAGCTCGCCGTGCGCCTGCGATGAGTCCACATGAACGAGCACACGGTCGGCGGTCTGGCCCTGGCTGCTGTGGCTCGTCACCGCATAGCCGTAATCAAGATGCGGCATCTGCCGCACGTTGAACTCGACCTCTCTCCCTGAGTCCATGCGCAGTTTCAGATTGCCGCTGTGGTCGATCTTCTCGACCGTTCCCAGCTCGCGGTTGGCGAGATTTTGCTTCTGATACGGAGCCGTCATCTGCACGCGGTCGCCCTGGGCGAAGACGCGCTCGCTGTCGCGGTAGACCGTCACGCCCTGCAACCGGCGCGGGTCGTAACTCAGCTCCTCGCCGCTCTTGCGCGTGATGGTCAGCGTGTTGCTTTCTCCGTCCACGCGCACGACGCGCGCATACTCTCCGGCCTCGATGCCGATGGGCTTCGAGCCCTTCGAGTAGCGGAGCACATCGCCCTCTGCGTAATTCTGCGCGTGCTGCCGGTCGGCCCCCGTCAGTTCCTGCCGCGCATAGAGAACAGGCACCCGGTACGCGGTGCCCGTGACCTGGCCCGACTCCCGCATCGCACGATGGATTTGGCCGTTGATCTCGCGGCGCGATTCATTGTCCGGCGAGATAACCAGCGTCCGATCCGGCACGCGAGCATACTCCCGCGCCATCTCTTGGAAGCGCTTCGCGCGGTCCTCGATCTCATGCACCCGGCCCTGTTGGTTAAGGCTTGCGATCGCTTCTTTGACCTCGCCCCGCGCAAGCTGCTCCACCGTCTCTTTGAGCACTGGATCTTTCTGCCGCAGGATCTCGTCGAGCCGCGCCGTGCGCAGCCCCGCCTCCTGCATCTGCGCATACGGCCTGCCCGCTTCGACGGCTTCATGCTGCCGCACGTCGCCGACCAACAGCACCCGGTCGTGACGGTTCAGCCGCTCCAGGAACGTGTGCATCTGCCGCGTGCCGACCATGCTCGCCTCGTCCACGATGTACACTCTTGCGCGCCCATCCTCCGGCTGCTGGCCGCGCGCAAGATGACGCTGCAAGGTCTCCGTCTCCATCCCTGCCTCGGCCAGCTTTTGCGCCGCACGCGAAGTCGGCGCAAGCCCCTTCACTTCGTAGCCGTGATGCACAACAGCGTCTCGAACAGCGGCTAAAGAAGTAGTCTTTCCCGCTCCCGCCACGCCCTCCAGAGCCATCATCCTGTCGCGGCTTTCGAGCACATCTTCGACCGCCCGGTGCTGGCTCATGCTCAGGTGCGGATGCTGTTTGAAGGTCCACTCCCGCGTGCGCCCATCGACGATGACATTGATGTCCCGGCCCGCCTGCATCCGCTGGACTATTTTTCTTTCGTAGCCCTGCATCTCGTCCGTTGTGAACGCCCTTCCAGCCTCTCCCTCGCGGCGCGGAACCTCGATCAGCTCGCCATTGGCGATGCGCTTTTCAAGTTCCGTTTTAATCTCCGGCAACCGCGCTTCGCACATCGTATGCTTCAACGCATCGCGCAACAGAGCCCGTTCATCGACGACCGCCGCGCGCTCGATCCCGCGCTCCCGCGCATACGTCACGGCACTCTCGGCAACCTGCCGCGAACGCTCCGGCTCAAGCTCCACGCCCCACCGCCGCGCGGCCTCGGCCATCACCCGCTGCGGCTGATTTCCATGCTCGACGGCGAGTTTTTGATGCTGCGCCCGGACCTCTTCGATGGATAACGGCTGCTTGGCGTCCCGCGTCCGGTGCGCGGCGATCTGCGCCGCTCCGGCTCCTCTTCGGCCCTGCTCGGCGAGCCGTTGTTCGATCTGCTGACGCCGCGGACTCGACGCCTCAAGATACTCCTGCGTGTAGCCTCTGATCTCCGGCTGACCATGCGCGCCGCGCTCGACTTCATAACCCAGCCGCTGCAAGTGCGCGGCCAGCTCCGAACGATAAACCGCCGTCGCGTACTGCTGCGTCTTGTAAAGTTCCTGCGCCTGCAACGACCGCGTTTTGCCCTCCGCCGTCTCCGTCACGTTGAAGATCACCGCGTGCGTGTGCAACTGCGGCGCGGCGTATCCATCGACCGGACGGCTGCTGTCGTGCTCGAACTTGGCAACGGCCCATGCTCCCGTCGTCTGCGCCACGGCGTTGCCGCCGATGCGCGCCTGGGCATATCTTTCCATCTCGTCCAGAGCCACGCGAACGCTCTCCCGGTGCGCGTCTCTCACCCGGTCATCGCCGCCAACCAGGGCCGTCAACGAGACGGATTTCGGTGCCGAAAAGGTCGCATCCCACCCCGCGCGGTGCTCCATCGTCCGCACCGTTTCGCCTTTGTCATTCACATATTCTCGCGCCTGCTGGCGGCGTATCAGCGCCTCGCCCGTGGCCGGATGCTGGCCTTCCGAGAGCCGCGCGAACTGCTCCCCCAACACATCATTCTTGCCGACCTCGCCCATCAGCCCGTAACGCTGCGCAAGCTGACCCTGCCACTCCCCGCGCACACGTTCGCCTTCCGTGTAATAGTTCTCCTTCGCGTTCGCGAACTCCGACTTGTGATACGCCTGCGCCTGGCCAGCGCTGATCGGCTTCGACAGTGTCAGCATCGCTCTAAATCTCCTCTCCTATAAGTCCTCTCCCGGCGCCGCTTTCATCGCCGCCTTGGGCAGCGCCGGCTCCGGCGGCGCACTCTGCAACCGCGCCTCGCGCGCCGAACTCTTTGCCAGTATTTCCATCGCACGCTTCATCTTGTTTTCGTCGGCCCACGTAATCAGTTCCCGGCTGATCTGCTCCGTGATCGGCTGGCGCATACTCAGCTTCAACAGGAAGTTCAAAAGGATGGCCCGCATTGCCAGCATCTCGGCCAGGATCGCCCGCTCCGCCGCCATCGTGCCCGCGTCCACAGACGAACCCAAGAGCACATCCCGGACCCACTCCGACAGCGTCAGTCCCGCCGCCGCCGCACGCGACTCCAGCACGCGCAGCTCCGCCTCCGAGACTTTGGTCCCAACCGATCTGGTTCGCAGCGCACGCTTCACTCGGCACCTCCGGCGTTCGGTTTCCAAGGTTCCGCATTTGTTTTTCCAAGGCAGTGATGCGCGAAGGCCGCACGGTTTCCGTGCGGCCTCGGCTAGCAGACAGGCTGGCTGCTAAAGATAAAACTCTTCCGCGTGTGCTCGATGGGAACTCGGCTCATCCGCGTACTCCTGGCGCTTGACGCGCCACGCTCCAAGCCAAACGGCCCAGAGCGCATTTTTCCTTTAGACGCTGCTTTTCGGTTTAAGTTACTCTGCGGCAACCCAAGGTTGCCGCACAGCTCCCGACTGGGGGAGACGTGTCACCCTACTCCCGATGCCGAAGGCAGCGCGTCCTTCGGCCCGATGGGCTGAGGACTCCGGAAGCAAGCCTCAGACGCAGGCAAGCCGCCCCGAAGGACGGCTCGCTGCTATTGGATACGCATCGATGTGCTTCGTGGTCTCCCATGTCTGAAAAGCCAGACATGGGCCACCCAGAGTTATTGGTCAGATGTGGGCAACCCGCCCGCAACCAAGTGCAAGGCACTGGAGCCACCATCCGGCTGCCGTCAAGGGTGTACACCTGGCACGAGGTATTTCAACAAAATCGTATACATTACAAAGCTACCAGCGGCCAACCCCCACAAGAACCAGTACGGTCGTCCGCTTCTCTTGAAGAAAACTGCAACCGAGAGCGGACCAATGAATATCACGTCGGTCCACCGGATGGGAAAAATCGCTATCCCCTGCTGCCGCCATACAAGGCCAATACAAATTAAGATGCCTACCAAGCGGCATATATTTGTGAAAGCCTCATTATCGGGTAGACTTTTCAGCGCAACAAAATTCATCACTCTTGCTCCGTATTAAAGCATGTGCTCAGAGCAGACATAAATCATGCCTGCGTCTGCCAATCGTTCGTAGCTTTTCCTCGCATCTTCACTTATATGCGCGACGTCGAGGTCCAAAGTCAAATCTACAAAAAGCACCCCCAGTTCATAGCAAACGTAAAGCTTCAAGAGGCCTTTTGCCAATTTTGTTCTAGCTACATCTTCCAAGAATATTGCGACGACTCTCGCGGCCGCTGCCGTTGATCGGGCACCTCTTACAATCCAGGGAATGGCTTGTAATCTGATAAAGTCTCCCACAAACTCCCTAAGAGCGGGCAGGGCGGCGTCTTCAATCAATGCAAATTTAAGTCCCGATTCCTCTTCATCCGCGCGCCCATCGGGATCCCAGCCGTTAACCGGGTCGCCATTCGCGTAGAGGTATTTATGCAACGATCCCGGATCTATTGCTCCCCCGTCTTCCGGGTCTCTTGACAGGAACCTACCAGTTGCCGGGTTGTAGTATCTGGCGCGGAGGTAGTAGAGGCCCAAGTCGGAGTCGTACTGTTCGCCGCGATACAAGTAGTTGTTCGGCGTCGTTCCAACCTTCGTGAACGAATTTCCGAAGGCGTCGTACTCGTAGCTGTCGGTTACCTGGCCAACGGAGTTGGTGAGTTGGCGCACGCTGCCGCCGCCGTCGTACTGGTAGTAGCTCAATACGTTGCCGGCAATCTGATCCTGGCTGATGCGCTGCAGACCATAGGTATACGTGCGCGTCACTGCTGCCGACCCAATCGGCCCGGTCAACTCATCGAGCACCTGCGGGTAGCCGGTTGGGTTTACGTCATCCTCGACCAGGTACTGCGTGGTGGTGGTGACTCCCGCGGTGGTGACCGTCTTATTGTTGGTGGTCTCCGTCGAAAGACTCCCTCTTGCGGTTTGGTTCGAAGACCCGCTCATCACGATAAAACTGTGATGAACGGGCACAGCTTTTTACGGCTCATTCCGATTCTGATCACCGGGCCACCTGCCCACCCGCCGGACTTATGGGTTATGTGGACTTGGGCCACCCGTCAACCGGTGGGGTACCTTGCTTTTGAAGAAAGTACACCCTTATCTGGAGATACGCAAAACCCACCACCCCGATAATCCATATGGGCAACCAAAACGCAAAAGGCGAAGTTGTAGGAGTCAACGGGCCTCCCGAGCAAAGCCGCACACACTCTCCGGGTCCACTCACCGGCGTTGAAGAGCAAAGGGTTGTACAGGCGTTGAACCGCTTCAGCGCATAGTGGTAGTGGATTGCATCAATCGCGATGCAATACGCTCCCGCTACCGCTGTCAAGATCGCCACCGCCATAAGCAGGATTTTCGCCGCACTCTCAAACTCTTTGACCCGATCACTTGCAATTGCTTTTACA
>Ga0302157_10004764_pt1 | contig 14627 bp, 10 predicted proteins | sample I_Bog_N3_3_FD_193502 | JGI IMG/M metagenome (GOLD analysis project Ga0302157, IMG submission 193502) | Peat permafrost microbial communities from Stordalen Mire near Abisko, Sweden - I_Bog_N3_3 | ecosystem: Environmental > Terrestrial > Soil > Wetlands > Peat | place: Sweden: Abisko, Stordalen...
GAGACCGGAGCCCTGCCCGAGAGTGCGGGCATCAGCGACCTGAAGGGCGACTCGTGCGTGTCGGCGGCGGCGTGCGTCGCCGTCGGCTTCACCGAGAACGACGTGGGCACCACGGTCACGCTGGCCGAGACCTGGAACGGGGCGAGCTGGAGCGTCGTGAGCACCCCGGACCCGGTCGGCACGACCAATGCCGAGCTCAATGCCGTGTCGTGCACCTCGCCGAGCGCCTGCACCGCAGTGGGTGACTACTTCCAGAACGCCACCGGTGCCAGCCTGACCCTGGCCGAGACCTGGAACGGTCGGACCTGGAGCATCCAGAGCACACCGAATCCGGCCGACACCACGACGAGCGCGCTGTTCGGGGTGTCGTGCACCTCGTCGAGCGCCTGCACCGCGGTGGGCGAGGGCCCGACCGCACCGCTGGCCGAGGTGTGGGACGGAGTGAGCTGGACGATCCAGGACATCCCGGTGCCGGCCGGCGCCGTGTCGACGATCCTCCTCGGCGTGTCGTGTTCCTCGGCCACGAGTTGCACGGCGGTCGGGTACTACAGCCAGACCGGTGACAGCCTCACCCTGGCCGCCCGCCGCACCGGTGCCGACTGGGTGATCCAGGCGACGCCGGACCAACCGGCCAGCGCCAACTCCTTCGCGGGCGTCTCCTGTCCGACCGACACCGCCTGCGTGGCCGTCGGCAGCTACGAGAACACCGCCGGCACGTCGTCGCTGGCCGAGGTGTGGAACGGCACGACCTGGACCATCGAGCACACACCCGATCCGGCGACGGCGGTCGATGCCCCCGCCCTCGCTGCGGTCTCCTGCAGCTCATCGTCGGACTGCGCAGCGGTCGGGAGCTACTCGACCAGCGAACTTCCGGTCGCGTTCGCCGAGGCGTGGAACGGCGCCACCTGGACCGTCCAGAGCGTTCCGAGCCCGGACGGCAGTGTCTCCACCCTGTTGGGCGCCGTGAGTTGCTCGACCGGCGGCTGCACGTCGGTCGGCTACCGCCAGGGCAGTTCGGGTGTCCAGGTCACGCTGGCGGTCGACAACCCGGGCGCCGTGGGGATCGCCACCGACCCCGTCGGCTCGGGCTACTGGGTGGTCGACGGTGCCGGACTGGTGACCCCGCACGGTAACGCCAGCTTCCACGGCGACACCCGGTTGTCGGCACTGGCCGGACCGGTACGGGGGATGGCTGCCACGTCGGACGGCGACGGCTACTGGCTGGTGGGCGCCGACGGGGGCGTGTTCGCCTACGGCGACGCCTCCTACGAACGGTCCCTTCCCCAGGTGGGCGTCCACGTCGACGACATCGTGGGCATCGTCCCGACCGGCGACGGCAGGGGCTATTGGCTGACGGGTGCCGACGGGGGCGTGTTCGCCTTCGGTGATGCCCGCTTCGCCGGGTCGCTGCCGGCACTGGGGATCCACGTGTCGGACATCGTGGGCATCGCCCCCGCCCCGTCCGGGGTCGGGTACCTGCTGGTCGGATCGGACGGCGGTGTGTTCGCCTTCGGGACCGCGAGCTACCACGGGTCGCTGCCCGGCATCGGCGCCACGGTCCGCGACATCGTGGGCGTCGGTCCTTCCCCCCACGGACGCGGGTACCTCCTGGTGGGCGCCGACGGCGGTGCGTTCTCGTTCGGCACCGGCGCGCCCTACGAAGGGTCGCTCCCGGGCCAGGGGGTGTCAGTGGCCGACGTCGTCGGCGTGGCCCTCTCCCCCGATGGCCTGGGCTACCGGATGGTCGAGGCCGACGGGCCCGTCTGGGGCTTCGGCGACGCCGGTGATCTCTGAGGCTTCCCACACGCGCCTCCCCCACCCGCCATCCACGCTCACCGGCCCCGGTCATGCGGAGGCGGGCAGGCCCTGACCTGCGGGAACACGGACGAGGGGGCCGTGTGTGGACGGTGACCCACGGGATCGCGCGATGCACCGGCGTCCCGCCGCGCCCCGGACGCGGGCGCTACTGTGCCCCTGGGTCCGAGCCACGTCGTGGCATCCGTCGGCACCCCCGGGGGAGGCTGGGAACGCACCGTGGATCACCGCACCGCGTACAGAGCGAGCCGTTGGAGCGCCGTACTCCTGATCGTCGCCGGCACCCTGGCCGCGTGCGGAAGCGCGGCCACCTCCTCCCCCTCGACGTCAGCGGCGGAGCTGACCGGCTGGCGGGCACCTGCGGTGTTCAGCGCACCGCCGGACACCGGGCACATCATCGAGCCCGTGTCCGCCAATCCCACCGATCTGGCCGCCGGCGGATACGTGGAGCAGGAGTACTTCGCCTCGGGCACCGCGTCCTCGTTCACCAGCCGGTCCACGCCCTCCGACGGGAAGTGGACCATTGCCGTCGCACACTCGGCGTCCTATCGGACACGCATCATCGTGCGGCGCCCGAGCGATCCGGCCAAGTTCGACGGCAACGTCGTCGTGGAGTGGATGAACGTATCGGCCGGCGAGTCCGCCCCCGACTGGGACTACTTCGATCCGGCCCTCATGGACTCGGGGGCCGCCTACGTGGGAGTGTCCGCCCAGGCGCTCGCCGTCGACGGCGGGAAGGCACTCCTCACCTCGGGGTCGAGCCCCGGGCTACGACAGAAAGAACCGGCCCGGTACGGGAGCCTGCACCACCCCGGTGACCAGTACTCCCTCGACATGTTCGCCCAGATCGGTCAGGGGCTGCGGGCCTCGGCCCCGTCGGTCCTCGGAGGACTGCGACCGACGCACGTGCTGGCCATCGGTGAGTCCCAGTCGGCCTTCTACCTCACCACCTATGCCGATGCCATCCAGCCGCTCGACCCCGCGTACCAGGGGATCTTCATCCACTCCCGCGGCGGCGGGGCCGTCCACTTCGACGGCCACGACGTCACCTCGGCGGTCGACGGCAACGTACGCATCCGGACCGACCTCGACGTCCCCGTCTTCATGCTCGAGACCCAGACGGACCTGATCCAGCTCGGCTACGCCGCGGCCCAGCAACCCAACACTTCGAAGGTCCGGACGTGGGAGGTGGCAGGGACGTCCCACGCCGATGCCTACGAGCTGGGTGTGGGCGCCGGCTTCCTCGGCTGCACCACCCCGGTCAACTCGGGTCCCCAGCACGAGGTGGCCCAGGCTGCCTTCGTCGCCTTCGAGCACTGGGCGGACGACGGGACACCGCCCCCTTCGCCGAAGCCGTTCACCCTCGCCACGACCGATCCCGCCGAACTGGCGCTGGACGCCCACGGGAACGTGGTGGGCGGTGTGCGTACCCCGGCCGTGGACGTGCCGGTGTCGACGCTGAGCGGGGCACCCCCGGAGGGCAGCAGCCAGCTCTGCGGCCTGTTCGGGTCGACCGTGCCGTTCAGTCCACCGACCCTGGTGGCCCTCTACGGGTCGCAGGCCGGCTACGTTGCCGCCTACACGGCCGACCTCGACCTGGCCATCGCCGGTGGGTACATCCTCCCGGCGGATCGCGCGTCGCTCCTGGCACAGGCGGCACAGGTGTCGTTTCCCTCCTGAGTGGCCGCTGCCGTCGGTCGTCCATCCCATGGGTCGGGGACCACGTGGTGACATCCTTGCCACGTCTGGACTGGTGACTACCCGGAACGGACGCTCGCCAGCACGTGGACATCGACGCCCCCAGGGGTCGGCTGAGGCGAGGCTCGGCGCCCTCGGCGGGTCCACCCGATTGGGCACCGGAAAGAACCCCTCTGCGCGGCGCACCGATCGCAGATCTCTCGTGCCAGCGGAGGTGCGGCCGCTCAGTAGGGCGTCACGAGGTCAGGGAACATCGGGAAGTGCCTGATGCTGCAGGTGAGCAGGCGAGCATCGGTACGCAGTGCGGTGGTGGCGATGACGGGATCGGCGGCGTCAGGTGGCCCGGCAACCACTCACGGCCGAGCCACCGGCGGCTCCCGCCCCGTCCCAGTCGACCGCGTGCCAGGTCAGCGTCCCCGGCAACGCCCGGGCGGCGGCCTCCGGATGCCCCCGCAGGTCGTCGAGGAGCCCCGACACGGATCGACCGGTCCGTGCCGCTTCGGCATCGAGCGCACGACGCTCCTCGGACATCAACGAGAGTTGAGCCCGTCCGATGGTGTACGTATCCATCACCCGTTGCTCGTCTGGTCAGCCGGGGACTGGGCCGTCCACCTGTGCGGTTCGTCGGTGGCGTGCTGGGACCGGAGCCCGCCGCCCGGGACGCGTGGCCGGTAGGGTCCGGGACCACGTACGAGCAAGGGAGTCACCGTGACGCAGCACACCGTAGCGATCGACACCACCGACGGGACCTGTCCGGCCGCCCTGAGCATTCCTGAGGGTGAGGGACCCTGGCCCGGGGTACTGATGTTCGCCGACGCCGGAGGGATGCGCGACACCATGCGCCAGATGGGCGACCGGTTGTCGGCCCTGGGCTACGTGGTCCTGGTGCCTGACTTCTACTACCGCAACGGACCCTACGAGCCCGTCGACATGCGGACGGCGTTCGCCGACGAGGAGACGAGGAATCGGGTCATGGGCATGATGCTGGCCTACACCGCGGACCTGGTGGTGCGCGACGCCGGAACCTTGGTCGGGTACCTCGACGCGCTGCCCGAGACGGCGGCGGGTGGTGTCGGCACGACCGGCTACTGCATGGGTGGCCGGCTCTCCCTCATCGCCGCGGCGAATCTCGGCGACCGCGTCGCTGCGGCAGCCTCCTTCCATGGCGGGAACCTCGCCAAGGCCGACGACCCTGACAGCCCCCACCAGCACGCGGCCGGCATCAGGGCCGCCGTGTACGTGGCCGGCGCGATCGAGGACCAGTCGTTCCCCGACGAGCAGAAGGACCTGCTGGAGCAGTCGCTGACCGCGTCCGGGGTCGTGCACACCATCGAGACGTACCAGGCACACCACGGCTTCGCCGTCCCCGACAACGGGAGCTACGACGCCGACGCGGCGGAGCGCCACTGGAAGGCCACCGAGGAGTTCTTCGGATCAGTGCTCGGCCGATAACGACCGGTAGGTCCAGCCGGGGCCGGGCGCTCAGCCGGACGGCACGGTGAGGGGCGGCACCGTGGTGCTCGGCACGGTCACCGGTCCGCCGCCACCTCCCGCCGTGCTGCCGGCCGACGACGTCGACGGGGCGTTACCCGTGCCGGTGGTCAGATGCAGCAGGACCTCGAGGATGCCGTTGTCGGCGGTGGTGACGAAGCCACCGACACTCGGGTTGGCGATGTTCCAGTCAGCGAACGTGATGGGCAGGTCGGCCAGCACGTCGGTCTCCGAGCCGTTGCGCTCCGCCTTGACCGTGAACGTCACCGGCTTGGACACACCGTGCATGGTGAGGGTGCCCTGGGCCGGGTACCGCTCCGTGCTGCCGACGGCCGGGAGGGTTCCGAGGGCGATGGGTGACGTCAGGACCAGGGTGGCCGTCGGGTACTGGGTGACATCCATGATGCGGCCGTCGAACTGTGCGTTCCGCTCACTCTGGTCGCTGACGACACTGGCCATGTCGACCGTGAACGAGCCCTTGGTCACGGAGGTGCCACTGATGGTCAGTGAGCCCCAGACCGCGCTGGTCCGACCGACGGCCGTGGCGTTCTGGCCCACCAGCACCTCCTGGACCCGGTAACCGGCCACCGAGCCGGGACCGACGTTCCACGTGCCGGTGACCGCGGACGACGATGCGGTCGAGCCGGTGGCGCCGGACGCCGGGTTCGAGGTGTGCGTGGCCGGCAGGGTGAGCTTGGTCGGGGCCGGGCCCTCGATGAAGTGGATGTAGATGAACGGGCCCGCCACCGCCACGACGACCACGAGCGCCACCAGACCACCGATCCACCAGATGAGCTTGCGCCGGGTCCTCATGACCATCGGGTACACCTTTCCGGTCGTGGGACTGACCGTGCCATGTCCGTGGGCGCATGGTTACGCCGCGATGTGGCACCGGCCTGTGGAACATCGGTGACCCAGCTGAGAGTACCGGTTCGTGCCCGGAATTAACGACCGGGCGGCCGGCGCCGGGACCTGACGCTGACTGGTGGGACGAGCAGGATGGATGCAAGGCTCGGACACACGAAGAAAAGGCGGTGCGGCCATGAAGAACGACATCACCGACATGCTCGGTATCGACGTACCGATCCTGGCGTTCAGCCACTGCCGGGACGTGGTCGCAGCCGTGACGAGGGCGGGCGGGCTCGGCGTGCTCGGGGCGGTGGCCCACAGCCCCAGGCGGCTCGAGATCGACCTGGACTGGATCGAGGCCGAGGTGGGTGACAAGCCGTACGGGGTCGACCTGATCATCCCGGCCAGGTACGCCGGTGACGAGGGTGGCGGCTACTCGGCGGCCGACATCGCCGCACTGATCCCGGCCGGGCACTTGGAGTTCGTGAACGACATCCTCCGGCGGTACGACGTACCCGAGCTGCCCGAGGACTCCCGGGGCGGGGTGTTCCGCGTCGAGGAGGACACGCCGGCGCCCTTTTCGGCACGGTCCGCAGGACCGCAGCTCGACATCGCCCTGAGCCACCGGACCGCGTTCGTGGCCAATGCGCTCGGGTCCCCTCCCGAGCACATGATCGAACGGTGCAAGGAGGAGGGCCGACTGGTGGGCGCGTTGGCCGGCAAGGCCGTCCACGCCGAGCGCCACGTCCGGGCCGGGGTCGACATCATCATCGCCCAGGGCGGCGAGGCCGGCGGGCACACCGGTGAGATCGGGTCGATGGTGCTCATCCCCGAAGTGGTCGACGCGGTGGCCCCGGTGCCGGTGCTCGGCGCCGGCGGCATCGGCCGGGGACGTCAGATGGCCGCGGCCATGGCGCTCGGGGCCCAGGGCGTCTGGTGCGGTTCGGTCTGGCTGACCACGGACGAGGCCGAGACCCATCCGGCGGTCAAGGCCAAGATGCTGGCTGCCACCAGTGCCGACACCATCCGTTCGCGGTCGCGGACCGGCAAGCCGGCCCGCATGCTCACATCCGCGTGGACCGAGGAGTGGGACGACCCCACCCATCCGGCACCCCTGGGCATGCCGCTCCAGCCGATCCTCACGGCTGCGGCCATCGAGCGCATCGACCGTGGCTCGGTCCGGCCCGGCTCCGGAGCCGAGAAGCTGGCCAACTACTTCGTGGGCCAGATCGTCGGCGTCATGAACGAGACCAGGCCGGCGGCGACCGTGGTCTACGAGATGGTCGACGAGTTCATCACGGCGATCGAGACGGTGTCCGCCCAGATGAACGCCTGACGCCCGACGGTGGCGTCCACCTCCACGAACGAGCGGTCCGCCGGGCAGGGACCACCCGAGAGGCGGGTCGCCACGCGATACGTGCCCCTCTGCCGTACCGGTACGATGCCCCCGTGCGCCTCGCCACCAGTCAGACGCCACCTCATCTGATCCTGTCGGGCGAGATCGACTTCTCGATCGCGACGGACCTCCGTGACTCGGGCGCAGAGCTGGCGAGATCGCTTGCGCCCGGTCGGCTCGACGTCGACCTCGGTGACGTCACCTTCATCGACTCCAGCGGGCTCGGCGCCCTGATCGCTCTCCGGAACACGTCCCGCGAGTTCGGCGCGACCCTCGTACTCGTGCGGCTGAGCCCGGCGGTCACGCGGTTCTTCGAGCTCGCGGGCGTCAAGGATTCGTTCCAGGTCGAATGATGCCGGGCCGGACGGGCTGATGACCACTCGACCGTACTCCGGCGCGCTCGACATGGAGCGCCTGTTCCGCACGTCCGGCGAACTCGGCCGCGACATGATGCAGGTGGACTGGGAGCGGACACCGCTCGGACCCCCGACCACGTGGCCGCAGAGCCTCCGATCGATCGTGCACGTGGTCCTTACCTCCAGGTTCTCGATGTGGATGGCGTGGGGCCCCGAGCTGACGTTCTTCTGCAATGAGAAATACCGCCACGACACGCTCGGCGCCAAGTACCCGTGGGCGCTCGGACGACCGGCTGCCGCCGTCTGGGAGGAGATCTGGAGCGATATCGGCCCCCGCATCGGGATGGTCCTCGATACCGGGGTCGCCACCTGGGACGAGTCGCTCCTCCTTCTCCTCGAGCGCAACGGGTATCCGGAGGAGACCTATCACACCTTTTCTTATTCACCCCTTTCCGACGAAGAGGGCGACGTGGCGGGGCTCCTCTGCGTGGTGAGCGAGGACACCAAGCGGGTCGTCGGTGACCGGCGGATGAACGTGCTCCGACGTCTCGGGACCGCATTGACGAGCGCACAGACCAGGGAGGAGGTGTTCGAGGCCGCGTCAGTGGCCCTCACCTCCGACCCGACGGTGCTCCCGTTCGCCCTGCTGTACGAGCCGGACGACGGGGCCGACCGCCTCGCGATCTGCGCCGGTGCGACTCCTGGCGACCCCGTCGCGCCACTGCGGTTGTCCGGCCAGGGGCAACCCTGGTCGATCGGGTCGTTGGGCACCGCCTCCCACGTGCTCATCGACGACCTCACGGCGCGATTCCCGGACGTTCCCCTCGGGGGCTGGAGCGAGCCGGCGACCTCGGCGATGCTCATCCGCGTCGATGGAGCGCCCGGTGCGCCTCCAGCCGGTGCCCTGGTGGCCGGGCTCAATCGCTACCGGCCACTGGACGAGGACTATCGCGGATTCCTCGATCTCCTGGCCAGTCAACTCTCGGCCGCCCTGTCGAATGCCCGTGCCTACGAGGCCGAACGCCAACGCGCCGAGGACCTGGCGTCGCTCGACCGGGCCAAGACGGCGTTCTTCACCAATGTGAGCCATGAATTCCGGACCCCGCTCACGCTCATCCTGGGTCCCACCTCCGATGCGTTGAACGACCGGCAGGATCCGCTGAGCGCGCGTCAGCGTGCACGTGTCGAGACGATCCACCAGTCGAGTGAACGGCTCCTGAAGCTCGTCAACACGTTGCTCGATTTCTCGCGTCTGGAGTCGGGACGGAGCGAGGCCCGGATCGAGGCGATCGATCTCGCCGAGGAGACTGCGCACATCGCGGAGATGTTCCGCTCCGCGGTCGAACGGGCGGGGCTCGCCTACAACGTCGAGTGCGAACCCTTCGGCACGCCCGTGGGCGTCGACCGGGAGATGTGGGCGAAGATCGTCTCGAACCTCCTGTCGAACGCGCTGAAGTTCACCTTCGAGGGAGCGATCTCCGTCCACCTGGCCCAGGTGGACGAATTCGCCGAACTTGCCGTGCACGACACGGGCATCGGCATCGAGGCCGGTGACCAGGTGAATCTCTTCGAGCGCTTCCACCGGATCGAAGGTGCGCGATCCCGCACGTTCGAAGGGTCGGGCATCGGGCTCGCACTCGTGTCCGAGCTCGTCGGCCTCCACGGCGGATCGATCAGTGCGACGAGTGCCCCCGGGGAAGGCAGCACGTTCACCATCCGCCTCCCGATCGGGACGTCGGAGGTGCGACCTCCGGTCGTCGATGAGGAGTCCGTTCGCCACGTCGCGTCGACCTACGTCGCCGAGGCCATACGGTGGCTGACCCCGTCCGAGGAGGACGTGGCCGACCCACGGGGCCCCACCGGTGGGTCCGCGACCGACGGGCGTCCGACCGTGCTGGTCGCCGATGACAACCCCGACATGCGCCGGTACATCGCCGACCTGCTGGCGGACTCGTACGACGTGGTGACGGCGGAGGACGGCGCCGTGGCCCTGGAGGCGGCGCGTCGGGTCCACCCCGACCTCGTCCTCTCCGACGTGATGATGCCGAATCTCGACGGCTTCGGACTCCTCCGGGCACTCCGCTCGGACGCCGCGACCTCCGGGACCCCCGTCATCCTGTTGTCTGCCCGGGCAGGAGAGGATTCGGCCGTCGAGGGACTCGGGGCGGGTGCCGACGACTACCTGGTCAAGCCGTTCTCGGCCGTCGAGCTGATCGCGAGGGTGCGGTCGAACCTGGAGCTCGAGCGGCACCGACGTGCGGCGGCCAGACGTGAACACGAAATAGCCATCGAGCTCCAGGAGGCGCTCGTCCCGAACCATTCGCCCCAGTCACCACGCCTCGAGATCGCCACGTACTACCAGCCAGGCGTCCAGGGAACCCAGGTGGGTGGCGACTGGTTCGAGGCCATCGATCTCGGTCGGGCCCAGACGGCGCTCGTCGTGGGCGACGTCATGGGTAAGGGCATCCGCGCCGCGGCGACGATGGGACAGCTCCGCTCCGCCATCCGCGCCTATGCGGGACTCGGCCTGTCGCCACCGGACCTGATGGAGGCACTCGACGGCCGCGTGCGTGAACTCGGCACCGGACAGATCGCCTCCTGCTTCTACGCGGTCGTCGATTCGCGTGCACTGTCCCTGGAGTTTGCGAACGCCGGGCATCTGCCGCCCCTGCTGATCGGCGCTGACGGTGCCTCGGTCCACAGACTCGAGTCCCCGCTCGAACCGCCCCTGGGCGCCGGTCCGATGGCCTTCCGCCTGGGGACCGCGGAGCTCGAACCCGGATCGACGCTGGTCATCTACACCGACGGCCTGGTCGAGACCCGTGCCGGGGGCATCGATCAACGCATCGACCGGGTCTCCGCCATCGCCCGAGGTTGGACCGGCGGGGTCGACGGACTACCGGCGGCGTTGGTAGCGGACCTCTGTCCGGCAGGGTCATCCGACGACGTCGCCATCCTCGTCGCCCGGGTACGACCCGTCGTTCCGCTCCGATCCGAGGTGGTCGACATCGAGCAGACCTCGGACGGGGCAGCCACCGCACGGAAGTTCACGACGGAGACCCTCGCCCGATGGTCGGCCACCACTTCGCCCGGCGAACTCGAATTGCTGGTGAGCGAGATCGTGACCAATGCCATCGTCCATGGCAGCCCGCCCATCTGTCTGCGGCTCACCCATCTCGGCGACGAGGTCCTGGCCGAGGTCGATGACGGCTCCGCGGGCAACCTGCGCCGACGACGCCCGGAACCGGGCGAGGAGAACGGGCGGGGCCTGCGCATCCTGAAGATGCTCGCCCGTCGGTCAGGCGTTTCGCACGGGCCCAACGGGAAGACCGTGTGGTGCACCGTGCCTGTTGCTCCGATGGTGGATACCGGCGGCTGACCCGACGTCACGACGGGTCGGTCGCCCCGGGGTGCTGCCGGCCCGGTCCGCTCTCCGCCGTCAGACGGCCACGGGCGTGAAGTCGCCCGTCCACTGCAGGTCCTGCAGGCGGGCCGGCGTGGTGAAGTCCACCGAGGCCAGGTCGACCACGTAGGTCTCGGGGTTGCCGATCAACCGGTAGGCGTAGCGGGGGGTGCTCAGGTTCAACACGGCGTCCCAGACGGTCACCTCGGGCACCAGGTCCTTGCCCATGGACTCCTTGATGGCTCCCGCAGGGATGTCGAAGGCGTTGCACACGTGGAGCGCCAACAGCTCGGCCTCGTGTGCGTCGACGGCCTGGTCGACGAGCCCGAGGACGCTGAAGAGCCGCACGAACCGCGCCGTCGGGGTGTAGTCGGCCGGAATGCCCCGCAGCCCCTCTCCCTGGCCGGGTGCCGACAAGGTGAGGCCCCCGATCACGGCGTCCGGCGGGTTTTCCGCCGAGACACCCAGATAGTTGCCGAGGTTGGTCAGGTGCCAATCGAGGTAGGGCGCGTTGGTGGCGATGCCGACGGGATTGTCCACGACCCGCGTGCCTCGGGCGTGGAACTCGATGGCGATGGAGCCCGTGGGGTCGTGGACGAGGCAGTGGACCGGTGGCTCGAAGCCCATCCCGGGGTCCCTCCCGATGATGTTGACAGCGGCCATCGCCACCTTCACCTCGTCGATGCTTCCGCAGGTGCCGAGCAGGTAAGCCGCCAGGTCGAGTTGGGACAGGTCGGAGCCGTCGGCCTTGGGCTTCCGGAACGAGCAGTAGCCGCCCGGCATGTAGAGCAGGTGGGCGCTGACACCTGCCGTGTTGATGCCGTCGACCAGCCAGTCCGCGTGGCCGAAGACTCCCATGCCGACGACCCCGTGGGACGCCGTCCACGTCTTCGGGTGCCCGCCGTCACCGACCGAGCCGGTCCCGGCGTGGTCGGCGGGCAGGACCGCCAACTGGGTCGGCATACCCATCGGGAACTCCATGCTCCGGGCCGCCACGACGGTGCCGTCCTCGGCGATCGGAAGTTTGAAAGTCATGCACATGTATCTCTCCCTGCACTCTCTGTTCGTCGGCGTCCGGGTCGGTGATCCCGGCCCCCTGGTTCGGTCCTGGCTGGTGTCCGCCGTCAGCTCTCCGTGGTGACATCGGTCGACCCGGCGTCGGCAGGCGACGAGCCCTCGCTCCCGGAAAGCAGCACGAAGGCGACGATCCCGACGACGAGGGTCAGTCCGCCGGCGATGAAGAACATCGTGGCGAAGGCGTGCCCGTAGGAGACGACGGCGTCCTGGAGGGCGGCCCTACCCGCCGAGGTCGTCGGCGACGTGCCGTTCGACGCGTACACGTTGACGGCGTCGAGACCGGTCGACAGCTGGGTTGCGGGCACGCCGGCGTGCTCCAACCGGTGGACGACGCCCCCGGTGGTGAGTCGGTCGATCACCACGGCCGAGAACGAGAAGCCGATCGTGTAGAAGAACTGGCCGAACGTGGTCCGTGAGCTCGACACCGGGCCGAGGTACCGGGCGGGTGCCTCGGCCAGGATGAGGCTGCCGAACGGCACGGCGGCGATGATCACGCCCGCCCCGGTCAGGACCAGGCCGGGAAGGAAGCCCAGGAGGCTGGTGGAGCCGTGGGCCGTCGCCAACAGGACGAACCCCGCAGCGGACACGACACCGCCGACCAGGATGGCGGTCCGGCTGGTCAGCCCCTTGGTCATGAGCCGGCCGGTCACCAGACCCGACACGATGCCGGCGAACAGCAGCGGCAGCTGCCAGACAGCGACCTTGGCGGTCGCCAACCCGTTGACGTACTGCCACAGGTTGGTCACCTGCAGGAACGCCACGGCGGTTCCGAAGGTGTAGATGAACCCGGCACACAGGGCGGCAAGGAAGACCGGCGAGCGGAAGAGGCCCACCGGGAAGAAGTGGCCGTCGTACCGCGACTCCCAGACGAAGAACGTCCCGAGCAGCAGGGCGCCGAGCACCAGTGGCACGAGGGTCCGGGGGCTGGTCAGGCTGTGGGCGAACTGACTGGCCGAGTACAGGACGAGGATGATGCCCGCTATGAGGAAGCCCTGGCCCGGCAGATCCAGCTTGTTGCCCGTGATCCGGTCGACCCGAGGCAGGAGTACCGGGGTGACGGCCAGGCACGCCAGACACATGGCCGGAATCAGCAGGAACGCCATCCGCCAGTGGGTGCTGGCCAGCGTGCCGCCGACGAACGTGAGCACCACGGTGCCCGCCATGACGACGGCGGTGAACACGCCCATCGCGCCCGCCATCCGCTCCTTGGGCACGACTGCGGCCATGTAGCCGAACGCGGCGCAGTAGACGGCGCCGAGCCCGATGCCGGTGATCGCCATTCCCAACATGTAGATGACCGGCGACGGTGCGGCCACCACCACCAGGTTGCCGATCACCCCGACGATCAGCGCCACCATCAGGACGTTGCGGCGGCCCAGGCGGTCGGCGAGTAGGCCCGTCGAGATCACGGTGGCGGCGATGGCCATGGTCTGGACACTGGCCGCCAGCGCCTGGGTGCTCCCGGCCATGTGGAGCGACCGGCTGGCGCCCACCAACGCCGTCGAGGCGATGTTCGGGCAGGAACCCTGCACGGCGCCGAGGAGCCCGAGGAACGGGACGACCAACTTGGAGACCTGGGTAACCGTGTGCGTCGGGGTCGGCCCGGCCACCTCGGTCGTGGGGTCGACGGAGGTGGTCACGGGTACGTCCGCCATGGGGCGTGCACTGCCGTTGGGCGGCTCACATCAGCCGCCGTGCGCACCAGATCCGCCTCGAAGGCCATGGGGCCCTCCTCTCCCGCCGGAGCGTCCACCCCCGGCTGACGCCGTCGGTGTCATCTCCCACCGCGCGCCATCGACGCCTCAGCTGTTCAACTTGAGGTATCCCGGGGATGAGCTGGGCGTCCCCGGAGCCCGTCGCCGGAGACGAGCGGGCACCTCTACCTCCGTGGGGGTCAAAAGTTCGCTGACCGCAACCGTCGACAACGCATCCGCCAACGGCACTGCCGACGCGCCGATCACCGGGCAACGAGCCACCTGCCTGGACGGCCGGTTCTGCGCCAGCCCACGAGGCTCGATTCATGGGGAACCGGTCAGCGGGGCCCTCTCCGGACGAGCTTCGTCCTTCAGCTCGACGCCAGACCCACGACGGGGCCACGGAGCTGAGCGCCACCTTCGGACCCGTAGAACGCAGCGTCCCCGAAGGAGAAGACCCCGCCGTCGGCGGCGACCAGCCAGTAGCCCTTGCCGTCCGGCGTGGCGGCCTCTCCCACGACCGGGGCGCTGAGGTGGGCGCCGCCTTCGGACCCGTGGAACATCGCATCGCCGAAGGAGAAGACCCCGCCGTCGGAGGCGACCAGCCAGTAGCCCTTGCCGTCGGTATCGGCGGACATCCCCACGACCGGGGCACCGAGGTGGGCGCCGCCCTCGGACCCGTAGAAGGCGGCGTCCCCATAGGCGAAGACTCCGCCGTCGGAGGCGACCAGCCAGTAGCCCTTGCCGTCCGGGGTGGCGGCCATCCCCACGATGGGTCGGCTGAGGGGCCTACCGCCCATCGAGCCGTAGAAGGCGGCGTCCCCATACGCGAAGACCCCGCCGTCGGA
>Ga0302157_10004765_pt1 | contig 14626 bp, 12 predicted proteins | sample I_Bog_N3_3_FD_193502 | JGI IMG/M metagenome (GOLD analysis project Ga0302157, IMG submission 193502) | Peat permafrost microbial communities from Stordalen Mire near Abisko, Sweden - I_Bog_N3_3 | ecosystem: Environmental > Terrestrial > Soil > Wetlands > Peat | place: Sweden: Abisko, Stordalen...
TTGGCCGGGCATTATCCGCCATGTCGATACCTGGCTGCCGCGCCCCTATGAGGGGGTCATCCGCGCCCAGGCGATCGAGGTGAACCGCATTCTCGCCGCCTGGATTCGCGGACAGGCGATCTGCTGTCTCGTACTGGCTATGGTCTATGCCATCGGCCTCACCATTATCGGGCTGGATCTCGGGCTCATCGTCGGCATGGCGGCTGGGTTTCTCTCCTTCATCCCTTATGTCGGCACGGTGGTCGGCGCGATCACGGCCATCCTGCTCTCGCTCAGCCAGACTCCGGGCTGGGATGGGGTGCTGAAAGTCGCCATCGTCTTCGCCTTCGGACAGGCGCTCAACGATTATGTCATCCAGCCGCGTTTCCTGGGGGACCGCGTGGGCCTGCCCGCCGTCTGGGTGATCTTCTCCCTCTTCGCGGGCGGGGCGGCGTTCGGCTTTGTCGGCATCATGCTGGCTGTGCCTGCCACCGCCACGCTCGGCGTGCTGGCCCGTTTCTGGCTGCGCCGCTACCTGCACAGCCCGCTTTATCTCGACGCACCGCCCGAGCCGTGAAACAGCTCGCACTGCCCTTCGCCGAGCCGCAGAATTACTCGGCGCTGGATTTCTGTGCCGCGCCTTCCAACGCCAAAGCGCGGGAATGGCTGGCTCAGCCGGAGGTGTGGAGCAACGGCCGGCTGGTCCTTTGGGGCGAGGCGGGCTGCGGAAAAACGCATCTGCTGCATATCTGGGCTGCCAACCAGCGCGCAGCGCTGGTGAACGGGCCGGAGTTGCACGGGCTCGTGCGTCCGCAAGGCCCGGTGGCCGTGGATGATGCCGATATCGTCGAGGACCCGCGCGCGCTGCTGCATTTGCTGAACGCCGCCGCCGAGGCGGGCAAGCCGGTGTTGATGACCGCGCGTCTGCCGCCTTCGCGCCAGCCGATCAAGCTGGCGGACCTCGCCTCGCGCCTGCGCGCGGCGGAGAGTGTGGAAATTCGCGAGCCGGAGGAAGAATTGCTGGCCTTGCTGCTCACGCGCCTCACGGCGGATTGCCAGCTTCAACTGAGCATTCCGGTGCGCAACTTGCTGCTCACCCATTTGCCCCGCACCGCCTCCGCCCTGCGCGAGGCCGTGGCCCGGCTGCACCGCGCGACGCTCACCTTGGGCACGCGCATCAGCCGGCAGACGGCGGCGCTGATGCTGGAGGACCTGATGACGCCGGGCATGGAGTAAATCGCGGATTTCATGCCGCCATAAAATTGTTACATACTCGTCATCCCAAGCCCGAAATGCTCTGGTATAGGGATGATATGGACCAGCTAGCGACAACGCCCCAACCCGAAATCGGCCTGGAAAATCCCTCCCGTTTCATCAACCGCGAGCTTTCCTGGCTCGATTTCAATTTTCGCGTGGTCTCGGAGGCGGAAAACCCCCGCCACCCGCTGCTGGAGCGGCTGCGCTTCGTCTCTATCAGCGCCTCCAATCTCGACGAGTTCTATTCCGTGCGCGTCGCCGGCCTCATCGGCCAGGCCAATGCGGGCGTGCTGGAACGCTCGGCCGATGGCGCAACGCCCGCGCAGCAGCTCACGGCGATCAATACCCACGCGCGAAAGCTCATCGCCGCCCAGCAGGCCGCCTTCACCCATGTGCGCGAATTGCTGGCCACCGCCGGCATCGTGATCTGCGAGAGCGCGCATCTCACCTCGGATGACGCGCATTTTCTTGACAGCTATTTCATGGAGCGCGTCTTTCCCGTGCTCACCCCGCTGGCGGTGGACCCGGCGCATCCTTTCCCCTTCATCCCGAATATGGGGCTCGTGATGGCGCTGACGCTGGCGCGCGATGACGATCGCGGCCAGATGTCCGCCCTCATCCCGATGCCAAGCCAGGTGGAGCGCTTCGTGCGTCTGCCCACCGTCGAGGGGCAAATCCGCTTCGTGATGCTGGAAGACCTGGTCGGCATGTTCATGCAGCGTCTGTTCCCCGGCTTCCAGGTGCAGGGCTCCGGCCTGTTCCGTCTGATCCGCGATACCGATGTGGAATTCGAGGAAGAGGCCGAAGACCTCGTCCAATCCTACGAATCCGCGCTGAAGCGCCGCCGCCGCGGCATCGCCATCCAGCTGACATTGCAGGCGGACATGCCGGAGGACCTGCGCGAATTGGTGATCGACGCGATCGATGCGCCCGCCGATGAAGTTTATACCGAAACCGGCATCATGGGCCTCGTGGACGTGAAACAGCTGATCGTGGACGACCGGCCCGATTTGCTGTTTGCCCCCTACACCGCGCGCTTCCCCGAGCGCATCCGGGATTTTGCGGGCGATTGCTTCGCCGCCATCCGCGCCAAGGATATTCTGGTGCATCATCCGTTCGAGAGTTTCGACGTGGTGGTGCAGTTTCTCCGCCAGGCTGCTGCCGACCCCGCCGTGGTCGCGGTGAAACAGACGCTCTACCGCACTAGCCGCGACTCTCCCATCGTGAAGGCGCTGATCGAGGCCGCCGAGGCGGGCAAATCCGTCACCGCCATGGTGGAGCTGCGCGCCCGTTTCGACGAGGAAGCCAATATCCGTCTCGCCCGCACCATGGAGGCGGCGGGCGTGCAGGTGGTGTTCGGTTTCGTCGGCCTAAAAACCCACGCGAAGATTTCCTACGTGGTGCGCCGCGAATCCGGCACGCTGCGCGCCTATGCGCATTTCGGCACCGGCAATTACCACCCGATCACCGCGCGGATCTACACCGATCTCTCCTTCTTCACCTGCGACCCGGCGCTGACGCGCGATGCCGCCCGGCTGTTCAACTATATGACCGGCTATGCGCGGCCCGAGGCTATGGAGCAGCTTGCTTTCTCCCCGCTCACCACCCGCAAGACCATCGGCGGGCTGATCGACGCGGAAATCGCCAATGCCAAGGCGGGCAAGCCGTCCGGCATCTGGCTGAAAATGAACTCGCTGGTCGATGACCGCTTGATCGACCATCTCTATGAGGCTTCGCGCGTTGGCGTGCATATCCGCATCGTCGTGCGCGGCATTTGCTGCCTGCGGCCCGGCGTGCCAGGCCTCTCCGAGAACATCAAGGTCAAATCCATCGTCGGGCGGTTTCTGGAACATGCCCGCATTTGCGTGTTCGCCGACGGGCACGCGCTGCCCTCGCGGGAAAACAAAGTATTCATGTCCAGCGCCGATTGGATGGCGCGTAACATGGATGGCCGGGTGGAAACCTTCGTGCCGATTCATAACCCGACGGTGCATGCCCAGGTGCTGGACCAGATCATGGTCGTGAACCTGCGCGATGACGCGCAATCTTCGGAACTCCATGCCGATGGCAGCTGGGTGCGCGTCACTCCGGGCGACCCGCCCGCTTCGGCCCATGAGTATTTCATGACCAACCCCTCGCTCTCCGGCCGCGGCTCCGCGCTGCATGGCGGGCTGCACCCGGAACGGCCCAAAGCGAAATACAAGCGCCGGGTGGATTAACCCGCCGAACGTCCGCAGGTTAACGCCGCAGCGCCATTTTAATCGGCCCTTGCGCCCGGCCATGGGTGAACTGGTCCACCACCGGGTCCGTGCTCGTCAGCAGCCCGGAAGCTGGGCCGGTCCAGCATACGCGGCCCTCGTAGAGCATCGCGGCGCTGTCGCCGATCCGCTGCGCGCTTGCCATATCATGGGTGATGGCGATCGAGCTGCTGCCCAGCCGCTTCACGCAATCCACGATCAGCTCGTCGATGACGGCACCCATGATCGGGTCGAGTCCGGTCGTCGGCTCGTCGAAAAACATGATCGCGGGTTCCGATGCGATGGCCCGCGCCAGCGCCACACGCTTTTGCATGCCGCCCGAAAGCTCGGAGGGCGATAGATTGGCGACATTCTCCGCCAGCCCGACCTGCGCTAGCACTTCGATCGCCTTGTCCCGCGCCGCTCCCCGCTTCACCTTCTTCTCGGCCAGCAGCCCGAAGGCCACGTTTTCCCACACGCTGAGCGAATCGAACAACGCGCCGTTCTGGAACAGCATGCCGATCTGTGCGCGCAGCTCACGGGCCCGCCGCGCGGGCGCTTTCAGCACATCCTCGCCGTCAATCTCGATCACGCCCGCATCCGGCGTGACGAGTCCGAGAATGGATTTGATCAGCACGGATTTGCCGGTGCCCGACCCGCCGATGACCACCATGGCGGTGCCGGGCATCACGTCAAGATCGACGCCATCCAGCACTTTTTTATCGCCGAAGGCTTTTTTGAGGCCTCGGATGCGGATTTTCGGTTGGGCTTGGCTCATTTGACGAACAGCACCTGCGTGAGAACGTAATCCAGCGCCAGGATGAGGATGGAGGCGCTGACCACGGCGGCGGTGGTGGCCGCCCCCACGCCCTGCGCGCCGCCGCGCGAACGATAGCCGTTGAAGCAGCCCATGAGCGCGATGATGAAGCCGAACACCCCGGCTTTAATCAGGCCGGAGACCACGTCATCGGAGCGCAGATTGGAAAATGTGCTGACGAGATACGTACCGGGGTTGAAGCCCAGCTTCCAGGTCGCCACCAGAAACCCGCCCATCACGCCCAGAATATCCGCAATCGCCACCAGCAGGGGCAGGGCAATGATGCCCGCGATCAGCCTTGGCGCGACCAGATATTTCATCGGCTCGGTCGAGAGCGTGGAGAGCGCGTCGATCTGGTCGGTCACCCGCATCGTGCCAAGCTCGGCGGCCATCGCCGCCCCAGCGCGCCCCGAGACCATCAGCCCTGCCAGCACCGGCCCGAGTTCGCGGGTTACCGAGAGCACGACCACGCTGGCAATCGCACTCTCCGCGTTGAAGCGCGAAAACCCGGTATAGGATTGCAGTGCGAGCACCATGCCGGTGAACAGCGCGGTGAGCGCCACCACGGGGAGCGAGTTGAACCCGATCTCCATCAGGCTGCGCCCGATCATGCGCGGGTAATAAGGCGGGCGGAGGATGTGCGAGAGGCCGGAGAAGGCGAACATGCCAAGCTCGCCGATAAAGGCGACAGCATTCAGCACGGCAGCTCCGATGGCCGCGATCAACCCGAGAATGAAATTCATGCGCCGATATACCGCCGCGCGTAACGGCGCCCCAAGGAGGTGAGTATTTCATAGCCGTTGGTGCCCGCTTCAAGGGCCAGGGCATCGGCACCATGGCCGGGGCCGATCAATTCCAGCAGATCGCCCGGTCTGGCCGGAACATCGGTCACGTCGAATGTCGTCAGGTCCATGGATACCCGGCCTACCAGGGGAACTTGCACCCCGTCAAAGCGCGCGGTCCCTTTGTTGGAGAGAATCCGGTGATACCCATCGGCATATCCCACGCCCAGCACGGCAATCCGGCTCGGACGGGTCGCGGTCCAATAGCCGTTATAGCCCACCGTCTCGCCCGGTTGCAGCTCGCGGATCTGCAAAATCGGGGCGCTGAGGCGCACCGCCTCGCGCATCGGATTTTCCTCGCCTGGCGTTGGGTTCACGCCGTAAAGCGCCGCCCCCGGCCGGGCGAGGTCCGAATAAAACGCAGCCCCCAGAAACATGCCAGAAGAATTGGCAAAGCTGGTGGCGGCATCCGGGAATTGCTGGGCGATGGCGGTGAAGGCGGCGGCCTGCTTCGCATTGCGCGTATCGCCCGGCGTGTCGGCGCTGATGAGATGCGTCATCACGTAATCCAGCCGCAGCCCGTCCAGCCGGTCCGGCACGTCGCGCAGCAGGGTGAGGTCATGGGGTGAGAGGCCGAGCCGGGACATGCCGGTATCGGCATGCAGAATGGCCGGAAGCTTCTGATTGAGGCGCAGGGCCTCGGCCTGCCAGAGTGCGATCTCTTCCAGCGAGCCCAGCACCGGCGTAATGCCTTCGGCGGAAAACGCCTCCGCTTCCCCCGCACGCAACCCGTTCAGAACGCCCAGCATGGCGCGCGGGATGAGCGGCCGCACCGCCAGCGCCTCGGCGAGATGCGCCACAAAAAAATGCTCGCACCCCGCGGCGCGCAGCTTTGGCGCCACACGCATGGCACCCAGCCCATAGGCATCGGCCTTGATCACGCCGGCCGTGGCGCCCGGATGCGAGGCGTCCAGCGCGCACCAGTTCGCCGCAATGGCGTCGAGGTCGATCTCCAGCACCGCGCTCAAGAGATCGCGTCCTCACTCATGCGTGGTGTCAAGATCGGCGAAGCGGGTGAATTCGCCCTCGAAGAACAGGTCGATTTTGCCGGTAGGGCCATGACGCTGCTTGGCCAGAATCAGCTCGGCCTTCTGGTAGACATTCTGCATATCCGCCTTCCACTTCTCCATCGCCTCCTGATACTTGTCGTCGCGGTCGAAGGCGACAAGCTTCGGCTCTTTCTGCTGGAGATAGTATTCGTCGCGATAGACGAACATCACGGCGTCGGCATCCTGCTCGATCGTGCCGGACTCGCGCAAATCGGCGAGCTGCGGGCGCTTATCGTCGCGCGCTTCCACGGCGCGGGAGAGCTGGGAGAGGGCAAGGACCGGAATCGCCAGCTCTTTCGCCAGCGCCTTCAACCCCTGGGTAATCTGGCTGATCTCCAGCACGCGGCTCTCGGGCTTCGTGCCCGCTGCCGGGCGCATGAGCTGGAGATAGTCGATCACCACGAGCCCCAGACCCTGGGTGCGCTTCAACCGCCGGCAGCGCGTGCGCAGCGCTGAGAGGGTGAGGGCCGGCGTATCGTCGATGACCAGCGGAATATCGGAAAGCTCGCGGCTCACCTTCACGAAATTATCAAAATCCTTGGACGAGATTTCGCCGCGCCGGATGCGGTCGGCGGAAACCCGCGCCTCCTCGGCGAGCAGACGCGTGGCGAGCTGGTCGGCGCTCATTTCCAGCGAGAAAATGGCGACGCATTTCTTGGAGACGGCGTTGGGATTGTCCACCCGCGAATTGGCGAGCAGCGCGCGCGCCGCGCCGAACGCGATTTTCGTCGCCAGCGCGGTTTTGCCCATGGCCGGACGCCCTGCGAGGATCAGCAAATCCGATGGATGCAGCCCGCCCATTTTTTTGTTGAGATCGCGCAAGCCGGTATCCAGCCCCGAGACCGAGCCCTGGTTGCGGAACGCGTGCGAGGCGGACTCGATGGCGACGGTCAGCGCCTCCTTGAAGGTCATCCCCTTGCCTTCGGAGGTGCCTTGCGTGGCAAGGTTGAAGAGATTCTGCTCCGCCGCCTCGATCTGGCTGTTGCCGTCCAGCTCCGGATCGGCGCCGAAGGCGCGGTTCACCACCTCCTCGCCGATATCAATCAGTTGGCGGCGCACCCAGGCGTCGCGGATCACGCGACCGTAATCGCCCGCATTGATGATGCCGACCATGGCCGAGAGCAGCTGCGCCAGATAGGCCGTGCCCCCCACCTCATCCAGCACGCCGGAATGCTCGAACTCCGCGCGCAACGTCACCGGGTCGGCGATCTGCCCGGACTCGCAGCGCCGCGCGATGGCCTGGTAGATCCGCGCATGAACCGGGTCCACGAAATGCTCGTGCGACAGAAATTCCGAGACGCGTTCATAGGCCTTGTTATTGGCGAGCAGCGCGCCGAGCAGCGCCTGTTCAGCCTGGGCATTGCTGGGGGGAAGGCGCTGCGAGAGTCCGAGCAGCGGCGGTTCAATCGAATTCATGGCGAAGCTTTAGACCAAACGGCAGAGTCGCGTCAGCGGGCGCGCCTGTGGAGAAGTATGTATAACGGGCATAACTATCCCCAGGAGCCTTCGAGGAGGTGCTGATATGACCGTTCCGGCCAAACGGCGCTTTGACCCGGCGGCTTTTTTCAACCCTGCCAGCGTGCATCTCACCGGCGCTGAAACCGTGCTCGGGCGGCGGGTTCTGGCCAATATCCGCGCGGCGGGCTTTACCGGCGTGCTCGCCACGGATGATGAGGCGATGGCGCAGGCGGATCTCGCGCTGGTCGCCGATGACGCGACGGATGTCGAAGCCGCACTTTGCGGCCATGCGGCGCGCGGCGCGCGGGGGGCGATGGTGCTCTCCAACACGCAAGGGCTGAGCGCGATGGCAAAGGCGGCTGGCATCCGCGTCCTGGGCCCCTATTCCTACGGCATCGTGCGGCCCGCGCTTGGGTTGAACGCCTCGCCGTTTTCGTTGATTCCTAGGCGCGGCAAGGTGGCGCTCATCGGCCAATCCGCCTCGCTCGCGCGTTCGGTCATCGATTGGGCAGTGCCGAATAATATCGGCTTCAGCCATATCATCGGCATTGGCGGCAATGCCGATATCGGTTTCGGCCTGGTGCTGGATTTTTTGTCCCGCGACGCCGACACTGCCGCAATCCTGCTGGATATCGGCCGGCTGCGCGACCCGCGTCTGTTCCTCGCCGCCGCCCGGGCCGCCGCCCGGCTGCGCCCGGTGGTGGCGATCACGCCGGGGCTGCGGCTGCGCGACACCCAGCCCAATTCCCGCGCCGCCGTGGATGCCGCCTTCGCCCGCGCCGGCGTGCTGCGGACCTGCTCGTTCAGCGAGTTCCTTGCCGCCGCCGAGACACTGACGCGGGTGAAACCGGTGCGCGGCGAGAGCCTCGCCATTGTCAGCAACTCGGTCGGCGCGGGCCGGCTGGCCGCGGATGGCGCGCTGGATGCGGGATTCCCGCTCAGCGCGCTCACGCCGGAGACCGCGCAGGTTTTGGCACTCAGCCTGGGGCGGTTGCCCGAACCGGGGCCGATTTATGCAGGCAGCGCGCCGACAAGGCTGGCGGAGCTGGCGGCCTTGCTCTCCTCCGCGCCGGAGGTCGGCGGCATTCTCGTTGTTCATACGCCTCGCGACGGTGATGATGACGCTGCGATCGAAGCGCTGGTCGCCTGCGCCAAAACCGTGAAAGTGCCGCTTCTCATCGCCGCGATGGGCGAGGCGAGGGGGCTTGCCCATCGCCACCGGCTCGCGGAGGCGGGGCTCGCCTGTTTCGATACGCCGGAGAGCGCCATCGCCGGCTTCAGGCATCTCATCAGCAACCGGCGCAACCGGGCGGCGGCGCGCGAACTGCCGGCCGCCGAGGTGCTGGCGCTGGCGCCGGACAAGCAGGCTGTCGCCGCCGCCATCGCCGCCGCGCGGACGGAGGGCAGGGCGCTGATGCTGCAGGATGAAGCGCTGGCGCTGCTTGCGGCCTATGGCGTGAACGTGGTCGCCAGCCGCCATTCCGCGACACCGGAAGCCGCCGCCCAGGCCGCCATGGCGCTTGGCTTCCCCGCCGTGGTGAAACTCTCTCACCCCGCCATGCCGACCAACCGGATGACCGGTTCCATTGCCCTGGACCTGATGGATGAGCGCGCGGTGCGGGAGGCCGCCGCCGCGATCCAGTCGCGCCTCGTCCGGGAGCACCCATCTCTGGCAGATGCCGGTTTCGTCGTGCAGGCCCAGGCGCCGCGCGGCACGCAGCTGCGCATCCGCGTGCAGGACCATGATGTGCTCGGCCCGATCATCAGCTTCGGCGCGGGCGGCGGCGACCCGGAGGATTTCTCCGGCCTCGCTTCCGATCTGCCGCCGCTCAACCTGCCGCTTGCTCATGCGCTCATCCATCGCTCCGCCGTCGCCCCGGCGCTCGCCGCGCATCGCGGCGCACCGGCGGCGGATGACGCTGCGATCGCCGCCATTCTCGTCAAAATCAGCCAGCTGGTGATCGATACGCCGGACATTCTGATCCTCGACCTCGACCCCATTTTCGCCCATGCGCAGGGCGCCATCGCCGCCAGCGCGCGCATTCTGCTGCGCCCGGCGGACCAAAAGCGGCCGCCGCTCATCATTTCCCCCTATCCCGGCGGCCTCGTTTCGCATTTCACTTCCAAGGGCCGGACCTTCACGCTGCGCCCCATCCGCCCAGAGGATGCCGACGGCTATGCCGCGATGTTCGGCCGCTTCAGCCAGGACGATATGCGCTACCGATTCTTCTCGGCCATGCGCAGCCTGCCCGCCGAGCAGATCACCCGTATGACCGATGTGGACTATTTGCGCGAAATGGCCTTCATCGCCGTGGATGACGCCACCGGCCAGCCCGCGGGCGGCGCGCGGCTCGTGCGCAACGATACCGATGGCGCGCAGGGGGAGTTCGCGGTCGGCGTGGAACCCGCCGCCAAGGGGCTGGGCCTCGCCTCGGCGCTCATGCGGGCCATCATTGCCTGGGGCAAGGCGCAGGGTGTGGCGGAGATCAGCGGGCAGATTCTGGCCGATAATGCGCCCATGCTGGGCTTCATTCGGCAATTGGGGTTCAGCATTGAGCGGATTGCGGGCGAATCCGACATTGTGGAGGCCAAGCTCCTCACCTGATGTCTTGCTTTTCCCCGCACCCCATGCCAAAGCCTCGCCTCCCCTGCCGGGTGCGTGGCATCGCGCCCGGCTAATGCTCGTCCCGATTGTGGGAGGTCCAGACCCGGACCGGAGCTGAAACATCCGAAGGGAGTACACATGCCGTTATATGAAACCGTGGTGATTGCACGGAGCGAAATTACGCAGGCGCAGGCCGATGCTGTCGCCGATGCGGTAACCGCCCAGCTCGAGACCGATGGCGGCGCTGTCAAAAAGCGCGAATATTGGGGCCTTCGCAGCCTGGCCTACCGGATCAAGAAAAACCGCAAGGGCCATTACATCCTGCTCGGGCTGGACGCGCCATCCCCCGCCATCGTCGAGATGGAACGCCAGCTCACCCTCAACGAGGACGTGCTGCGCTTCATGACCGTGCGCATCGAAGAAATCTCCGAGGAACCCTCGGTCATTCTCTCGCGCAAATCCGATGACCGCGAGCGCGGTTTCCGTGGGCCCAAGCCCGCCGGCCGCTTCGAGACGGGCCGCAAGCGCGGCTTCGATGAGCGCGAAGAATTCCGTGCGCGTGACGAGTTCCGCGCCGACCGTGACGATTACGGCGTAGAGGAGGATATCTGATGTCCGAAAGCACCGAACTGAACCCGGCATCCCGCCGCCCCGCTGTTGGCGCACGCCGCCCCTTCTTCCGCCGGAAGAAATCCTGCCCGTTCTCGGGTCCCGGCGCGCCGGTGATCGACTATAAGGATGTGCGTCTGCTCTCGCGCTTTCTCTCTGAACGCGGCAAGATCGTCCCTTCCCGCATCACCGCGGTCTCCGGCAAGAAGCAGCGTGAACTGGCGAAAGCCATCAAGCGCGCCCGCTTCCTGGCGCTGCTCCCCTACGTTCTGACCTAAGGAGCAGAAACATGGCACAAGTCGAATTGATTCTGCTCCAGCGCGTCGAGAAGCTCGGCCAGATGGGCGAGATCGTCAAAGTGAAGCCCGGCTATGCGCGCAACTTCCTGCTGCCGCAGTCCAAAGCCGTCCGTGCGACCAAAGCAAACCGCGAGCGCTTCGAGCGTGAGCGTTCGCAGCTGGAAGCGCAGAACATCAAGCGCCGGGACGAAGCCGAGCGTGTGGCCGAGCGGGTGCATGGCCTCAGCATCGTGCTGATCCGCCAGGCCTCCGACGCCGGCGCGCTCTACGGCTCCGTCTCCAGCCGCGACATCGCGGAAGGTTGCACCGCTGGCGGGCTTGGCATCGAGCGTTCCCAGGTTCTCCTGGAACAGCCGATCAAGTCCCTGGGCATCTCCTCGGTGCGCGTGGCGCTCCACCCGGAAGTGATCATTGACGTTAAAGTGAACGTCGCCCGCAGCCCTGAAGAAGCCGAAAAGCAGGCCCGCGGCGAGACGATTGCTGCCGAAAAAGACGAACCGATCGAACTCGGCCCGCTTTTTGGCCAGGAAGACACTGCAGAGGCGGAATAATCCTCCGCGAAAATCTCATATCCGGCTTGCACACGGCCCCCGCCAAAAGCGGGGGCCGTTTGTATTTGCACATCTTTTTTTCGTTCTGTTTAATGCATAACTCCACCGTTACCGAATACGGAGAGAGATGTGGCCTGGCTCTTCAAGACCTTAATGGATCGGATTTTGAGCGGTGCGGTGCACCGGGGGAATTTCCGCGTGGTCTGGCCCGATGGAACCCAGACCCAGTATGGCGACGGCCAGGGCATGACGGCCGGGATCCGAATCGTCAAACAATCCTGGCTGCGGCGTCTGGTGGCCAATCCGGGCCTTGCCCTCGGCGAAGCCTATATGGACGAAGGCGTCGTGCCGCTGGACTGCTCCATGCACGATGTGCTCGTCCTGCTGATGGACAATGTGAACGGCCAACGCGTGCCCGTGCTGGAATGGAACGCCCGCATCGGCCGCCTGCTGCGCCCTATCCTGCAAGCCAATAACGCCAGCCGGTCCAAGCATAACGTCGCCCATCACTACGACCTCAACGGCCGCCTCTACTCCCTCTTCCTCGACCGCGACCGGCAATATTCCTGCGCCTATTTCCCGCGTGGCGACGAGACCCTGGAAGAAGCCCAGGCCGCCAAAAAACGCCATATCGCCGCCAAGCTTCTGCTCGACCGGCCGGACCTTACCGTGCTCGATATCGGTTGCGGCTGGGGCGGTATGGCGCTTACCCTCGCGCGAGATTTCGGCGCCCGCGTCACGGGCATCACCCTCTCCGAAGAACAACTCGCGGAAGCCCGCGCCCGCGCCGAGGCCGCGGGCCTCGCCGACCGCGTTTCCTTCGAACTCGTCGATTACCGCGCCATGGACCGGAAATTCGACCGGATCGTTTCCGTGGGCATGTTTGAGCATGTCGGCGTACCGAACTTCCCCAGCTACTTCGCCACCATCAAACGCTGCCTGAAGGCGGACGGCGTTGCGCTGCTCCACTCCATCGGCCGCTTCGAAGGCCCCGGCGCCACCAATTCCTGGATCGCCAAATACATCTTCCCCGGCGGATACTCCCCCGCTTTATCCGAAACCCTCGCCGCCATCGAACAATCCGGTCTTATACCCGCCGATATCGAAATCCTGCGCCTGCACTACGCCAAAACGCTCGCCCATTGGCGCCGCCGCTTCGCCGCCAACCGCGACGCCATCGCCGCCCTCTACGACGAACGCTTCTGCCGCATGTTCGAATTCTACCTCTCCGGCTCCGAACTCTCTTTCCGCCACTCCGACCACATGAACTTCCAGATCCAGCTCGTCCAAAATCAGGAGGCCGTGCCCCTCACCCGAGACTACATGCTGGACCATGAACGCCGCCTGGCATTTGCCCCGGCCTCGGACTGAAACGGGACTGGTGACGTAAGCGAGGCCGGGGCAGAGCCCCTGGCCTTGTTCACTTAACCCCACCCATCACAAAGCCGCGGCCAGGGTGTCGAAGGAGCGGTTGTTGAAGGTTCGGGGGATGGTGTGGATGGGGTGGGGCAGGTGTTGGGCGAGGGTTTGGGCGGTTTCGGCGAGCGGGATCGGACCGTTCGGGCTTTCGCTGAGGACGATGGCGGCGATCGGGATTTTACGTGCGGTGAGGAAGGCGGCGGTGGTGATGGTGTGGCTGAGCGTGCCCAGATAGCTTCCGGCGACGAGGATGGCGGGGGTTTTGAGCGCGGTGATCCAATCCGCGACGAGGTATTTGGCATCGAGCGGGACGGCTGCGCCGCCGACGCCTTCGATCAGCAAGGTGTCGGCGGCGTTGGCCATCGCGGTTTGGCAGAAGGCGGCGAGGGCGGGGAGATTGAGCGTCCGGCCTTCGCGGGCGGCGGCGAGGTCTGGCGAGAGGGGGGCGGTGAAGCGCCAGGGTGTGATGGCGGCGATATTGCGATGGGTGACGCGGCGGCCCATCGCGGCGAGGAGGATGGCGGCGTCCGACGTTGCGGCGGTCTCCGGCGTATAGCCGGAGAGCAGGGGTTTGATGGCGCTGATGGGCCGGCCTGCGGCGCGGGCGGCGCGGATAATGCCGGCGGTGACATAGGTTTTGCCGATATCGGTGCCGGTAGCGGTGACGAAGTAGGTGCGGGCGGGCATAGGCGGTACTCTTTCCAGGCGTGATGCATGCGTTTACCCTGGGAAAAGATTGAGGACCATGGAGGGTGACTTGCCGGACAGCCATATTTCAACCGAGGCCCGCTGGAGCCGCGCGCAGGTGGAAGCCTTGCTGGCGCTGCCCTTCCCCGAGCTGATGTTCCGGGCGATGCAGGCGCATCGCGCGCATTTCGACCCCGCGCGCGTGCAGATTTCCACCTTGCTTTCCATTAAAACCGGCGGCTGCCCGGAGGATTGCGGGTACTGCCCCCAGGCGGCGGGGTATGAGACGGGCACCAAGGCCAACAAGCTCATGGCGGTGGAGAAAGTTCTGGACGAAGCGCGCGAGGCCAAGGCAAAGGGTGCGGCGCGGTTCTGCATGGGTGCGGCCTGGCGCTCGCCCAAAGATCATGATTTGGAAAATGTGTGCGAGATGATCGAGGGTGTGAAGGCGCTCGGCCTGGAGACCTGCGTGACGTTGGGCATGCTCACCGGCCCGCAGACGGCGCGGCTGAAGCAAGCGGGGCTCGACTACTACAACCACAACCTCGACACCTCGCCCGAATATTACGGCAAGGTGATCACCACCCGCGTGTATCAGGACCGGCTGGACACGCTGGCCCATGTGCGCGACGCGGGCATTAACGTGTGCTGCGGCGGCATTGTCGGCATGGGGGAGGATGAGTCCGACCGTGCGGGATTGATCGCGGCACTCGCCAGCCTGCCCGAGCCGCCGGAATCCGTGCCGATCAACGCGCTGGTCGCGGTGGAGGGCACGCCGCTGGCGAAGTCCGAGCCGATTGATGCGATTGATTTCGTC
>Ga0302157_10004767_pt1 | contig 14621 bp, 12 predicted proteins | sample I_Bog_N3_3_FD_193502 | JGI IMG/M metagenome (GOLD analysis project Ga0302157, IMG submission 193502) | Peat permafrost microbial communities from Stordalen Mire near Abisko, Sweden - I_Bog_N3_3 | ecosystem: Environmental > Terrestrial > Soil > Wetlands > Peat | place: Sweden: Abisko, Stordalen...
CCTTCCGCGCGCATATGTACAAACATGCCGCCGGGAATGACGCGTCGCGCTCGGGCGCGCAGTTTCCGATCCGTTGTTTCCGCCAGGATGTTCATCGCCGCGTCCTCTCAGGAGAGGCCTAGCTTACGATATAGGATATATCCGTCAATCCCCCGCCGGCCTCAAGCCCGCGCCGGCTTCAGCGAGACCGCGCGCATTTTGGGCGCGCGGACGTCGAGTTGCATCCCGCCGCCGGGCGTTTCGACGAGCGCCGCCTCTCCGGACTCGATCTTCGCGATCAGTTTCACCAGGCCCGCGCCGCCTTCGATCATGTCGTCCTGGACCGCCTGACGCGCGAGAAAGGGGTCGCGGCGGCGCAGCGCTTCCATCAATGTGAGATGCTGATGTGGGCCGGGATAGGTCGGCGCCGCATGGGGATAGAGATATTTGAGCAGCGGACCGTTGCGCAGCCAGATGCTCTCGAGGATCGCCACCAGATCGGTCATTTGCGAGGCGCGATAAATGAGAAAGTGAAATTGGAAATTGGCGAGCGTCGCGGTCTGGGCGTCGCCGCTCCTTTCCGCTTCGATCAATTTTTCGTGGATGTCGGCGAGTCGCGCCAATTCGGTCGAGGTGATCAGCGAAGTCGCCTTCTCGGTGGCGAGCCCTTCCAGCAGAAGACGAACTTCGCGCAGTTCCTTGTAACGCGACAGCGAAAGGTTGGCGACCGTGATCGACTGGCGGGAGCGGATCTCCAATCCGCCCTCGCGCGCGAGCTGCATGATGGCCTCGCGCACAGGCGTCTGGCTCACCCCCATCGCCGTCGCCAGTTCGCCGATGCGCAACCGCTGGCCCGGCCAGAATCGTCCCGCCATCAGCGCTTCGCGAAGCTGGTTGTAGACGCGCGTCGTGAAGTTCTCGCGATTGCCGAGCTTCAAACCCTCCAGCATCGATCTCAATCCCCCGTCGGCTCCTGCTCAGGCTCCGACGCATACACGTCGGCTCCCCGGAAAAACAGCCGTTGCCGCGACACCGACTGCTTCTCGATTTGCCCCCAGTCGTACAGCATGGGAACCATCTCACCGGCCGCCCAGGTCGCGTTCTGGTTCATGTGCCAGCGGTTTCCCGGTTCGCCGGACGCGCCGTGAAAGACGATCCAGCGGCAGTTCGCCCAGGCGCCGACGTCGAAGACGTAGCGTGACAACGACGCGTAGACGGCGCGCGCGCCGACGCTGGCCGCGCATCCCGTCGCGAACACGGTGTCGTTGTCGCCCCCCACCGGCGCGGAAAGTCGGTCGAGCGTCTCGGCGTGCCGAGGCAGGACCGTCGAGAGCGGATGGGCGAGTTTCGGCAGATGCGCGGCGCCCCATGCCTCGACCGGAGACGCCGCGGCCTCGATGAGCGCGTCGCGCAGCAACTCCTCCCATGTCGCGCCGTTCAAAAACGAGCAATCGTCGTTGCGCAACAGACCCAGCGCGGTCCACCAGAGTTGGTTGAGCGGATTGACGCCCGGCGGCACGCCGGCGAAGGGACTTTTCGCCGCCTCGGCGAGGCCGCTACGCGCGGCCACGAGCCGGGTGAGCGCGCGCCGCGTGGCCTGATAGGCGGTCGCGCCCATCGAGTCGGTCGTCATCCGTCCGTCCCAGTCGAGGATGAGACGACGCAGCGCCGCCGCGTCGGCGTGCTCAGGCTCGGGGGACGCCCGCAGGCGCTCGCGTAGCTCCACGCCGGGGATCGTTTCGACATCGCGATGGATCGCCGCCATGTCGTCGACTGTCGCGGCGGTGAGCGCCTCGAGACGTCGCCAGACCCGGCGCGCGCGATGCGGCGGCATCGCGTCGGTGCAGAGATAGTCCTCGCCCTTCTCGACGACGCGGTTGTTGGCGGTGACGATGACGCCTTCCGGGGGATCGATCGCCGCGGGCATGCGGCTCCAGTCGACGATACCGTCCCATTCATGCTCGCCGTTCCAGCCAGGCACGGGCAACCAGCCGTTGGCGCGAGAACGACGCGGGACCTTCGCGCGCACGCGGTAGCCGATCCTGCCGTCGATGTCGCCGGCGACGAGGTTGTGGTCGATGAGCCCCCATTCGCGGGTGGCCTCGTAAAGCGTCTCGACAGATGAGGCGCGCATCATCGGCAGCAGGGTGTCGAACGATCGATCGAGTTCGGTGAACTGCATCGAGCGCAGCGCGATGCCCCAACCGTCGCGCGGATCGCCGACGATGATCGGGCCATGTCGCGTCTCCGCGACCTCCACCGAAACCGCTTGCTCACCCTTGACCGCGATCACCTCGCGTCGTCGTCGCACCGGCTCCCAACCATCCTTGAAGCGAGAGCTCTGCCCGTCGGCGGAAAACTTCTCGACATAGAGGTCGTGAATGTCGACGAAGGCGTGCGTCACGCACCAGGCGACGCGCGCGTTATGGGCGAAATGCGGAAAGCCCGGCACCCCCGGCGCCGTGAGGCCGATGACGTCGAACTCGTCGCAGGTGATGTGCATCTGCGCGTACATGTTCGGCATTTCCAGCACGCGATGCGGGTCGCCGGCGACCAGCGGGCGCCCGGTCGCGGTGCGCCCTGGCGACAGCGCCCAATTGTTGCTGCCGCCGCCCGTCACGTCGGGCGCGGCGACATCGAGCAAAGCCTCGACGCCCACGCGAAGATCCTCGAGCGCGGCGCGATAGGGCCCTTTTTCGAGGCCCGGCGGAAGGCAGACGAGTTCATCGCCGCCGTCCTCGAAGCGCAGCTTGGCGATCCCTTCGAGGCCGACGATCGGCAGCGCGGCGGCGCGCCAGAGCTTCCACCAGACCGAGCCCATGAGAAAGCCGATCTGCCGCATCACCGCGATGGAATGCCACGGCAGCCATGCTTCCGGCTCGACCCCGAGCAACTCGAATTCAAGCGGCCGTGCGCCCGTCGCTATGAAGGCGTTCACGCCACGCGCGTAAGCCTCGAGCATTTCGCGCGTCTCCGGCGCGAGGACTTCATAGTCGCGCAGGGAAGCGCCCGCCGTGTCGACCTGACGCGCGAGCACGTCGCCCGCGAGCGCGGATTTGCCCACCCACTCGGCATAGCGACCCGTGCCGCGACGAAGCAGCGCCTCCATCTGCCAAAGCCGGTCGCGCGCATGCGCGAAGCCGAGCGCGGCGAACGCTTCGTGGCGCGTTCCGGTCTTGATATGCGGAATGCCCCACGCGTCGCGCCAGATTTCGGCGCTGGCTTGTTTCGTCATGGAATAGCGCTCCTTGTCGTTCGCGCGCCCCGCCTTGACCTCGACGATATAGGATATATTGTTGCCGTCGATGTCAATTCGCCGGCATTTCGCGAAGCGTAGGGAGGATCTCGGTGCGAGACGAATCCATCGGGCGGCGTCAGCCCGCTCCGCGCATTCGCGACCCCGAAGGCCTGCGGGCCATCGCGAGGGAATTGCGCCGGCAGGTCATTCGCATGATCGCGCCCTTCGGCCACGGCTATGTTCAGCAGGGCCTGGGCGCGGCCGATATCTTCGCCGCGCTCTTCTTCGGCGAGATGCGGCTCGACCCCGCCGATCCGGCATGGCCGGACCGCGACCGCTTCTTGCTCTCGACCGCGCACAACACCGCGATCTTCTACGCGACATTGGCGCAGCGAGGCTGCATCCCCGCGGACGTGCTCGCGAGTTATACGCGCGACGGCTCGGCGTTGGAGGTCAACGCCTCGGAGCGCATGGGTCCGGTGGTGGAAGCGACCTGCGGCTCTTTGGGGCAGGGGCTCTCGGTCGCCGTCGGCATGGCGCTGGCCTCGCGGCGTCAGGGGCGTGACAATCGCATCTACGTCGTGCTCGGCGACGGCGAGATGCAGGAGGGGCAGGTCTGGGAGGCCGCGATGGCGACCGGAAGCCATCGCCTCGCCAACCTGTGCCTGATCCTCGATGACAACAGCATGCAAGTGGCCGGCCATGTCGACGTCGTCGTCGACATGAAGCCTGTCGCCGACAAGTGGAGAAGCTTCGGCTTTCGCGTCGAGCGGATCGACGGCAACGACATGGACGCGCTGCTCGGCGCCCTCGACCACGCGCGGGACTTCGCCAATGGCCCCACCTGCATCATCGCGAAGACGCTGGTCGGCAAGGGCGCGCCGTCGCTCGAAGGCGTGCTCGGCCACACGATGCGTTTGACGCCGGAGATGACGCGACGCGTGCTCGAGGAACTGTCGGGGGCGGCCTCATGACAACCCAAGGCGAGAGCGCCAAGGTCTCCGACTTCATCGCCCGCGGCGCCCCCGCGCTTCCCCGGTTTTATGGCGACGCACTCGTCGCCGCCGCCCGTCTCGATTCGCGCATCACATGCCTCTCGGCGGACCTGCGCGGCCCCACCGAGACCGACCTCTTCGCGACGGAACTTCCGGACCGCTTCTTTGAAGCCGGGATCGCCGAGGCCAACATGATCGGCATGGCCGCCGGGATGGCGCGCTGCGGCGACGTGCCCTTCGTGCATTCGTTCTGCGTGTTCGTCACGCGCCGTTGCTATGACCAGATCGCCATGCAAGTCGCCTATCCCGCGCTTCCCGTGAAGATCGTCGGGTTCCTTCCCGGCCTCACGACGTCCCTCGGGGTTTCGCATCAGGCGATCGACGATATCGCTCTGATGCGCGCGCTGCCCAACATGACCATCATCGAGCCTTCCGGTCCCGAGCAGATGGGGGCCGCCGTCGAGGCCGCTCTTTCCGTCCCAGGGCCGGTTTATCTCCGGATGAAGCGGCCCGAGACCGCGGCGGCCGTTCTGCCGCGCGCACTTGCCGTCGGTCGCGGCGAAGTGCTGCGAGCGGGCCGCGACGGCTCGCTCATCGCCTGCGGGATCTCGGTGGCGGCGGCGCTGACGGCGGCCGATGCGCTCGCCGCCGAAGGCGTCGACGTTCAAGTCGTCAACATGCCGAGCCTCAAGCCGCTCGACGAGCAGTTCGTCGTGGAATGCGCGCGCCAGACCGGGCTGGTGGTGACGGCCGAAAATCATTCGATCATCGGCGGGTTGGGCTCCGCCGTGGCCGAGACGCTGCTCGAAGCCGGGGTCATGGTGAGCTTCGCCCGCGTGGGCGTCGCGGATCGTTTCGCCGAGGGCGGATCGACGCCTTATTTGCAGAGCAAATATGGCCTCGATGCGCGCGCGATCGTCGAAGCCTACCGCCGCGCCGCCAATCAGCGAACAGCGAGGCGGCCCGCTTATTGACGGCTCGGCGGGGCCTTTGGCGCGCTGGGCGCCGAGCGAAGCACGCTGGCGGCGAAATCGCGGGCAATTTCGTCGATCCCCAATCGCCCGGCGCGGTACCACTCGCCCGCCCAATTGACGGCGCCGAGCAACAGTAGGCGCAGCGAATCCGGCGACACTTTCGGGTCGACCAGGCGCGCCTTGTAGAGCTCGGCCACCAGCTCCCGCCATAGATTTTCATACAGCCGACGTTCAGCCCGGCATTCGCTTCGTACGCCTTCGGGCAGGAACGCGAAGGTGCGGATGCATGCGGATGTGTAGTCGCTGTGCTCCAACGAAGAGAGCAGATGCGCCTTGATCGCCGTCTCCAATCGCCGGCGGGGCGAGGCCCGGGCGGGAAGCGCCGCGAGCGCCGCGACGACCGCATCATATACGACGCGCACGCCTTCGTTGACGACTTCGCCGATAATCGCGTCCTTCGAGGGAAAGTGGTGGTAGATGCTGCCGCCCTTGATGCCCACGGCCGCCGCGATCGCACGCGTCGTCGTCGCCTCATAGCCCCGGTGCTTGAGCAGGTGCGCGGCGGCGTTGAGGATTTGCCGGCGCGCGCCGAGAGGTTCCGATATCGCGTCTTCTTCCCTCACGGCGATGGTTGAAGTGACCGCTCGCGGACCTTTCATGTCGTCACGTCGCCGAACCCCAGGTGGCAAGCCATGCGAATTCCCTTGTCTCGCTCCCTAACGCTTGCTAGGCTAGCGCAACAGCCTCGCGGCCGCAAGTCGCGCGGCGATGAGGGATGGAGCCGGAATGCCCGTTATCGAGAGCAAGGCGCGGACCGGCGAGGCGTTCGAGCGCAATCGGTCCGCCTATGCGGGGCTCGTCGAGACCTTGCGCGAACGGCATCGGCAGGTTCTCGTCGGCGGCGGCGAGAAACTCCAGCTTCGGCATCGCGAACGCGGCAAGATACCCGTGCGCGAGCGTATCGATCATCTGATCGATCCGCTCTCGCCGTTCCTGGAACTTTCGCCGCTCGCGGCCTGGCAACTCTATAACAACGAGGTTCCATGCGCGGGCGTGGTGACCGGCGTCGGCATGGTCGCTGGCGTTCCCTGCATGATCATCGCCAATGACGCGACGGTGAAGGGCGGTTCGTTCTTTCACGAGACCGTGAAGAAGCATCTGCGCGCGCAGGAAATCGCGTTCGAGAACCACCTGCCCTGCCTCTTTCTCGTCGACTGCGGCGGCGCCTTCTTGCCCGAGCAGGATCGCGTGTTTCCGGACCGCGACCATTTCGGCGGCGCGTTCTTCCAGCAGTGCCGCATGTCCGCGGCGGGGCTGCCCCAGATCTCCGCCGTGTTCGGCGGCTGCACCGCCGGCGGCGCCTACATCCCCGCTTTGTCCGACGAAGTCGTGATGGTGCGCGGCACCGGCCGCATTCACTTGGGCGGCCCGCCGATCGTCAAGGCGGCGATCAACGAGATCGTGGACGGTGAAACTTTGGGCGGCGCCGAGATGCATTCCACCGTGTCGGGCGTCTCCGATTATCTCGCGGAAACCGAGTTGGAAGCCATCGCCAAAGTGCGCGATATCGTCGCCGCGCTCGGTTGGCGTGAGCAACGACGCACGACGCGGCGCGAGCCGCGCGAGCCGCTGCATGATGCGCGACAACTCGACGGCATCGTCGGGACCGACCTCAAACAGCCCTACGACGTGCGCGAGGTGATCGCGCGCATCGTCGACGGCAGCGAGTTTCGGGAGTTCAAGCCGGCCTATGGTTCCACCCTGGTTTGCGGCTTCGCCTGGATCCATGGCGAACCGGTCGGGATCCTCGCCAACAATGGCGTTCTCTTCTCCGAGTCCGCGGTGAAGGGCGCGCATTTCATCGAACTTTGCGATCAGCGCCTGACGCCGATCGTCTTCCTGCAGAACATCACCGGCTTCATGGTCGGCACGGAGGCGGAGCGCGGCGGCATCTCGAAACACTCGGCGAAGCTCGTCTATGCCGTGTCCAACGCGCGTGCGCCGCGCTACACCGTCATCATCGGCGGATCCTACGGCGCGGGCAATTACGGCATGTGCGGGCGCGGCTTCCAACCCAGGTTCCTGTTCGCGTGGCCGAATGCGAGAATCGCCACGATGAGCGCCGACGTCGCCGCGACCGTCGTCACCGATCTGCGCCGGGCGAGTGTGACCCGCGGCGCCGCGGACGAGGCGGAAATCGCCCGCGTCGACCGCGAGACGCGCACGCAGTTCGAGGCGCAGAGCACGCCCTATTATGCGACAGCCCGGCTTTGGGACGACGGCATCATCGAGCCGTGGCAGACGCGCGACGTGCTGGGGCTCTGCCTCGCGCTCGCGTCGCGCGAGATCGACCTGCCCGAGCACCGACCTGTCTACAGGATGTGATGCGATGATCGGTTCTCTCCTCATCGCCAACCGCGGCGAAATCGCCGTGCGCATTATGCGCACCTGCCGCCGGCTGGGCATTCGCACCATCGCGGTCTATTCCGACGCCGATCGTGACGCTCGCCACGTCGCCTTCGCCGACGAAGCGCTCCGCATCGGCCCGGCGCCGGCGCGCGAAAGCTATCTGCGGCCGGACGCGATCATGGAAGCGGCCGCCCGTACGGGCGCCGACGCGATCCACCCCGGCTATGGCTTTCTCTCGGAGAAGCCCGATCTGCCGCTACTTTGCGTCGAAGCCGGCCGCGTGTTCGTCGGTCCGTCGGCCGCGTGCATCACCGCGATGGGTCCGAAGATCGGCTCCAAGCTGATCGCCGCGCGCGCGGGCGTGCCCAGCGTCCCCGGCTATCTCGGCGAGGATCAATCCTTCGCGCGACTCTCCGAGGAGGCGCGCCGGGTCGGCTTTCCGATAATGGTCAAAGCCTCGGCTGGCGGCGGCGGCAAGGGCATGCGGCGGGTGTTCAAGGCAGCTGAACTCGGTCCCGCGCTCGACCTCGCGCGGCGCGAGGCGGAGGCCGCGTTCGGCGATCCCGCCTTGTTGATCGAAAAGCTCGTGATGAGGCCGCGACATCTCGAAGTGCAGATCGCCGGGGACAAGCACGGCGCCGTGGTCCATTTGTTCGAGCGCGACTGCTCTGTCCAGCGCAACAACCAGAAAGTGTTGGAGGAGGCGCCGGCGCCGAACCTCGATCGCGCCATCCGCGTCAAGCTGCTCGATCGCGCGGTCGCGCTGGGTCGCTCGATCCACTACGACAATCTCGGCACCATCGAGTTCATCCTCGAGGAGGGCGAGGATGATCCTTGGTTCCTGGAGATGAACACGCGGCTGCAGGTCGAACATCCCGTCACCGAGGCGATCACCGGGTTCGACCTCGTCGAGTGGCAGATCAGGATCGCCGCGGGAGAGCGATTGCCGGCCTCACAGGATGAAATCCGCGAGAGCGGTCACGCGATCGAAGCGAGGATCACGGCCGAGCGCGCTGATCAGAATTTTCGACCCGACGCCGGATTCATCGTCGGATATCGCGAGCCGACGGCGATCCGCGTCGACAGCGGCGTGGCGAAGGGATCGGAGGTCACGCTCTATTACGATTCCCTGCTCGCGAAAGCGATCGCGGCGGGAGAGACGCGCGAGATCGCGCGGGCCAAGCTCGTCGCAGGCCTGCGCGACTTCGCGATCTTTGGGCCGGCGACGACGATTCCGTTTCTGATCGATGCGCTCGAAACGCCGATTTTCGCCTCTGGACGAGCCACCACGCGGTTCATCGACGACGCCTTTCCTCTGGGTTGGTCGCCCGTCCGGCCGCACGCTCGCATCGCGCGCGCCGCCGCCGCGTTGCTCGCGTTGGCGGCGCCGCCGGCGGAGCCGCGAACGCCCTCCGCGTGGACGCGCCTGTCGGGGTTTCGAATTCTGGGGCCGGCCGGCGGAGCCGCGGAGACGCGGCTCGTCGCGACCGAGGGCGGCGCGATGTTTCCGCTCGCTGTGCGGGCGGAAGGGGCCACGCGCCGGGTTCACGACGAGCAAAGCGAAATGGCGATGGACCTGCGCGTCGAAGGCCAGAACGTCGAGATCGAAACCGAAGGGCGCATCCTCCGCAGCGTTTTCGAGCGGTCCGCGGACCGGGTTCGCCTCACGCTCGGCGGCGAAATGTATGACATCGGGATCGAGCCGGAAGCGGCGGTAGTCGCACGAGCGAAGCATGGCGGCGCGGGATCAGGCGCGGTGCTCGCCCCCATGCCGGGTGTGGTCGCGGAGGTCAAGGTCGCGGTCGGCGATGTCGTCGAAGTCGGCCAGGTCCTCGTCGTGCTCGAATCGATGAAGTTGTTCACCTCGCTATCCGCCGAAATCGCCGGCGCGGTGTCGGACATCGCATGCAAGCCCGGCGAAACTGTCTCGGCCGGCAAGCGACTTGTATTGATCGAGCCCGCGGACGCCATGAGCGCCCATCCAGCCTGACAATAGGAGACGAAAATGCCGGGATTGTATTTCGAGGAATTCGAGGTCGGTCGGGAGTATCATCACGCGTTCAGCCGAACGGTCACCGAGATGGACAACACGATGTTCAGCCTGATGACGATGAACCCGCAACCGTTGCACCTCGACGCGCACTTCTCGGAGAAAACCGAGTTCGGCCAGCGGCTGTTCAACAGCCTCTACACGCTCGGGATAATGATCGGCATGAGCGTCTATGACACGACGCTGGGCACGACCATCGGCAATCTCGGCATGACCGACGTGAAATTTCCCAAGCCTGTCTTTCAAGGCGATACGCTGAAGGCGCACACGAAGATTATCTCCAAGCGCTTGAGCCAGTCGCGGCCCACGCAGGGCATCGTCGAGTTCGAGCACAGCGCGACCAATCAACATGGAGACGTCGTCGCGACATGTCGCCGCACCGGGTTGATGCACTGCAAGCCCAAGGGTGACGACGAAGCTTTGTAGCCGTTAACTCGCGGGATTTCCGCCATCCGCGCGCGCATCATGATCTCAGGAGCTGACATGGCAAATTCGACAACGCTTCCCTCGGAGACGTCCGACGCGACGGGCTCGCATTCGCCGTTCTTCACGGCGGAGCATGAAATGCTGCGCGATCAGGTGCGGCGCTTCGTCGAAACCGAGGTGAAGCCGCACGGCGAGAGCTGGGAAGCGCAAGGCTATGTTCCTCGCGAAGTCCTGCGCCGCATGGGCGCGCTCGGCTTCCTCGGCATCCGCTATCCCGAGGTGTACGGCGGCTCTGAAATGGACACGATGGGCAGCGTCGTGCTCGCGGAGGAACTCGGTCGATCGACCTTCTCGGGCGTCGCGATCACGGCGCTGGTTCACACGGACATGGCGTCCGTGCACGTCTTCAACGCAGGGAGCGAGGCGCAGAAGGCGCGATGGATGCCAAGAATCGTCGCCGGCGAGGCGATCTGCGCGGTCGCGGTGACCGAACCCGACGCGGGTTCGGACGTGAAAGCCATCCGCACGACCGCGCGGGAGCAGGACGGCGGTTTCGTGCTGAACGGCGCGAAGATGTTCATCACCAACGGCGTCCATGCCGACCTCTATTGCGTCGCCGCCAAGACGGGCGGCGTCGGCGGCGGCAGCAATGCGGTGACGATGTTCCTGGTCGAGAAGGGAACCCCCGGCTTCCGGGTCGGCCGCGCGCTGGACAAACATGGTTGGCGCTCTTCCGACACCGCCGAATTGCTGTTCGAGGATTGCTATGTCCCGCGCGAGGCCATCCTCGGTGAATTGGGCCGCGGCTTCTATGCGATCATGCGCAACTTCCAGAACGAGAGGATTGTGATCGCGGCGATGGCGATGGGCGAGGCGCGCGCCGCGCTCGATCTGACGATCGACTACGTCAAGACGCGCAAGGCGTTCGGCGCGACGCTTTGGGACAAGCAAGCGATCCGCCAGCGGTTGGCGGAGCGCGCGGCGGAAGTCGAGGCCGGCCGCCAGCTCGTCTATTCCGTCGCCTGGCGCGACGCGCGCGGGCATGACGTCGCGCGCGAGGTCTCCATGGCGAAGGCCTATTGCGGCGAACTCGTCAACGCGGTGATGTACGACTGCGTCCAGTTCCACGGCGGCATGGGATTCATGCGCGGCAGCGTCATCGAGCGCATGGCCCGCGACGCCCGCGTGCAAGCGATCGGCGGCGGCGCGACCGAGGTGATGCTGGAGGAGGTCGCCAAGCGTCTCTGAGGCCAGTCAAGCCGATCAGGCGTCGACCGTCGCGTCCGCCACGTCGACCACCAGCACCATCGCCGGTTCGGTGATCGCGACGAGCGCCGCGCTGAAGCTGCCGTGCATCAAATCGTCGAGATCGCGCCGGTGCGCGCCGCCGACGATGACGAGAGGGGTGCCGGCGGCGCGGGACAGTTCCGCGACCCTGCGCGCCGCCGCGCCGGCCGACGCGCCGACGATCCGCGTTTCCGCCAGGACCCCGGCCGCGGTCAGTCGGTGAAGAGCGGCGGCGGTGACGCCTTCGGCCGCGGCGTCGTCTTCCAGCTCGACTCCGTTTTCGTCGAACACCTCGATCATGCGGACATGCACCGCGACGATCGGGCGGCTTTGTTCGCGGGCGATGTCGATCGCGCGGTCGAGCACAAGGGCGTCGCTGCGGCTGCCATCGACCGCGACCATCAGCGGCGCGACGGCGACAGGCTTCGCCGCGATGGGCCGCGTCAGATGGCGGCGGCGCCGTGCGAAGGTGATCGGCGCCAGCAGGGCCGCGACGGCCGCCACGCCGAAGGCGACCTCGACGCCGGCGAATTCGGCGATCTTCGGCGCCGCGAACGGGGCGATCACGCCAGCGAACCAACGCAGGAAGTTGTAGCCGGCCGAGGCGACCGGGCGCCGCGCGTCCGAGATTTCGAGCGCGAGTTCGGTGAACAGCGTGTTGCAGACGCCCATCACCGCGCCGGACAGCATGACGCAAATCGCGACGACGGGCCTGGGCGCGATCCCCATCAGGAACAGCAGCACCGCCAGGAACGTCAGGCAGATCGCGGTGACGGGGATCAGGCCGAAGCGAGCCTCAACGCGCGGGGCGACGAACACCGAGAAGATCGCCAGCAGCACACCCCAGCCGAAGAAGATGAGGCCCACCGTCATCGCCGACATGTCGAGCACGAAGGGGGCGAAGGCGAGCACCGTGAAGAACGCGAAATAGTAGAAGAAGGCCGCGACGGCGACCGTCAGCAGGCCAGGATGGCCGAGCGCCCGGATCGGCGCGGCGAGACCAATCTTGCGCGCGGGCCGCGGCAGCGTCGGCAGGAACATCGCGATCGCGATCAAGCCGACGGCCATCAGCGTCGCCGTGCCGTAGAACGGCCAGCGCCAGGAATAGGCGCCCAGAAGCGCGCCGACCAGCGGGCCGCCCGAGAGGCCGAGCCCCATCGCCGCCTCGTAGAGCAACACCGCGCGCGCCGTGCAGCCGCGCTTGACCGTCACCAGCACCGACAGCGCCGTCACCACGAAGAAGGCGTTGCCGAGGCCCCAGCCGCCGCGCAGCAGCACGAGTTCCGTAACGGACCCCGAACGGCCGGCGAGCGCGGCGAAGACGACAATCAGCGCGGCGCCGAGCATCATGGTCGCGCGGGCGCCGAGACGGCTCGACACGAAACCGGTGATCAGCATCATCACCGAGGTGACGAAGAAATAGCTGGTGAACTGCAGCGAGACTTGAGCCGGCGTCGCGTTCAAACCCCTGGCGATCGAGGTCAGGATCGGGTCGACCAGACCGATCGACATGAAGCCCACGGCGCAGGCGAAAACGGTCGCCCACACGGCGGTGGGTTGATCGAAAAGCTTCGTAGCCGGCTTCGGCGCCGGCGCGGCGTGCGACATTGACATTCCCCCACGATGCGACTTTCGGTCGATCGCCTTGCATTTACGTGTATGATACACCATTATCAGTGTAGGACACACGAAACAAGGGGGAAGGCTCATGACGACCCGGAATGAGGGCGCCATCGCGCGGCTCGAGGGCGAATTGGCGTTCCTGGTTCGTCGATTGGAGACGAACCACCGCATGCGCGGCTATCCCATGGAGCGCGCGCACTATCTGCTGCTGGCTCAGCTCGAAGAGGGCGAGAAGAGCACGGGGGGATTGGCGGAAGCGCTCGCGCTCGACCATTCGACCGTGGTCCGCCAGCTCGCGGCCGTCGAACGGCTCGGCTTCGCCGAGCGCCGGCCGAATCCGAGCGACGGGCGGTCGGTGCTGGTCGGAATGACCGCCATGGGGGTCGCCGCGATCACGAAAATGCGCGCCGAGCGCCGCGCCCGGCTCGGCGCGCTTCTCGCCGATTGGCGCGAAGACGACCGGGAGCTGTTGGGCGCCTTGCTCGGCCGATTCAACGCCGCCCTGGAGGCGAACGACAAACAAGAGGCGGCGAACGCCGCTATCAGCCGACCCGAAGCGGCGCGGCGGTGACCCTTTACAACTCCTCGAGCGTGCAATCGCCGAGAATCTCCGCCACCACGAGGCCTTCCGGCGTCACGTCGATGACGGCGATGGCGGTGTAGATGCGCGACACGCAGGCGAGGCTGGTCAGCGGATAGGTGCATCGCTCGACGATCTTGCTCGCCCCCCTCCTTGGTCCGATGCTCCATCATCACGAACACCCGTTTCGCCCCGACGGCGAGATCCATCGCGCCGCCGACAGCCGGGATCGCGTCGGGCGCGCCGGTGTGCCAGTTGGCGAGGTCACCGGCGACGGACACCTGGAAAGCGCCGAGAACGCAAATATCGAGGTGCCCGCCGCGCATCATGGCGAAGGAATCGGCGTGATGAAAGTATGAGGCGCTCGGTAGCGCCGTCACCGGCTGCTTGCCGGCGTTGATGAGATCGGTGTCGACATGCGCGGCGTCGGGTTCGGGCCCCATGCCGAGCAAGCCATTCTCGGTATGCAGCACGATCTCGCGGTCGGCCGACAGGTAGTTCGCCACCAGCGTCGGCAGACCGATGCCGAGATTGACATAGGCGCCCTCGGGAATGTCGCGCGCGACCCGCGCCGCCAGTTGCTTGCGATCGAGCTTCTTCATGCCTCGCCTCCCCGTAATTGTTGGTGGCGATGACGATCATTTCCGCCAGGCTCAGGAACGCGACGATCACGGTCGCCGCCATGATCGCCCGGAACGTTTGTTTGCTCAGAAACGTGTCCGGCAGCAGGATCGCGTAACCGACGACGAACAGGATCGCGAGCAGGAACAGGCCATGATTGGAGACGATGTGCAGCAGGCTCTGGCCCAGCGTGCGCTTTTCCGTCGTGGAGACGAGGCTCGGCGCTGGACCGGCCTTTGCGTGAGATCGCTGTTCGCCATGCTCATCCTCTCCGCTCTCCCTCAAAGACCGCTTTGCAAGCGATTCCTTGTCACAACGTCTTCGTCACAAAGTCGCGGCTTCCGCCGCCCGCGCCGCATGCGCGGCGGCGCCGCTGATTTCGCTGATGATCGCTTCGACCGTGAGGTCGTCGCGGCCGATCTCGGCGACGATCCGGCCG
>Ga0302157_10004768_pt1 | contig 14621 bp, 10 predicted proteins | sample I_Bog_N3_3_FD_193502 | JGI IMG/M metagenome (GOLD analysis project Ga0302157, IMG submission 193502) | Peat permafrost microbial communities from Stordalen Mire near Abisko, Sweden - I_Bog_N3_3 | ecosystem: Environmental > Terrestrial > Soil > Wetlands > Peat | place: Sweden: Abisko, Stordalen...
GCCGGCCTTCGCGCTCTCGGTGTTTTCCAATCTGGTCTCGGCGGCGGTGCGGCTCTCGGTGATCGGCCAGACCGACGGCCAGCGCGTGCTCGCCGCGCTCGCGCCGCGCGTCGCGGCGATGGCGGCAACCGCCGCCGGCGCCGATCTTGCCCAGGACGAAGCGGCGCTCGGGGGTTGTGCGTTCCGCTCCGATCTCGCCGCGCTGCAGCACGAAACCCAATATTCGAGGTTATTCCGCTCATGACATCCAAGCAGCCCCTGCGCGTCGGCATCGGCGGTCCCGTCGGTTCCGGCAAGACCGCGCTGATGGAGCAATTGTGCAAGCGGCTGCGCGCGAGTTTCGAAATCGCGGCGATCACCAACGACATCTACACCAAGGAAGACGCGCGCATTCTGGTCGAAGCCGGCGCGCTCGACGCCGAGCGCATCCTGGGCGTCGAGACGGGGGGGTGTCCGCATACCGCGATCCGCGAGGACGCCTCGATCAACCTCGCCGCGGTCGACGAGATGCGCAAGAAGTTCCGCGACCTCGACTTGATCCTCATCGAGTCCGGGGGCGACAATCTCGCCGCCACGTTCTCCCCGGAACTCGCCGACATCACGATCTATGTGATCGACGTCGCCGGCGGCGAGAAGATCCCACGAAAGGGCGGGCCGGGCGTGACCCGCTCGGACATGCTGGTCATCAACAAGATCGACCTCGCGCCTTACGTGGGCGCGTCACTGGAAGTGATGGCGCGCGACGCCGAGCGCATGCGCAAGGGCCGGCCCTTCGTCATGGCGAATATGAAGACGGGACAGGGGGTCGACGAGGTCATCGCCTTCATCGAGAAGAAGGGCGGCTTGGGGGCGTGAGCCGGCGACGAAACCATTCGCCGATCGCGTGATTCCAAAGCTTTGGGCGCCAAGAAGCGGAATCGCGTAATCCCGAGCCATCAATCGAAACGCGGACTAATCGCCTCGCTCCCTGCCCTCTCGTTGGACGTGCCGACTTTGGCGCCGGCGAGCCAATATCAATGACTTAACTGTCATGGCGTGGCCGCATGACGAGCGTGGAAGTCGCGACGGCGTACGGGGACAGGGGCAAGATGAGGGAACGCGTCTCCGATCCCCCACATTCGAAGACGACGGTGGAGTTTCATGTCTGCATAATACATTGTTTTCATTTATATAATTGCAATTCTTGCCGACGAGATCGATGGCCGGAACACGCCCGCCGGGACGGCGTTGGACACTCCCGGTTGGCGCCAAGACCCCCCGCCTTGGGAGTTACGGAATCGCCCGTCCGCGGGTAAAGACTTCTGGACGGACCCCGCAAGCGCGAGACACGGGCTCGGAAGGCAACGCGTTCTGTAGCTGAGGTCCCTCCTGGTTCGACAAGCTCACCATGAGGGACCTCGGTCCAGACAGCCGTCCTGACCCGCGGCGCCGGCTCGGGGGTTACGCAATGGCCATCGCGCGGACAGCAGGCGACTTTATCCGTGACAATTCCTCTCGCGGCGCCGACCAATTCACGACCAGGACTCGGTGAATAGGCATTTGCCACGCATCGCCAAAAGCTAGAATTCTAAACATTCTCCTTCAGTCATTTGAAGTCTAAGGTCTATCATAATCCATTAACCTAAATATATGAACGCAACTTAACTCATTTCCGCGGCAAAATCGAAGCGTTTTGTCACGCTGATAAACCAAATACCCAGGTCTATGCTTGCGAATACACACACTCGGAGCACAATCGCGCTATCTCTGAGACGCGATCCGGACACCCAACGTCCGGCTCAGTCCAACCCAGGGCGAGCGATGAAACTCCGATTGAAGCTCTTCGGTCATCCCGAGATCACGATCGACGGCGTGGCCATCGGGCCCTTGCCGAAAAAGGGTTTCGCCATCGCCGCGCGTCTCATCCTGTCGGCGCCGGACGGGCCCGTCTCGCGCGACGAGATCGCCGCGTTTCTGTGGCCGGAAGCCGCGGACGAGCAGCGCCGCGCCAATCTGCGCACCGTCATCAAGCGCATTCGCGCGGCCTTGCGCGTCTGCGACGGCGCGCCGTTCCGCATCGACGACGAGACCATCGCTTTCGATACGGAGTCGGTGACCTGCGATCTCCTCGAATTTCGCCTGCGCGTCGCGCGGGGCTCGCTCGCCGATGTCGTCGAGGCGACGCGGCTCTACGACGGGGACCTGTTGCAGGACTGCGAAGCCGGTCCCGAGACCTTCAGCTATTGGCTGCAACAGGAGCGCCAGCGTCTGGGCAAGAATTTCGCTCGTGCGGCGTCGAATGCGCTCAAAGGCGGCCAATTGCTCGGGCAGCCCCGGCTGCGCGAAGCCATCGAACTCAAGATTCTCGCCGCGCGGCCGATCGACGCCTCCATTCATCGCGCGGTGACGATGTTGCATGGCAAGCGCAGCGCGTCCAAATCGCCGCGCGCCACGCCGCCCTTCGCCATTGCCGGCTGGCCCTTTGCGTCGCAGGGGCCGGAAGCGCCGTCGGCCGACGACGGCTCGCTGTCGGCTTGAGCCAATCCTTCAGTTCTTCGCCGTCGCCAGCAGCCGCTCCACCGCGGGCAGGATCGAGGCGACGATCATCTCCACCCCCTCGCGCGTCGGATGCAACCCGTCGCGCTGATTGAGCTTGGGGTCGGCGGCGACGCCGTCGAGGAAGAACGGATACAGATCTACGCCGTAAGCCTTGGCGAGATCCGGATAGATCGCGTCGAACTGTCTCTGGTAGGCCGACCCCATATTGGGCGCGGCGCGCATGCCCGTAAGCAGCGTCGCGATATGCGCCGCTTTGGCCTTGTCGAGAATCGCCGACAGCGCCGCCTTCGCCCCTGAAGGCGGCAGACCGCGAAGCATGTCGTTGGCGCCGAGTTCGACGATCAGCGCATCCGTGCCCGCCGGCACGCTCCAATCGAAGCGCGCCAGCCCGTCCTCGGCGGTTTCCCCCGAAACCCCGGCGTTGACGACTTCGACGTCAAAACCTTTGGCGCTGAGGACCCGCTGCAACACTTCCGGGAACGCCTGACCCGGCGGCAGTCCGTAGCCGGCGGTGAGGCTGTCGCCGAGCGCGACGAGACGCAGGGTTTTGGCGTCCGCCGGCGCGGCGAAGGCGAACAGAGCGAGCGCGAGGAGTTGGACGAAGCGGCTCAAACGCCCATATGAGGCCTTCCGTGTCGAAACCGAGACCACGATGACTCCTCCTGCCGTAGAGATGCGCGACGTCGAATTGAGCCTCGGAAACGGCGCGGCCCGGGTGAATATATTGCGCAAAGTGAGCCTTACAATCGGCCGCGGCGAGGCGGTCGGCATCGTCGGCCCCTCCGGTTCGGGCAAATCGACGCTGCTGATGACCATGGCGGGACTGGAGCGTCCCGACCGCGGCGAGATTCTGATCGACGGCGTCGCCGTCCACGGCATGAGCGAGGACGCGCTGGCGAAATTTCGTGGGCAGAATATCGGCATCGTGTTCCAATCGTTTCAGCTGATCCCGACGATGACGGCGCTGGAAAACGTCGCGGTCCCGCTCGAGCTCGCCGGCGCCCGCGACGCGCTGGCCCGCGCCCGCGCCGAACTCGAAGCCGTGGGCTTGGGCGAACGGCTCAGCCATTATCCCGCGCAGCTGTCAGGCGGCGAGCAGCAACGCGTCGCGCTCGCTCGGGCGCTGGCGCCGCGCCCCGCGCTGGTCATCGCCGACGAGCCGACCGGCAATCTCGACGAGACGACGGGACGCTCGATCGTCGACCTGATGTTTGCGCTACCCGCCGAACGCGGCGCGACGCTGGCGCTCGTCACTCATGACGCGGCGCTGGCGACGCGTTGCGACCGCGTGCTGCATCTGCGCGCCGGCCATATCGAGACGGGAACGTCGGCATGATCCGCTTCGCCGCGTTGTTTCGCTTCGCCGGCCGCGATCTGCGCGGCGGCTTCAACGGCCTGCGGATATTCCTGGCCTGCATCGCCATCGGCGTCGGCGCCATCGTCGCCGTCAATTCGCTCGCCCGCGCGCTCGAAGACGGCTTGGCGCGCGACGGGCGGGTCATTCTCGGCGGCGACGCCTCATTCTCGCTCATCCATCGTGAGTTCTCGCCCGAAGAGCGGCTTTTCCTCGGGAGCTACGGAGCGCTGAGCGACGTCGCGACGACGCGGGCAATGGCGCGCAACGCCGCGGGCGACGCCACGCTGGTCGACCTCAAAGCCGTCGACCCGGCGTGGCCGGCGCTCGGCTCCGCCGAAATCGAGCCGCCGGCGAGCCTGTCTTCGGCATTTGCGCAACGCGACGGCGTTTTCGGCGCGGCGGTGGACGACGCGCTGCTGGAACGGCTGCATCTGAAGGTCGGCGACACGTTCGCGCTCGCCGACCTCAAACTGCGAGTCCGCGCCCGCGCCATAACTGAACCGGATCGGCTCGCCACCGGCCTGGGTTTTGGCGCGCGCGTGTTGATCTCTCTCGACGCTCTGCGTGCGAGCAGCCTCATTCAGCCCGGCGCGCTGATCCGGTGGACGACTCGCGTGAAGATGGGCGCCGCGCCGCCGAGCGAAGCTACCGTTACTGCGCTCATCGACGCGGCCAAGGCGAAATTCCCCGACGCCGGCTGGGAAGCGCGCAGTCGCGTGAACGTTTCGCCGGAATTCGCGCGCAACCTCGACCGGTTCGGCGAATTTTTGGCGCTGGTCGGGCTGGTGTCGCTGGTGGTCGGCGGCGTCGGCGTCGCCAATGCAGCGACCGGCTTCGTCGAGCGCAAGCGCGGCTCGCTGGCGATTCTGAAAGCCATCGGCGCCAGCGGCGCCGAGGTCGTCGCACTGGCGCTGCTCGAATTCGCCAGCGTCGCCGCGGTCGGCGTCGGAATAGGCCTAACGGTCGGCGCGGCCGCGCCCTATCTGGTCGCAGGGATCGCCGGAGCCGCGCTGCCCTATCCGATCTCGCCGTCGATCTACCCGAAGGAACTGGGCCTCGGCGCGCTCTACGGCTTTCTTACTGCCTACGCCTTTTCCATCGCGCCGCTCGGGCGCGCCCACGATCTGCCGGTGGCCGCGCTGTTTCGCGATCTCGTCGCCGGCGACGAGGCGCGCCCGCGTTGGCGCTATGGGCTGGCCGCGCTGCTCGGCGGAGCGGCGCTGGCGGGGCTCGCGGTGCTTGCGAGCCCGCAGAAGACGGTCGCCTTCGTCGTCGTCGTCGCCACCGCGCTCGGGCTGGTTGCTCTGCGCCTCGTCGCTTCGCTCGCGATGGCGCTGGCGCGGCGCGCGCCGCGATTCGCCTCGGTCGACCTGCGCCTCGCCATCGCCAATCTGCGCCGGCCGGGCGCGCCGACGCCCTCAGTCGTCATCTCGCTCGGGCTGGGCCTCGCCGTGCTCGTCGCCCTCGCGCTGGTCGACGTGAATCTGCGCGACCAACTCCGGCCGCTCGCCGCCGGAGGCACCCCGAATTTCTATTTTGTCGACGTGCGCAATTCCGAGCTTGTCGGGTTTCGCCAGTTCCTCACCGAGGCGGCGCCGGGGGCGAAGATCGTCGAGGCGCCGATGATGCGCGGTCGCATCGTCAAAATTGGCGACACCGCGGCGGCGGACGCGCGGGTCAAGGAGAACGTGCAATGGACGCTCGAGGGCGACCGCGGCGTCACCTTCGCCGACGCGCCGCCCGACGGCTCGATCGTGGTCTCCGGCTCCTGGTGGGACAAGGACTATTCGGGGCCGCCGCTGGTCTCGCTGGAATCGGAAGTCGCCGACGGTCTCGGGCTCAGGATCGGCGATTCGCTCACCGTCAACGTACTCGGCCGCAACGTGACCGCCCGCATCGCCAATCTGCGCAAGGTCAACTGGCGCAGCTTCGCGATCAATTTCGTCCTGGTGTACTCGCCCTCGACCTTCCGCGGCGCGCCCTATTCGGTGCTGGTGAGCGCGTCGCTCGGACCCCAGGCCGGCGCGTCCGACGAACTCGCATTGCTCAAAGCGGCGGCGCAAGAATTCCCGACCGTGTCGACGATCCGGGTGCACGACGCGCTGGAGGCGGTGGAGGCGCTGGTCGGCAAACTCGCGCAAGCGATCCGCGCCGCGTCCGGAGTGGCGCTCGCCACCTCCGTGCTGACGCTCGCCGGGGCGTTGGCCGCCAACCGCAGCGCGCGGATCAAGGACGCGGTGACGCTGAAGGTGCTCGGCGCGACGCGCGGAAGGCTGATGAAGATGTTCTTCATCGAATATGCCACGCTCGGCGCGGCGACGGCGGCGTTCGGCGTCGGCGCGGGAACGCTGGCGGCCTATGTGGTGGTGGCCGACGTCATGCGCTTCGAATTCCAATTCGACGCGGTCGCCGCTCTCGCCGCTGCGGTCGCCGGCCTTGCGCTCACGGTGGCGCTCGGCATGGCGAGCGCGTGGCGCATCCTCGGCCTCAAACCCGCCGAAGCGCTCAGGTCGCCGTGATAACCTTAAATAGAGATGTACGCGACGCGAGGCGCGGGAAGCTTCGACGGAGCGGTCGGATCTGATATTCTTGAGCTTCCCTTGGCAATTGGCGCCTGCGCGCTTAAATGAAGCTTCGGGACAGCGTGCGCGGTGCGCGAAGCATTTCGTGCGCCGGCGCCGTCGATGGGAAACCGATGAACGCGAATCTGAGAAATTTCGCCCTCTGGGTGATCATTTTCCTCCTGGTGCTGGCGCTTGTCACGCTGTTCCAGAGCCCGTCGCAAAAGCAGCCGAGCAGCGAAATTTCGTTCAGCCAGTTGCTGACCGAGGTGGACGCCGGCCATGTGCGCGACGTCACCATCGCCGGCCCGGAAATCGTGGGCCATAAGAAGGATGGCCAGGCGTTCCAGACCTACGCGCCCAGCGATCCGCAACTGGTGGAATCGCTCTACAACAAGGGCGTCGCGATCACCGCCAAGCCGCCGTCGGACGGCAACTCCTGGCTGCTGACCCTGCTCATCAACGGTCTGCCGCTGCTGCTGTTTCTCGGCGTGTGGATTTACATGTCCCGGCAGATGCAGGGCGGCGCCGGCAAGGCGATGGGCTTTGGCAAATCGAAGGCCAAGCTGCTCAACGAGGCGCAGGGCCGCGTGACTTTCGATGACGTCGCCGGCATCGACGAGGCCAAGGAAGATCTGCAAGAGGTCGTGGAATTCCTCCGCGATCCGCAAAAGTTCCAGAAACTCGGCGGTCGCATTCCGCGCGGCGTGCTGCTCGTCGGCCCTCCCGGCACCGGTAAGACGCTCACCGCTCGCGCGGTGGCGGGCGAAGCCAACGTGCCGTTCTTCACCATTTCCGGTTCCGACTTCGTCGAAATGTTCGTCGGCGTCGGCGCCAGCCGCGTGCGCGACATGTTCGAGCAGGCCAAGAAGAACGCGCCCTGCATCATCTTCATCGACGAAATCGACGCGGTCGGCCGCCATCGCGGCGCGGGCCTCGGCGGCGGCAACGACGAGCGCGAACAGACGCTCAACCAATTGCTCGTCGAGATGGACGGCTTCGAGCAGAACGAAGGCATCATCATCATCGCCGCGACCAACCGGCCCGACGTGCTCGACCCGGCGTTGCTGCGCCCCGGCCGCTTCGACCGGCAGATCGTGATTTCCAACCCCGACTTCATCGGTCGCGAGAAGATCCTGAAAGTTCACGTGCGCAAGGTGCCGCTGGCGCCGGACGTCGACTTGAAGATTGTCGCTCGCGGCACGCCGGGCTTCTCCGGCGCCGACCTGATGAACCTCGTCAACGAGGCGGCGCTGCTGGCGGCGCGGCGCGGCAAGCGCGTCGTCACTCGCGCCGAATTCGAGGACGCGCGCGACAAGATCATGATGGGCGCCGAGCGCCGCACCATGATCATGACCGAAGACGAGAAGAAGCTGACCGCCTATCACGAGGCCGGCCATGCGCTGGTCTCCGTGTCGATGCCGGCGTCGACCCCGATCCACAAGGCGACGATCATCCCGCGCGGTCGTGCGCTCGGCATGGTGCAGTCGCTGCCCGAACGCGACCAGATCTCGCAGAGCTACGAGCAGTTGATCTCGATGCTGGCGATGTCGATGGGCGGGCGCGTCGCGGAAGAACTGGTGTTCGGCAAGGACAAGGTGACTTCGGGCGCGGCCGGCGACATCCAGCAGGTGACCAAGATCGCCCGCGCGATGGTGACCCGGCTCGGCTTCTCGGAAAAGCTCGGCACCGTCATGTACGACGCCAACCAGGACGAAGTGTTCCTCGGCTATTCGCTCGGCAAGCAGCAGAACACCTCGGAAGAGACCGCCAAGACCATCGACGAGGAAGTGCGCCGTCTGGTTCACGAGGGCTACGAGACCGCCAAGCGCATTCTCACCGAGCGCCGCGCCGATCTGGAGACGCTGGCCAACGGTCTGATGGAGTTCGAGACGCTGTCGGGCGACGAAATCCACGGCTTGCTCGACGGCGTCAAGCCGGTGCGCGAATCCGCGGACAAGGAGCAGCCCCCGCCGCCGCCGCGCGCGGCGGTGCCGGCGACCGGCAAGCCGCGGGGCTATGGACCCGAGGCCGGGGGCCTGTCGCCGCAACCGCAAACCTAACGTTTTCATTCGCCCGCTCCCTCACCGGAGCGGGCTTTACATTGCCGTCGGCCCATGCCCCCGATCCTCGCCCAGAACCAGCTCGGCAAACTCGAAAAGAAGGCCGAGCTGGCGGCCAACACGCTCAAATCGCTCAGCAACAAATGGCGGCTGATGATCCTGTGCCAACTCGTCGGCGGGGAAAAGTCGGTCGGGGAATTGTTGGAATCCGCAGAATTGAGCCAGTCCGCGCTGTCGCAGCATCTCGCAGTGCTGCGCGCGAACGATCTCGTGTCGACGCGACGCGAATCGCAGTCGATCTTCTATTCGATCAAGGGTCGCGAAACGCTGGTCATCCTCGCGGCGCTCTACGAAGTCTATTGCGCGCCCAACGGAGCCAAAGCGAAGCCGGCGCGCGCAAGAGCGGCGAGCCGCGCTCGCGCCGCCTCCAGCGCGCCATGAGCCTTTCGGGCGCGGAAATCGAGCGCTATTCGCGCCAGATCGTGCTGCGCGGCGTCGGCGGCCCGGGTCAGAACAGGCTCAAGGCCGCGCGGGTTCTGGTCGTCGGCGCCGGCGGCCTGGGCTCGCCGGTGCTGCAATATCTGGCCGGAGCCGGCGTCGGGACGCTGGGAATCGTCGACGACGATCGCGTCGCGCTCTCCAATCTGCACCGCCAGTTGATCCATGGAACGGGTGACGTCGGTCGCCAAAAAGTCGACAGCGCGGCGGACGCGATCGGCCGCATCAACCCGCACGTCCAGGTCGAAAAGATCGAACGGCGCCTCGACGCCGACAACGCGCGCGCGCTGGTCGCCGGCTTCGACGTCGTGCTCGACGGGTCCGACAATTTCGCCACCCGATACGCCATCTCCGACGCCTGTTTCTACGAGAAGCGCCCGCTGGTGACGGCGGCGATCGGCGAATACGACGGCACGCTGACGACCCTGAAGCCCTACGCGACCAATGCCGCGGGCGCCCCCAACCCGACCTACCGCTGCCTGTTTCCCGAGGCGCCGCCGGCCGGAACCGTGCCCGCCTGCGCCGAGGCCGGCGTGCTCGGCGCGCTCGCCGGCGTTCTCGGCGCGCTGATGGCGCTGGAAGCGATCCGCGAAATCGTCGGCGGTTTCGGCGACGGCGGGGAAGGGTTGGTCGGACGGCTGCTGATGATCGACACGAGGGCGATGCGCTTCGAGACGCTGAGCTACGGCTGGGACGAGGAGAACCCGCTGAGCGGGGCGTGAGGAGCGTCGGCCTCCTCTAGCGTTTTCTATAGAAAACGCGGAACCGACGGATTTGCCGACGGACATTCGTCGGCCTGGAGGCCGACGCTCCTCAGCTCCGCGGTTTCGCCCGATTCGTCGCCGCCGCGCTCGCCGGGTCCTCCGGCCAGACGTGACGCGGATAGCGGCCACGCAGATCCGCGCGCACCGAAGCCCAGGAGCCTTTCCAGAAGCCCGGGAGATCGCGGGTGATCTGGATCGGCCGATGCGCGGGCGACAGCAGATGCAGGGTCAACGGCACGCGGCCGCCGGCCAGCGCGGGATGCTGGGTGAGCCCGAACAACTCCTGCACGCGCAGCGCGATGCTCGGCCCGCCCTCGCTCTCGTAATCGACCGGCGCGGCGGTCCCGGTCGGAGCGACGAAATGCGTCGGCGCCTCCTCGTCCAGCCGCCGCGTCAGCGCATAGGGCAACAGCGCGCGTAAAGCTTCGGAGACGTCGTCGGCGCCGATGTCGGCAACGCCCGACTTGCCTAGCAGGTAAGGCGCGAGCCAATCGGGCGAGGCCGCCAACGCCGAGTCGGAAATGTCAGGCCATTCCCCCGGTTCGGCGCGCCGCAGGAACATCACCCTGTCGCGCCATTGTTTGAGCGCCTTGCTCCAGGGCAGCCGCTCGACGCCCAAGGCGAGAACGCCACGCGCCAAAACCTCGGCCGCCGCGGCGTCGCCGGGAACCGGCAGGGTTTGCTCGGCCAGCACGAGCGCGCCCAATCGCCGCCGCCGACGCGCGCGCAGCGCCTGGGCATTGCGGTCGAAAGTCAATTCTTCGTGAGTGGCGATGGCCTCGCCCGCCAACGCTTCGATCTCCTCGCGCGTCAGCGCGGCGGCGGTGAGGATGCGCGCGGCTGCCGCACGCCCGACGATTTCTCCGATCGCCAGCGCGCTTTCGCCCGCCAGCGCGTCATGCGATTCCAGCGCCGCCGCCCGGCCGTTCACCATCAGGTATTCGCCGCGTTTGCCGCGCGGCAGAGCGATGCGGTCGGGAAACGCCTGGGCGAGGCGAAAGCCGACGGAGGCGGCGCGTTCGGACGACGGCTTGCCGACGAGTCGTTGCGCGCGCTGGGCCAGCGTCCGGGCGAGGCGCCGCGCGTCCGCGCCGCGCTGCGAGCGGTCGCGGCGGAAGGCGTCGAGCCGATGGGCGAGGTCGACCGTATCGCCGCCCAGGCCGCGCTCGGTCAACGCTACCGCGATTTCGGCCGCGAGATCTGCGTCGTTTTCGCGCGCGGAGTCGACGACCATGCGCGCCAGCCGCGGCGGCAGCGCCAGCCCGGCGATGGCGCGGCCCTCGTCGGTGACGCGGCCGTCGGCGTCGAACGCGCCCAGCGAGGTCAGCAGCGCGCGCGCCTCCTGAAACGCCGCGCGCGGCGGGGAATCGAGGAATTTGAGCGCGGCGGGGTCGGCGACGCCCCAGACGGCGAGGTCCAGGGCGAGACCGGAAAGATCAGCGTTGAGGATTTCCGGGGTCGCAAAGGACGGCAAGCCGCCCATTCCCGCTTCCTCCCACAGGCGGTAACAGACGCCCGGCTCGACGCGTCCGGCGCGGCCGCGCCGCTGGTCGGCGTTGGCGCGCGACACGCGCACGGTCTCGAGGCGGGTGATTCCGATATCGGGCTCGAAACGCGGCGTCCGCATCAGGCCGCTGTCGATGACGACGCGCACGCCTTCGATGGTGAGCGAGGTCTCGGCGATCGAGGTCGCGAGCACGATCTTGCGCCGACCGGGCGCCGCCGGGGCGACGGCGAGATCCTGGGCGCACGCGTCCATCGCGCCATAGAGTGGGGCGATGTCGACATCGGGCGCCCTGACGCGCTGCTCCAGCAGCCGGGCGACGCGCAAGATTTCGCCCTGCCCCGGCAGGAAGGCGAGAATGGACCCTTTTTCGTCGCCAAGCGCGGCGAGGATCGCCCTGGCGACGGCGTCCTCGATGCGCTCGGCGCCGTCGCGGCCGAGATAGCGGGTCTCGACGGGATAGGCGCGTCCCAGGCTTTCCAGCGCTTCGGCGCCGTCGAGCAGGCTCGCCACCCGCGCGCCGTCGAGCGTCGCCGACATCACGAGAATGCGCAGATCCTCGCGCAACCCGGCTTGCGCGTCGAGAGCGAGCGCAAGCCCGAGGTCGGCGTCGAGCGAGCGCTCGTGGAATTCGTCGAACAGCACGGCCGCCACGCCTTCGAGCTCGGGATCGTCGAGGATCATGCGCGCAAACACGCCTTCGGTGACGACCTCGATACGGGTGCGCGCCGAGACCAGGCTCTGCAGGCGCACGCGCAAGCCCACGGTGTCGCCGACCTTCTCGCCGAGCGACGACGCCATGCGTTGCGCGGCTGCGCGAGCCGCGAGCCGGCGCGGTTCGAGCAGAATGAGCTTTCCGCCTCGGGCGAAATCCTCGTCGAGCAGCGCCAGCGGAACCCGCGTCGTCTTGCCGGCGCCGGGCGGGGCGACGAGCACGGCGCGGGCGTGATGGCCAAGCGCCGCGCAGAGACGCGGCAATATTTCGTCGATCGGCAGCGGGTCGGGGAACGAGCGCATGTCGCGCCTGATCGCAGACCCGGGAGGCGCGAGCAAGCCGTTCGATGGCGTCAGACTATCGTCGCGACCCGATTTCCGGCCTTTGCGAGCCTCTGAGCTTGGGGCTATAAGCCGCGCTCTCAGCCGCGTCGGCGGCGTCAGTCTGGTTATAGAATGTCTCAGGAACTTCCGTCGGCGCCTGCGCATGACCCCTCCGCCGCGCCGAATGAACACGCCCACGGCAATTTCTGGATTCTGGCGTTGGGCTCGATCGGCGTCGTGTTCGGGGACATCGGCACCAGCCCGCTCTATGCGCTTTCCGCCGCGCTCGGGCAGTTCTCCGGCCACGGCGTCGGGCCGACTGAAATTATCGGCGTCATTTCGCTCATCATCTGGGCGCTGCTCATCGTCGTCACTGCGAAATATGTCGTGTTCCTGATGCAGGCCGACAACAAGGGCGAAGGCGGCATCCTCTCGCTCAACGCGCTCACGCAGCGCGCGCTCGGCCATCGCACCATGGCGGCGTTCCTGATCGGCGTCGCCGGCGCAGCGTTGTTTTCGGGCGACGCGATCATCACCCCGGCGATCTCGGTGCTTTCCGCGCTCGAAGGTCTCAAGCAGGTCAACCCTGACCTCGCGCCCTTCGTGTTGCCGGCGACGGTGGTGATCCTGATCCTGCTGTTCGTCGTCCAAAGTCGCGGCACGGCGGGCGTCGCCGCGTTCTTCGGGCCGATCATGGTGGTGTTCTTCGCCAGCATCGCCGTGCTCGGCATCGTGCATATTCCCCATGCGCCCGCGATTCTCCATGCGTTGAGCCCCGTGCCGGGCGTCCTGTTCCTCGTTCGTCACGGTTCGATCGGTTTCATCGTGCTCGGCAGCGTGTTCCTGGCGGTCACCGGGGCCGAAGCCTGTTACGCCGACATGGGCCATTTCGGCCGCCGGCCAATCCAGGCGGCGTGGCTGTTCCTGGTTCTGCCGGCGCTTCTTCTCAACTATTTGGGCCAGGGCGCGCTGCTGCTCACCGATCCCACGGCAGTCGCGAACCCGTTCTATCTGCTGGCGCCGAGCTGGGGCCTGTTGCCGATGGTGCTGCTGTCAACAGTAGCGACGGTCATCGCCAGCCAGGCGGTCATCACCGGCGCCTTTTCGTTGGCGAGTCAGGCGATCCAACTCGGCCTGCTGCCACGTCTGGAGATCGTCCACACTTCCGACACCCAGGAAGGGCAAATCTATATCCCGCGCGTCAACCGCATCCTGCTGCTCGGCGTGCTTGCGCTGGTGCTGCTGTTCCGGTCTTCTGACGCGCTCGCCAACGCCTACGGCATCGCGGTTTCCGGCACCATGGTGGCGACGACCGCGCTCGCCTTCTTCGTGGTCTGGAAGCTGTGGCATTGGCCGCTGTGGGGGGCGCTGGCGCTGATCTGCTTCTTCCTGTCGATCGACGTCAGCTTCTTCATCGCCAATTTGTACAAGGTGCTCGACGGCGGCTGGGTGCCGCTGATGCTCGGCTCGGCGATGTTCACGGTTATGTGGACTTGGCAGCGCGGCAGCGCGCTGCTCACCCAGAAGCTCCACCGCGATTCGATCGCGATGGTCGATCTGATCAAGATGTTGGAGCGCTCGAAGCCGGTGCGCGTGCCCGGCACTTCGGTGTTCCTCACCAACGATCCCGATGTCGCGCCCTCATCCTTCATGCACAATCTCAAGCACAACAAGGTCGTGCACGAGCGCGTGGTGATGATGTGCGTGCGCACCGAAACGACGCCGCGCGTGCCGATCGCCAACCGCTACGAGATTCGCAAGCTTTCGGGGGACTTCTATTCCATCGTGCTGCATTTCGGCTTCATGGAATCGCCGCGCATCCCGGCGACGTTGGCGTTGCTGCGCAAGGCGGGCATGAAGTTCGACATCATGACGACCTCGTTTTTCCTCGGTCGGCGCACGTTGAAGCCGGCGCAGAATTCGGAGATGCCGCGCTGGCAGGATCATCTGTTCATCGCGCTGTCGAAACAATCGGCCGCAGCGCCCGACTTCTTTGCGATTCCGGTCGACCGCGTAGTCGAACTCGGCGCGCAAGTGAAGGTGTGAGGGCCCCGATCTCAGGGCAATCGGGTGAACGACCTTTGCGGTTCCGGCGGAGGCGCTCCCTCTCCCCGCAAGCGGGGCGAGGGAATCTCCCGCCTCCTTCGTTCACCCGATTGCCATGGCCCCGAACTGGCGCGATCTGCACAATTCAACCCGAGATCGGCCACAGCATGCGCTCGGCGACGCCGGAGCGCAGCACGAAGCGGTGATACAGCGCGCCGACGACGTGAAGTCCGACGAGCACGATGATCGGCA
>Ga0302157_10004770_pt1 | contig 14620 bp, 7 predicted proteins | sample I_Bog_N3_3_FD_193502 | JGI IMG/M metagenome (GOLD analysis project Ga0302157, IMG submission 193502) | Peat permafrost microbial communities from Stordalen Mire near Abisko, Sweden - I_Bog_N3_3 | ecosystem: Environmental > Terrestrial > Soil > Wetlands > Peat | place: Sweden: Abisko, Stordalen...
GCAGAATGCGGTCCCCGCCCACCGCACGTACCGCTTTGAGGCGTGTCAACAGCGCAGGAAAGGCGGAAGCATTCTCCAGTTCCGTGGTCAGCCGCCACAGGTCGCCCATCCGCGCCGTCGTCGTCGTTGTCTTAACACGGGCCTTATCCAGTTGACGAATCGCGCGGTAGTTGTCCTCCTCAATCCCTCGCATGTACAGGTTGCTGGAGAGGACGTTAGCATCACGTGAGAGCGTGAGCCGAAGGAAGTGTACCGGCGACAGCCTATCCGGATACTCCATTTGCAGGCACGTCACCACACTGTCCTCGTTGCTGTTCAGGGCAGAGCTTCGATCCTGCATCTTCGTGCCGTCAATATTCAGCAACTCCACACGCGCGCTTAAACCTCGCACGTCTCCGGCGCTGTAGTTCACCACCTCAATCGTGTCGGCGTGACGGTTCCACTGGATGTGCAGCGGCTCGCTGCCCTTCTTGCAGCCGAAGTACGCCGCAGTTGGCTCAAGGTAGTAGTCGTACGTCTGCCACACAAAGCTCGGCCAGCACGGATGGCTCATCCACAGCAGCAGGCCGGCGCGGTCCCTGCTCTGTGCCTCAAACATGGCGCGATGGCCCTCATAGTTCACGAACTGCGCAAGCTCTATCCACTCCTCTGCGCTCTTTGCCCCACCATAGTTCTGCTCGATGATGTCGAGGAACTGCTGGCCTCCCTGCGCTCCCGCGAGCGTAAAGTCATGCAGCCCCCAGTCGAGACCCTGCGGCCACAGCGCGCTCTGTGGCATCATCAGGCGCACACTTTCGATAGGCGGAATGTTCGGCATGCCAAGTTCACTGTGCAGCTTGGGATCTGCCATGCGGAAGTACTCAGCCGCAGGAAGAGCGTGATAAGGCCCGTGTCCGCTCACCACATCGTCCGCCGAGCTCGGAATATAGTGCAGCCTCGGATGCAGCTCAGCCAGAGCAGCACGCAGGCCGGACTCCAGCGGCGGCGGCGGATAGCCTTCATTCCTCCCGCAATATAGACCGATAGACGCGTGATTGCGGATCCGCAGCAGCAGGTCGCGCGCGTTGCTCATGAATAGCGCATCATTGTCGGGGTCAGGGCCGTCCCACGGGTTGGCCAGCCAGAAATCCTGCCAAACCAGGATGCCGTGCCGGTCGCAAGCCGCATAGAACGCCTCATCGCCGATCTGCCCCACCCAGTTGCGGATCATGGTGAAGTTCATCTCGCGGTGGTAGCGAACCGCCGCATCGTACTCACGCGCTCGGTAGCGCAGCATGGACTCCGCAAAGCCCCAGTTGCCGCCGCGGCAGATGAACCGTCGTCCGTTGATGAATATCCGCAGCTTGCCGCCGTCTTCGCTGTAGCTCATCTGGCGGACGCCGGCTTGGAACTGTTTGCGGTCGCTCACTCCATTCGCCGTAATAAAGCTCAACTCTATGTCGTACAGGTGTGGCTCGCCGTAGCCTGCCGGCCACCAGAGCTGCGGTTCCTTCAGCCGCAGCGCGGAGTGCTTTGCGGCGTCGAGCACTATCTTTTCCGTCGCAGCTCCATCCAGTTTGACGATCTGTTCCACCGCAGCCGGCCCAAAGCGCGCATGCAGCGTGCCCGTGAGCGGAGCTGCGCTGTGGTTCACCACGCTCACCTCGATGCGCACGTCCGCGCTTGAGGTCTCCGGCAACGGCAGCGTGGTAGTGACGAACGGATTCTCCAGTGTCACCGCGCCGGTCGAGGTCAGCGAGACATCACCCCATATGCCGGTGTTGCGTCCCCGGATCGTCGGGATCCAGTCCCAGCCGATCGACGCGTGATAGGTCGGGTTGTCCGCGCCCAGCGCACCGCCGTTCAGCCCGGTGCGCTCGTAGGTCTTCTGCTTGGCGCTCGCGGGGGTCGCGTTCTTCTCAATGCGCACGGCGAGCGCGTTGCGCGGCCTGAGCTTGCCGGTCACATCGAAGCGCCCGCGCATAAAGCCGCCTTCAATCCGTCCGAGGCGCTCGCCATTCAGCCAGACGTCAGCCTTCCAGTTGACGCCGTCGAAGTTCAGCCACTGCCGGTTGCCATCGTCACGCGCTGGTGCGGCGAACTCCGTCCGGTACCAGAAGTCCGAATAAAAATAGGAGTCCGAGACATATAGCTGGTTCTGCCCAAAGTTTGGATCGGGAATCGCTCCGGCATTCAGATAGGAGGTCAACACCGTTCCGGGCACCGTTGCGACGACCCAGCCCGAGTCCTTGAAGCCGGCAGTTGAGAGCGTCTCGCCGCCAGCCTGCACCTGCGTGCTTCGCTCCACGCGCCATGCACCGCCTGCAAGATGCAGCGTGCCATCTATTTCTGCGTCCATCGCCTTCGTCCGCGCCACCGGCCCACCGCGGCCATACACCTCCAGCTCGCTCAGGACATATCCCATAGCCGACGTCGGTCGCGTCATCAGCACGCGCACATAACGCGCGTGGATGGGCGCAGCGAGAGGTATATCGTCGACCTGTCCGGTCCTCCCGTTGAGCGCCTGAACGTCGCGCCAGTGCTGCTCGTCGTCAGAGATCTGAACGCTGCCCTCCGCGGCGCGCGCAATCCAGTGCAATACCACTCGATCGATCGAGCAGCGCGCACCCAGATCCACCGCGACCCACTCTTCATCGAGACCAGCGCTCATCCATGCGCTGGTAAAGCTGTACGGCCCGCCCGCCTCTACACGCTCACTGCCGCTATAGAATTCCACCTGGCAGACCTTCCATTGAACAGGGTGAGCAGGGGGGGGCGGCTCAGAGTGTTGCTTCGCCTGCGAGGTCGCGAGCACGAAATCAATGCGGATAAAGCGCTTCTGCGTTAGCTGCTTCAATGCGATGGAGGGATAGTAGAGCTTCGTTCCGCTGACCATGTCCGGCGGATAGTTTGCTGGTGATAGCGGTGTCCCCGCACCGGCGCTGCCCATCTCGGTCCAGGCTCGCCCATCGTCAGATGCCGACACCGTTAATCGCATCGCGCCCGGATCGACCTCCTCGGGCATCACGAGAAACACCGCTACGTGGTCGATTGCGGGAGCCTCACCGCCGCCGCCCAGCTCCACCGCCGCCCACGTGTGCGCTCCCTCCAGTGTCAGCATGTTCACGTGCGAGTGGTTCAGCAGAATCTCGCGCTCGGTCTTCGCCAGCCTTCCCTGGGAGCTGGTCGCGACCGCAACCCACCGCGGCAGGTGAGTATCCGTGATGCCATCGGTCACAAGCTGCGCTGTAAGGTTGTAGTCGTAGCTGCTGGAGTGGCTCGCCGGACGGCGCAGCGCCAGGTTTCGATATGTCGTGGCGTCAATCACCAGCTCCGGGCTGAAGTTCTCACTCGGCGCGCCGGGATAGAGTCCAACTCCGCGCGTGTAGCTGTGACCCGCAATAGCGGACACCGCCGTGGCAGCTTGAGCGTCCGCGGCAGTCGGCGACGTCGGCAGTGCAGGTAAAGCTGCACCGCCCGCGGCAATGATGGAGCTCTTAAGAAAATCCCGTCTCGATGTCGACACAGCTTTCCTCTCGGCAACGCGTCCGCTCGTACGTCGCCGAACGATTACTGCACGCTTGCCACCCAAGAGGCAAATGGAGCAAGCGTAATGTTCCTGAGCGAAGTCGTTGCGCGTAGAGCAGGCGCATCGGTGAGCAGTGTTGTCACCTTGCCGCCTTCAATGTCCAGAGAAATCGTACGCGGCTCTGCGGTGAAGTTCAACGCCACGACCACATGCGCGTTATCCTTCGTGCGTTCATAGGTCAGCACATTCGGATCGCTCGCGTTCAGCATCGTCATCTCGCCATCGTGCAACGCCGGGTTGGAGCGCCGCAGCGCAATCAGCTGCTCAAACCAATTAAGTTGCGAGTCGGGCTCGCTCTGCTCCGTCTCCACGCTGGTCGTCTTATAGCTCTGCGGAATCGGCAGCCAGGTGTGCGGAGCGGTGCTGAAGCCCGCTTGTGGCCCAGGCGTCCACTGCATCGGGGTGCGCTCGCCGTCGCGGCCCTTCTCTTTCGGCCAGCCCGTGATGCCGATGGGGTCCTTCACGTCCTGTTTGCGTGTTGGCGTGCTGGTCACCATCCCCAGCTCTTCGCCGTAGTACATCAAGCTGGCCGCGCGCGAGGTGAGAAGAATTGTCGCCAGCAGCTTGTTGATCTGCGGATCATGTTCGCCGTCGCCGAAGCGATTAATGGCGCGCACATTGTCGTGGTTATCGAAGACAAATAGCGGTTGCGATCCATGCAGCTCCGTCTCTGCCTCTTCGATGTGCTTGCGGAAGGCGCTCGCACTCAGCTTGTCGGTGGAGAAGCCGAGCAGCATGTCCATTGGCAGTTGCAGCTCATTCTGAGCTGCGCCGCCGTACCATCTGTCCAGCTCGGCGGTGTTGGGCAGGTAGGTCTCGCCGACGAGAACGCGATCGTCCGGATATGAATCGATCATTGCCCGCAGGCGACGCACCACATCATGCACCTCAGGTAGGTTGCTGGTCAGCGATCGGTCCAGGTTCGGGTCGCCCTGCGCGTTGGTTCCACCGAGTTCGCGCTCATCGTGCAGTTGCGGGTCTTCAAAGAGCTCCGGGATCGCATCCAGCCGAAATCCCGCCACGCCTCGGTCCAGCCAGAATCGCATTGCGCCGAACATCGCCTTCTCCACCGCCGGATTACGCCAGTTCAGGTCAGGCTGCTGTTTATAGAACTCGTGGTAGTAAAACTGGTGTACCGCCGGTACCCACTCCCACGCCGAGCCGCCGAAGAGCGAAACCCAGTTGTTCGGCGGAGCCATTCCTTCATGCGCAAAGCGCCGCTCGTGGTCGGTCACGCCGGGGGCGTTTTCAGGCCGGCCATCGCTCCAAACATACCAGTCGTGCTTCGGATTGCTGCGCGAGCTCGCCGCGTCAAGAAACCACTGATGCTGGTCTGAGGTGTGATTCAGCACCATGTCCAGCAGCACACGAATGTGGCGCTGCTTCGCCTGCGCAATCAGGCGGTCCATGTCCGCGAGCGTTCCGTACTGCGGATCAACTGCCTCGTAGTTCGCAATGTCATATCCGAAATCAACCTGCGGCGAGGGATACATCGGCGTAATCCAGATGGCATCCACGCCCAGCCGTTGCAGGTAATCCAGCCGCGAGGTAATTCCGTTCAGGTCGCCAACGCCGTCTCCGTTCGAGTCCTGGAATGAGCGCGGATAGATCTCGTAGAACACTGCATGCTTCCACCACGGATCATGAACGTCCGCACTCTGCGCTTGGCCAGCCGTTGCGCCTGCCATTGCCAAAGCGGCAAATAACGCCAGCCATCGTTTTCCGGGGGCTAAAACCATTACGGAGCGCCTCACTTCCGACGTTCCGAACTATAGCATCGGCAGGAACGCACCGTCGCTATCGAGCGTCAGGGCTGCGGCTCGGTTGCGGCGGCGGCCTGCGGCGAGACCGCGCCATCGGGCGGCGTCCGCTTCGCCTTCAGATACGCCACCAGGTCACTGATCTCCCCCTTGGTCAGCAGGTCGCCGAACTCCGGCATCTCCTTGCCGCCATGTTGAATCTGCGTCATCATCGCGCTTGGCTTCATCCGCTTGCCCACGTCGCTCAGGCTCGGTCCTTTTTTCCCGCCGACGCCATCCGGCCCATGGCAATGCGCACAGCCGCGCGCAGCAAACAGCTCGGCGCCGCGCTCCCTGGCACCTGAGCTCGCGCTTACCGGCATAGGTATTTGCAGGACCAGCCCCAGCGCACACAGCGCCGCCACAGACAAAAATAGAACCCTGATTCGCACGTTCTACTATCTTCCACCATTTTGCAGTTCACTGCTGAGGATTACGGTGCAGTTGGCGTCGGCCCCACGGGCGTCGCCGTCGGCGTCGCCAGTCCAAAGAACATCACCACCATGTAAGTTCCCTCGTCGGACACCCAGATATCGCCGCTTGGGTCCGTCGAGATCGAGAACGGCTTCTCCATCCCGGCATCCAGACCGTAGCCCGTCGTCGGCGAGATGCCCGTGCCTGCCGCCAGAGTATTCGAGTTTCCCGCAACCTCCACGATCGCTGCGTTCATGTTCGTCTGTGCGCTTAAGTTTGCCACCCAGATGTTCTGACCTGCGTCTACCGTAATCCCCTGCGGATAGTACAGTCCGCTCACAGCGTCCTGGTTCAGAGTGACTATGTTGCCGCCGGCACCTGTGCATGTGCTGCTGCGATTGATCGTGTTAGTGTCGCAGCCTGGCGCAAGCTCGCTGACGGAGTTTGATCCATGGTTGCTCACCCAGGCGTTGCCCAGCGAATCGGTGGCCACGCCGGCCGGCTCATTGCAGCAGGTGGAGGCGGAGATAACCTCACCGTTAGAGTCCGCATGGGTCACCGTGGTGCTGGCGTTGTTGGACATCCACGCGCCGTGTGCCTGGTCCGCCGAGACACCGAAGATACCGCTGCCCAAAGGTATGCCCAAACCTGTCCTTACCAGTGCGCCGCCGCTGTTGTAAATCGTCACGTAGGACGAGGCCGCGCCGTTGTCATTGCCGATAAGGATGTTGCCGTTGGTGTCTGTCGCCAGAGACTCCGGATACTGGATGCTGCTGTCATAGAAATAAGGAGTGCTGTTGGCCGAGTTGGTTACCAGGCTCCCCAGCGCGTTGCCGGAGGTAACACCGTTCAATATGCTGATGCTGCCCACGTTGCCGGAAGAAGTATTGTTCGCCTCGTTGGTCACAAAGACGTTGTCGTTGGTATCTACAGCCAGACCGTAGATGCCGCTCAACTGCCCGTTGCCGAATCCGCCGCTGGTTGGCGCGACAAGGGTTGCCGCCGGGCTGTTCGCCGTTCCCTCAGGGCTGAACTCGCTCACTGCGCCGAAGTAGTCGGCCACCCACACGTTGCCCTGGCTGTCGATGGCCAGTTGTGTCGGCCCGTAGAGTCCGCCGCCGGTTACCCTCAGGCTCATCGTCCAGTCGTTCGGCGCCTGGGTCAAGGTGGTGGCAAACTGCGGCGTCGTTGGCATGGCCATCCATACGGGTCCAACATTTTGCCCGGGGTTCTTCACAATATTAAGCGCGGCATTCAACGTGTTGGTGGGTCGCGTGCCGCCGGCCGGCGTCGCCGCTGTAAACAAGGGTCCGCAGGCTGTGGTGCCATCAGAGTTCACGCATCCCGCGATCACATCGGCCAGGGCGTACAACTTGCCGGTCTCAATCTGTAACGTACTGGGCAGCGTCGCCGCCATGCCCGTGGTGGTATTGGCCAGCAACTGCGCATTCGCAAACGCATTGGCCAGTCCCACGCTATAGTTGGTGCTGCTTGAGGCGACATGGGCGGCGTCCGTCATAAAGGGCGCCAGCGCCCAGGCCGCGGCCACGGTCGTCACCTCGTCGACGAAGATACTCGTAGAGCTGCTGAGGGTACTGCACGGTCCCAGGGCGGCCATCATCACCAGCGCTGGATTGGCTGGATTGCTCGGCCCGGGGTTTCCACCCGTTCCGGTGATGTAGATCTCAGGATTTGAGCCCGGGCACGTATAGTCGCCGGTGATGTTGAAGTTGCCGTTGGCGTCGCTGACCACGTTGCCAAACGTGCAGTTCGGATCACCCATGGTGCACGGCACTCCACCGGGAAGATAGTTAGCTGCGGAGATGAGTCCTGAGGCGGCGGTGCCATTGCCGCCCGTACCCGCGGCCCAAAGCTGCAAGGTCGACCCGCCGATCGGTTGCTGGCCGCCATGCACTGTGCCCTGCAGGTGCAGGCTCACCACACTGCCGCTGGGAGTATCCGCACCCACGCCACATCCGGTGAGTACGCCGCCCAGTACCAGCAGCGGAAGTAGGAATAAGGGCCTGAACGAAGTACACAACGGGTTCCCGGCATTCATAAACTCAGTCTATCTGAAATTCAACCCTCTTCGAGTAACCGCGAAGAGCCCACTGTCCCGTTTTGACCACTGCAAACGCCCGTCAAGAGATGACAAAGGGGTCTACGCTGGTAGCTGCCATGCCGGAATCCAGCCCAAACTACGTCGGTCGATTAGCTCCGTCGCCGACCGGCCTGTTGCATCTGGGTCATGCGCGCACCTTCTGGATCGCACTTGAGCGCGCCCGCGCCGCCGGTGGCAAGCTCTGGCTGCGCGACGAGGACCTCGACCCGCAGCGCTCGCGCCCTGAGTTCTCCGCCGCGATGAAAGGAGACCTGCGCTGGCTCGGTATCTCCTGGGACGCCGAACTCCGCCAGAGCGACCGCCTCGCGCTCTACCGCGCAGCGATGCAGCAACTGCTCGCCGCCGGCCTCGCCTATCCGTGCATATGCAGCCGCCGCGACCTGGCCCAGTCCATCGCCGCCCCCCACGACGATGATGACGAACCCATTTACAACGGTCGCTGCCGACCAAGCTCGGATGCTGTCATCCTGAGCGCAGCCCCGGAGCGTAGCGACGGGGCGAAGTCGAAGGACCCTGACGCAGCCAGTCCCGTCGATACAGGGAGTGCCTTTTCCAACCTCAAGCCGCACACCAACTACCGCTTCCGCATCCCCACCAACGATCCCGTCACCTTCACTGATGTCAGCGCCGGCTCCCAGACCTTCACCCCCAGCCTCGACTTCGGCGACTTTCTGCTGTGGCGTAAGGACAACCTGCCCAGCTATCAACTTGCGTGTGTCGTCGACGACGCGGCTATGGGAATCACCGAGGTTGTCCGCGGCCGCGACCTGCTCAAGTCCACCGCCCGCCAGATTCTGCTGCAACGCGCGCTCTCGCTCCCCACGCCCACCTATTACCACTGCGACCTGATGCGTGACGCCACCGGGGTCCGTCTCGCCAAGCGTCACGACGCGCTCTCGCTCCGCACCCTCCGCGACCGCGGCCTCACCCCCGCCCAGGTCCGCGCAATGTTCTAGCGCTCCGCATACTCCTCCGCGCCCTTTGCGCCTTCCTCTGCGTCCTCCGCGTTAAGGTTTTGCCTTTGCAGTTCCTCTTCGCAGTTACCTGTTCGTTAGTCCTCCGGCCCATAAAGCTTCCGGATCATCTCCTGATACGAGACCGGCTGGAAGCCCTCCGGCGGCACACTACCCGCAAGATACTTCACAAAGTAGTCCCAGCGCCGCCGCATAATGTACGGCGTGGCCGCACCATACCCGTGGTGTGCATTCGGAATCATGATCATGTCGAAGTTCTTGTTCGCCTTGATCAGCGCATCCACCACCAGCAGGGTATTGCTCTGCGGCACGTTGTCGTCCATCGTCCCGTGCACCAGCATCAGGTGCCCCTTCAGGTTCTTCGCGTAATCCTGATTGGCCTGCGAGGCGTAGTTGTCAGCGCCATTCGGCCCCAGTACCTCGAGCCCGGCCCAGCGCTCGTCCCAATCATCTTCGTAGTCGCGGTTGTCGTGGTTGCCACTCTCCGCCCAGCCGACCTTGAAAAAATCCGGAAAGTGGAACATCGCCGAGACCGTCGCATTGCCGCCACCCGAGTGCCCCCAGATGCCGACGCGGCTCGCGTCAATCCACGGGTACTGCGCTGCGAGGTCCTTGATTCCAGACACTTGATCGGGTATGGTGTCATCACCCATCTCGGCTGGCGTAGACGCGTGAGCATTGTGAAACGCCTTCGATCGATGCGGGTTGCCCATGCCGTCGATGCACAACACCACAAACCCCAGGTCCGCCAGCGACTGGCTGTCGCCGTGTGCGATGTGGAAGCCCCAACCCATGAGCGAACACACCGCGTCCTGCGGCCCTGGGTACACCTCATCGACCACGGGATACTTCCTGGTGGCATCAAAGTTCGTGGGCCGCTCCATATACCCATACAGCAGCGTCTTGCCGTCGCGGGCCTTCACCGTAATCGGTAGCGGCGGCCTCCATCCCGCGGCCAGCAGCGGGGCGATGTCCTGCCTGGCTAGCGGCATCAGCACCTTGCCATTGTCGTCGCGCACCACTGCGGTCTGCGGCGTCTCCACCGTCGAGTACACATCCACAAACGTCTTGCCGTCAGGCGCTGCCGTAATGTCGTGATCCATCGCCTCCGGAGTCAGTAGCGTCTGGTTCGTTCCATCCAGGCCCACTCGGAACAACTGCGCATAGTAAGGATGCACGCCCGGCGTCTTACCCGTCGCGGTGAAGTAGACGACACGGCTCTTCTCATCCACATACTTCAGATCGAAGAACGGACCATCGCCCTGCGTGACCTGATTCTTCAGCGCGCCGGTGGTCAGGTCGTACAGATAAAGCTGCGCCCAGTTGCTGCGCTCACTCACCCACAGAAACTCCTTGCTCGCCCACAGCACCTTCCAGTCCGTCTTCGCCTGCCAGCCGTAGTAGGTATCCACGTGCTCGTTGTACAACTCGCGCACCGCGCCGGTCGCCACGTCGGCTAGGCACACGGTCTCGTCCTTGTGATCGCGGGAGGTCTTCACCAGCGCCAGTTGGCTGTTGTCGGGCGAGAACTCCACATCATTCCAGCGGCTGTCGCCATCGCAGCTCACGTCGTCGCACTCCATGCTGCGATGCTCCAGCGGCGCGGTCTTCAGACGGACGACAGTCCCGGTGGCAACATCAATTACCACCGGCTCAATCATCGTGACATCCTTGTCGCCCACCAGCGGATATCGCCACGCCTCCAGTTGCGGATGCCGATTGGTCGTCGGCACCAGGTACATCATCCCTGTCTTGCGCTGGTCCTGCTGGAAGGTCGCGATCTTCTTTCCGTCCGCCGACCACGTCACAATCGCCGCATTGGAGTGCTGCCAACCGGCGTTGTCCGTCGCATAGCCAAAGTCCGGGACACCATCGAAGGTCAGTTGTTTCTCCGCGCCGGTGGCAACGGTTCGCACCCACAGGTTGTTGCCGCGCACAAACGCCGCCACCGTCCCGTCTGGCGAGAGCGTATCCACAGTCGCGCCTCTGCGTGCGCGCGGCTCTTTCTCAGAACTACCCTCCTCGGTCATGGAGCGCTTCGCCGGGTCTGCGATCATCGCCGTCGCTGCTCCGCTCGCGCTCGACTCAGTAAAGGAGATGCGTCCATCCGGCAGGTACGTCACATCGTCTACGGTGTGCAGCGCCAGGCGGTTGGCGTTGTAGTTCATCCAGCGCTCGGCCTGCGTGTAATCCTGCGCGGTATACACGCGCTGGGCTGCTGCAAAGGGAGACAGCCCAGGAACCAGCGCAGCCGCAGTCAGGGCAAAGACTTGTTGGAGTCGCATGGCCGCAATTCTACCAACGTGTAACTCTTGCAACGCGGAGCGGAGGGAGAAGGGGCCTTCAGGCCCCTGTTACGTCGCAGCGAAGGAATTGGGCTTTAGCCCCGGCTACCGCTTCCGCTCGCGGTCCAGTCGCAACTTCTCCTGGGCCAGACGCAGCAGCGCCGCTTCATCGCCGCGCCGTTGCGCCTCATCCATCTGCGCGCGCACCTCGCGCTGCCGCCGGTCGAGATACTTATCGTGCAGCGAATCCAGCGCGCTCTGCACCGTCGCCGCTGAGCTCTCCTGCGCGTCTTCCGCCGGAGCCTGCAACGCCCGCGCCAGCAGCGTTCGCGAAGCCTCATCCGGCGCGGCGTCAAACGGATTTTCCGGCGCCGGCGCATTCACCAGCACCTCGATCACGGCAGCGCTGGGCAGCTCCGCAAACCAGTCCGGATGCGCTCCCAGCTCCGCCGCCGCCAGCGCGCGCGCCGAGTCCGCCTCCGGCAGCACCAGGGCGCACAGCAGAATCCGCTCGACCTCAGTCACAGCGCTCGGCTGAGCCGCGCGCACGCTCTCCAGGCGCTGTTGCGCGGCCTGCTTCAGCTCCTGCCGCATCAGGCTGCTCTCGATGCCCAGCTTCTGCGCAGCGTCTTCGGCGAATAGACTGCGTTCGTAGGGGTTCGGCATTTGACGAATGTATGGAAGCACCATATTGAGAGCTTTGACTTTGGAGTCAGGTGTGCGCGCTGGAAAAGTGGTGCGGGCGTGGTCAATGATGAATTGCTGAAAATACTCCGCATCTCGAATGGCCGTGAAGTATTTATCGAAACCGCGTTCCTTGATGAATCGATCTGGGTCAAGACCATCCTCGAGCCTATAGACCTTAATTCGGAAACCTTCCTCTAACATCATTGAAATCGTGTTTCTTGTGGCGTTTGCGCCCGCTTGGTCAGGATCAAAACTCAGGACCACATTTTTTGTAAATCGACCGAGCAAACGCAGCTGGTGCTCCGTAAATGCCGTACCACTAGTCGCGAGTACGTTTGGAAGGCCGCTCATGAAGACACTTATGCAGTCCATCTGACCCTCGACGAGCAGTGCAGCGTCCTGCGCCTTGATCGCCGCCTTCGCCTTGTCCAGGTTGAAGAGCACCTGCCCCTTGGTATAGAGCACCGTCTCCGGCGAGTTGATGTACTTCGCCCCCGCCTTGGGGTCCACGTCGGCCGAGTCCAGCGCGCGCGCCGTGATCGCAATCGTCTTGCCCTGCTCATTCGCAATGGGAAACGTAATCCGCTTGCGGAAGCGCGCATACATCTGCCCGTCGCTGCCGTCCGCCTGCTCCTTGGAGCTGAACAATCCGCTGGCGCGCAGCACCTCTTCGCTGAACTGCTTGCCCAGCCGTTCGCGCATCTCGTTGAAGCTCTCCGGCGCGTAGCCGATGCGGAACTTCGCAATCGTCTCCGCGGTCACACCGCGGCCGCTCAGATACTCGCGCGCCCGCGCGCCTTCGGGCGACTTCAGGTTCTGCTCGAAGAATTGCGTCGCCACCTCGTGGATATCCAGCAACTGCTTCCGCAGTCCCGCCGCGCGCGCCTCCTGCGGCGAGTGGAACTCCCGCGCCGGCAGCGGAATCCCCATCTTCCCCGCTACAGAGCGCACCGCCTCAGGAAACGTCAGCGTCTCCATCTTCATCACGAAGGTGAACACGTCGCCATGCTCGTGGCAGCCGAAGCAGTAGTAGCTCGCCGTACCGGGATACAGGTAGAACGACCCTGACTTCTCCTTGTGGAACGGGCACAGCGCGCTCCAGTTCGCCCCGGATTTGCGCAGCTTGATGTACTCGCCCACAATGCGGACGATGTCGGTCTGCTGCTTCACGGTCTGGGCAAAACTGTCGGCCAAAATCTCCCTCGCTGCGCGTCTCTCCAGTGTAGGCGGTGCAGGGCCGCTTTTCCGGCGGAGAAGCGGACTTCAGTCCGCGGAAAGGTTCGCCCTGACCTTCTCAGGTGTCATAGCAACTACCCCTAAACATTCGGGTTGAAGTGAACCGGACCCGGAGTATTCTGGGTTCCCGGCAAATTCCGGCCACCCCCCGCCACCGGAGCAAGGAGAAGTTTTTATGACATTCCGCAAGTCAGTTCGCAGCCTGCTCATCGCCGCTGCACTCGTCATTCCCATCGCCACAGTGGCCGTTCCTCAGGCCCACGCCGGCATCTTTATCTCGGTTGGGTTCGCGCCGCCGGTGCTCCCCGTCTACTCACAGCCCTACTGCCCCGGTGACGGCTACATCTGGACGCCCGGCTACTGGGCCTACGGCGATGCCGGCTACTACTGGGTTCCCGGAGTCTGGGTCTTCGCGCCTCGCCCCGGCTACCTCTGGACTCCAGCCTGGTGGGGCTGGGACGGCGGCTTCTACCGCTTCCACCCCGGCTACTGGGGTCCCCATGTCGGCTTCTATGGAGGAGTGAACTACGGCTTCGGCTACGGCGGCGTCGGCTTCTTCGGCGGCGAGTGGCGCGGCGGCCACTTCTTCTATAACTCTGCCGCAGGCAACTTCGGCGGCGGCTTCCACCCACAGAACGTATACGTGGACCGCGACGTCGTGGTGCATAACACCATCATCAACAACAACCACGTCAGCTTCAACGGCCCCGGCGGCATCAATCGCCAGCCCAACGAACAGGAGTCGCGTTTCGCCAACGAGCAGCATCTCCAGCCCACCGGCGTCCAGGTGCAGCATGAGAACATCGCAGGCCAGGACCGCGCGCAGCTCGCCAGCGTGAACGGCGGACGCCCCGGCACCATGGCGGCGGCGAACGTCAGCTCCTATCACACCGTCGCCTTGCAGCACGCCTCGTCGCAGCCCATCTCGGCCAGCGACCGGCAGGTCGGCAAGGCTTACAACCCCAACACTCGTGAGGCCAACCAGGACCAGCGCATCTCCAACGGCCTGCGCGACGGCCAGATGACCTCCGGCGAGGCCTCCCGCGCCGACCAGCGCCAGTCCCAAATCGACCAGCAGGTGCACAACGACCGCGTGCAGAACGGCGGCACGCTCACCAACCAGGAACGCAACCAGATTAACGGGGAGCAGAACGGCGCCAGCCGCCAGATCTATAACGACAACCACAACGCCAACACGGTCACCCCCAATGCAGTGGACAACCGAGAGGCCAACCAGCAGCAGCGCACTGCCCAGGGTCTTCGCACCGGCGAGATGACCTCCGGCGAGGCTGCCCGCACCAACGCCAACCAGGGCGCGGTCGATCAGCAGGTACACAATGACCGCGTCGCGGACGGTGGCGCTCTTAACCAGCAGCAGCGTCAGCAGGTCAACCAGGAACAGAACCACAACAGCCAGCAGATCTACAACGAGAAGCACAACAACAACCGGATTCCACCACCCCCCCCGCCCCACAACGGCGGCAATAACTGGGGCGGCAAAAACAACGGCGGCAAGAACGACAAGCACTAACCGC
>Ga0302157_10004773_pt1 | contig 14619 bp, 11 predicted proteins | sample I_Bog_N3_3_FD_193502 | JGI IMG/M metagenome (GOLD analysis project Ga0302157, IMG submission 193502) | Peat permafrost microbial communities from Stordalen Mire near Abisko, Sweden - I_Bog_N3_3 | ecosystem: Environmental > Terrestrial > Soil > Wetlands > Peat | place: Sweden: Abisko, Stordalen...
GGCGCGGCGACGTGGAACCCGGCTTGGCGTCCGCGACCCTCTTGAGGGTGTGGGCGGCGGCGGGAGGACTCACCAACCGGCTGGCCGGTCCGTGCGCCTGAGCGCGGTCTGGGGAGCGTTGCGCTGACTCCTGGCTACGCTCGCAGTCGCTCGGCCGGCCGTTACCCAACATGGCGGCGGCCGGGCGCCAGCGGACCCGGCCGGCATTCGGCCGCCGCTACGAGCAGATCGCGCGGCCGCGCGACTGGGCGCGCACGCGAACGACCCCCGCCAGGGAGCCGGCCAACTCCTGCACTCCCGCTCGCCGCGTGGGCGCACGCGGCGACCTTGTCAGGACCGCTAGGGAATGTTGCAGGAGGCGACCGAGGCCGAGCATTCGGTCTGGTGCTGCACCGACCAGGCCACCGAGACAGGGTTGAGGAAGTACGGCGGCTCCGCGTAGGCCAGGCGGTCGTCGTAGGTGTAGTTCTTGCCGTAGCCGGTGGAGACCGACGAGGAGCCGGTGCCGACCGGGCCGCGGTAGAGCTGCGCGATGGCGCCGACGACCGTGAGCGTCCCGGGCGAGGATCCGCAGTCGTAGTTGTCGACGATGAACGAGTGCTGGACGGCGAGGATCGCGGCGTAGATGTAGGGGTTGTTCAGCGTCTGGTAGGTCCCGCTGGTGACGTTGGCGTTGCTGCCGCAGGAGCCCGACGTCGTCCCGCGGTTGGAGCTGACGGGGTGCTGGAGACGCACGAAGTTGTTTGCGACGAGGCCGAGCAGATTGTTGCCGGTCGGGGTGCCGCCAAGCGATCCGGTCGACGTCGCGTAGTTCGTGGCAGAGTTGCCAGGCCAGATGTTGCCGTTGATGATGACGTCGTTGTCGCTGGCGATCGTGAGCGACATGTTGTAGTAGCCGCTGACGTAGACGTTGCCGCAGCCGAGGTCTGCGCCGTAGGTCGAGTTGGCCGAGAACGGCGTGTAATTCTCGGCGCAGATTGGCGCCTGCGCGCTCTGGACGTAGATCACGCCGTTGGTGGAGGCCAGGTTGACCGAGGTCGGCGTGCCGCCGTTGAGGTTCGCGTTGGTGACCGTGGCCGTCGTACCGGTGAGCGCGATCGTCGTCGTGCCGGTGTACACGATGCCGTTGGTTTGGGCGACGTTCAGCATCTGGCCGTCGGTCGGCGGCGGCGTCAGGGACGTCGAGCTGTTGCTGTAGGTGCCGGTCATCGTTGCCCCGTAATAGGGGGCGCTGCCGCCGCAGTTGCTCTCGTCCGCGAAGCCCGGCGCCTGGATCGAGTCGGCGGCGCTGCGCCCGAAGGTTGGTGACCCGCAGATCGCCAGGGTGTCCTCGCTGTGCAGCGGCCCGTTGATGTGGTCGGCGGTGATGAAGTTGATCGCGCCGCCGCAGTCGCTGCCGCGGCCCGGGCTGTCGGTGTAGTGGCGGTTGCAGTCGGTCGGGTTGCCGGGCAGCGCCGCCGGGTCGAGCGTTTCGTAGTCGGTGTAGTAGACGAAGTTCAGGAAGCTGTCTCGCTTGTACTGCGCCACGATCGTGCGCGAGACGTTGTTGGAGGTGCCCGTTGAGGCGATCCGGAAGGTCCCGGCGGCCGGGTTGGTGGCGCCGCCCGAGAGCGTCTGCGCTTCGATCACCGTTCCGATCGGGTTGCTTGTCGAGCACGCCGTCGTTCCGGTCGCCGCCGTGCTCGCGACCAGCTCGTAGTCGGTGTAGGTCTCGGTCGAGCCGCTGTCGGCCGCTCCGAGCGTGCCGTTCGGAGGCACGCACGTCTCCCAGAAGTTGGGGTTCTGGTTGAGATCGTAGGTGTACTGCTCGAGGCCGGCCTGCGCGGCCGCGTACGCGCGCTTCTGGTCGAGATCGTTGCGCGACAGGTGCGTGTCGCTCAGCACCGCGACGTAGGCCGCACCGAGCAGCAGCGTGGTGATCGTCAGCACATACAGCGCGAGCAGCATCGTGAAGCCCCGCTCGCCGCGGGCGCGTGGGAGGTGAATGGTAGGCACGCTCAGCTGCATGGCAGGTCGGAGATCGAGCTCGACGCGGGCGACAGGCGCAGCACGATCGCGTCGCTGAAGCTCGTCGGGCGCCCCAGCGCGGTGTTGTTATCGGACGGATCGGACTGGAAGGTGACCACGATCTCGGCCGTTGTCGTGGCGTTGGTGGCGCCGAGCGTCGTGTTGAGCGTGTAGGGCGTGCTCGACAGCACGCCGTTTGACCCGTAGCCGTAGTACTGGAAGACCGCGGTCGAGCCCGACTGCGCGGCCGCCGGCAACAGCACGAACGCGGTCGGCGTCGAGGAGAATGTCCACGTCGCCGGCGAGCTGCCGCCGGTGTAGGCGTAGGTGTTCATCACGAGCTGGCCGCCGCTGAGCGATATCTCGACCTTGTTCGGCTGGATCGTCGCGTTGTCGCCCAGCAGGCTGTAGAACCACACATCGCTTGCGTCGCTCGTGGAGAGGATCGGGGCCAGCGAAGCCGAGACGCAGCTCGAGTTGAGCGCCTGGGTGATCTTCTCCATCGCGACCGTCCCCTCCTGGGTGGCGTCGACGCGGTCGCTGTAGTTCGAGCTGAAGTGGACAGACACGATCACGATCGCAAGCGTCGCCGCGGAAACGATGATCGCGATCATCGTCGCGACCATCAGTTCGACCAGCGTGAAGCCGCTCTCGCTGCGCAGATCGAGCCGGTTCATGTGCAGCTGCCAGACGCCAACCCGGAGGCACCCGTGCCGAGGTAGATGTTGACGACGTTGCCAGTCGTGTAGCTCGTGTTTGCCACGGTCGCCGTGTTCTTGACGCCACCGCTGCTCGCGCAGACCGTCCAGTTACCGTACGGCTGGCCCGGGTCCACGAGCGCCCCCTGCGTGAGGGTGGGCGCCTGCGTCGCCGGATAGTTCTCCTGGCTCGAGCAGTTGGCGTTGTTGTCGGTGAGCGTGACCAGCGGCGCCGTGGCGAGCAGCGGCGGCACGCCGTAGATGAACGAGTCGAGCTGGACGTAGGTGGCGCTCGAGGCCGAGGGCTTTGTCCCGTCGACGACGATCTTGAGCGTGTGGGAGGTGTCCGCCAGGCCCGAGTCGCTCCAGATGATCTGCTGGTAGACCGTTGATGCGTTGTAGGTCGTGACGTTGGTGGCGACCAGGTTGCCGTCGAGGTAGATGTTGGCGTAGCCGCCGTTGTTGGACATCGGGGCGACCCACTCGACGCTCGTGCCGGTGAACGTGAACTGCGCGTAGTCGCCGGCCGTGAGGTCGAAGCTCTCGGTGCTGTCGTAGTTCTGGTTGCCGGTGGCCCCGTGCGTCCAGTGGCTGCCGCTGTAGGTGACCGAGGAGCTAGGTGCGTCGTCGACCTCGGTGCCGGTCTCGGTGCCGATGACGAAGGCGTCAATCGAAACGTAGTTGGCAGACGAGAAGGCGTCGCGTGTCCCGTCGACCACGAGCTTCAGCGTGTGGCTGGTGTTTGAGAGGCCGGTGAGGCTCAGCTGCGTCTGCTGCCCGACGATCGTGGCGCCGTAGCTGTCGACGTTGGTCGCGACCGGGGTCGAGCTGCCGTCGAGGTAGGCGTTCGCGTAGCCGTGGTTGGGGCCGTCGGAGGAGATCCAGGCAATGCTCGTGCCGGTGAAGGTGACCGTGACGTAGTTGCCGGCGGTGCCGCTGTAGTGCTCGTCGCTGTTGTAGTCGCCGCTCTGGCCGGTCGAGTCAGTCCACGAGCCGGTGTAGGAGACGGCCGCGGCGTTGTCGTTGATCTCGCTGTCGGCGCCCGCGTTCGCCCAGACGTCGACGATCATCGCCGGCACCGGCACGCTCACCGATTGCGTCGTGCCGGCGGTCACGGTCGCGACCTGGTAGCCGCCGTTGGAGTAGTCGCCGGAGCAGGAGCCGGCGTAGGTCGTGTAGCTGCCGGGCGCGAGCACGCCGCCCGAGCTGATAGAGCTCTGGTAGGTGTTGCTGCCCAGCGTGCTGGCGGTGCCGTAGACGTTGTACACGGTCCCGAAGACGGGGTTCCAGGCCGTGATCTGGTCCGCGCTCGAGGCATGGCTCGAGCCGTTGTAGGTGGTCGTGAAGGTCGCCAGAATGCCACCGGTCCCGCCGGAGGGCGTGAGCACGATCGTCTTTGTCTGCGTCGCGACGACGGTCTGTGAGCCGGAGACGGTCGTGCCGTTCTGCGTGGCGGAGGCGGTGTAGGAGCCGCCGGCCAGGCCGCCGAACTCGACGCAGCCGGCGGCGTCGGTCGTCAGCGGCGACACCGAGGTCGGGCCGCTCACCGTCACCGTCGCCCCCGAGATTCCGTTCTGGCTGGAGTCGACGACCCTGACGATCAGCGAACCGCCCTGCGGTGGTGTGACCAGGCCGTGCAGCACGACGGGGCCTCCCGCATAGGCGTCGGAGTTCCAGCTGACGGTGGTCGTCGTCTGGACCTCATCGGCGGTCGAGGTGCCGGTGGTCGTGCACGAGACGGCACCGCTGCCGTTCACGTACTCGGTCGAGGAGGTGATCGTGTAGGTGGTGCCGTCGACCGTCGCGGGGTACTGCGTGTTGCCGACGGCGAGCCCGGTGCCGCTGCTCGAGAGATTGTTCAGCGTGAGCCCGTGCAGGCGCGCCTGATCGGCCTCGGCCAGGGCGGCGGCCTGGGCGCGGCCGCTCTGCCCGCTCGCGACGTGGGCCACCGATGCGTAGCCGGTGAAGGTGGCGATCGCGATCAGCGCGACGAGCAGGGCGGCGACGGTCACCTCGATCATCGTGTCGCCCGCCTGCCCGCGAAGCCACGCCGCGACGCGCGAGCGCAAAATCGGGCGGGGGCCCGCGCGGGTACCTTCGTTACGCATGATCAATCTCGTTGTCGGCGCGAATCGCCCTTTTGTTGAGCGCCGTCAGCGGGGATATGAAGCGGTATTCAGCGGACGCGCGAGCGCACGTGTTGGCTGCCGGCGCCCGTGACGGCTCGCCTCAGCAGGTGGTGATGCCGTCGCATTCGGTCAGCCGCGTGACGACCCAGGTGGTGTCCACCGGGTTGAGGAAGTACGGCGGCTGGATCGTCGCGAGCCGCGGGTCATACCAGTAGTTCTTCGTGTAGCCGGAGACCTGGGGGTTGCCCTCGGCGACGCGTCCGCGGAAGTTCTGGGCGATCGCGCCGTTGACCGTGAGCGTGCCGAGCTGGCTCGGGGCGGCGCCGGGCGTGCTGTTGCTGGTGGATCCGCAGTCGAAGTTGTCGACGATGAAGGAGTCGTTGACCGCGAAGATCGCCGCGTCGATCACCGGGTTGATTGTCGAGGGGGCGACGTTGGTGTTGGAGTAGTGGCTGTCGGAGGGGCTGCTCGCGAGGCAATACTGCTCAATGGGCGGCGTGACACGCGCGCTGGCGATCGCGTGAGCGATGCGCACGTTGTGATCGGCGATCAGGCCGAGCACGGCGGTCCCGGTCGGGCAGCCGCCCGCCTCTCCCCCGGCGCAGCCCGAGGTGGTGGTGGTCGTCGTCAGGCTGCTGGCGACGATGATGTCGTCGGAGGCGCCGATCGTCAGCGACTGGGTGTAGGGGCAGACGCCGCTGACCTGCGTGGTTCCCGAGCAGCTCGAGGACGCTGTGGCGGCGGACACGACGGCGTCGCCGCAGCCTGCATTGTCCGTGGTGTCGCTGGGGTCGAGCGTCGTTGAGCCGTAAAGCTGTCCGGTGCTGCCAAACGGGGTATAGGCGTAGCTGCACGAGGTCGTGGCGTTGACGTAGACGACACCGTTTGACGGGAAGCCGACCCTGGTCGCGGTGCCTGCCGGGCTGCCGTAGGCCGCGTTGGTCACAGTCATCGCGTTGACGCCCCCTGTCGGGCCGTCGAGCACGATCGTCGTCGGGCCGGTGAAGACGCAGCCGGCGCCGGCGTAGCAACCGTTGCTGTTGGTGGTGAGGCCCCCGTCCGCAACGCTCAGCAGCTGCGAATCGTCCGGCGGTGATTGCAGCGTGCCGACGCTGTTGTTGGGCGTGCCGTTCATCACGATCGTGCCGCTGCAGCTGCTTCCCTGCGCAAGGACGTTGGGCGTCTCGATCGAGTCGGCCGGCGACTGGCCGGAGCGCCCGAAGGTCGTCGTCGAGCCGCCGCTGCACACGCCTACGGTGTCGTTGCTGTGCAGCGGCCCGTTGACGGCGTCGCCGGACCCGAAGGCGGTTGCCGCGCAGGAGGAGCTGCGGCCGGCCCACGCGTAGACGGCGCAGCTGTAGCCGTTGTCTCCGGCCGCCCATTCCGGGTCGGAGTCCTCGTAGTTTGAGAAGTAGACGTAGTTCAGGAAGCTGTTGCGCGTGTACTGCGCAACGAGCGTGCGCGAGACCTTGTTCGAGGTCCCGGTCGAGGCGATGCGGAACGATCCAGCGGCGGGCGTTCCGCTCGCCTCGATCATCGAGGTGATCGGATTGCTCGTGCTGCAGCTCGAATAGCCGGAGTTGGTCGCGGGGACCGCTCTTATGGTGTAGTTCTCGAGCGAGCCGCTGTCGGTGGCTCCCACCGGGCCGCTCGGTGACGGGCAGCTCTCCCAGAAGTTCGGGTTCTGGTTGAGGTCGTAGTCGTACTGCGCGATGCCCGCCTGTGCGGCCGCGTAGGCGCGCTTCTGGTCGAGGTCGTTGCGGGCGGGTGCCGTGTCGGAGAGCACCGCGACGAAAGCCGCTCCAAGCAGCAGCGTCGTGATGATCAGGACGTAGAGCGCCAGCAGCATCGTGAAGCCGCGCTCGCTGCCGGCGCGCGCGCCGGCTGACCGGTTCGCAGAGCGGCTCACGTGCATGGCAGGTTGAGGACGCCGGTTTGGTTCGACGCGGCCGACAGGCGCAACACGACCGCGTCGCTGAAGCTGGCGGGACGGCTCAGCGCGGTCCAGCCGTCAGATGGGATCGCCTGGAAGTTGATCTGGACCTCGGCCGTCGTGGCCGCGCTCGTGCCGAGCGTCGTGGTAACCGGGTAGGCCGTCGTCGCCAGGGCGCCGGCGGAGCCGTATCCGAAGTACTGGAAGACCGGGGTCGAGCCCACCTGGGCCGCATTGGCCAGCAGGACGAATGTGGTCGGCGTGGTCGCGAAGACCCAGCTGGGAGAGGCTCCGCTGGCCCAGGCGTAGGTCTTCATCACGAGCGCGGCGCCGGTGTATTGGATCCACACCTCGCTGGGCTTGACCGTCGCGGCGTCGGTGAGGGAGCTGTAGAACCAGACGTCGCTGTTGTCGCTGGCGGGGAGAATTGGGGCTACGGCGGCTGCCACGCAGCTCGAATTCAGGGCCTGGGAGATCTCGAGCATCGCATCGCGACCCTGCTGCGTGGCCTCGACGCGGTCGTCGTAGTTCGACGTCAGGTGAACGGAGGTGATCACGATCGCCAGCGTCGCCGCGGACACGATGATCGCGAGCAGCATCGCGACCATCAGCTCGATCAGCGTGAAGCCGCCTTCGCGCCCGCGCCGCGCGCGGCTCATGTACAGCTGCCGCTCTGCAAGCCTGCGGCGCCCGGGTTCAGATAGATGCTGACGACGTTGCCGCTGGCGAAGTTCGTGTTCGCAACCGCCGCCGTGTTCTGGAAGCCACCGCTGGACGCGCAGGCCGTGAAGTTGCCGTACGGCTGGCCGGGGTCGACGAGCGCTCCCTGCGTGCTCGTCGGTACCTGCGTCGCCGGGTAGTTCTCGCCCGAGCAGCCGGCGTTGTTGTCGGTCAGGGTGACCAGCGGGGCGGTGCTCAGAAGCGATGTCGCCTGCGTGCCGTAGATGAACGCGTCGACCTGCGCGTAGGCCGCCGAGGAGGCCGCGGGTTTTGTCCCCAGCAGGACGATCTTGATCGTGTGGGTGGCGTTCGCGAGCCCCGCGTCGCTCCAAACCACCTGCTGGTAGTAGGTCGTGGCGCTGTAGGTCGTGACGTTGGTCGCGATCGGCGTCGAGCTGCCGTCCAGGTAGATGTTGACGTAGCCGCCGTTGCTCGAGACCGGCGCGATCCACTCCACGCTCGTGCCCGTGAAGGTGAACGAGACGGTGTCGGCGGCGGTCAGGTCAAAGCTCTCGGTGCTGTCGTAGTTGTTGTTGCCGGTGGCCCCATGGGTCCAGCCCGAGCCGGTGTAGGTGACCGCCGAGCTCGCCGGGTCGTCGACCTCGCCGCTACCGCCGCTGCCGACGATGAAAGCGTCGATGTCGACGCTGGCGCCGCTCGAGCCAGGCGGCTCGGTTCCGGTCCCGACGACGTAGATCTCGATCGTGTGCGTGGCGTTGCTTAGGCCCGTCGCGCTGAACAGCACATTCTGAAAGGACGAGGGGCCGTAGGTGCTGACGTTGGTGGCGAACTGCGTGCCGTCGATCAGGACGTTGGCGTATCCCTGGTTGGGGGCCTTCGGCCCGATCCACTGGATGCTCGTGCCGGTGAAGGTGAACTTGACGTAGGCGCCGGTGGTCGCCCCGTAGCTGTCGGTGCTGTCGTACTGGCCGGTCGCCCCCGACCCCGTGGCGTGCGTCCAGCCGCTGCCCGTGTAGACGACCGAACTGCTGGCCGGGTCGTCGGTCTCGACGCTCGGGGTCGCTCCGTAGACGTCGACGAGCATCGCCGGCAGCGCCAGCACCACCGCCTGCGTCGTGTTGGTCGTCACGGCCGCCGTCTGGTAGCCGCCGCTGCCCGGGTAGTCGCCGGCGCAGGTGCCGGCGTAGGCCGTGTAGTTGCCGGGGTTGAACACGGCGCCCGAGTTGACCGTGGGCAGGTAGGTGTTGGAGCCCAGCGTGCTGGGGGAGCCAAAGGTCGTGTAGAGCGCCGTGGACTGGTTCCAAGCGGTGACCTGGTCGGCGCTCGAGGCGTGACTGGACCCGTTGTAGTTGGTCGTGAACGTGGCCGAGATGCTGCCCGGACCGCCCGGGGTGAGCGTCGCGACCGAGGTCTGCGTCGGCACCACGGTCGGCGCGGTGACGCTCTCCGTGACCCCGCTCGCCGTCGCCGCGACGGTGTAGGTACCGCCGCTCAGCGCGGCGAACTCGACGCATCCGTTGACGTCGGTCGTCAGCGTGCTCGCCGAGGTTGGACCGCCGCTCAGCGAGACCATCGCGCCCGAGACCGGATTGCCGCTCGTGTTGAGCACCCGCGCAATCAGCGCACCGCCCTCCTGTGGCGTCACGAGGCCGTGGATCTCGACCGGTCCGCCGCCCGCGACGTCGGCGTTCCAGACGACCGTGGAGAGGATCTGGACCTCATCTGCGGTGCTGGCGGCGGTGGACGTGCACGACGGCGCGCCGGCGCCGGTCACGAAGGCGGCGGTGGAGGTGATCGTGTAGATCGTTCCGTCGAGCGCCGTCGTGTAGCTCGTGTTGCCCACACCGAGCCCGGTGCCGGAGCTCGAGAGGCTGTTGAGCGTAAGGCCATGCAATCGGGCCTGGTCGGCCTCGGCGAGCGTGCTGGCCTGCGCACGCTGGTTCTCACCGCCGGCGACGTGTGCGACGGCGCTATAGCCGGTGAAGGTGGCCGCCGCGATCATGGCGACGAGCAGGGAGGCGATCAGCACCTCGATCAGCGTGTCGCCGCGCTGCGAACGCACGCGCGACGCGAGGCGTACACGCAGCCGTGCACGGATCTCGCGGGCGCGAACTATTTTCATCGTCTCTTCTGTTGTCGGCAGATTGCGGAGGTTTACTGAGCCTTGTTATGGATCCGAGTAACGTCCGCGGGCCTGAAGGCCCGAGAATGGTTGGATGCTTCTGCTGTTCGACATCGACGGCACGCTGCTCCTGCGCGCGAGCGCGGAGCACGCCACCGCGCTGCGCGAGGCGCTGGCGAGCGTCTACGAAACGCCGGCGCCGCCGCAGCGGATCAGCGCCGCCGGCCGCACCGACACGGCGATCGCGCGCGAACTGGCAGCGCTCGCCGGCGTCGATGCGGAGCGCTTCGACGCCGGCCTCGAGCACTTCAGAGCGGTCTGCGCCGAGCGTTTCGCGCAGCTGTGCCCGGCGAGTCTCGCCGACCGCGTGGCGCCCGGGATGCGCGAGTTGCTCGCGAGGCTCGAGCGGCGCTGCGATGTCTCACTCTCGCTGGTGACCGGCAACTACGAGCCGGTCGCGCGCCTGAAGCTCGAGCGCGCGGGGATCGGCCGCCATTTCGCGCCCGGGCAGGGCGCCTTCGGATCCGACGCCGAGTCACGCGATGAGCTGCCGGCGATCGCGCGTGCCCGGGCCGGCGGTCACCCGCGCGCGGGCACGATCGTGATCGGTGACACGCCGCTGGATATCGCCTGCGCGCGTGCGGACGGGCTGGCGGTGCTCGCCGTCGCGACGGGACCGCACCCGGCATCGGAGCTGAACGGCGCCGACGCCGTCGCGGCCGACGCCTGGGAGCTCGCTTCGCTGCTCGAGGCCCGCTGAGTCGTCCGGGAACGTTGGGCCTGAAACACGACCCGCCGACCGAGCCTCAGCGCACGAGCCGCTTGTAGCTGATCCGCTTCGGCCGGTCGGCCTCGGCCCCCAGCAGCTCCCGGCGGTGCTCCTCGTAGGCCTCGAAGTTGCCCTCGAACCACGTCACCTGGCTGTCGCCCTCGAAGGCGAGCACGTGTGTGGCGACGCGGTCCAGGAACCAGCGATCGTGGGAGATCACCACGGCGCAGCCGGCGAACGAGAGCAGCGCCTCCTCGAGCGCGCGCAGCGTGTCCACGTCGAGGTCGTTGGTCGGCTCGTCGAGCAGCAGCAGGTTGCCCCCGCCGCGCAGCAGCTTCGCGAGGTGCAGGCGGTTGCGCTCGCCGCCCGAGAGCTTGGCGACCTTCTTCTGCTGGTCGGAGCCGCGGAAGTTGAATGACGCCGCGTACTGGCGGGAGTTGACCCACACGTCGCCAACCTTGATCTGGTCGGCGCCGCCTGAGATCTCCTCCCACACGCCCTTTGCGTCATCGAGCGCGTCGCGGGACTGGTCGACGTAGGCGAGCTCCACCGTGTCGCCTATTCGCAGCGTACCCGAGTCGGGCTGCTCCTCGCCCGTGATCATGCGAAACAGCGTCGTCTTGCCGGCGCCGTTTGGCCCGATCACGCCGACGATGCCGCCGCGGGGCAGCGAGAAGGAGAGGTTCTCGATCAGCAGCCGATCGCCGAATCCCTTGCGCAGCTCGCTGGCTTCGATCACGAGATCCCCGAGGCGGGGGCCGGCCGGGATGTGGATCTGAACCTGGTCGAGCTTGACGTCGCCCTCCGCGGCGAGCAGCGCCTCGTAGTTCGCCAGCCGCGCCTTGGACTTTGTGCGCCGGCCCTTGGGGTTGGTGCGCACCCATTCCAGCTCGGCGGCGATCGTTCGCTGGCGGGCGATCTCCTGCTTCTCGTTCTGCGCCAGGCGTGCCTGCTTCTGCTCGAGCCAGCCGGAGTAGTTGCCGCGGTAGGGGATCCCGCGGCCGCGGTCGAGCTCGAGGATCCAGCCGGCGACGTTGTCGAGGAAGTAGCGGTCGTGGGTGACCGCGACGACGGTGCCCTTGTAGTCGGCGAGGTGGCGCTCGAGCCACTCGACCGACTCGGCGTCGAGGTGGTTGGTCGGCTCGTCGAGCAGCAGGAGGCCCGGCTGCGAGAGCAGCAGGCGACACAGCGCCACCCGGCGGCGCTCGCCGCCCGAGAGCGGGCCGACAGCCGCGTCGCCCGGCGGGCATCGCAGCGCGTCCATCGCCTGCTCGATCATGCCGTCGAGGTTCCAGACGTCGGCGGCGTCGATTTCACCCTGCAGGCGCGCGAACTCGTCCGCCGTCTCCTCGGTGTAGTTGGCGGCCAGCTCGTTGAAGCGTTCGAGCAGCGCGGCGAGCTCCTTGACGCCGTCGAGCACGTTGCCGCGCACGTCCTTTGACTCGTCGAGGTGCGGCTCCTGCTCGAGCAGCCCGACCGAGACCCCCGGCGCGAGTGCCGCGTCGCCGCGGAACTCGCTGTCGCGTCCGGCCATGATCGCCAGCAGCGACGATTTGCCCGAGCCGTTGTAGCCGAGCACGCCGATCTTCGCTCCCGGCAGGAACGACAGCGAGATGTCTTTCAGCACCTCGCGGTCCGGTGGGTAGACCTTCGAGAGCTTGTACATCTGGAAGATTGGTTCGCCGGCCATCGGAGCGGGAGGATATGGGGTGAGCGTCCGATAACGTGAATGGCTGATGGCGACGCCCTTCGATCTCGAACAGGCAATGGCGCTCCTGGAGCTGGAGCCGCCGTTTGACGCGCGCGACGTGCAGCTGGCGCGCCGGCGGATGGCGAAGCGCTGGCATCCCGACATCGCCCCCCCCGGCAAGCAGCACGAGCACCAGCGCCACCTGCAGGCGATCAACGACATGGCGGACGAACTCGAGCGCCTCGCCGAGGGCTCGCGCGGCGGCAAGATCTCGCGCAACGCGGCGCGCGCATCGGCCGCGGCGACGCGTCAGGCGCGTGCCGAGGAGGGCCAGCGTGCGTATGAGGCCGAGCAGCGCGCCCGAGCCGCCGCGGCGGAGCGCACGCACCACGATCCGTTCGGCAGCCGCGTCCCCGACCACTCGGTGGTTCACCGCTACGCGCGCTGTCTGAGCTATCCCGAATGGGGCGTTGGCAGCGTCACCGGCATCTACTTCACAGGCGATGGCGACGACGTCCGCCAGTGGGCGCGCGTGCTGTTCGCCCAGGGGATCCGCACGGTCCCGGCGGGCAGCCTGAGCTTCGTCGACTTCTCGACGCCGGATGTCGCCGCCGACCGCGTCGCGCGCTTCATGACGGCCGCCCAGAACGCGCTCTCCGACGGCGACTACGCGCTCGCCGCCCAGCGGCTGATCTATGCGCGCGACGCCGACCCCGCCAACGTGCCGGTCCTGCGGATGATGACGCTGGCCTTCTGGCAGGCCGACAACCTCGCGGCTGCGGCGCGCGCCGTGCGCGACTGGGCGCGCGTGGACGGCTCTCGGCCGGCTGCGCACCGCTTCGCCGCACGCATCTACGAGGACATGGGCGCGATCGACCTTGCGGCGGAGGCCGCCGAGCGGGCCGTGGAGCGCGCTCCCAGCGACGCCGGCGAGTGGGCGCGGCTCGGGCGCCTGCGGCTGCGCCTGATGGATCGCGCCGGCGCGATCGAGGCGCTGCGGCGCGCGCAGAGCCTCGAGCCGAGTGTCGAGGCGCTGCTCGATCTCGCGCTCGCGCTACAGCTGGCCGGCGACGTCGGCGGCGAGGTCTCCGCCTGCGAGCAGGCCGTCGAGCTCGACGGTGAATCGCTGCCCGCCTGGGCGCGCCTCGCGCATGCGCTCGCGCGCACGGACCGCGTCGCCGAGTGCCTGGAAGCCTGCGAGCGAGCGCTGGAGCTGGGCGGCGACCACGAGGTCGCCGATCTGCGCGACCGGATGCGCAGGCTCGAGCCGCGCGTGCTGCCGGCGGCGTAGTCTGGATGGCGATCCGGCCGGACCCCGGCCGGCGTAGGAAGTCTCATGAGCCTGATCAGCCCGGTCCACATCCTCTTCATCGCCGCCTTCGCGCTGATCTTCATCGGGCCCAAGCGGCTGCCGCAGGTGGCTCGCAGCCTCGGTTCTGGAATGCGCGTGTTTCGCGACGCGCTGAACGGCGAGGTGACGCCACGCAAGCTTGGCGGGGCACTCGAGGGGGAGGCCGCGCAGCAGGACGCCGGCGCGGGGCCGGCGCCCGCCGGGCCGCCCGGGTAGCGCGGCGGCGGGCGCATCTGAGCGCTTTGAGGTATCACAGCGAGAAATAACAGGTCTTGGACATACCACCGCCTGCGGCGTAGCCTCGCTCCGAGAGGGAGGGACAGACCACTGCGACCAGGAAGACCTCATGCCCAGACCCCTCACCCGGCTGCACCGTTTCGGCTCCTCGCTCGTCCAGCAATACCTCGAGCGCCTCGAGCACGACCGCGGCCTGGCGGACCCTCGTGTCGCCAGCGAGCATCGGATCGCCCACTCCAGGTCTCTGGACGAGGGCGGCGACGGCTGCACCTTCTGCCGCTGAGCCGGCGCGCGGTCGTGCGCACCGGCGCGGCGGGCTGTAGCTTTCGCGCGTGCGCCTGATCGTCGCCCGTTGCGAGGTCATCTACAGCGGCCGCCTGGCGACCGTTCTGCCGATGGCGGTGCGGCTGCTCGTGCTCAAGTCGGACGGCTCGATGATGGTGCACGCAGACAGCGGCGGCTACAAGCCGCAGAACTGGATGACGGCGCCGACCGTGATCGACGTGCAGGGCGAGCCGCCGGTGCGCATCGAGGTGCGAAAGCTGAAGGGGGAGGAGCGGATCGAGATCGCGATCGACGAGGTCCTGCTCGATCAGACCCACGACACGGGCGAGGCGGCGGGCCTTGAGAAGGACGGCGTGGAGCGTGATCTGCAGGAGCTGTTGGCTGCGGCGCCGCAGCGCTGTGGCGAGGGCTTCCGGCTCGTGCGGCGCGAATGGCCGACCGATATCGGCCCCGTTGACCTGATGTGCCGCGATGACGGTGATGGCTGGATCGCGGTCGAGATCAAACGCGTCGCCACGATCGACGCGGTCGAGCAGCTCAGCCGCTACCTCGAGCGCATCCGCCTGGATCCGGCGATGAGCGAGTGCCGCGGCGTGCTCGCGGCCCAGCAGATCAAGCCGCAGGCGAGCGTGCTGGCGGCGGCGCGGGGCATCGCCTGCGTGGAGGTCGATCTGGCCGTGCTGCGCGGCGAGCGCGAGCCTGAGCTGACGCTGTTCG
>Ga0302157_10004774_pt1 | contig 14618 bp, 11 predicted proteins | sample I_Bog_N3_3_FD_193502 | JGI IMG/M metagenome (GOLD analysis project Ga0302157, IMG submission 193502) | Peat permafrost microbial communities from Stordalen Mire near Abisko, Sweden - I_Bog_N3_3 | ecosystem: Environmental > Terrestrial > Soil > Wetlands > Peat | place: Sweden: Abisko, Stordalen...
TGGAAGTGCTGCTCGGGGTGTTGATCGGCACCGTCTCGTTCGCGGGTTCGGCGATCGCCTTCGCCAAACTCCAAGAGCTCATGACCGGACGGCCCATCACCTACCCGGGCCAACAGATCATCAACGCTGTAGTCGGTCTGATCGCGGTGGCGTTGATCATCACGATCCTGGTCTCGGGCTCGACGCCACTGCTCTGGACCCTTCTGGCGCTCTCCTTCGTGCTGGGCGTCGCCTTCGTCTTGCCCATCGGTGGAGCGGACGTGCCGGTGTTGATCTCGCTCCTCAACTCCTTCACGGGACTCGCCGTCGCCGCCTCGGGCTTCACGCTGGGCTCGAACCTCTTGATCATCGCGGGCACCCTCGTCGGGGCGTCGGGCATCTTGTTGACGAGGCTCATGAGCAAGGCGATGGGGCGCAGCCTGTCGAACGTGTTGTTCTCCGCCTTCGGTTCGGTCATCACGGCCACGGGAGCCGACGGCGGCGAGGCGCGCAGTGTTCGCTCAGGAACCCCCGAGGACATCGGGGTGCTCCTCAGTTTCGCCAGCAAAGTCGTCCTCATCCCCGGCTACGGGCTGGCGGTCTCCCAGGCTCAGCAGGTGTTGCGCGAGCTCGCCGAGCTGCTTGAGGCGAAGGATGTCCAAGTCTTCTACGCCATCCACCCGGTCGCCGGGCGTATGCCCGGTCACATGAACGTCCTACTCGCCGAGGCGAACGTGCCCTACGAGGATCTCATCGAGATGGACGAGGCGAACTCGGAACTACAGACGGCCGACGTGGCGATGGTCGTGGGGGCGAACGACACTGTCAATCCCGCCGCCGCGAACGATCCCTCCTCGCCGATCTACGGCATGCCCATCATCCACGCCGATCTCGCCGAGAACGTCGTCTTTCTAAAGCGCTCCATGCGGCCGGGCTTCGCGGGTATCGACAACGAGTTGCTCTACAACCCCAAGACCATCCTGGTCTTCGGCGACGCGAAGGACACCTTGACCAAACTGGTCGCGGTCGTGAAGGCCTCATAGCGACTAGGTGGTCAAACGGGCCAGCTCCTCGAGCTGACCCGGGGTGAGTTCACGCAACGCCGCCGCGTTGGCTTCAATCTGCGCGGGCGAACTGGCCCCGGCGATCACCGAGGCGACGACGTCGTGGCTGAGCAGCCAGGAGAAGGCGAAGCTGAGCAGCGGCGTGTCGGCACGGTCGGCGTAGGCGATGAGCGACGCGACGTGACTCTTCATCTCCTCGCTCAACCAGTGGGCGCTGCGTTCGGTGGGCATCGCGGCGAGGCGCGTGCCCGCGGGCGGTGCCTCGCCGGGACGCACCTTGCCCGTCAAGAGCCCGTTGGCGAGGGGGTAGAAGGGCAAGAATCCCACGCCGAGTTCACGGCAGGCCTCGAGCACACCGTCGCGTTCGGGACTGCGGTCGAGGAGCGAGAACTGGTTCTGCACCGAGACGAAGGACGGCCCACCGCCCGCGGCGACCTTCGCCGCTCTGAGTTGCTCGGCGGTGAAGTTCGAACAGCCGATCTCGCGTACTTTGCCGGCGGCGACGAGTTCAGCGAGCGCGCCGAGGGTCTCTTCGATCGGCACGGTGGCGTCGGGGTAGTGCAACTGGTAGAGGTCGATGTAGTCGGTGTTGAGCCGGCGCAGCGAGTCCTCACAGGCCGCTCGCACGTAGGCGGGACTCGCGCCGAAGTGCGTGTCGTCAATGGGCATGCCGAACTTCGTGGCGACGACGACCTCACTGCGTCGAGCACCCAGGGCGACGCCTAAGAAGACCTCGGACTGCGTCGCGCCGTAGATGTCGGCGGTGTCAAAGAAGTTGATCCCCGCCTCAAATGCGGCGTCGACGACGGCGGTGGTGGCGACCTGATCGAGGCGGGCGCCGAAGTTGTTGCACCCGACCCCGACGACCGAGACCGAGAGGGAACCGAGCGAGCGATGATCCATGAAGAGCCGTCCTTTGCCAGGGACGAGCATAGGACGGCGCTCGACGCGGTCCCCGAAGCGTCGCTTGTACGATAAGAAGAAAGGAGGACGTATGAAAGTCAACGTTGATTTCGACCTGTGCACGTCCAACGCCGTGTGCATGGGAATCGCCCCCGAGGTCTTCGAGGTTCGCGACGACGGCTTCCTCTACGTCTTGAACGAGAGCCCCGGACCGGAGTTGACCGAGCGCCTGCGTCAAGCCGAGGCGGGCTGTCCCAACGGCGCCATCTCACTTGAGGAGTAAGGCGGGCGGACCTCGGGTCCGCATCGCACCCTCGCCCACGGGCATGTTCCACGTCGGCACCGCACGCACCGCGCTCTTTAACTGGATGATCGCGCGCCAACACCCCGGCGGCGTCTTCATCTTGCGCATCGAGGACACTGACGAGTCGCGCAACAAAGAAGAGTGGGTGGGCGCGATCACTTCTTCGATGGAGTGGCTCGGCTTCACCCCGGACGAGGGACCGTATCGACAGAGCGAGGCGCGCTCCGCGCACGAGGCGGCGGCGTTCTTGCTCCGTCGAATGGGGTATCTCTACTACTGCGACTGCACGACCGCGATGGTCGAAGCCCGCAAGGCCCCCGGCGCCCCACCCGGCTACGACGGGTTCTGTCGCGACCGCGGCCTCGAGCGCGACGTCGACACGGCGCTGCGCTTTCGCACGCCGCGCGAGGGCGTCACGGTGGTGCACGACTTGGTGCGCGGCGACGTCGAGTTCGCCAACGACCAGATCGAGGACTTCGTCGTCGCGAAGTCCTCGGGCGACGTGCTCTACGCGCTGGCGAACGTGAACGACGACCGACACGACCGCATCACCCACGTGATCCGCGGGGAGGAGCACCTGGCCAACGCCCCGAAGCAGATCCTGCTCTGGTCGGCCCTGAACGCGGCCGCGCGCGAGGACGTGCCGCTGCCCTTCTACGCCCACCTACCGCTGCTCGTCAACGAGCAGCGTAAGAAACTCTCCAAACGGCGCGACGCCGTCGCGACCGAGCTCTACCGCGACCAGGGATATCTGCCCGAGGCTTTCGTTAACTACCTGGCGCTGCTCGGCTGGAGCCCGAGGGGGGACGAGGAGATCGTGCCGCTCTCGACGATGGTCGAGGAGTTTCGCTTGGAGGACGTCTCGCACTCGCCGGCCTTTTTCGACGTGAAGAAGCTGACCCACATGAACGGCGAGTACCTGCGAGCACTCGACATCGAGGCGTTCATCGCGGCCAGTGCGCCCTGGGTCGCCCCGTGGGCGAGCGGGTGGCGACCGAGTGACCGCGAGGCGCCCTGGCGCGAGGACCAGTTCGACGCCGAGCTCTACGCGCGCGTGGCCCCGCTGATCCAAGAGCGCGTGGCGACCTTCGGGGAGATCGCGCCGATGGTCGAATTCTTCTTTCTCGACGAACCGCGCATTGACGAGACGGCCTTCGCCAAGGTCATCACCAACGACGCCAACGGGCGAGGTCTGCTCGAGGGCGCGATCGAGAGGTTCGAGAAGGTCGGGGAGTGGGTGGCGGCGTCGCTGCACGAAGCGGTCGCCGAACTCGGTGAGAGCATGGGACTCGCCCTGCGCAAAGCGCAGGCACCGATCCGCTGTGCGGTCACCGGCACGCTGGTGGGCCCCCCGCTCTTTGAGTCCTTGGAGCTCCTCGGACGCGCCACGACCATCGAGCGTGTGCGAGCCGCCCTCGAGCGACCGGGGTGATCCTCGGTCCCTTCAAGATCGTCGCGCGGATCATCGGGCTGTTCCTCGTGGCGCTGGTGCTCTACTTCGCGGTGACGTTCATTCAGATCTGGTGGCGGGGCCACGAGCACACGACTCACGACGCGCAGGCGATCCTCGTCTTTGGCACCACCGAGGACAACGGCACGCCGTCGCCGGAACTGCGGGCGCGCCTCGACCAGGCGCTTGACCTGTACCGCCACCACCGCGCCCCCTGGATGGTCGTCACCGGCGGGCGCCGGCCCGGTGACGTCTACACCGAAGCGGGCGTCTCGGCGACGTATCTAGAGGACCACGGTGTCGCGAAGGACCGGATCATCAAGGGCTCGGGCTCTGACACCTGGGAGAACGTCGAGAGCGTCATCCCTTCCCTGGCGCGTCACCACATCACCACGGTGATCACCGTGACCGACCCGTTCCACGAGTACCGCGCCATGGCCATCGCTGCGGCCCAGGGCCTCACGCCCTATCCCTCACCGGTGCGAAACTCACCGACGATCAAGCATCAACTCTGGCGTTACTACCTCAAGGAGACCCTCGCGGTCGGCGTCGGGCGGGTCATCGGGTACGGACGTCTGAGCTCGTGGACGACCACGCCGCTGAAACTCCACCACTCGTCTGGCAAGTAAGAAGCCACCTCCGGTAAGATTGCCGAGCCCTTCGGGGGTGGTGTAATTGGCAACACAACTGGTTCTGGTCCAGTTATTCAGGGTTCGAGTCCTTGCCCCCGAGCGAATGAGTCAACGGTAACGTTGGCGCTTTCATGGTCCCATCGTCTAGTGGCCTAGGACATCACCCTCTCAAGGTGGAGGCACGGGTTCAAATCCCGTTGGGACTGCCAGAAAACTCCTCCGACCGGGCTCGAGGCTCGGTCGGAGACGCCTCGTTGAGGGCGGTCAGTCGATAGTCGGTTCGCCGTCGTCGCTCTCAAAGGGCAGGTCGTCGCCAAACCAGGCGATCATGCCGCCAGTGAGGTTGACGACGTCGAAGCCGTTCTCCTCAAGGAACGTTGCCGCTCGCAAGGAACGTCCCCCCGAGCGACAGGCGCAGACGATGACGCGGTCTCGGGGCAACTCGTCGAGGTGATCGGGTAGTTCCGCTAACGGGATCAACGTCGCCATCGGCGCGTGTCCGGCGTCCCACTCACTGGGCTGGCGCACGTCGATCAGCACCGCGTTGCCATCGAGCAGTTCGAGTGCCCCCTGGGCGTCGACCTCACGAATCGCCATACTGTCCTCTTTCACTCACCAAGGGGGCGTTGGCGCCCTCAGGGCCGAACTTACCTCGCGACTCCTTCACCGTGGAACCGCCGACCGTCCGGAGACGTCGAGTGGCTGCGGGCGGGAAATCGTTCTAAGTCCCAAGCGACACTGAGGTCGCGGGACGCCTTGATTGGAGTCCTAATCTGGAGACGTGGCGACCGCGACGATTTCTTCCATCAACGGGGATGACTTCCTCGCTCGGATGGACGATTCGCGCCTGTTCCTCCTCGACGTGCGAGAGCCCGACGAGGTCGAGGCGTGGCATATTCCTGGCGCCCACAACATCCCGCTGGGCTCCCTCGTCGAGCGACTCAACGAGTTGCCCCGCGACATGGACCTCGTCGTCGTGTGCGCGATGGGCGCGAGGGCGCACCAGGGGGCGGACCTCCTCGCCGAGCGGGGCATTTCCAGTGAGGTCTTAGAGGGCGGCATGGGCACGTGGGCCTCGACCTACGACATCGTCACGGGTGAGTTCGGTGGCGCGACGGTCGTCCAACTCCGTCGCCGCGGCAAGGGATGCCTCTCCTACGTGGTGGGCGCCGGCACCCGGGCGGTCGTGATCGACCCCTCGCGCGACGTGCAGCGCTACCTGGACGTCGCCGCTCACCACGGCTGGGAGATTACGCACGTCCTAGACACGCACCTTCACGCCGACCACCTCAGTGGCGCCAGAGAACTCACGTCGGTGAGCGGCGCGACGCTCTGTCTCAATCCGGCCGATCCATTCGGTTTCGAGTTCGAGCCGTTAAGCGATGGAAAGACGATCGAACTCACCCCGGGCATCAACCTCGCCGTCTCCTCGGTGACGGTGCCGGGCCACACCGAAGGTTCGACGATGTACCAGATCGCTGATGCGGCCATCTTCACCGGCGACACCTTGTTCTTAGAGAGCGTCGGGCGGCCCGACTTGGCCGACGAGGCCGAAGGCTACGCGCATCACCTCTATCACAGCCTCCACGAGCGAATCCTGCCGTTAGACGACGACATCACCGTCTTTCCGGCCCACTACGGCTCGGGCGTTGAGGTGACAACGGGTGAGTTTGTAGCCCGGGACCTGGGCTCGCTCCGGCGGACGCTGCCAGCCCTGCGCCTTAGTGAAGCCGAGTTTGTCGGGTGGGCCGTGAAGAACGTGAAGGATCGCCCGGGCAACTATCGCGAGATCGTTCGTATCAATGCGGGCGGCGCGTCCGGTGACGTCGATGCCTCCGCGCTCGAAGTTGGTCCGAACCGTTGCGCGATTGCGTAGTTGAATTACCTTCGCTCTGGCGAAACCGAGTCGGCGCCGTCGACCGGGATCAACGCCGCGGGTGTAATACCGTCGCTAGCCGTCAACGCCGCCGAGTTGAATTTCGACGCGAGATTTTTGAAGCGACGCGTATTACGTTCCTCTTATTAACGATGATGGGCGCGTGTTTTGTTGTGCGTTTGTAGCGATTCGAATCACGATGAAAAGTGCGGGCTCTGAGGCAAAACGCCTGCTTACAATATGGTTACGATTTTCTGAGGGCGATTCAAACAAAGAAATCCGTGAAGCAACTTTGCTCTTATAACAATGCTTACCAGGTGTTTTACCTAATGAAGTTCGTTCGAACGCATTCCTGTGATGTTGGAAAGAAATCACGCGCCACTTCTCGCCGCGAGGACTCCTTACCTATACTTGCTCTTAAGGAAACGGCCGTGTTTTGTCACGAGGCCCTACCTTGTGAGCAACAACGCAGTGCCGCATGATCTGAAAATTAAAGGCCGACAGAACTCGGCTTCTATGAATGGAGAGAATTGACCATGAATAATCCACGACGGATACAACGCCACTTGGTAAAGGCACTTGCTGCCGGCGCCTTGCTGGCAGCTGCGGCGCTGCCTCTGGCTATTGCCACCGCGGCGGGCGCGACGACGGTTACGTCGGTTGCGTTCTCGCCACACGGCACGGCCACGAACACCTTTGGTGAGGGAGCCTCAGGAACGTTCACAGTTACGGGCACGACTTTCGCAGCTGACGGCGGCAACGTGACGGTCACCTCGACCGCTCCTGGCGCCACCTTTACGGAGACCGGAGAAACCGCGACCAGCGTGACGGGAACGTTTGCTTCGACTTCGTCGACGACACCCGGTACGTACAGCCTGACGGTCACTGACGACAGTGGTACCTCGACGCTCGCGAGCGCCTTCACGGTGAACGCTGCGCCGACGATCACTTCGATTGCTCCTGCCACTTTGAGTGACGGAAATGGTGCCACGACGGTCGTCCTTACGGGCACTGGCTTCACTGGTACGCCGTCCGTCTCGTTTACGAGCACGGTTAATGGCACCACGTTGACAGCGACCTACACCTCATCGACGGCTACGTCAATCACGTACTCCGTTACCCCAACGAACTCAGTGACGAGTGCGGCCGCTACGGCTGGCACCTACAACGTCGCTGTGACCAACGGTGACGGTGGATCCGCTTCGTTAGCGGCCGGCTTCAGCATCACCGGTTACGGTGTCTCGAACGTCAGCCCCTCGGCTCTGCCTTTCGTTACGACTGCCGCTGTTTCAACGCCCGTCACCATTACTGGTGCTGGCTTTGAGTACGGCGCAACGGTCACCTTGGGTGGTACTACCTGCATTGGTGTCGCCTCTGGCGATGACGCTGTGTCGATTGCAAGCGCGACTGTTACCAGTCCGACGACCATCACCGCGACGATTACTCAGGCAATCGCTGTGGGAACCAACACCGCCGCCGAATGCTCCGTCACTGTGACGAACCCTTCGGTTATTAACGGTGGCAACGCTGCGACGTACACCCTCGCGGGTGCGCTTGGCATCGGTGAGGCGAGCACGGTTGCTCCTACAGTGACCGCCACGAGCGCCACCACGGCTATTGCGGTTGGATCGCCTGCTTCAGCCATTACCTTCACCGGTTCTGGCTTCAGCTACAAGACGACCGCTGCCGCGTTCCTCGGAACTGGCGTGACTGCTGCGGCTGACACGACGTTGACGAACACGGGTAGCAACACTGGTACCTCGGCGACGTTCAACCTGACTGTCGCCTCTGGCGCAACCGCTGGTCCTGACAATGTGGTCTTGACCAACACTGCCGCCAGTGCCGCTGGCTTCCCCGCAGCCTTCACGGTTGCCGGTCCGGCCATTGCATCGCAGTCGCCTGCTGGTATCGCCGTTGGCGCTGCTTACGGCACGACGATCACGCTGACCGGTACGGGCTTCACCAACACGACAACCGGCACGGTTACTGACCACGCTGGCGGCGCTTTCAACGGCATCCTGTCCTACGTGAGCCCGACCACGATGAACCTTGTGATCACGGTGTCGCCGAACACGGTCGACGCGACCGCGGGCGACGCTCCGACGGTTGCTTTGAGCCAGTCGACCAGCACGGGTACCGTCGTTTCGCCAGCATTCGCTCTGACGATTGACGCTGACCCCGTGGTCAACTCCGCTGTCACCTACGCGACCGCTCCGGTCAACGACGTGGGTGTTGGCGCGACGGCCCAGACGATCACCATCCACGGCACCGGTTTCGCTACGGGCGCCACGGTTGGTAGCTTCGTCAACGGTGCTGGCACGGCTGACCCCGATGTCACCGCGAAGGTGACCTCAGTTACCTCCACGGCGATTGTGGCTACGGTGGCGATTGCCGCTGGTGACACGAACTTCGCTGATGGTTACTCGGTCACCAACACCGACGGTGGCGTTGCAAAGGTCACGGCCATTGCATACCCGCTGCTCATCGGTGCGGGTCCGACGATCACGTCAGTGACACCGTCCACGGGTGCTGCAAGCGCCACGACGTCCTTCGCCCTTGCGGGTACCGGATTTGAGTCTGGTGTCGTCGTCACGCTGTCGCCGTCCAACGGAACCTGTGGTGTGACCACCTTCACGTCCTCGACGACGGTTGCGGTCACCTGCACCCTGGGCCTCGCGGGCGTCACGCCGACGGACTTGGTCGTCACGAACCCTGACGGTGGTACTGCTACCTCGTCCCCGGTTCTGCCTGCTGGTGCTCCTGCTGCCAAGCCGTTCCACGTGAGTGGAGTCCACGGTGCCGCAGTCGCTGGCACTTGGGTCACCGTTCAAATCACGGGTACCGGTTTCTACGGTCAGCCGAAGATCACCAGCAACGCTGCTGGCTCGAAGTTCGCTGTCGAAAAGGACAACGGCAGTGCGCTGACGGTCAAGATTTACACCAAGCCCGGTCTGAAGGGAGAGCACGTGCTCACCGTTCACCTCGCTAACGGTAAGTCTGGCAAGGCTGGCTACAACATCAAGGCCTAGTTGCTTTACTAGAAGTTTGAAAGGGAAGGCCCGCTCGAAAGAGCGGGCCTTCCCTTTTGGTTTATTTAAGACAAGTAGTCGCTTACGGACTTGATCCGTAACGCGAAGCAACTAGGACAACAGGCTTTAAGAGTTGAGTGACCAGCTCGCCCCTTTGGGGCTGTCGTTCACGTTGATGCCGACATTGACGAGCGCGTCACGGAGCTCGTCGGCGAGAGCGTATTGCCCACTGCCACGTGCCTTTTCGCGGGCGAGCAGAATCCCATTTACGAGGTCTGTGGGATCGATATATCCGGTTCCGCCAGTAGAGGCCAGTTGCACGAGGGTGGCGAGGGCCTCACGTCCTTCCTCACCACCCTGCGTCGCTCGTTCAGCCAATTCAAGCGGTGTGGCGGGTGCCCGTGGAGCTGCTTTGAACGACGCTTCACGTGGCGAAGGTGCTGAGATCCTAAGGTCGTCGAGCGACGTGACTGTCGAATTCTCGAGAACGATTGATTCCCCGTTGAGGCGCCAGTATCCGTTTGAACGTCCCTTGACGGTGAGTGTATTGTCCTCGAAATCGAGGATGACGGCGGTGTGCTCATCGACACCGAGTGTGGCGACGCCGGATGGAAGAAGCTCCTCTAATTCAAGGAGTCGAGGTTCGCCGAGATAGCAGAATCGCGTGTCGTAGTTGCCACCTTCGTTGTTGTCAAAGTGGGGAATGACGACACAGTTGAGTCCGAACGCGCCGAGAACATTGAGGCCTTCGCTCCACGTCGGTCCTTCGACGCCAACTTTGTAGACCTCGTAGATCGGGGCCGTGAATGCGCCCAGCGTGAGGGCCGCAGCCGAGGCGAAACAGAGCGTCCCTCCCCGGTCGAGCACGCTCAGCAGGTCGTCGCCAAAGCGCAGTGGAAACCATTGGTGCAGCGCGTAGGTCGGGCTGCCGGGTCCCGCGAACACGTAGTTGGCCGCTCTGACTTGCTGTCGAAAGAGCGTGCGCTCCAGTTCGCTGGACTGGGCAAATGAGACGAAGTGCAGGGTCGTGAGATCGATGTGCAGTGAGGTCGAGAAGTACTCTTCGAGTTTTTCACTCATCTGGGGGACGTTGAGTTGAAATCCGTAGGCCGTATCCAGGTTTACCGCGGTTAAGGGCTTGAGCGGTTCGAGCAACTCGCGATGGACCTTGGTCATCCCCGGGGCTGTCTCGCCCGAACCGAGAAGAGCGAGTACACCACGGGCCATCGCCTCAGCGTACCGTGCGCGTGGGACACTCACCTTGGGCCGGTGGCTAGTTTGGAGATATGAGTGCGGTCTACGTCTTTCGTCAGAGGGCTCGGGGTCACGTGTCCTCGGTAATGGTGCTGTGGGCGATTGCCATGACGGTGGTGCTCTTTATCGAAGTGGTGCGACCTTCTGCGGGGGTCACCCTCATCGGATTCGCGTTCTCGGCCGTTCTCGGTGTCTATTTAGGCTGGCGGCGACGAGTGGGCGCCGTCGTGGTGGCCCCCGTCGTGAACTGGCTCTTCGCGTGGTTCCCAATGGAGATCGCGTGCATGATTCACTTCGGGATTCTGAAGGGGTTCTTCCTCGGACTGCTCGTCATCACGTTTGGTTGGCTGGGAATTGGTTTCGTCGAGTTCGTCTGGATCTCGATGGTGGCGCTGTTGGTGCGCGCACTGCGCGGTTCGTCCAAAGATGACCCGGTCGTGATCATCGATCCCGAGAAGAACTAAACCGGATCTCCTTCGACGAGCGCGAGTGCGCCCGTCGATCTACTTCGTGACCACCGCGAGTCGACGCCACTCTTCGAACGGCGCCGTGAAGAGGTCGCTGCCGAGGACCTGTAAGCACACGTGATCGGCCCCGGCGTCGAGGTGGTCCTCGATGCGAGCGAGCACCACACCCTCGTCGCCGTGGACGACCATCGCATCGCAGAGGCGTTCAGAGCCGCCCCGAACGAAGTCCTCGTCGTCAAAGCCCAGCCGTCGCCAATTGTTCTTGTAGTTGTCGAGCCCGGTGTAGATCTCCAGGTATTCGTGCGCGCGACGCAGAAACTCCTCACGCGACTGGCCGAGTACCACCGCCTGCTCGACACCCAAGAATTTGTCGCCGAGGACGCCCCGCGCGAGCTGAGTGTGCTCCGGAGTGACCAGGTAGGGGTGTGCTCCATCGGCCTGGGTTGCCGAGAGTTCGAGCATCTTGGGACCGAGCGCGGCGAGCACCCTTGCCACTCGAGTCGTACCTTCTTCGGCGTACATCGGAGCCGCGTCCATCGCGGTGAGGAAGTCGCGCATCGTCGAGAGGGGGCTCTGGTAGTCGTGTCCACGTAGTCGCGAGACCAGCGGCTCGTGGCTCACGCCGAGTCCTAACACAAATCGGTCGCCGTAGGCGGCCGTGAGCGTCTTGGCGCCGTTCGAGGTGGTGACGGCGTCGCGCGCCCAGATGTTGGCGATACCCGTCGCGATGACGAGCGAGCTGGTCGCCGAAGAGAGCAGGCCCGCGTGAGTGAAGGACTCGCGTCCCCAGGCTTCGGGGATCCAGAGCGCGGAGTAGCCGAGTGATTCGATCTCCAGCGCCGCTTCGCCGCTGCGCTGAGGGGAAAAGGCGTCGAGGTACATCGTCCACAGACCCACGGTCCCTCGAAGCTTCTCCAGTGCGACGGGCCACGTTGACACGAGGACGAGCATAGAGGGACACGATTGCGTGGCGAAGCGTCAGAATGTGGAGATGGCTTACTTCGTCGCGCTCGCCAGCGCCTTTTTGGTGCTGTCGGCCGGGACGGCACTGCGACCGGGCCGTCGAGGGATCTTCGCGGCGCTGGCCTTTCCGGTTGGCTGGGCGGCGGGTGAGTTGCCGGGTCAGGGCATCGTCGTCGAGGGGCTCTTGCTGGGTCTTCTCTGGTGGTGGGGCTGGCCCTCGACCCATTGGCTCGGTATCGCGGTGCTGGTGGTGGCCGCCATCGCGGTGCTGGAGAACCTCGCCCTCATCGTCATCCTCTTTCGGTCACGCTCCATCGTTCGTCGCTCGATGGCCGACGCGCCCGATCGCCCACTGCAGATCCCCCGACCTCGAGACGACGCCTTCGGGAGCTGGTGGCGCACCGCGCTGCAGATCCCCTACCACCCGCGCGACATGCAACTCATTCGCAACCTCGCCTACGGGCCAGAGCCCCGGCACCGACTCGACGTGTGGCGTACCTCCACCACGCCCGAGGGCGCGCCTGTCATCTTCTATCTCCACGGCGGATCGTGGACCTTCGGCGATAAGCGAGAACAAGGTCGGCCCATGCTGCACGAGTTCGTCCGTCGCGGCTGGGTGGTGGTCGCGGCGAACTACCGCTTGGCCCCCCGCTCTCCCTGGCCCGCGCAGATCGAAGACGCCGCTCGCGCGTTCGGGTGGATCAAGAAGAACATCGCGAGCTACGGCGGGGACTCGACGCGCCTGGTCATCGCGGGGGGTTCTGCCGGTGGGCAGCTGGCTTCGTTGCTGGCCCTGGGCGAGAAGGACCCCACTTGGCGACCAGCGGACATGGAGGACGTCACGGACTGGTCCGTACGCGGTGCGCTCTCCTTCTACGGCGTGTTGGAGATGACCGGGGACGAGGCGCACTGGCACGGGCGCGGCCGGGGACTGTTGTACCTCCTCGAGCGCCGGGTCGTCCAGGTGCCCGTCAAGGGCCACGAGGACCTCTACCGCTCCCTCTCTCCCTACGACCGCATCCAAACCGACGCACCTCCATTCTTCGTCGTCCAGGGAGGTAACGACACGTTGGTTGACGTGCACGTCGCCCGTGACTTCGTCGAGAAGTTTCGCCGCGTCGCGTATGCGCCGATCTACTACGTCGAGCTGCCCTTCACCCAGCACTCCTTCGATATCACCGCGAGCCCGAGGACCTCGGCGACCACGCGGGCGGCGGTCGCCTTCGCGGAGTCCGTCGCCGGACTTCGCTCGCCGCTCTCTGCGCAACTCATCGCTAGCTACCAGGTGCCCCCGACGGAGCTGAGCGTCGAGGTCGAGGGCGAGTGGCGTGACGCGCGCGAGTTCGCCCGCACCGATGGTCCCTTCTTTGTCGTGACCCCGGACAACCCATATTCGAACGTCGTCAGCGACGAGGAGAATGTTCGACGCCGCGACGAGCTCCGCGCGTTCCTGTCGCGCCGCGGGGTCCTGGTTCGTACGAGTCGAGCGCACGACACCCAGGGGACCTGGCCCGATGAGTTCGGTGTCGCCCTCTTCGTCGCGCGCGAGGACGCCCAGGCCTTGGCGGTGGCGTGGAACCAGAACGCCTTTTATGAAGTGAACGCCGACGTGGTCGTCGTGCGCGCCGCCGACAGCGACGAGGTGCTCGTCTAGCTCGTCTCGAGCGTTACTTCGATTCGCAGTTCACTCGCGTCGCTCACCACGAACGCGTCGACGTTGCCCGCCGCGACGAGGTCAGCTTCACTGGCGCGAAGGGCACTGGCGTACTCCTCGGGTGCGTGGACCTCGAGGCGCGCGACGCGAGCCCGTTGGGAGACCTTGGCAGTGCTCTTCTCGCGGCGAATGGCTTCGAGGACCTCACAGACGGGCTGGTAGGTCGAGCCTGCGTCCACGCCGAGTCCGCCCACCTCGGCGACCGTAGGCCACGTTGAGAGGTGCACCGAGTCGTCGTGCCACCAACGCCACACCTCTTCGGTGACGAAGGGCAGGAATGGGGCGAAGAGTCGTTGCACGACCGACAGGGCGAGCGTCAAGGTCGCGCGAGCCGACGCGACGTCACGCTCCGCGCCCTCCCCGTACGCACGGGTCTTGACCAGTTCGACGTAGTTGTCACAGAAGCTCCAGAAGAACGCTTCGGTGCGCTCGAGCACGCGCGCGTAGTCGTAGCCCTCGAAGGCGGTCGTCGCGTCAGCGACGAGTTGCGCGAGCAGCGCCAACACGTCGCGGTCGAGTGGCGTCGTGACGTCCTGTGCGCTGAGCACCTCCGCGTTCTCGAGACGACCGAGCACGAACTTCGACGCGTTGAGGATCTTGATCGTGAGACGACGGCCGATCTTCATCTGCCCTTCGTCGATGGCGGTGTCGGTGCCGGGACGGCCCGACGCGGCCCAGTAGCGCAGGGCGTCCGCGCCGTGTTGTTCGAGCAACGGCATCGGGGTCACGACGTTGCCGACGGACTTGCTCATCTTCTTGCGGTTGGGGTCTAACACCCAACCGGAGATCAGCGCGTTGGTGAAGGGCAGACTCTGGTGCTGCAGGTGGCTGCGCACGACGGTCGAGAAGAGCCAGGTGCGGATGATCTCGTGCGCCTGGAGGCGAAGGTCCATCGGAAAGACGTGCTCGAAGAGTTCGCTGCCCCAGCGTCCGGCGATCTGTGGCGAGAGCGAACTCGTGGCCCAGGTGTCCATCACGTCGGG